>Ga0209985_10005128_pt1 | contig 10320 bp, 8 predicted proteins | sample NOAtaG_FD_187305 | JGI IMG/M metagenome (GOLD analysis project Ga0209985, IMG submission 187305) | Freshwater lake microbial communities from Lake Erie, under a cyanobacterial bloom - NOAA_Erie_Diel6S_1000h metaG (SPAdes) (version 2) | ecosystem: Environmental > Aquatic > Freshwater > Lake ... | reverse complement strand
CTCGAAGCCCAGGCCTGCAGCTGCTATGCCGCCGATCGGGCCGTCTACAAGCTGCGCATGCAGGGCTGAGAGCCTGCGGGGCAGCGGCTCACACCGCCGTCAGATCGGGCAGCAGGCGCGCGTACTCCTTCTTCACGACCTCGTAGCACTCGCAGGTGCGGGCCTCGAGCCCGGCGCGGTCGAGCACCGTGATGTGGCCACGCGAGTAGCGGATGAGCCCGTCGCGCTGCAGCTTCAGCGCCGCCTCCGTGACGCCTTCGCGGCGCACGCCCAGCATGTTGGCGATCAACTCCTGTGTCATGCGCAGCTCGTCGCCACCCAGGCGGTCCAGGCTCAGCAGCAGCCAGCGGCACAGCTGCTGGTCGAGCACGTGGTGCCGGTTGCACACGGCGGTCTGTGCCATCTGCGTGATCAACGCCTGCGTGTAGCGCAGGAGCAGGTGCATCACGGGCGCGCTGTCGTTGAACTCGTCGCGGATCGCCGCGGCGCGCAGCCGCCAGCCCTGGCCGGCGCTCTGCACCACCGCGCGGCTGGGCGTGGAGCCTCCGCCCATGAACAGCGAGATGCCGACCACGCCCTCGTTGCCGACCACCGCGATCTCGGCCGACGCGCCGTCGGCCATCACGTAGAGCAGCGAGACGATCGCATCGGTCGGAAAGTACACGTGGCTCATCGTGCAGCCCGATTCGTACAGCACCTGCCCCAGCGGCAACGGCACCCACTCGAGCTGCGGCTGCCAACGCAGCCAGTCGGCTTCGGGGAGGGCGGCCAGCAGATGGTTGCGTCTGGCCTCTTGGTGATCGGACATCGTCTCTCCGGTAGGAATTGCGATGGTCGATGACCACATCGTCCGAGTATGTGCGACAGCGCACAGAGAGGTGAGCGCGCCACAGACTCAGAACTGACGGCGCGCAGGCGCGGCAGCGCACAGACGGCTGGAGTGCCGGCCCCTACAACCGGGGCAGACACCCCAAGCTGTGCGAGCCGAGGCAGCAGCGGGTCCACCCCTCCACGGAACCAGGCCCTGCCATGAACTCGCTACACCCCCTGCGGCTTGCCGCTCTGGCCCTCGCCGGCCCTCTTGGCCTGGCGGCATCGATGCCCGTCCTGGCCCAGGACGACAGCTACTCCTACTTCGGCCTGTCGGCCGGGCAGGCGCGGCACCGGCTCGACGAAGAGAGCCTGGCCGTCCGCGCCCTGAGTCCGGGCGTCACGCCGACCATCCAGAACCGGGACGAACGTGCCAAGGCCTACAAGCTGTTCTACGGCTGGCAATGGAACCGCTACTTCGGCGCCGAGGCCGGCTACTTCGATCTCGGCCGCAGCAGCTTCAACGCCACCACCGTGCCCGCCGGCACGCTGGACGCCACGATGCGCATCCGCGGCTACAACCTCGACCTGGTGGGCACACTGCCGCTGGGCGACACCTTCGCGCTGCTGGGGCGCGCCGGCGTGGCCTTTGCTCGCACGCGCGGCAGCTTCGTCGGCACCGGTGGCGCCACCGTGGTGAGCCCGAGCCCCACCGACCGCCAGAACAACTGGAAGGCCGGCCTGGGCGTGCAGGTGGCGTTTTCGCCGTCGGTGCTGATGCGCGCCGAGGCCGAGCGTTACCGGGTCAGCGACGGCCTCGGCCAGCGCGGCCGCATCAACACCTACACGGTGAGCCTGCTGTTCCCGTTCGGCCGCGCGCCGGCAGCGGCGCCGCGCGCCCTGGCCCCCATGTACCAGCCCACGGCTTACACGCCGGCGCCGGCACCGGTGGCCGTGGCGGTGCTGCCGCCGCCCGTGGTGGCCCCGGCCCCGATGGAACCCGAGCGCGTGATGCCGCGCGCCATGCCGGCACCGACACCCGCCCGAGTGGTGCTGCCGGTCGACTCGATGTTCTCGCACGACAGCCGCGAGCTGCGCCCCGAAGCCAAGGCGGCACTGGACTCGTTCGCCAGCCGCATCTCGGGGCGCCGGTACACGTCGATCGTCGTCGTCGGCCATGCCGACCGCATGGGCGAGGACCCGCACAACCAGGCGCTGTCGCAGCAACGTGCCGATGTCGTGAAGGCCTATCTGGGCACGCTCAGCGGCGTCGACCTGGGTCGTGTCGAGGCCTCCGGCCGCGGCTCGTCGGAGCCGGTCACGGCCACGGGTGATTGCAGCAGCTCGCTGGCGCGCGACGCCTTGATCGTGTGCCTGCAGCGCGACCGCCGGGTCGAGGTCGACGTCATGGGTGAGCCGTGAGTTCACGCGGCCCCTTGCTGCCAACGCCCGCCAGCGGCGGGCACGCCACGAAGGACGCCGATGCGTGAACCTGCCCTGAACGGCCACGCGGCCACCGGTCCGACCGAGCCGCCGCAGCCGCCGGCGGGTGTGCGCTGGGGCGAAGAGACGGCGCTGAGCCTGCACTTCTTCGCCATCGGCGAGCAGCGCATGCCGATCGAGCTGATCCGCGCCATCGCCCACATCAAGTGGGCGGCGGCGGTGGTGCACCAGGAGCTCGGTCTCCTGGATGCACCGGCCGCGTCGGCGATCGCGCTGGCCGCCGGACGCGTGGCCGAGGGCGGCTTCGACCACGAGTTCCCGCTGTCGGTGTGGCAGACGGGCTCGGGCACGCACAGCCACATGAACGTCAACGAGGTCATTGCGCGCCTCGCCAACGAGTCGCTGCAGGAGCGCCGCGACCGCGGGCTGGCCAGCGGCGCGCCCGAGGTCGACGCGCACGACGACGTCAACCGCGGGCAGTCGTCGAACGACGTCGTGCCCAGCGCCATGCACATCGCAGCGGCGCTGCAGGTGAAGTCGCGGCTGCTGCCGGCGCTGCACACCCTGCGCCGGGCGCTGCTCGACAAGTCGCGGGCCCACGCCGATGTCATCAAGCTCGGGCGCACGCACCTGCAGGACGCCACGCCGATCACGCTCGGCCAGGAGTTCGGCGGCTACGAGGCGCAGCTCGGCCTGTGCGACACGGCCATTCGCGCGGCGATGCCGGCCGTGCATGCGCTGGCCATCGGCGGCACCGCCGTGGGCACGGGGCTGAACACGCACCCGGCCTTCGGCTCGATGGTGGCGCGACGGCTGTCGCAGCGCCTGCACCTGCCGCTCGTGCAGGCGCCCAACCTGTTCGCCGCCCTGGCCGGCCACGAGGCCCTGGTGGCGCTGCACAGCGCCCTGCGCATGCTGGCGGTGGCGCTGACCAAGATCGCCTGCGACATCCGGCTCATGGGCAGCGGCCCGCGCGCCGGCTTCGGCGAGTTGCGCCTGCCGGCCAACGAGCCCGGCAGCTCGATGATGCCGGGCAAGGTGAACCCGTCGCAGGTGGAGGCGCTGACGATGGTGTGTGCGCAGGTGATGGGGCACGACGCCGCCATCGGCTTTGCCGCCAGCCAGGGGCAGTTCGAGATCAACGCCTACCGGCCGCTGATTGCGCTGAACATGCTCGACAGCCTGCGCCTGCTTTCCGACGCGATGGGCAGCTTCACCTGGCACTGCGTCAGCGGCCTCGAGCCCGACGTGCCGCGCCTGAACGGCCTGATGAGCCGCTCGCTGATGCTGGGCACGGCGCTGACGCCGCACCTCGGCCATGCGCTGACGGCCCGGGTCGTGCAGCGCGCCGAGGCCGACGGCAGCAGCCTGCGCGACGCCGCCCTGGCGCTGCGCGCCACCACCGGCGCGCACTTCGACCGCTGGGTCGATCCGCGGCTCATGGCGGGCATCGAGCCGCTGTTGCCGCGCTGACGGCAGACCGGCGGGCCCCGGCCGGACTCAGCGCCGGCGTAGCCGCTTGCGCGCCTCGCCGAACCACAGCACCCCGCTGGCCATGCCCACGCACACCGCCCACTGGCCCGCTGTCAGCGGCTGGGTGCCAAACGCCAGGTTCAGGAACGGCAGGTGCACCACGGCCACCTGCAGCCCGGCCGACACGGCCACGGCGGCCCACAGCCAGAGGTTCGAGCCGAGCTGGCTGAACGCCGATGCCGTGGCCGAGCGCGTGTTGAAGGCATTGAACAGCTGCGTCAGCACCAGCACCGTGAACGCCGCCGTGCGCGTCAGCTCCAGACCGTGCGGGCCCGCACCCACCCAGGCGTCCACCGGCTCGATCAGCCCGCCGGGCAGGAACAGGTCCAGCGTCAGCAGCGTCAGCAGCGCCATTACCACGCCGGTCTCGGCCACGGCCAGCCCCATCGGGGCGTCGATCAGCCGCTGCTCGCGCGAACGCGGCGGCCGCGTCATCACATCGTCGGCAATCGGGTCCACGCCCATGGCCAGCGCCGGCCCGCTGTCGGTGACGAGATTGACCCACAGCACCTGCGTGGCCAGCAACGGCAGCGCGATCTCGCCCGCCGCGGCGGTGGTCGTGGCCTTCAGGCCGATGACGCCGGCGCCGACCACGCCGCCGAACACCGTCAGCACCTCGGCCAGGTTCGACGACAGCAGGTAGCGCAGGAACTTGCGGATGTTGTCGAGCACGCCGCGGCCCTCGCGCACGGCCAGCACGATGGTGGCGAAGTGGTCGTCGGCCAGGATCATGCGGGCCGACTCCTTGGTGACCTCGGTGCCGCCCAGGCCCATGGCGATGCCGATGTCGGCGGCCTACAGCGCCGGCGCGTCGTTGACGCCGTCGCCCGTCATCGCCACCACCTGGCCACCGGCCTGCAGCGCACGCACGAGGCGCAGCTTGTGCTTCGGCGCCACGCGGGCGAACACCGCGGTGGCCTGGGCAGCCGCCTCGAAGCCGGCGTCGTCGAGTGCGTCGAGCTGCACGCCGGTGAGCACCGGCGCGCCTGCGTCGGCGATGCCCAGGTCGGCGGCGATGCGCTGCGCCGTGGCCGGGTGATCGCCGGTGATCATGACGACGCGGATGCCGGCCCGCCGAGCCTGCGCAATGGCCACGGCCGCCTCGGGGCGCGGCGGGTCGATCAGGCCGACCGTGCCCAGGTACTCGAGCTGCTGCTCCAGCGCCGCGGCCTCGCCGGCATCGGCCGGCAGTCTTGCGCCCGGCTCCAGCCGGCGGCAAGCCACGGCCAGCGTGCGCAGGGCCTCGCCCGCCATCGCGGCCGCCTCGGCCTGCACGCGGGCGCGCAGCGGGGCATCGAGCGCGACCGTGGCCTCGCCGAGCCGGGCGTGTGTGCAACGGCCCAGCAGCACATCGGGCGCACCCTTGACGAAGAGCACCGGCCCCTCGCCCGGGGCCGCGCCGGCCACCAGCACCGACATCATCTTGCGCTGCGAGGTGAAGGCGATCTCGCCCAGGCGAGCGGCGTGTGCGGGCGTCGCGGCGTCGGGGCCTTGCAGCTTGCGCTCGGCCACCAGGAAGGCGGCCTCGGTGGGATCGCCATGGATGCCCCAGGCGCCGTCCTCCGCCTGCTGCTGCTGCGCGTTACCCGCCAGGCTGCCGCCCTGCAGCACGGCCTGCAGTTCCTGCCGTTGCGGGCCCTCGGGCAGTGGCGCACCGCCCTGCTCGGCGCGGCCCTCGGGCACGATGCCGACGCCGGTGATGTCGCTGCGGCCCGAGGCCGTCATCACGCGCTGCAGCGTCATCTCGCCACGGGTCAGCGTGCCGGTCTTGTCGGTCGCGATCACCGAGGCCGAGCCGAGCGTCTCGACCGAGGCCAGCTGCTTGACGATGGCCTTGCGGCCGGCCATGCGCCTCACGCCGATGGCCAGCACCACCGACAGGATGGCCGGCAGGCCCTCGGGCACGGCGGCCACCGCCAGCGACACGCCCAGCAGCAGCACGGTGACGACATCGCTCGCGCCATGGATGTCGGACATCAGCAGCTCGGCCACCACCACGACGGCGGCGATGACCAGCGCCGCCACGCCGAGCACCTTGCCCAGGCGCGCGATCTCCCGCTGCAGCGGCGTCGGTGCGTCGGGCGTGCTGTCCAGCAGTGTGGCGATGCCACCCATCTCGGTGCCCATGCCAGTGGCGGTGACGAGGGCGCGTGCACTGCCTTGCGCCACCGCCGTGCCCTTGAAGACCATGTTCACGCGGTCGCCCACGGCCACGGCCGCGGGCAGGCGCTCGGGGTTCTTCAGCACCGCCTCGCTTTCGCCGGTGAGCGGGGCCTCGAGCAGCTTCAGTGCCGCGGCCTGCAGCAGGCGGGCATCGGCACCGACAGCGTCGCCTTCGGCCAGCACGAGCACGTCGCCCTTCACGAGCTCGGCGCTGGGCACGCGCGTCACGGCACCGCCGCGCAGCACGGACGAGGTGGCGGTGGTCATGCGCGCCAGCGCCGCCACGGCCTGTGCCGCCTTGGCCTCTTGCAGCCAGCCCAGCACGGCGTTGAGCAGCACCACGCAGGCAATGACGATGGCGTCCAGCGGCCAGCCCGCGGCACCCGGGCGGCCGCGGCCCTCGAACCACCAGGCCGCCAGGGCCACCAACGCCGCCACGCCGAGCAGGTAGACCAGCGGATCCTGGAACTGCGCCAGCGCGCGGCGCCACCACGGGCGTGGCGGTGCCGCGAGCAGTTCGTTGGGGCCGTCGGCCTGCAGCCGACGCGCGGCTTCGTCGGCGGCCAGGCCCTGCTGCGCGTCGGTGGCCAGGGCCCGGCACAGGTCGGCCGCGTCGCGCAGCGAGGGGTCGTCGGCCGGGGCCTCGGCGGGCGCCTGGCCTGGGGCTGCGGCTGAGGCAGCCGCGAGAGCATGGTGGGGCGTGTGCGAAAGAGTCATCGGCGCAGTCTGTCGGCGACCCCGCCGCCGCACTGTGCTGTACCGAACGGCGGGGCGCCCGCGCTCACGTGCGCTGTCGAACAGACGGTGCACCTCGCGCAGCCCAGTCTCGGGCCGTGAGCACACGTCCCTCCGAGCAGCCCCCGGCACCCAGCGCGCAAGCCCAGGCCCGCCGGCTCGCGGTATCGACCTGGGAGAACGAAGGCGGCTCGGAGCCAGGTCCGCTCGCTGCCGCCGAGCCGCCTGTGGCCTCGGCCGAAGGCGTGCAGCTCCGCGTGCGCATCATCGCGCTCGAGAACCTCGTCATCGCGCTGCTCGCCGACGCCAGCGAGCATCAACGCGCCACGGCCGAGGAGATGGGCGAGTTCATTTCGCCGCGCGCCGGTTCCACACCCCATCCGCTGACCCTGCGCGCCGCCGAGGCGATGCGCAGCCTGCTCGATCGCGCCGAGCGCTTCCGCCGCGTCTGAGCCGCCAGCAGGCCGATGGAGTTCAAGGACTACTACCAGGTGCTGGGCGTGGAGCGCTCGGCCAGCGCCGCCGCCATCAAGAAGGCCTTCCGGCGCCTGGCGCGCAAGCACCACCCGGACATCAACCCCGCCCCCGATGGCGCCGCCCGCATGCAGGCGCTGAACGAGGCCTACGAGGTGCTGCGCGACGACGAGCGCCGCGCCGCCTACGACCAGGTGGGCAAGGGCCCGCCGCCCGGCCAGCCGTTCAAGCCGCCACCCGGCTGGAACAGCGGCTTCGAGTTCAGCGGTGGGCCGGGCAGCACGGCCGACGACAGCGGCCACAGCGCCTTCTTCGAGGCCCTGTTCGGTGCCGCACAGCGCGAGGTGCGCCGCGGCCGCGCCGGGGCCGAGCCCCGGGCTGCCGCGCGCCGGCGTGGGCAAGACCACCACGCCGGCATCGAGGTGCCGCTGGAAGACACCTTCAAGGGCGCGACACGCTCCATCCAGCTGCGCCGGCCGGCGCTCGACGACGACGGCCAGCCAGTCGTGCAGGAGCGCACGCTCGAGGTGGCCATTCCGAAGGGCATCCGGGCCGGGCAGCAGATCCGGCTCGCCGGCCAGGGCGAAGCCGGCGTGGGCGACGCGCCGGCCGGCGACCTGTTCCTCGAAGTCGCCTTCTCGCCCCATGCGACGTGGCGCGTGGACGGGCGCTGCATTCCGGCCCGCGAGGCCGGCGACCTGTACGTGCAGCTCGAGGTGGTGCTGCCACCTGCGGCCGACGAGGCCGCGCGCGACGCCTGGCGCCGGCTGGCGCGCGAGCTGGCCTTCGAGCCGCGGCCCCACGCAGCCAAACCCGCCTGAGCGCCCTGCAGCCGGTTGCGGGCCAACGAGGCCAGGGTGCGCTGCCGAACCGACGGCACCCGGCACCCCACTGCAACCTTCGCCCCTGACCTGCCGGAGTGCGCCCATGACCGCGACGACCCCCTTCCACCGAGCCTGCACGGGATGAGCGCCACCGGCGCGCAGCCGCTGCCGCCGGGCGCGGCGGGCCCGGCGCCCAAGGCCGCCCCGGCGCAGGCCACGGCAACACCGGTGCCGGCCAAGCTGGGCCTGGGCCTGCTGGTCGCGCTGGTGGTGGGCTCCATCGTCGGCAGCGGCATCTTCGGCCTGCCGCAGAACATGGCCGCGGGCGCCGGGGCCGGGGCCATCCTCATCGGCTGGGCCGTCACCGGCGTGGGCATGCTGCTGCTGGTGCGCGTGTACCAGATGCTGTCGATGCGCAAGCCCGCGCTCGACAACGGCGTGTACGCCTATGCCCGCGCCCTGTCGGGCGAATACGTCGGCTTCAACGCCGCCTGGGGCTACTGGGTCAGCGCGTGGATCGGCAACGTCGGCTACCTGGTCGCGGCCTTCGGTGCGCTGGGCTACTTCTTCCCGGTGTTCGGCACCGGCAACTCGCCCGCGGCCATTGCCGGTGCCTCGCTGGTGCTGTGGACGGTGCACTTCATGGTGCTGCGCGGCATCCAGGGCGCGGCGGTGCTGAACGCGGTGGTCACGGCGGCCAAGCTGCTGCCGCTGCTGCTGTTCATCGTGCTCGTGGCGATGGCCTTCGAGCTGAGCACCTTCCGCATCGACTTCTGGGGCACGCCCGAGCTCGGCTCGGTGCTCGACCAGGTGAAGAGCACGATGCTCGTCACCGTCTGGGTGTTCATCGGCATCGAGGGTGCCAGCGTCTACTCGGCGCGCGCCCAGCGGCGGCAGGACGTCGGCCGCGCCACCGTCATCGGCTTCCTCATCTGCCTGGCGCTGCTGATGGCGGTGTCGCTGCTGTCGCTGGGCATCGTCAGCCAGCCGGTGCTGGCCGGGCTGCCCAACCCGTCGATGGCCGGTGTGCTCGAAAAGGCCGTCGGCACCTGGGGTGCGGTGCTCATCTACGTCGGGCTCATCGTCTCGGTGGGCGGGGGCTTCCTCGCGTGGATGCTGCTGGCCGCGGAGTCGCTGTTCACGCCGGCCGGCGGCGGCGTGATGCCGGCCTGGCTGGGGCAGTCCAACAAGAGCGGTGTGCCGGCCCACGCGCTGTGGCTCACCAACAGCATGGTGCAGTTGTTCCTGCTGCTGACGCTGGTTTCCGAGGCCTCGTACCTGGCGCTGATCTCGCTGTCGACGGCAATGATCCTGCTGCCCTACCTCTTCAGTGCCGCCTACGGCCTGCGGCTGGCCGCGCGGGGCGAAGGCGAAGCCGCCGCGCGCCACGCGAGCGATCTGCCCGTGGCCGCGCTGGCCACGCTGTACTGCGGCTGGCTGCTGTTCGCGGCGGGCTCCAAGTACCTGCTGCTGAGCGCCCTGCTCTACGCGCCGGGTGTGCTGCTCTACGTCTGGGCCAAGCGGCAGCGCCACGAGCGCGTGTTCAGCGCCTGGGAATGGGCCGTGCTGGCCGCGCTGCTGGTGCTGGCGGGTGTCGCAGCCCTGCTGCTGGCCACGGGTCGCCTGGCGCTGTAGGTCGGCGCCTGCGCTTGCCGAGACCCCACCCCCACCGCTGAGCAAAGAGCCCTCATGAACCCAGGTCTGCATTCCGAAGTCGGCCGCCTCCGGCGCGTGCTCGTGTGCCGGCCCGGCCTGGCACAACGCCGGCTCACACCCGCCAACTGCCACGAGCTGCTGTTCGACGACGTGCTGTGGGTGAGCCAGGCGCGCAACGACCACGACCGCTTCGTCAACGTCATGCAAAGCCGCGACATCGAGGTGCTCGAACTGCACGAGCTGCTGGCCACCACCGTGGCCGAGCCGGTGGGCCGCGCCTGGCTGCTCGATCGCAAGCTCGGGCCCGGCACGGTCGACGCCGAACTGGCGCTGCAGCTGCGCCCGTGGCTCGAGGCCCTGCCGCCGCTGAAGCTGGCCGAGCACCTGATCGGCGGCCTCGCCCGCGCCGAGCTGCCCTTCGAGCCCGAAGGCCTGCTCGCGCGGGTCGCGGCACCGCACGACTTCGTGCTGGCGCCGCTGCCCAACACCCTGTTCAGCCGCGACAGCAGCTGCTGGATCGGCGAGGGCGTGGTGCTGTGCCCGATGTACTGGCCCGCGCGCCGCCAGGAGACGCTGCTCACCGCCGCCGTCTACCGCTTCCACCCGCTGTTCGCCGACCGCGTGACCACCTGGTGGGGAGACCCCGACCAGGACCACGGCGGCGCCACGCTCGAAGGCGGCG
>Ga0209985_10005126_pt1 | contig 10321 bp, 4 predicted proteins | sample NOAtaG_FD_187305 | JGI IMG/M metagenome (GOLD analysis project Ga0209985, IMG submission 187305) | Freshwater lake microbial communities from Lake Erie, under a cyanobacterial bloom - NOAA_Erie_Diel6S_1000h metaG (SPAdes) (version 2) | ecosystem: Environmental > Aquatic > Freshwater > Lake ... | reverse complement strand
ACCAGGCTGAATAATCCAGTTGCTTGGAAAGCCTGGCTGATCACATGCACGAGACCCTGTTGGGTTGCTCACAATTAGACCAGAAGGCGGAATGTATGGCGCATCTGCTTGATATAGCGGGTTAGCCAAGTTGCGTGAATCAAGTGATGAAAGCCCCGGGCGAACAACTGCCGATTGCAATGCGGGTGGCAAATCTGCAACAACAGAATTCAAACCAACTGACCCAATCGCATTGGTCACAGTTTCGGCGCCACCACGTGCCACTTCGCGCACAATGGTTTGATTGTCTGCAGTTTGCGTGGTGACCACAAATTGAGTGTCTGATGCTCCACCAGCAACTGCACGAGCGTTTACTTGCGGCAACTCACTATTCACCACTACTGAATACTGTTCGCCGCTTGCAGATGTGAGCGAGACGCTCAATTGCTGATCTCCAAGTTCAACAGTGTTATTTCCACCAGCAACCGAGGCAACCAGGTTCTCGCTAGCAACAGTCAGTGTCACATTTGGGTCGTTCACTGAAATCTGCGAATTGGAAATCTGAACAGGTTCGTTGTTCTCTTGAGCCGCCAAAACCTGCACGATGGCATTGTCTTGCATAACAAATGCGCTTGTTTGGTCGGGCATATCGAGCGTCATTTCGTTTGAATCAACAAACACAACATATTCGAGAGCAATTTCCTCAGAGGTTGCACCGCGCAACGGCCGCGCTTGAATTCCTTCAACTGTGTTTCCATCTTTTGGAGAGAATGAACCGTTCTTCGTAGTCACTGTCCACTCTGCATCGGTCGATTTAATAACCAACATGGTGTTCTTCACCTTGTTTTCCGAACCACAGAAAGGGCACGTTGCAGCAGTTCGCGATTGCAGCGATGTGAGGTCAATCCAGCCCTCACCACCCGTCCAGGCTTTTGCGTCGTTCGCAGGGTCCTTGCCTGCAAACGAAAAGCGCCACTGCTTCTTCGCAAGGTCTAGTTCGACGTAACGGTTTTTTCCAGGCCAGTTGGAGTCATACACCTGAACAATTGCGTGGTCTTTATCGATGAATTCAATGGCGTACGGCAAAACTGCGTGTCCACCTTTTTCGGTGTACACACCCATGGAGTATTGAGCTGATCCGGTCTTGAATGAATCAACTAACTCATTTGCGATTTCCCGCAATGACTTTTTCGCCCATTTGTCAGTTTCTTCTTGGGTTTCTGGTAAGAATTGCGTTGCAAAGGCACGGTAAATCGCGTGAGTGATTTCGCCTTCGTTTGGAAGGTCTACCGTCTTCGGGCTGATTGCAGATGCAAATCGCACGGCCGCCTGCACCACAAGGCCTTCACAGTGACCCGAAGCGCGAGCTTGGTTGACCATACGAGCCCAAGCAGCTGCTTCAGCAGTTGGGATACACGGGTCTGATTTTCCATCTACGCAAACACCTTCGCCAAACATGGTCACCAAGTCGTTGACGTCAAACGTTTCCACTGATACCGAACTTGGGAAGTTTGGAAATGAGAATCCATCGGTAAGCGGTCGCATTGTCGTTGCAACAGATTCAGCTTTCACCTCTTCACCGCCGCGAATTACAAACACTGTTCCAGCAATTGCAATAACTGCAACCACTGCACCTATCTGCTTTGCACCAATTTGGAATCTCTTTGTAGCAACAAATGCACCACCAGCCAAAGCAAGAACGATGAGCACAAGCAGCACGTACTTGCCTAGCCCAGAGCCACCTCCTTCTTCTGTGGCAACGTCTGCAATGTTTATCTCGGCATGCTCTAGGCCGATTGACAATGGCAGCGGATTACCAGAGGTTGGTTTCACCATTACTTCAATAACCGAGTCTGACTCGCCAATGTTAAGTTTGGTTGCTTCTGTCTTTGGGTCGAGCTTTGTCCATTCTTGAACACCGGACTGAATAAACACTTCACCGCGTGCTTGTTGCGCCGCAGCCAAGATCTGCTCCAGGTCTGCTCCGTCGAAGGTAAGGCTTGAAGTTCCTTTCTGAATCTGAATGGTTCCAAGCGAGCCGATTGCATCGGCAATCACCATTGGCGCTTCAGTTTGTGGTTCAGCAATATCTGCCGACGCACCTTCTGCTGTAAATAACCAAGCAAGGCTCAATACACCTTGTTGACCGGTGGCTCCGTAATACCCGCAGCCATCTGAAGCAATAGACACACGCTGCCCTGCCTCGACTTTTACCGTGGCGATTGCGTTCTCGCCGCTTTCGGAATCACCAAAACCAATACGAGTTAATCCACCAAGCGACGAACCTGTATATATGGCGAGCATGTTGTCAAACGTTGACCCCGTTGAATCAAGGCGCAACGAACCCGCAGTTTCCGAAGTAAAGGTGAACCATGCCGAGCCATATGGTCCATAGCAACCGTGGTTTGGCTCGCCTGCTTCAACGGTGGTGCCACCCGTGTTTAACGAAAGTGCACCCTTCACTCCATCCAACGCACGTGCCGCAGAGAAATTGTCATTCGTTGGAGCGCTTCCTTTAAGCACTTCAATCGACAACTTCGCAACGATTGGTTGATCTGTTGAACTACAGGAGTTCTTTGCAACCACCGTATACGCGCCAGAAAAATGGGGAATGAGTTTTCCAACGGCACCGTACGAAATTGCATCCACCATGTCGGCACCGTTGTGCTTGCGCACCAAGGTGTATTCCCACCATTCTGGGTTTTGAATTTCTTCGCAGTCAGCCGCTGCAGTAGCAATGAGCACCTGGCCGATGAGAGGGTTCTCGGTGCCAAGAATTACCGCACCGTTGAGTGGTTCTTTTTGTTCTTCAACCTGAGCAACTGAAAACTCTGAAACATTTTCGGTGGAATCTAGATCCCAAACGCCTTCGCTAAGAACCGACTCACCGGCCAAAGCCACATATTGAAAGGTGCGACCCCCCGCTAGGTCTGCGGTGGCGCTGTTTCCGTCGGCTGTTGTCCAAGCACCAGTTGATTCAATTCCTATGCGAACTTGCGTTACCTGAGTACAAAACTCAACTGTCACCGAGGTCTGATTGTCAACCACATTGATATTGCAGGCAACACCCTCAGCTTCTTCTACTGGCGCAACAATGGTTTCAACAGGAGCGCTTTCGACTTCAGAACACAAAGGTTGTGCAGTTGCGGCATCAAGAGCAACTTGAGCATCGGCAACAGCGGCATCCACTTCTGCTTGCGCAGTTGCAATTGCAGCGTCCTTTTCTTCTTGGGTGTTGAAACATTCGACAGCGGCATTACGCACACGCCCACTTGACGAGCTTTCACTGCCGCACCCAGCGAGTATGAACGTGAGCAGGACCGCAGCCCCAATTAGTTTCCGGGCCCTACTCATGTTCATACTCCTTAACTTTCTGATATCGCTACTTCGTTGCTGAACGCTTGCGCAGTACGTAAGCACCCGCTCCGCCAACCACAATCAAGCCCAAGACAATGATCAGAATCATGTTCATTGATGATCCTTCAGAGCTCGAGTCTTCCGACACAAGCACCTCTGGTTCACCCATTTGCACTTGGCCAGTGAGCACATCAGTTACGGTGCCATCTTCTGCAATCGTTGCAACACTTATGCTCCGACTACCTGCTTCTACAGCAACTACTGCACCTTTCTTTGCATTGCGCTTTACCTCAACGGTTCTGCCACCAACGTTTACTTGCAATGTAGATACCGATGGATCAACCGATGCGAACAATTCTTCAATGCAATCAGCTGTGCACAACATTGAAGTGACCCCGTCAGCAATTTCAATTGTCGACTTGCTACCAGGCTCAACCAACTGCCCAACTGGCAATGCTGGTGGGGCTGGAATATCTACAGCAGGAATTGGCTCATTTGACTCTACGAGCACAACATCTTCAGGCTTTTCCGCGCCAGAGACTCCGAATTCAAGATCATATGGCCTCAAAACTGCACCATCTTCATAAACTCCGTCGTATTCAACTTCTTCGTAAGTTGTGGCAATGAGCAAATAATTGCCTTCGTCCAGATCGGCCAACATATAGCTTGAAAGGCACGGCAGTCCGAAGGTTTCGCCCGTATCGTCCGATGTGCGCATTGCTCCGGTCTCCAAGTTGACCAGCACGAGGTATGGATCCACATAGTTCTCATCGTCATCACATTGCTGCGCTGAGTTATTCGAGTTTGCCGTAGCAACCAAGGTTGCTCCTCCAGCAGGAATTGAAATCGTGAATGCCTTTGGTGGATTTACGGTTTCAGCAATTGAATTGATTCCGTCCCAACTGATTTGAAATGGCGTCAACTCAACGGATGACCGAATGGTGATTTGCCCACGTTCTGACGGATTTTCAAAGTCATCGTTTTCAAAAACTATCGAGTAGACACCTGCATCAAGATCAGCAATTACCTCGGCAGCAGAGCAGTTTGATTCGCTATTACTGAAGTTATTGTCGGCATTTGTTAAATATCCGTCTGCGTAAAGAAATGCACCTTCATAAAGATAAATTTCTGGATCTGGAACAATTTCATTACGGCGTTCGCAAGACATGAACGTGTTTGCTGTAAAACGAACAATTGCGCCTTCGGTTAATTCAAAATCAAAGCCAACTTCTTCCGATTCAAATGAATACTCAAAAGGAGTGTCGATCTCTTCGCCTGCAATCTCATCTTCAGATGATTCTCTGAAATCAACATTTGCACCCCACTGAACGGGCACTTCAGAGACGACCTTGACTATGTAGGCATCACTATAGGTATCGAGATAGTCATAAATGCAATGCTCATCTCCGTCAGCCACATTTTCATTCGAACCGTATTCTGTGGACGAATAATCAAAAGAAACTCCATTGAACTTGTACCACTCCAAACTAAATGGCGACTCTTCGCATGAAGCATTTGTTGTTGCAGTGATAACGGTGTCTTCACCTTGACGCGGCTCGTGGAAGTAATAATCACCAGGTGCAAACACACCAGAAAACTCATATTCGGATTCTGCATCAGACTCTTCTTGCGAATCAGAACTGCCTTCAACTTCATATGAAATTTCAATTGAAATAGGTGTCTCTGGGGAGAGTGAAGAAAAATCAACAGGACCTTGGGCCATTACAGCATCAGGGTCTTGGGTTGTTAAACCATTCTTTACAAGCAACCAAATTGATCCATCTACTGATGTCGAAGTGTAGAGAACTCCATCCGGGCAGTCATCAGATGTAATCACATTGGTGACTTCGCCCTCAATCGTTCCAGTGCATTCAACGGTGGTGAGTTGGACACTTTCCGCACCTTCTTCGCAAAGTGGCTGTGACTCTGCGGCTTCAAGATCCATCTGCGCCTGTTGCTGTTCCGGGGTAAGCGTTCCATCACCCTCGCCTTCACCTTCGCTTCCACCGTCACCAGCAGGCGGAACGGTCGTGTCTCCACTGGATGCAGCACGAACAGCAGGACGTCGATATCCGCCACCTGTTGCAGACGTGCTGTCTGTGACCACATCAGATTCTTCTGGCGCCACAGTGCTATCGGTGACCACTGTGCTATCGGTCGGTGAAATCGAGTCATCAGTTGGCGCACCACCCATTGCCGCATCAAAAGCATCTTGTGCTGCTTGAACAGCAGCATCTTTCTCCTCTTGCGTTGCATAACACAACGCACTGTTCTTGGTGCGCGAACTGGACTCACCACCACAAGCAGCAAGAAGCAGCACTGATGCTGCACCAATGGCAGCCAATCGAATATGTGTTTTCATGATGTTTTGTACTTTCTGTTTAGAGACTTACGGAAGCTTGCCTACGACGAACCACAACGAAGATTGCGCCAAGAACTGGGATCAACAGCAACAGATACAGGAGGTTAAATCCAGAATCGTTTGCTGAGGATGACGTCATTGATTCAAATGCGCTCTGCTCGGCTGCTGACAATTGATCAATTTGGCTACTCAAGTTGACCACCTGCGTACCATCAGCAGACGTTGCAGTGACTGAGATTTTGTCTGCATTTTTATCTATTGGAATCAATACCCCGCGTTGACCTTTCTTTACCGTCACGGTTTCATTGCCCGCACTAATCGCGATAGATCCTTCGGTAATGCCAGCCTTTGCAAAAAGGTCATCAATACATGCTGTATCGCAGACCAACTCGCTAACCGATGAGGCAATTGCAGTACTAATTCGGCTATCGCTTGTCATTGCGTTTGTTGACAAACCAGCAGACGAGGAGCTCGTTGGAATTTCTGGATTATCAATAGGTTTCACATCGATTTCTATTGCATCCGACAGCGATAGTGACGCAAACCCATACTTCAAGGTGAATTTGCCCACAGGTTCCTCGCTATCCCTGCCATATAACTTGCCCCATGCAACAAGCGTGTACGTGCCTTCAGGGAGAAAGACTTCCATTGATCGGCCAAAACTGTTGATGTAACTTTGAAGCCAGTTTCCACCCACCTGAGTCACTTCTGAGTACTCATCAGATTCAGAATCGTACTCTTCTGACTCACCAAGTACTTCCAAATTAAGCATCACACAATTATTGTCATTGGTTGAATAATCACCATCAGGATTCGCGCATCCTCCCTCATCTATCTCATTATTCAATTCAGGGTCTGAATAGGTGTACGTTTCCAACTGATTGGTAAACACTTCTGCCCTAAACCAAGCACCGCCTGCGGGAACATCAAATTCAAATGCTGTGCTAGCGGTTACATCAATGGTCTCTAGAACCCAGTTGATGCTCAGCAGTTGCAGTTCAACGCTCGATCCAAGCACCACTGCAAAACCTTCGCCGTCTTCGTCCTTGACGGTAACGGTGTATGTGCCAGGTTCAAGCTCTTCGCTTATCAATGCCGCAGAGCAATTGCCAACACCTCGACCACTATTGTCATCAGTTTCATCAACTCCGGGGCCTTCAAGTTCTAGCTCTGGGTCCGCAAAACCATTTCTTTTCTTATTGTCTTCAGCGACCACACAGGTCTGACCCGAAGTAGCCGTAAGAGTGACCAATTGGAATTCCTCTAGAACTAAAGCAAACGTTTGCTCAGAGCCGTCTGTGGAATAATTAAACGGCAGCGTTGGAAAATCACTTGGTGCAGCGGAAATCTCGACGCTCGCTGTCCAGATCACTACTTCTCTATTTTCGTCAATGTCGAACTTATAGTCACCTGGTTCAAGATCCCATTTCGAATACCCAACAAACTCGGTGCAGTCAGACCCTTCACATGGTCCGCTCTCGAAATCATCAAACCCACTCATGTCAACATCAAATTCATCAGTACTTTCAAATCTGACCAAGACCGAGCCTTCAAACCCGTCCGGAACAGTGAATGAATAGGTTTCGACCTGAAGTTGAGCATCTGATTGACCGCTAAATGGCAATGAATCCCAATCAATATCTTCCACTTCAATTTCTGTACAGATTCCCTCGGTGTCTTCGGGAACAGTGAACTCAATCTCGACATTCGGTTCGAAGTCAGTGTTAAAACCATTGAAATACTGCTCACCTGAGACATCTCGATCAACGGCAAACCAAATCCTCGCGCCTTCAGCAAAGTTCCATGAACCCTCCGAGCTACAAGCTTTTACCTGATATGAGCCGTCTTCAAGGTTGTCATCAAATCTTGAAATTGCTAATTCGCCATTTGGGCAAGTCCAGTTCACGCTCGTCGTAGTGAACATCACGAAGCACTTACCGCTTGACACCTCTTCTTCGCCAGCAGAAGTTCCACCGTAAGAAATTGGAATGACGATTGGATTTTCTGGTCCCAATGCCGTTACATCGTAAGTTCCTTGTGCGAGAACAACTTCGCTTCCGTCTTCTGCCAAACCATAGAGAAACCATTCACCCCCATTGGAATCGTCTACACGAACATCACCTTCCGCGCAGTCATCGGTAACACCTTCGCCAGAACGTATGGCTGTACACGTAACTTGGTCAGCAGATTCCGAACCCTCATCGCACAATGGCTGTGACTCTGCGGCTTCAAGATCGATCTGCGCTTGTTGCTGTTCTGGGGTAAGCGTTCCATCACCCTCGCCTTCACCTTCGCTTCCATCGTCACCAGCAGGCGGAACAGTGGTGTCTCCACTGGATGCTGCACGAACAGCAGGACGTCGATACCCCCCACCAGATGCCTGGGGATCCTCGGAGATAGTTGGTTCCGTTACATCAGATTCTTCTGGTTCAACAGTGCTGTCGGTAACGACCGTGCTATCGGTTGGTGCAATCGATTCGTCCGTTGGCGCACCACCCATAGCGGCATCAAAAGCATCTTGTGCTGCTTGAACAGCAGCATCTTTTTCTTCTTGCGTTGCATAACACAATGCACTGTTCTTGGTGCGCGAACTGGAATCTCCTCCACCACACGAAGCGAGCACTAGCGCTACTACTGAAAAAGCAGAGATAATTTGAATACGACGAGACATGTGGGTTCCTTAAGGTCTGGAAATACCGACAAGGCAGACTAAATCTGAATTCAGTCTCTGTCAACTATCCCTCATGCGGCGTGGTTAACCTTCAAAAACCACCCCCTCTTCCCACTGGCTCTACAGTCGCCGTATGCCCCAAAACCCTCATTTCCTGGAAACCGCCATAAATGCCGCATCTGCTGCAGATCAGGTCAGCCTTGCCGGGTTCGCAAGCCGAGAATTCAGCGTTTCCCGCAAGGCCGACAACAGCGAAGTCACCGAAATTGACCGCAATACCGAGACGGCAATTACATCTGTTCTACGCGACGCCTTCCCCGAATTTGGCATTCATGGCGAAGAACACGGAACCAGCGGACCAATCGATGCCGAGTTCGTGTGGGTCATTGACCCCATCGACGGCACCACCAATTTCGTACGCGGCGTACCGGTGTGGGGGTCTCTCATTGCACTCGTACATATCAATGTTCCCGTTCTTGGGGTGGTGTCGGCCCCCGCGCTGGGAATGCGGTGGTGGGCAACTGCCGGTGAAGGCGCTTACTTCAATGGCACACGTATATATGTATCCACGGTGAATGAACTCTCTGAAGCGCATGTGAGCACAACACCAAACAAGGGTTGGGAAAAAGTAGGTGGCCTTCCCGCATTGCAACAGCTACAAGTGGATTCGCTTCGTTCGCGAGGGTTCGGCGATTTCTGGCAACACATGTTGGTTGCACAAGGCGCAATTGATGTTGCCATCGATGCAATTGGGCTTGCGCCATACGACAACGCAGCCATCTACCCCATTGTTCAGGAAGCCGGTGGAAAAATTAGCGATCGATTTGGTAACTCAGATTGGCGTGCAAACTCGATGATCAGCACCAATGGATTACTGCACCAACACGTAATCACTCGCCTACCAGCGTAATCTCGCGCTGCTTGCGCAACTGCAGCAACATTCTGCCTGCAATGAAAATGAGCAGCACAGCAAACAAGAAGTTAGACAGCGCATCATTCATTCGCGCAGCAATCCAACCACCCGCAATTGCGGTGATCACTCCTGTAGAACTGACAATCGCTGCCGCGGTGAGATCGGTGTTCTTGTTGCGCAGGTTTTGTAGCGTGCCCGAAAATGCGGTTGGAATCACAACAGCTAGCGAGGTGCCCTTAGCAACAGCTGGAGAAACATGAAACAAGATCACCAGAATTGGAACGGTCATTAATCCTCCACCAATGCCCAACATTCCTGCAAGTGCGCCAACAACTAAGCCAATGACAACGAGCCACGCCGCAGTAGGGCCATTCAGAATCATTTCTCCTGTGGCATCGATTTTGAAAAACATGCGAATACCGGCGATCACCAAAATGCAAACAAACGCAATGGTTAACGTGCGCTTAGAAAGTCGATTAAGCAACTCGGCGCCAACAAGTGAACCCGCTACCGAACCAATCGACAGCCACAACACAACTGGCCAATCAATGTGATCGTGTGTCCAATAGGTGAAAAAGCTGGAGATGGAAATGAGGAACACTCCAGCAAGCGAGGTGCCATGCGCTCTGCGTTGATCCATGCCAAGTGCAAACATCAACCCCGGAACAATGATGATGCCGCCGCCAAGGCCAAACATGCCCGACAACAATCCGGCACCAACACCGAACCCCATCAAAATGAGCGCTCGCTGTTTTGAAATTCTCACTTGTTTAGTTTGCTAGATCGCGAGTCACGCAGCATCATTGAAACATCCAGCACTGCATTGGCATGCACCTTTGCCTCATCGGTGTTGAGGGTTTTGCCAAGCTCAACAACAAACGCCATACTGTTTGTTAACCGACGTTTTTGCCAGGTTGCAGCAACACCGGTATACCTGCCTCCGGTAATGCGCTTCATCGGCAAGCCAGTAAGCGCACCGTACCGAGCTCGAATTTCGCCTTCAAAACCAACACCTGGAGAAATGATGTTCAAGTCTTGG
>Ga0209985_10005123_pt1 | contig 10326 bp, 10 predicted proteins | sample NOAtaG_FD_187305 | JGI IMG/M metagenome (GOLD analysis project Ga0209985, IMG submission 187305) | Freshwater lake microbial communities from Lake Erie, under a cyanobacterial bloom - NOAA_Erie_Diel6S_1000h metaG (SPAdes) (version 2) | ecosystem: Environmental > Aquatic > Freshwater > Lake ... | reverse complement strand
TAAATTACTTACGGTATAAAAAGACTTTATCTTTTTATCAAAATGATACGAAATGTTTTCATTCAAATTTTCTGTGCTGCGATCAGGCAAGGATACCCATTGCCCATCGGCCCAGATGTCAACAATTACTTGCCGGTCTAAAAATGTTGCATACTTGCTTTTCTCAGCTTTTAACTTCTTTACATTTTCAGCTAACGTGTAGTTATAGCTAACTTTTACTTTTACAAGATCGCCTGGTTTAAATTTTGATTGAATCCACTGACCGTGAAACGGTGGAAAGTAAAATCGGTATTCTTCGCTTTCAACTTTTAGGGTTAGGTATTCGTAAGCAAAACGATAACCAACTTCGAAATTCTGTAATGTACCTTGAAATTCTCTAATCTCAATTTTCGCTTGTGCTCTTACCTGATACGCAGTTATAAACACTATGGCTAAAAGCATTAATTTGTTTTTCATGTTGTAAGTCTACAACCTCACCTTAAATTCTAACTTAAATTAAAATTAAGATTTCTTAATGTTGTACTATGCCTTTTAAATTACTTTACGAACAGTAAAATCTACCTTACAATTCTTTTATCTAGTGTAAGAGGGTAAACTTTGTAATCTACCTTTTCAAATAATGCTGATAAAGGATTTAGTATAATGTTTAATGAAGAAGGATCTACAACGGATGGTACTGCAAAAGCGAGTTTTCCAGATTGCAAAATAGCATGACCAAAAACTTGCGAAACGTGCTGAAAAGGAATGCTATTCCATCCTTCAGGTAGTTGTTTTTCCTGATAAAATTGAATGTGTTTATCATCTACCTTAAATTCCATAATGCTGTAAAGGATGTATCTGTCTGATGCAAATAATTCAGAATCGATGGTTAATCGTTCTAATAAGGCCGCAGAAATTGTATGACAAGCATATAAAGCCGGTGTGCCCGGTAAATTCCATCTTCCTCCAGCTACCTTGGCCCCTATGCCTGAAGTATCGGCATATTTTGTAAGCGAAATCCGGTAGCAAATCATAGGCCTACTCCGTGTTGCAGGCGGATGATTTCGGCTTTTACCAACTCTAAACCTTCTGATACATCGATGAGTTCGATCGGTTTTCTGTTGCCTAATGTAAATAAGGGGCGTTCCATCCAACGGGAAAAACCTTCTTTACCAAAGTAAGATAAACCCATTGCATATAAAGTGGCTAATTGATATAACTTTTCTGATTGTACAATATCAAAGGTTTGTACACGCTGAATTGTTTTAGCAGAAACTGCCAATGCTATCGCCAATGTGTTGTTATCTAAGCCAGAGTATTCTTTTAGTTTATCGAAAGATTTCTTTCTAAAACCTTTTCGAAAAGCAAAAACACGCTGTAAGGGTTCTGTTAAATGGCCTTCTGAAATGGATAATAAAACCTCAGGGGTAACATCCACGTTTTGCTTTTTTACGTACGCCACTTCGGCATCGTTAACGGTAGATTTCGAACCTGATGTTTTTTTATACCTTTTCATAAGATAGACATTTGACTGCTAATATACGGTAATTTGTCCGTTATGCAAGTTAAGTAATGGAAATAAATCCATCGAGAAAAGTTCAAAAAAAAAACAGGTTGCCAATAGGCAACCTGTTTACAATATTTACTCAGAAAAAATTATTTAGCATTCTTCACATATTTCTCCAGCCACTGATCCATCTCCCACAACATATGCAATAAATTTTCTTTTGCCTGATACCCGTGGCTTTCGTAAGGTAAAACCACATAACGCGCTGTGGCACCGTGGCCCTTCAAAGCGTTGTAAAATCTTTCGGATTGAATAGGGAAAGTTCCGGGATTGTTATCAGCTTCTCCGTGTATTAGTAAAATCGGTTCTTTGATTTTATCTGCAAAAGAAAAAGGACTCATATCAAAATACACTTTCGGAGCTTCCCAATATGTTCTTTCTTCGGATTGAAAACCAAATGGAGTTAACGTTCGGTTATACGCACCACTTCGGGCAATACCGGCTTTAAACAAATCGGAATGTGCCAGTAAATTGCCGGTCATGAATGCACCATACGAATGGCCACCGGCAGCAACACGCTTAGGATCTACCACACCTAACGATGCCCCATAATCGATTGCAGCTTTTGCACTGGCTACTAACTGTTCTATGTAAGTATCATTTGGCTCTTTGTCTCCTTCGCCAACTATTGGAATGGATGCGTTATCTAAAATCGCATATCCCTTTGCCACCCAGTAAATGGCACTTCCCCAACCTATTCTAGGAAATGTATAAGGCGAGCCTTTTACTTGCCCGGCATTGGCATTCGATTTAAATTCTTCCGGATAGGCCCATAAAAAAGTAGGCAATGGTCCATCTTCTTTTTTATAATCGGCCGGAACATATAGATCTGCCGTTAGGTTAACACCATCAGCTCGTTTGTATTGCAAAACTTGCTTCTTTACATTTTTAAGTAAAGGATATGGATGAGGGAAATTAGTTAACTGGCTTATATTCTTAGCACCGGCCGTTCTGATATAAAAATTAGGATTTTCCGTTAACGACTCTCTGGATGTAACGAAAGTGTTTTTCTTAGCATCCAACACTGTTACTACACTTTCGAAGTATGGCGCTTCGGATCTCCACAATCTTGTTTTCTTTTTAGAGGTTAAATGGTAAGTATCCAAAAATGGTCTGTCTCCTTCTGGTGAAGAACCTAAACCAGAAAGCCAAACTGTATTGTTTCGAACCATCATAACCGAACGCCCGAAAGTATTTAACTCTGTTAACACATTACCCGGATCGTTGTAGGCATCTTCGCTAGAGCGGTCTTCGATTACTTCTTTTGCTTTGGTTGTAGGATTTAGCTGGTAGGTTCTTATTTTCCTGTCTGTCCACCAGTTTTCGTATACCCAGGCAACGGTTGAATTTCCCCAAGTAATTCCGGAATAACGCAATGGTAAATCAATCAATTTGCTTGCAGCTTGATTGAACGGAACATTTTGTTCAAAAACAATATCGCGAACTTCTGCTTTGTTTTTCGGATCGCCACCATCTTGTGCTTCTACCCAAAAAATAGTTGCAGCCACATCGCTTCGCCAGCTATGGTTGCGCGGGCCGGTAGGTACGGCATTAAATCCGTTCGGAATATTATCCTGCAAGGGAAGGTCTGCCAATTGTTTTACCAAAGTACCATCGCTTTGTAACACTTTTACATATTGCGGAAAACGATTAAATGGAACTAGATAAGAAAATGTTTTGTGCAACTCACGTATCAATATATGATTACCGTCAGGAGATGTACTGGCTGTTGTATATACTGCGGGTGAAGTAATAACATTTTCGCTACCACCAATTGTTTTAACAGCCAACTGCGTTGTAGTATAATACTCAAACATTTGTTCGTCATACGGATTTTTCAATAAATCCTGAAACGTTCGGCTTGGTGCTTTCCGCCCTAAATTTTCTTCGATTACAGGACCGTTTGGCACACGCGATTTCTCTGGTTTGCTGATTTGCTTTTCAGGAACTATAGTTAATAATAATCTTTTCGAATCGCTAAACCACGAATAACCACCAGTTAAAATAGAATTGATTTTTTTTTCAGATTGTTTTTCTGCTTTAAACGTTGTTAAATCTACAACCCAAAGTTCAATTCTATCGGCATAGTTTTGTAAGAAAGCCATCTTCTTGCTATCGGGCGAAAAAGAAGGATTAGACATTAACAAAGGTGAAGGCAAACCTTGCACTGTGTACTCTTTTTTGTCTTGTAAATTTTTAAGCAACACACCAATTAAATAACGCTGGCGGCTAGGACCAAAATTAGCCGGATCGAATCGTAAACCTCCCAAACGCATTTCAGGTCTGGATAATTCTTCGATAGTTGGATAATCGGAGCGATCGAGTTGCGCCATCCATTTTTTATCTGGCGAGAATACGATGGCAGGTGTTGCAGGCGCATCGAGCAGTTGCTGCAATTCTGCACTCGGTTTCTGATAGGCGATGTTATCTTGTGCTAATACGTTAGCCAAGCTGCATAACGAGTAAATAAAAATAAAAATCTTCTTCATAAACTGATTTTAATCTTAACGAAAATAAAACGTGAATGTATTTGTTTACATAGGATGTGATGAAAGGTAAATTATCGTGGTAGCCGAAAAATTAAAGATAACAAGATGAACTATTTTGAATTTATTTCTTTTAAATCGCGTAAGGTATACAGGTTATGTTCAATGGCCTTATCCATTTCTTGTCCAAACAAAATTCCGAACCAACGATTCAACGGATTATAACCATGTTCCATATAAAATCCTGATTCTACAAGAGTTCTGTCGCCCATTTTCTTAAAAGAGTACCATCCTTTTGCAGGTGGTAAGTCGGTATCGAATTTAGCCTCGTATTCAATTAACCTATAAGGATCTGCCGTTACAATTGTTAGTGTGCCTATAGCACTCTCTTTATTGCCCCAAGTGTAGGCTGCACCTAGTCCTTGTGTTTTTGCTCCGTAAGTAATTCGCATGGCTGTATCTGTTACTTCCCAATACGACCATTTCTTCCAGGTTTTTAAATCACTAACGGTTGTATATAAGCTACTATCACTTTTATCAACCATTAAATCTAATTTAGTTTGGTAACTGGCCGGAAAAAGAAATCCGATAACAACAAAGGCAACAATCAATCCTCCTATTAATTTCAAAAACCATTTCATAACAATAAAAAAATCGGGCCGAAGCCCGATGATTAAGGTTAATAATTACTTTGACTGTAAAGAGTCTGCTGGTGTAGCTGGCACCGCAGGTGGTGGCATCGATTCTACACGTTGCTTTAGCGCAGCTAATCCTTCTTCATATTGTTTGCCTAACATACCTTCTAATGCAAAAGCGTTAAAAAGTTTCGTCATAGATGAATTTACTATTCCGGTTTTACCAACATCGCTTTCGTACGACCAAATTACTTTTGTTCCTTCTTCAACAGGTTCGAGTGTAAACTGAGCATAAATTTCTCCTTCCATGCCTTCGAATTGCATGGCATTTTTTACTCTTTTATTTTCTTCAAATTCAACAGTCCACTGCGAACCTTTACCGGTTTCGGGGCCATCCCAACTCATTTTGGCGCCTACACCGGTTGCCGGTCCTTCTACGGTTTGTTTCGCAGTCGGATCCATTTTTGTCCAGGGCGACCATTGGTTAAAGTTTTCGAAAGAAGCCAATTGTGCAAACACAGTTTCGGGAGGAGCGTTTACCACAATACTTCTTTCCATTTTAGCTTGAGGCGACATCATCGAAATGCCCACAAAAACAAGAACCACAATTACCGCGAGCGCAATGCCCACAATTTTTAAGATTTTCATACTTAATGGATTTGGTTGATATAGAAAGGTAAAAATTTTGAAGGCGTTTTAAAAGTTTTGCAACACGTTATAATTGCTTATATTGATTCCATCAAACCCCTATCCTATGAGTATTTTAACCAATCCTAATCGAATACCAGAAAATTATGGCTTGCGCATTGCTGCCGGTTTAATCTTGTTTTTTCTTGTGATGTTTGCTTTTGGTCTGGCCCATGTTGTAGAACTGCGTTTGCTTAACTTGTTAATTTTAACTGCTGGCGTTTACTATGGCCTTAAAAAATTCAGAGCCACACACGAAGCATCCATTCATTATTTCAGAGCTTTAGCAACAGGTGTATCCATTGCGGCTATTGGCTCGGCTGTGTTTGCTTTCTTTCTTTTTCTTTTTTTAAAATTTGATACAGGCTTAATGGAATGGATAAAAGAAAACGAACCCATGGGCAGATTTTTAAATCCGTATATGGCTGCCTTTATTGTTGCCTTAGAAGGTGTCTTTTCGGGGTTGTTGGTAACTTTTGTTTTGATCAACTACATCCCCACTGAAGTTGATAATGTTACGTCTTAAAAGATTTATACTCCACTAACAAAAGCCCCTAATGGGGCTTTTTCATTTTTACTATATTTCGACTTTAATATACACTATGCGATATACTGCTTTAGATGCTTCTTTATTTGAATTGAATAGAAAAAATCTGGTAAAAGAACTGAAAAAAAATTCGTTGGTCGTAGTAAATGCCAACGACATAAACCCTACCAATAGCGATGGCACTTTACGCTACCGACAAAACAGCGATTTATTTTACTTAAGTGGAATAGATCAGGAAGAAACCATTTTAGTATTGTGTCCGGATTTTCCGGATAAAAAATACAGAGAAGTTTTATTTGTGCGAGAAACCAACGAGACCATTGCTACTTGGGAAGGACATAAATATACCAAAGAAGAAGCACGACAAGCCTCGGGCATCAAAACTGTTTTGTGGACTTCAGAGTTTTCTAAATTATTTAATACCATGATGTTGATGGGCGATGTTGAACATGTGTATTTAAACTCGAACGACCATTATCGTGCAGATATAGAAATTCCAACACGCGAAATAAGATTTGTGCAATGGTGTACCGAGAAATATCCGCTTCACCGATACGAACGATTAGCCCCACTCATGCACCAATTACGTTCGGTGAAATCTAAGTATGAAATTAGCGCGATGCAAGAAGCATGTAACATCACAGAAAAAGGTTTTCGCAGGCTATTGAAATTTGTGAAGCCAGGCGTTACCGAATTTGAAATTGAAGCAGAATTGGCGCATGAATTTTTACGCAACCGTTCCAGAGGTTTTGCTTACGAACCTATTATTGCTTCTGGAGGTAATTCGTGTGTTTTACACTATATAGATAACAGCGAGGTTTGTAAAGCCGGAGATATTTTATTGCTAGATGTTGGTGCCGAGTATGCCAATTACAATGCCGACTTAACGCGAGTAATTCCTGTTAATGGTAAATTCACAAAACGCCAAAAAGAAGTGTATAACGCTGTGCTATACATTCAGCGCGAAGCCATGAAAATGATTAAAGCCGGTGAATACTATTACGATTATCACAAAGAAGTACAAAAGATTACAGAAGCCGAACTCATTAAACTTAAATTATTTGATAAAACGGATGTAAAAAATCAAAATCCCGACAAACCATTATTCATGCAGTATTTTATGCACGGCACCGGGCATCAATTAGGATTGGATGTACACGATGTAGGAAGCATGTATCATAAAATGAAAGTAGGGCAAGTGTGGACGGTAGAGCCAGGTATTTACATTAAGGAAGAAGGCATTGGCATTCGATTAGAAAACAATGTGGTGATACAAAAAGATGGCTTATTCGATATGATGAAGAACATTCCTATCGAAGCAGAAGAAATTGAAGAATTAATGAACACTAAAAAATGAAAAAACTTTCCTATAGTTTAATTCTTCTATCTGTTTTCTTGCTTATGTCGCACGAGTTTTGGTTGGAGGCAGATGCATATTTCATTCAACCCGGACAATCCACAGGATTTAATTTTAAGGTGGGCGAAAATTTTACAGGAGAAAAATGGAATTTAAAAAGACACCGAGTTGAAAAGTTATCGCTCCTTACTTCTAACAAAACCATCGATTTAAAAAATAACATCGATACCACACGCCAACCTGTTGTTGTATTACCACCGTTAGAAGAAGGAACACATTTAATTCAGATGCAAAGCAACAACGCTTTTATTGAATTAGCTCCTGATAAATTTCTCGATTACCTTAAAGAAGATGGTATTGAAAACATCATCGAATACAGAGAAAAAAATAAACTCGCACAAACTGCGGGTAAAGAGTTTTATCAGCGAAATACAAAACTATTAGTACAAGCAGGCAGTAAATTAACTGATGTTTACAAAACGGATACGGGCATGCCAATGGAAATTATTCCTGCAGAAAATCCGTTTGCTAAGAAACCAGGAGAAGAACTTACGTTTACAATCACGTTTAAAAAACAACCGCATAGTTTTGCCCTAGTTAAAGTATGGCAAAAAAACAATGGGAAAACATTTTTGCAGAATTTATATACTGATAAAGATGGAAAGCTAAGCATCCGCATTGGCGCAACCGGTGTATGGATGATTAGTACCGTTAAGATGGAACCCATACAAAATGAAAAAGCGGATTACCAAAGTTACTGGGGCAGTTTAGTATTTGCAGTTAAATAAAAATATTTTTTATGATAGAAAATATACACGCATCGGAAGCACCGGAACCAGTTGGCTTATATCCGCATGCAAAGCGAGTAGGCAATTTATTGTTTCTTTCCGGTGTGGGGCCGCGCAAAAAAGGAAGCAAGGAAATTCCGGGTGTAACGTTAGACGATAAAGGAAATATAATTAGCTACAACATAGAAGAACAATGCCACAGCGTGTTTAACAATGTAAGAATGGTATTGGAAGCTTCAGGTTCTACATGGGAAAATCTGGTAGATGTTACTGTGTTTCTAACCAATATGAAAGATGATTTCGCTACTTACAACAAAATATACGCGCAATACTTTAAAGACAATTTACCATGCCGAACCACGGTGGAGATAAACGCTTTGCCTACTCCAATCGCTATTGAGCTAAAATGTATTGCCACAATTTAAATTATTGGATTATTAAAGTATCTGAACAATTCTAATTACGGATTACAAACCTCACAAAAACGAGCTGGTAATTTTTTATCTATATCTGCATGTTGGGTATGCGAACATCGCCAACACTTACGCAATAACGTTTTTGTATATATAGAAGGTGTGCTGCACCATTCGCAAGGTAAGCCCGGTATTTTTTCTTGTACATCGAAACCGGGTGCATGGCAATTCGGACATTCAATTAAAAGTTTCTCAATTAAAAGTTCTGTTGCCTTTTTTATTGCCTCCATGCGCATGGGGTTATGCATTGCGCGCATATCGGTTTCTACTTGTAATTTATTTTCGCCTAAATTTTGTTGGTTGGCAATGGCTACTAACTGGTTCCAATTATCAATTCCTTTCTTCACAATTGTGCCATCTGTACTTTTTATAAGTAAGGCATGCGAAGGAAAATGTACTTCTGTAGCAAACTGGTTTAGTTCATCTAACGTATTAACCGTACGTTGTAAATAATTTGTTTGTTCTGTTAAATAACTCGCACCAATTTCGAAATTATTTTTTCGGTCGATTAACATAACCAACTCTTCATCAGCAGCAGAAAAGGGTATAAAAGGATGCTGCCCGAACGAACCTTCGCTTCCTATTCCCATGTCTACTCCGAATTCATCGAGAGCCGATAAAATTTTTTTTCTCAGAGTAGTTATTGCATCAACCTCTCTTTCTACTTCACCGGAAAATGTACCGAATTTGTCTGTATCATACCGTTCGGGTATCATACAAATTGCCCCCAGCTTACCTTCCACAAGTGGTTGTATCACTTTGTGTTTTTGGTGGCCGGAGGCAATTATAATTATTCTGTTTTTAAAATAGTCCACACTTATTGTCCTTGCCCTAACGAGAAAGCGGGTTTACCATCGAAGGTGCAGAGGTTTTCTGTTTTTACTATATCGAAACCAAGTGTGTTTACTTTCTCCATCAGTTCCATAATTTCTTTATAAGAAACAGATTTAAAATTTTCGGTAGTAAATCTACATCTCCAATGATCGGTACAGAATGTTTCGGGTATGCCACCTGGGTAAACTTTTACACCACGGTTGGTTATCATGCTAAGGGTTAAACCACTATTGGCTACTTCTTTTAATGAGTTACCTAATTGATCTGGCGAACCTTTTTTCCAGTGTAAGAAAATATCCACGCCAACGGTTTCTTTTTTTGCGGCTGGTTTTTCTTTTAGTTTTATCTCGATTGGCTTTTTTGCATTTTCGTACGATACGGCAGCAAGTTTAGTTGGCATCTTGCCCATGTTTGCCAGCACAGCTTGTGTAAACTCTTTGGTGGTTACTTCTTTCTGGCTTGTATCTGCTTTATAAATGTCGGTTGTATGTATGCCTTGTTCTATTGTTGCTAACCAAGCGTTATGAATTTTTGCAGCCACTTCTGGCTGATCGATATGGATGAGCATTTGCACAGCCGCCAACAATAAACCCGATGGATTGGCTTTGTTCATGCCTGCAATTTTAGGTGCAGAGCCATGAATGGCTTCGAACATCGCGCACTGGTCGCCAATGTTTGCCGAGCCTGCTATACCCACCGAACCTGTAATTTGCGCGGCTACATCGCTTATAATATCTCCGTATAAATTGGGTGTAACGATTACATCAAACTTTTCGGGCGTATCGGCTAGCATAGCTGTACCAATATCTATTATCCAATGTTCGTGTTCGATGTGCGGATATTCTAAAGCCACTTCTTCAAAAACTTTACGGAAGAGGCCATCCGTCATTTTCATGATGTTGTCTTTGGTAAAGCAGGTAACTTTTTTTCTACCGTACTGGTGTGCATACTCAAACGCATAGCGCACAATTTT
>Ga0209985_10005122_pt1 | contig 10326 bp, 9 predicted proteins | sample NOAtaG_FD_187305 | JGI IMG/M metagenome (GOLD analysis project Ga0209985, IMG submission 187305) | Freshwater lake microbial communities from Lake Erie, under a cyanobacterial bloom - NOAA_Erie_Diel6S_1000h metaG (SPAdes) (version 2) | ecosystem: Environmental > Aquatic > Freshwater > Lake ... | reverse complement strand
TGAAACCCCTCGGTGCGTGCAGCCATGGTCCCGATTTGCTTGGTGAAGGCAAACATGACATCTGTGCATGTGTCCCAAGCAAGGAACTCAAGAGGGGCTTTCGACTGGTAAGCCCCTTTTTCCGCAGCTGATTTTTTTACCTCATTCTGTTAGAAAGAGAGGGGGCTGTGTTATCGTTGCGGGGGGAGCGACGAGGCCGACTCCTTACGATGGAAGATATTCGGCAGAAAAAGGTCTGAATCCAGGCGCAACCCATAGGTGCGGATCACGATACGGGTGGTCACGCCTTGGCGCTCGAGGCGTGTTCTATGGACAGCAGGGGTCAGGTCTTTCTCAGTCGCATCAAATTGAAGCGAGCCACGTCTGACGGAGGACACCAGTCAGACGTGGATTTGGCATCGGGAAACCTGAGACCGACAAAAGGTGATTATGACGTTGATCCAGCAGACGCCTCCCCAACAACCGGGGACGAGCCCTGATAGCACCCAACCGAGCAAGTCCCCGAAAGTGAAGATTCATGGGACCCCACCCAAAGCCAAGAGCGGCCCTCCGGCGCGTGGCAAGACGAAGCATTTGCAGCAAGTGCTCGAGAAGGGCGCCTATATCGCTTTTGATATCGAAACGACCGGTGGTAATCCCGAGAAAAATGGCATCACCGAGATTTTCGCACTGCGATATCGTGAAGGGGTCATCGTCGACACCTTTTATAGCATGGTCAACCCGGGGGTTGCGATTCCGCCCATCGTGCGGCGGATGACGGGTATCACCAATAAAATGGTTCGTGATGCCCCACCAATCAAAGCTATCATGCCCGAATTCATTCGTTTCATCGCCGATGACGTCCTCGTGAGTCATAACACGATTGGCGATATGAAGTTTATTCGGTACTTCGCCGAGACAGCTTGTGAACACGAAGTCACCAACTACTATCTCTGCACCCACCTGTTGGTTGAAAAACTTGCGCCTAATGCCCCGGATAAATCGCTGAAGGGACTTGCAAGTTTCTTCCAGCTTGCAGCCGATGCTCAGCTGCATCGAGCTGAAGCGGATTCCTATCTCACCTTGGAACTTTTTAAAGTTTTACTCAAAAAATTGGATGACAAAGGTATACGGACGATTGCCGATGCGATTCGATTTCAGGGTGATTATGAGTCTGGGATTCGGCTCGGATGGGGAATTCGGTCCGAGTCCTTGCAAAGATTGCCGGAAACAACCGGAGTTTTTTACCTCGAAGACTTCTCTGGTCAGGTCACCTTTCTCTCGAGCGCGCATAATCTGGCTCGCGAGATCAAGCGTCTGCAAAAGCTTCATGCGCTTCCTAAACAGCTTCTCAGGTCCGTGCTCGCCGCCAATGAACTGAAGTTCGAAGAAACAACCACCGCCTTTGCTGCGGCTTTGCTGGAAGCGCAGGTCATGGTCAAGCATCGGGTTCGATTTGATCCGGCTAACTGGCATCAACGGACTGCGAACTTTATCTATATCTTCAGAGAAGAAGAAGAATTTCGACTCACAACAGGACCTTTGGTGGCAGGTGTTGTCGGTCTGCTAGGGCCGATTCGGGGTGGGAAAGATGTGACGATTCTACTCGATCATATCGCACGTATACTCAGTCGCAAGCCCACGAAGAAAGGACTCAAAATCCTTCCTGGTGAGGTTTCCTTAATCGTCGATTTTTTTGCGAGACGCAGACTGGAACCGAGTTTTAAGGAAAAATTTCTGTCGTTTTTTCCACGCTTTGAACAGAAGTTTCGCGATATCCAGCGGATCCGCGACGGTCTGAGTGAAATCGCGATTCCCGAGGATATGCATGGCGCCGAGGCTTGTACGGGCGTTTTAGCCGTTGCGGTCCGAGATCGCTGGCATCTTTACTGTGTAGCTATGGGAAGGCTTCAAGCCGAATTCAGCGTCGAAGGTGACCTCATGCAGGGTCTGCACGCCCACGGTTTGCGCATCCGTATCTATCGACAGCTCAAGGATGCGATGCGACGCTTGATTGATGAGGCTGAGCCCCTGTGTCTGAAGGAGGCCACTCTCTTGAATCGTATGTTCTGGTGGGCCTTTTTTGGAAGTCGCCATGAGGATGTGCGCATTATCCCTGTCGATGAACTGGCGAAGCCCTGAGAGTCCTGCGGTCGATGGTCGATGGCCATCGGCTTGATCCTTCGGCTCTGGGCGGGAGCAGCGCCAAACGCTCCGGCCCCTTCAGCTAGCACTTTTCACCTTAGCAAAAATACCAATCTGCTCCAACAGCTCGAGCAGGTCCCGCAGGTGAAAGGGTTTGTCAAGAAAGCTGTGGCACCCAGCAGCCATAGCTTCTTCTCTCCATCCCTGCATCCCTGAAAACCCAATCACGGGGAAGCCGCTCGCACGAATATGGCCAATGATGTCCGTCGTATTCACTTCCGGCAGGCACATATCCATCAGGACGACGTCGGGCTTTTCCTTGGCCACAAGCGCCTCGATGCTTGTAAACTGAGCTGGCCGTACCACCGTAAAGCCCCGTTTTGACAATAAAGTAGATAGCACTTCCGCGCTTTCTTTGTCGTCGTCACAAAGCATGATGGAGGCCATGGGAACTCCTTTGCAGAGGGCAGAGCTTTCCTACGATTATACATCAAAGACCGACGATGGGAGCGAAATACCTCCAAATTCCGCTCGTTTCCTTATTCCAAAACAGTGTTAGATCACTGTTATGACGAGCAAAAACGTGGCCTGCATACCAAAAGTCGTAAAAATGACAAACCGAACTTAGGTTTTCCTAAATTTTTCCGACACCTCTCCAGCGGAGCCCGGAAAGGGCTCCTCGGGATCAAGACCGTTAGAGGAGAACAGCCCATGACAAGAACCAGGCCTCCACGATAGTGTGCGTCCCTATTTGCTTGCAGTCAGAACCCTCAAGAGGGGACTTCGTCCTCGGGGAAAGGAACGATGAGATACGTGTTAAGCGGTCTCGTGGGGTTCCTGCTGACGCTGGCACTGAGTCTGCCCCTGCAGCAACTGATACGCCTCAAGGAAGCACAGGCGATCGCACTGCGGGCCAAGCCCCAGGCCTCCGGCACAGGGATTCATAACGAGCAAGTTCTAGAAGAAATCACTGTGGAAGTTCCGCCGTTGGGAGAGGTATCGAGAGATCTCAAAGAGCCGCGGATTAAATTCATGCCGGTCTATCCACCAGAAGCAGCTGCCAAACGTGTCGAAGGATACGTGACGCTGAGCTTCACAATCGCCAAAGATGGTTCCGTTCAGAACCTGAAGGTTGTGGAGTCGAGTCCTTCCCGAGTGTTCGATCGGGCTGCGCGACGGGCTGTGGCTAAGTGGAACTTTGGACCCACACCGACCAAGGAGGAGTCCGGCAGCCACGAAGAGCAGCGCCTGCGACTTGTCTTTAATCTAAAAAAGGCTCTGGCCGCTGATCAGACCGGAGTTCCCGGATTCTGACGCGGCCTATCGAGCAAGTGTAGGTGTCCTTGAGGATCCCGACACGGTGGGGAATCACTCGATCTCTCGAGAAGATGAGAGAGGTGTGATTGGGGAGACGGTGAACCAAGACAGTGACTCTGGGGACCCTGTCTTGGATTGTTATCGTGCGTTCAGTGGCCGCTGAAGTAGTCTTTCAAGCCGCTTTGGTCCGGACGCATTGCCTTTTGACCTTCTGTCCAGTTTGCAGGACAGACTTCGCCATGCTTCTCGTTGAACGTCAACGCATCGATCAGACGAAGATACTCGTCGATGTTCCGACCCAGGGGCAGGTCGTTGACGGTTTGATGGCGAACGACACCCTTCTTGTCGATCAGGAAGGTCGCGCGCAGTGCGATACCGTCCTCATGAAGCACATCGTAATCGCGAGCGATCGTTTTGTGGATGTCCGATAGGACCGGATAGCTCACACCTTCGATACCGCCTTCGTCTTTTGGTGTCTTGAGCCATGCTAGGTGTGAAAACTTGCTGTCGATCGACACGCCCAGAACTTCGGTGTTCTTCGCTTTGAACTGGCTCAGCTTCTCTTGGAAGGCGTGCAGCTCAGTCGGACACACGAAGGTGAAATCCAGCGGGTAAAAAAACAGAAGAACGTTCTTTTTGCCGCGATAGTTCGAGAGGGAAATATCCTGGAAATCCTTATTGACGACAGCAGTGGCGGTGAAGTCAGGGGCAGGCTTATTCACAAGTACGGCCATGTCTCACTCCTTTCATCTCGTATTTCGCATGAATTGATTCGGAATATGAACGACATCGAAACACAGAAACGCTCGTCTGTCAAGAACGCGCCATCGAGGCCTGAGTGCCGCAGGCCCCCTGCGGGGGCTCGTTCGGGCGAAGCTGGATCGTCCCTATTCGCACGCAATCTTGCATGTCGAAGGGACCTATCATCAGGCGTTCATAAATGGGTAACGGTAATCCGTAATGGGATGGAAGGTTTCCTTGATGGTGCGGTGCGAGACCCAACGCAGCAAATTGAAGATGCTGCCTGCTTTGTCGTTGGTTCCCGAGGCCCGACCGCCGCCAAAGGGCTGTTGACCAACGACGGCACCCGTGGGCTTGTCATTGATGTAGAAATTGCCGGCGCTATGTTCAAAAGCCCGTGTCAACTTATGGATGGCGTAGCGATCCTGGGCGTATATAGCCCCGGTTAGCGCGTAAGGCGTGGTTTGGTCGACCCATTCGACGGCACGCTCCAGATCCTCGTCGCGATAGACAAAGACCGTCAGGACCGGACCGAAGATTTCTTCTTTCATCGTGAGGTACATGGGATCCAGCGCTTCGATGACCGTCGGCTGAATGAAATAACCCTCGGTATCATCAGCAACTCCGCCTACCAGAATACGAGCCTCAGGACTTTGCCGAGCATGATCGATGTAGCCTTTGATCCTGTCGAACGACCGCTTGTCGATCACAGCACCCATGAAATTCTTGAAGTCGGTAACATCGCCCATCTTGAGTTCGCTGACCATGCCGAGGAGTTTTTCCTTCACTTCGGGCCAGAGACTTTGGGGAATGTAGGCGCGTGAGGCCGCGGAACACTTTTGTCCCTGATATTCAAAAGCGCCCCGGACCAAGCCCACAACCAGTTCGTCCACGCCGGCACTGGGGTGAGCGAAGACGAAATCTTTACCCCCCGTTTCGCCAACGAGTCGCGGGTAAGACCGGTAGCGGTCGATGTTTTGCCCTACTTCTTTCCAGAGCATATTGAAAGTACCAGTCGAACCTGTGAAGTGAATGCCTGCGAGTTCGGGATGTGGAACCACGGCTCTGCTGATCATCCGGGCATCACCTGACAAGACATTGATGACGCCGGGAGGCAATCCAGCTTCTTCGAGCAATGCGACCGCTACATGGGCTGCCAGCATCGAGGTGGCTGCTGGCTTCCATAGGACCGAGCACCCCATCAGCGCGGGAGCTGTGGGTAGGTTCACTGCGATCGAAGTGAAGTTGAAAGGCGTAATAGCATAAACGAAACCTTCGAGACCACGGGCTTCACTTTTGTTCCACATGCCGGGCGCTGACTGGGGCTGCTCGGTGTAGATTCGCTCGGCGAAATGCACATTGAACCGGAAAAAATCGATGAGTTCGCAGGCAGCATCGATTTCGGCTTGGTGAGAGGTTTTGCTTTGGCCGAGCATGGTCGCTGCATTCATGCGAGCTCGGTACTTTCCGGCTAAGAGTTCAGCTGCTTTGAGAAAAACAGCCGCTCGCTCTTCCCATGGAAGACGCGACCACTCCGGGCGAGCTGCGACACAGCCCTGGATCGCGTCCTCGACATGGTGAGCTTGTGCTTGGCTGACTTGGGCCAGCTGATGCCGATGCTGATGAGGGCAACGCACGGGTTCGCGGTCTCGCGTGTGGAGCTTCTCTCCGTTAATCACGAGGGGGATCTCCACCTCTTCTTGAGCTTGGTGTTTTAGCTCGGCGGCGAGCGTCGCTCGTTCCGTTGTGCCTGGCGCGTAGCTTAGAACAGGCTCATTGCGGGGAGGTGGGGTCGTACTGCGTGCGTTGGCCATGGCTCTATCCTTTCTCTTCGCGGATGGGTTGCGCCCTCCGGACAGGCTGTATCTTTCTGAGAAGCCCTCAATATGCTGTCTTGGAGCATAAAAGGCAAGTCCCTAGAGCTTTGACAACTGGCGAAAATGGCTAGGGAACTTTGACTTTCCTGGAGAGGCCTAAAGCTTTCTTCCGATGTGACCGATACAACTTTGCTTGAATAGCAGGTTGTAAAGTCAGCCCGACCTTAGGGGAACCACGGGCTGCACAGGAGGACGGGCATGCGCCGCTCTTTTCAGTCAGCTTTATGGTTCGTTGTGTTCGCGAACGTTCTTACCGGGTGTACTCAGTTCAAGCCAACGCAAGACCGTCCTAAGTTCAATCGGGCTGGGGTTGGGAAGAACGCCGATGGTGAAAGTGGCGGGTCAGGTGGACCTGCGGTGATGACGACCAAACCAGTCGAGCTTGTGGTCGCCAATGCGAAGCTGATTGGGACCCCTGGCGCTTACAAGGCCGTGATCAAGTTCCAGAGCTCGAGCCTCACCCAAGAGTTCACCCCGACTGGGGCAGAATCGAGGCTGAAGATCGAAGGTCTGCCCGCTAACGTCAGCGGGGTCATAGCGATCGAACTCTATCAGGGGGAAGTCCTCAAATTCGTTGCCAAGCGTGCCAATACGAAACTGGATGTTGTCGCTGCCAACCAGATCGTTATCGACGATTGTCTGGTTTTGCCCGCACCCTGGGATGGTCAGCAGCATAACGGCAGCTGCGAATGGACGATCGAAGATCTCAACTAACTAAGGTCCCGAGACAACGAGGGAGAAGACTGTGAAAGTGACCATACCTACATTCATCGGTCTGGGAATTCTCTTGACCACAGCCTGCGCCGAGCAGGGTGTACGGCATCATCATAACCCAACTCGTGGTAACGAGTCTTTTCGGAATCAACTTTTGCTCGGGGCTGGATCGTCCCGTCCAGCTCCTCTTCAGGTCAACCGGAGCTTCAACCTGTCGGGTGAAAATCCAGATGGTATTGCCCAACTGAAGCTTGACCCGGCCTCCAACACTTGGGGTTGGGTGACGTTTGATACGAATAAGCAGGATCTGATTGCGCCTAGCGTCTCACTCGAAGAGTGGACACGTGCCTACATTGAAAGGAAAAGGTCCGAGCTTGGTATTCAACCGAACGAACTGGTGGTCTTTGATAAGACTGTGTTTCAGCCAGTGGCAGGTACGACGCTGGTGACTTTCACTCGCAGTTTTCAGGATCGGGTCGTGAAGGGTGCCTTCACGCAATTCATTTTTAACAGCATGCCTGACGGTGGTTTCAAACTACGTGAGATCATGAATAACAGCTACGGTCTGATTCAGTTCGGAACAGCTGATGCTACTGCACCTTCGCTTCAGCAAGCGATCGACGCCATCGGCATCGCCGATCTTCAACTCGAAACGTCACAGCCAGTGATTCATCCTCAGCTGGCTCGGGACGGACGCTACGAATTCAGACTCGCGACTGAATATACTCTCAAAGATCCAGGCGAAGGTGAAAAATTCTGGGTGACCCTGGACAATGGAAGTCTGGATATCCTGGAAGCGTCTAGTAACCACATTTATGCGAAGCACGAGCTGCTTTTGAATACCTACTCTCGGAGTTACGTTTTTAACGATCAAAAGCCACGCCCCTTCTCCTTTGTTGGGGTGACGGTGAACGGTGTCACCCAAGAGGCCGACATCAAAGGTGTGATCGACACCGATGCGACACAGGTGACCATCAATCTCACCAGCACCCAAAGTCATACGGGCGTCGTGAACTTATTGACGAGCCCGAACCAGTTCTACAGCTTCCCTGCGACCCTGATGCCCGGTGGCAAGACGACAGTAGCTCTGAGTAACGCGGACCCTGCTTCGCTTAATACGTTCCTCGCGGTCCACGAAGTGGTTGAGTATGCGAAACAGTTCGTGCCCAACGCCGCTCAGGTCCCTCTGATCGCCAATGGCATTCAAGCAAACGTCAACATGGCTGATCAACAGGGAACGTTCTGTAACGCTTTTTACAACGGAACAAGCATCAACTTCTTTCGCCAAGGAAATGGTTGTGCGAATACAGCCCTCATCAATGATGTTGTGTATCACGAGTGGGGGCATGCACTCGATGATGATCTTGGTGTTGTGACCACACCGAACGGGATCACGGATGGAGCGTTCTCAGAAGGTATCGGTGACATCATCGGCGGCTACATGATCAAAGCGGATGCAATCGGTGCAGGCTTTAATTTGAACATGGCGGATCCCCCGATTCGTCGGCTTCAGAACAACCGGACCCACCCGCCTGCCAACCAACAGGAGGCTGCCGTCCATTCCGCCGGCCAGATCATTGGGGGCTCCTTCTGGGACCTCCGAAACAATCTCATCGCCGTCTACGGTCCGAACGAAGGTCAGCGTATGGCGTCCTCGCTATTCTTCCGTCATCTGACCATGACCGACCGGTACGTCGATTCTTACCAGAGCGTGCTCCGCCTCGACGATAACGATAACAACCCGGCAACTCGGTCGCCAAGCTACTGCGCCATCAACAAGGCATTCGCTCGGCATGCCCTGACCGGGGGCGTGACGGAGGGTGACTCCTGCGTCGATACTGATCTGGGTCTACGCGTTCGGGTTGACGTCGATCATGGGGGGGGCTCGCTGACTCTGATCGCCTCGTCTTTTGGGGCTGACTCGATCGTTGCGTGTCCTGGTAAGGTAGCGACCTGTACCGACGCGACTCCCGGTTTCATCGAGTTCACCAAGTCAGCGACCAACCCACTGACTCTGACGGGCGGCACCAAGCAGTTCTATGAGGCTAAAGGTACGGTGACCGTGAAAGACGGGATCACGCTCTTCTCGCGCGATGCCACGAAAAAGATCGTCGGCTTCCGGTCCCTGGGATTTAAAGCTCGGGATACTAGCGCAGATCTCTCTCGGACGTTAAAGTAGTGCGCGTCCCGATAGAGGTCTCTCGACCCTCCCTGCATGGTGACATGTTGAAGGGATTCAAAACTTGGGTGCGGACTCTTCCTAGCTATGACATAGTATCGGACAGGCTGTTCCCATGGATTCCCTATCGCTCCTTAGGTTGTGTATGAACGTTCTCTACTGGCTTCGAAGCGACCTCCGACTGCATGATAATCCTTGCCTCCTGCGGTTTGCAGAGGAAGCAACGTGTGGACAGATCTTATGGTGCTCCTCGCGCAGTCAGAGACGGGCGGGTGTGTTCCGTCGGAGTTTTCTCTTCTCCTCCCTTGCGACACTGAAGGTTGAACTGGAGTCGAGAGGAGCTCAGGTGCAGGTGGAGGACCGAGATATCCGCACGGTCCTTCCGGAGCTCTTGCAGCAACAGGCGTTTGATCGAATCGTGTTCCAAGACGAACCTTGTTCCGAAGAAGTGGAGGACGCCTTATGGGTGCGTTCCCTCGGTGTCCCCTGTGAAAGTTTTGAAGGGCGAGCGCTCTTCAAGCGAGCCGATTTGCCCTTTGCCATCGAAGAGCTGCCTGAAGTCTTCACCAGTTTTCGAAAGAAGGTAGAAGCACAAGGGACGATCGCAGCACCTTTGCCTACGCCTCGGCAGCTGCCGGGACCCAGACTCGAAGGTCGACAGCCGGGTTTGTCGTTGGCCGCTATCACAGCGCGTGTCACCCATCACCACGCCATGATCCAAGCTGGTGAAGTTGCAGGACGCGAGAGACTCGATACCTATCTCTGGACCCTCGATCGTCTCCCTACCTACAAGACGACTCGCGATGGTCTTCTCGAGTGGAACGATTCATCTAAACTTTCTCCGTGGCTGGCTATAGGGGCTCTTTCACCACGCTTGGTGTATCAGGAGATCCAGCGCTACGAAAACGAACGTATTCGCAATGAATCCACCTACTGGCTGGGGTTCGAGCTTCTTTGGCGAGACTATTTTCATTGGATTGCCCTCAAGTGGGGAAGGCGGCTCTTTACCGGTATGAGGGCGACTCTTCGTGGCGAACGAAAACCTTTGGATCTCTGGATCCAAGGCAAGACAGGTCAACCTTTCATCGATGCCCATATGAATGAGCTCCGGTTAACTGGCTGGATGTCCAATCGCGGAAGACAAAATGCTGCCAATTACCTGGTGAAGTCCCTCGGGGGAGATTGGCGTTTGGGTGCTGCCTATTTTGAAGAGCAATTGATCGACTACGATCCGGCCTCCAACTGGGGCAACTGGGCCTATCAGGCCGGAGTGGGGCAGGATCCTCGGGACAGGCGCTTTGATCCTACTCATCAGGCATCACTTTATGATCCGGAAGGCCTTTACATCCAGCGTTGGAATCCCCCTCTGTGAAG
>Ga0209985_10005120_pt1 | contig 10335 bp, 7 predicted proteins | sample NOAtaG_FD_187305 | JGI IMG/M metagenome (GOLD analysis project Ga0209985, IMG submission 187305) | Freshwater lake microbial communities from Lake Erie, under a cyanobacterial bloom - NOAA_Erie_Diel6S_1000h metaG (SPAdes) (version 2) | ecosystem: Environmental > Aquatic > Freshwater > Lake ... | reverse complement strand
GGTCATGCGCTGCATGAGCAGGAACGGACCCTCGCCATCCGGGTGCCGTCCGAAACTCACGCCATTCGGGCTGGCCGGGAATTCCTGCACATCCTCCCAGGCGACCGGCTGGCCCTGGGCATCGGCGGAGAGCAGCGTCACGACACCGCCTCGGGCGGCCCCGAAGGTGAAGGCCGTCCGGCCAGGGCCGGGGTCCAGCAGGTTGAACTGGTACTCGTAGATCACCCGGAAGCCCCGGGGCGGAATGACCGTGCCGGCGGGAATGCGGTAGCGGAACGGGTCGGCCAGGTCGTTCGACAGGAACCAGCCGCCCAGGTCGATCGGCTGGGTGGTGCGGTTGTACAGCTCGACGGCATCCTCCAGCGGCGGGTCGGTGTGGGCCAGCAACTCGTTGACCACCACCCGGTTCCGCGGCCCCGAGCCCTCGCGTCCTGGCGAGCCGAAATACTCGGTGCTGGCCCGCCAGTTGGCGGCATTCGCAGGATCCTTGGCCGGGTCGACCAGCTCGATCGAGCCTCCGTTGCCGGCAGCTCGGCTGGGCCAGTCGCCATCGACCCCGTACTTGAGCTGGGCCAGTGGGAGGCCCGCGGCGTTGTTGAGCAGGAGCGACTCGCCACCGTTGTTGAGGGCACCGGAATAGTTGCCGGGAAGCAGGCCCGACACCGGGCCATACCTCGCCTCGAAGAGGGCACGGTTGCGACAGATCACCGCCCGGGCGCCGGGTGGCAGCAGGTAGGGCGTCGGGAAGGTGAAGGTCAATCCCGAGGCGAATGACGCCCCGGAGAGGTCGATGGAAACTCTGCCGGGGTTGAGCAGTTCGAGGAATTCGGCCTCGGCGGAGGCCGACCCGCCCGGCGGCTCATACATCACCTCGCTGAACACCACGGTCTGCGCCGACAACCGGCCCACCAGCGCCACACCGGCGACCAGCGCCGCCGCGATCCAAGTCCTGTGCACGGGCCCAAGGTAGCGATCGCCGCCGGACTGGGAAGGCCGACCCTGGAGGATTCCCGCGCCCCGCCGATTGGGGACTTTCGCCCGACCCGCTCCCGCGATTGAATCGGAGCCCATGCGACTGACCCACGGGATCCATCTGGCCTACTGCACGAACATCCACCGCGGCGAGGATTGGGCGGAGACCTTCGCCGGTCTCGAGCGCCACACCCTGGCGGTCCGGGCCCGGGTCTCGCCCGATCGGCCCTATGCCATCGGTCTGCGTCTGAGCGACCAGGCCTCCCGCGAACTGGCGGAGCCGGCGACCCTGCGATCCTTCCGGGACTGGCTGGACCGGCACGATGCCTATGTGTTCACGATCAACGGGTTCCCCTACGGACGCTTCCACGGGCAGCGGGTCAAGGAGCAGGTCTATCGGCCCGACTGGTCCCGGCCCGAACGCCTCGACTACACCCGGCGCCTCTTCGGCATCCTGGCCGAATTGCTGCCCCCCGGGCTGTCCGGCAGCGTCAGCACGGTGCCGGTGTCCTACAAGGCCTTCGACAACACCCCCGAGGAACGACGCCGATCCATGGCCCACCTGTGGGAGTGCGTGGAATTCCTTGATGAACTGTCGGCGCGAACCGGGCACGACCTGCACCTCGGCCTGGAGCCGGAGCCCCTGTGCACCCTCGAGACCACCGCGGAATGCGTCTCCTACTTCGAGGAACTGCGGGCCCTGCGCCCCGGCGACCACCGCATCGACCGGCGCCTCGGGGTGAACTATGACTGCTGCCACCTGGCCATCGAGTACGAGCATCCGCAGGAGGCCCTGGCACGACTCCGCGGGGCGGGCATCCGGCTGAGCAAGATCCACCTCAGCAACGCCCTGAGCGTCCGGCCGACCCCGGAGATGCGGGCGTCACTCCGGGCCTTTGCCGAGGACATCTACTTCCACCAGGTCGTCGAACGCCGGAGCGATGGCGGGCTCATCCGACACGCCGACCTCCAGGACGCGCTGGCGACCCCGGAACGGGATCCGTCGGCGGGCTCATCACCGGCCGAATGGCGCATCCATTTCCACATCCCCCTCCACGCCCCGCCCCAGGATGGATTCGGGACGACGGCCGACCACCTCACCGGGGTTCTCGATGCGATCCGGTCGGACCCGGGCCTCTGCCAGCACTTCGAGATGGAAACCTACACCTGGGAGGTCATGCCCGCGGGGCTGAAGCGGCGGGACGTCGTGGACCAGCTCGTCGAGGAGTACGCGTGGACGCTGGCGCGGCTGGCCGAGCGCGGATTCCAGCCGGAAGGCTGACCCCGGGACCCGCGCAGACGACCGCCGGATCGGGCTGGAGGATCGGGCTGGAGTCGGTGGGACCGGATCAGTGGGCCGGGTCACCGGCGGCGAGTGCCGAGGCCAGGTCGCCGACGGACTCGGTCCGGGTGGCCAGGTGTCGGGTCCGGTACACGACCGCTCCGCCGGCATCGCGTTCGACCCGGTGGCCGTGGCGGGCCCCCTGCTCGATCGCGCGTTTCCACTGCTTGTCGCCCTTGGCCGGCGTCAGGCTGTAGTCGACCGCCCGTCCGGACTCGCGCAAGCGCTGCACCAGGGCCAGCGACTCGGCGCGAAGCCCCTCATCCTCGATGATGACCACCGCATCGAGCCCCTGCCGGAACGAGGGCAGCTTGCCCCGCGCCTTGAGCAACTCCAGCAGGACCACGTCGCCCATGCCGAAGCCGAGCGCGGGCAGGTTCACACGCCCCTGGCTCAGCAGGCCGATCAACTGGTCGTAGCGCCCACCCCCGGCGATCGCCCGGAATTCCCCCTTCCGGTCGAAGGCCTCGAAGACGATCCCCGTGTAGTAGGCCAGGCCCCGGATCACATTGTAGTCGATGGCCACGTAGTCGCGCAGGCCACGGGCCGCGAGGTTGTCGAGCACCGCCTGGAGCTCCGGCGTCGGCTCCCCCGCCTCGATGAAGCGTTGGACGTCGGCCACGTCCAGGCCCAAATCCCGGAGCTTGGCGGCCGTGACCTCGGGCTTCTCGCGCTCGATCTTGTCGATCACCTGGTAGAACTCGTAGGCCCGCGCCGGGTCGCCGCTGCGGGACTCGTAGAAGCGCTGCCAGGCCTGCCGGCTGCTCAGGCGCACCACGAAGTCGCCGGCGTCGAGCCCCAGCCGCCGGAGCACATCAACGAGCAGGGCGACGATCTCGGCGTCGGCGGCGACGTCGGTCTCGCCGAAGAGGTCACAGTTGAGCTGGAAGTGCTCCCGCAGGCGGCCCCGCTGCTGCTTCTCATAGCGGAAAAGCTGCGGGATCGAGAACCACTTGATGGGCTTCTTGTAGGCCCGCTCGGAGGCGGCGATCATCCGGGCGACCGTCGGCGTCATCTCCGGCCGCATCGAGACGGCGCGGTCCCCCTTGTCGACGAAATTGAACAACTGCCCGACGATCTCGGCACCCGACTTGGCCGTGTACAGCTCGAGCGGCTCGAGCGGCGGCCCATCGTACTCGCGGAAGCCGTAACCGCGGGCGGTCAGCCGCCACGCCTCGAAGAGATGGTTGCGGGCGTCGCAGGACCAGGCGTCCTTCAGCGGGAGCGGCTCGGGATAGAATTCGCGGAAACCGGGCAGGCAGTCCATGGCCGCGGAGAGTGGACCGGCCGCCCGACGCCGGGCAAGCGTGCGGGCGACACCACACTCATCGCACCCGGGGCTCGCCCGGGAACCCGGCCGGATCACCCGCGGGGTTCTGCCGTGGGATTGGCGAGGGACCCTCCCGGCTTGACCCGCCCCTGCCCGGAGTTCCGCCGTTGACCCGCGCCCCGGCTTACCTAGCCTTCCTCCCCGTGATCCGACATTCCACGCGCCTGATGCTGGTGGTGAGCTGCCTTTGGGTGGCGGTGATGAACTGCCCAGCCCCCCTGATCTATCGTCCGGGCGAGGGATGGACCTACGAGGCGGTCGGGGCCGGTGCGGCCTGGCAGCGCAAGCGCGCCAAGGATCAGCTGGCTGTCGCCCAGGAGGCCTTCGATGCCGGCCAGTACCGGCTGGCGCTCAAGGCCGCCAAGCACACCGTCAAGACCTGGCCGCTGTCGGATTCGTCGGGCCGGGCCCAGTACCTGGTGGGCCGATGCTACGAGGCCCGCAAGATGGACGAACGGGCGTTCAAGGAGTACCAGAAGGCGCTCACCAAATATCCCAAGAGCGAGAACTACGCGGAGATCCAGCAACGCCAATTCGACATCGCCAACCGGTTCCTCGGGGGTCAGTGGTTCAAGCTCTGGGGCTACATCCCGTTCTTCCCGTCGATGGACCGCACGGCCAAGCTGCTCGACCAGGTCAACAAGAACGGCCCCTACAGCGAGATCGGCCCGAAGGCCCTGATGAACATCGGCGCCGCCCGGGAGAAGCAGAAGGACTTCCGCCTGGCCGTGAGGGCCTACGAACGCGCCGCCGACAAGTACTACGACCGGCCCAAGGTCGGTGCCGACGCGATGTACTCGGCCGGCATCGCCTGGAACCGACTGGCCAAGCGCGCCGAGTACGACCAGTCGCTGGCCGGCAACGCCATCAACTTCCTCAACGATTTCAAGGCCCTGTACCCCGACGACCCGCGCACCGAGGAAGCCACGAAGATCGTCTCCGATCTCAAGTCCGAGCAGGCCCGTGGCGCCCTCAAGACCGCCCAGTTCTACGAGAAGTACAAGCGCTACCAGGGCGCCTTGGTCTACTACAACGAGGTCCTGGTGAAGGACCCCAACTCGCGTTTCGCAGCGGAGGCCCGGGAGCGCATCGATCTGCTCAAGCCCAAGGCCCAGCTTCAGGTCCGCCGGTGGTCCGAGAACGACGCCCGTCAACTGGAGCGCGAGCGCATGGCCGCGACCAACGCCCCGTCGGCCAAGGACGGCAAGAAGAAGAACTCCCGATGACCCGGTCCGCCGAACGAACGCCGATGCCGGAGAGGACTTCCACGGGATCCATCGCGGCCCTCGTGGCGCTGGCGTCCCTGCTGGTGGGGGCGGGCTGCGGCGGCTACGCGCTCGGGCCGACCAACGGGCAGTCGGCCGGTGCCCGGGCCATCCGGATCGGCCATGTCGCCAACGGCACCGACGAACCCCGCCTGGCCGACACGGTCAGCCACGCGCTCCGGGCCCAGGTACATGTCGACGGCACCTTCCGGTTGGCAACCCGGGATGACGGCGACATCGTCATCACCACCGCCCTGCGGACCTTCCAACGCACGCCAATGACCTTCCAGTCCCGGGACATCATCGCCACGCGGGACTACGACGTGGTGCTGACCGCGCACGTCAAGGCCATCGAGACCGGCAGCGGCAAGGTGCTCATCGACGAGGACCTCACCGGCCGAACGACCATCCGCGGCACCCTCGACCTCGGTTCGGCCGAGCGCCAGGCCGCCCCGCTGCTGGCCGAGAACCTCGCGCGGAACATCATCAGCCGGCTCTCCGAGGGTTCCTGGTGACGCCCGGGCCCGCGCTCCCGATGGACCCCGCCGCTCCCAACGCCCGACCGCCCCGGACGATCCCGCCCCCCCGTGGGCACCGGTGGCTCGCCCCCCTGGTCGCCGCCCTGCTGTCCGGAGCCCAGGCGATCGGGGCGGACTGGCCCGGCTGGCGTGGCACCGCCCGGGACGGACATGCCGCCGACCCGCTGCCCGCGGGCCTCGACGCCGCGCCCAAGGCGCTCTGGCGCAAGCCCATCGGCCACGGCTACTCCGGCGTCGTGGTCGCCGGCGGGCGACTGGTGGTCCTCGACGATTCGTCCGGTCGCGAGACAGCCCGTTGCCTTGAGGCGTCCACCGGCCGTGAACTCTGGTCGCAACCCTTCGCCGAGCCGTACACCGACGAGTTCGAACCCGGCCCACGCTGCACCCCGCTGATCGACGGCGACCGGGTCTATGTGCAGAGCTGCTTCGGCGAGTTCGCCTGCCTGTCGATGGCCGATGGACACCGTTCGTGGGGCTTCCACTTCAAGGACCTCGGGATGTTCTGGGTCAAGGACAAGGCCGGCGGCCCGGGCGCCGCCAACCGCCGCGGCAATTCCGGGTCGGCGGCCATCGCCGGCGACCGGATCTTCGTGCAGGTCGGCTCGACCAACGGGGCCAGCGTGGTCGCCCTCGACAAGGTGCGGGGCACGGTGCTCTGGAAATCCCAGGACGACCTGGCCAGCTACGCCTCGCTGGTGACCGGCACCCTGGGAGGCCGCCACCAGGCGATCACCGTGACGTGCGAAGGCTTGCTGGGCCTCGACAGCGCCTCCGGGGAGGCGCTCTGGCGCATCCCCTTCAAGACGGCATCCAACCGGAATGTCCTGACTCCGGTGATCGACGGCGACGCGGTGCTCTTCGCCAGCCACTCCGCGGGACTGCGCCGGGTGCAAGTCCAGGCCGACGGGCCGAAGGTCCGAGCCACGCAGGCCTGGCTCAACCCGTCCCTGAAGATCAACCTCGCGACCCCGGTGCGGGTGGGGCGCCATCTCTACGGCCACGGGCCGGACAAGGACTACGTCTGCGTCGAGGCGGACACGGGCAAGGTCCGCTGGAGGCAACCCGGGTTCAACCAGTATGCCTCCACGGTCGCCTCCGGCCGCCGGTTGCTCGTGCTGAACGACCTCGGCGAGGCGGTCCTGCTGGAGGCCGATCCCGACCGATACCACGAGCTTGGCCGCTTCCAGGCCTGCGGCAAAACCTACAGTCATCCGGCCTATGCGGGCGGCGTGCTCTTCACCCGGGACAGCCGCGAGCTGGTCGCCTGGCCGCTGCTGAGCCCGGCCCGTTGAACCCGGGCCGATGACCCAAGCCCATCGACCCTGCCTCCTCATGACCCGATCGCCGCGGAACGCCGCATGAAACCGATCCTCCTCGAACTCGGCGCGTTCCGGCTGCACTCCTTCGGACTGCTTGTCGCCTTGGGTTTCCTGGCCGGCTCCTGGGTCGCCAGCCGGCGCGGGCGGGCCATGGGGCTCGATCCGCAGTCGATCCAGGACATCGTGTTCCCGTGGCTGCTGGTGGGTGGCCTCGTCGGCGCGCGGCTGATGTACGTCGTGTCGTACTGGTCGCGGGACTTCGCCGGGCAACCCCTCGGCGAGGTCCTGGCCATCTGGAAGGGGGGCCTGGTGTTCTACGGCGGACTCATCGGGGCCACCTTCGCAGGCATCGTGGGCATCCGGCGCAAGGGCCTCCCGCTCTGGGCCACGGCCGACTGCCTGTCGATCGGGGTGGCGCTTGGCCATGTCTTCGGACGGCTGGCCTGCCTGCTCAACGGGTGCTGCTTCGGCCGCGCCTGCCCGCTGCCCTGGGCCATCCGGTTCCCTGCCGACCACGCCACGCACGGCGCTCCCGTGCACCCTTCGCAACTCTACGAGGCCGGGCTCAACCTGCTGCTCTGCGGAGGCCTGATCGCCTGGCAATCCCGCCGCCCCCATGGCCGGGGCCAGATCTTCGCGCTGTACCTGATGGCCTATGCGGCGATCCGTTCGCTCAGCGAGCATTTCCGCGGAGATTATGCGGTCCAGAGCGCCCCGGCCGCCGGGGTGTTCACGCCGGGACAATCGACCAGCCTGTGGATCTTCGCCGCGGGCCTCGCCCTGTGGGTGGCCCGCCGCCCGAGGCCCGGTTTGCCTCCCCATGCGCCAGCCCACCCACCGACCCCGTTGTCCAACGGATCGTCCTCGGCGTCGCCGTCCTCCCCCGCCTGAGCCAGGCCACCGGACAGCACCTCCGCAGGTGTGGTCGCCCCGGAATCCGCCCCCCGGAATCCGCCCCGGATGGGCTTCCGAAGCGGCTGTTTCAGAGCCGGTTGAGGGCGCTGATCACCGCCTGGATCGAGGCCAGCTCGATGTTCGTGTCCACGCCGGCCCCCCAGCGGTTGGTGCCGTCGGCCGTGCGGATCTGGATGTAGGCGATGGCGCTGGCCCCTTCGCCCGAGGAGAGCGAATGCTGCCGGAACTGGGTGACCTCGAAGCGCGGAACGCCGGTCTCGATCAGGCCGTGGACGAACGCGGCGATCGGTCCGTTGCCGCGGCCGCGAACCGCCAGTTCCGAACCTGAGCGGGTCATGGAGGCCCGGCATTCGAAGACGCCGTCCACCCCGTCGGCATGGAAATGGATGAGGGCCCACGGGGAGTTCCGCTGGACGTACTCCTTCCAGAACATCGCCTTGAGTTCCTCGCCCCGGACCTCACGGCCCAGCGCATCGACCTGGTCGTTGGCGATGGGACCGAACTCCCGTTGGAGGTCCTTGGGCAGCTCGATGCCGAACTCCGATTCGAGCAGGTAGGCCACCCCGCCCTTGCCCGACTGGCTGTTGACCCGGATGACCTCGCGGTACTCGCGGCCGATGTCGGCGGGGTCGAGCGTCAGGTAGGGCACGTCCCAATGGCTCCGCGTGCCGCCGGCCCACTCGGCCAATCCCTTCTTGATCGCGTCCTGGTGGGAGCCGCTGAAGGCCGTGAACACCAGCTCGCCCGCGTACGGTTGCCGGGGCGGGACCGTCAGGCCCGTGCAGCGCTCATACACCTCTCGGATCCGTCCCAGGTCCGAGAAGTCGAGCCCCGGGTGGATGCCCAGCATGTAGAGATTGAGGGCGACGGCGATGACGTCGAGGTTGCCGGTGCGCTCGCCGTTGCCGAAGAGGGTGCCCTCGACGCGGTCGGCCCCCGCCATCAATCCCAGCTCGGTGGCCGCGACGCCGGTGCTGCGGTCGTTGTGGGTGTGGAGGCTGATGATCAGGCAGTCGCGATTGCGGATGTTGCGGCACATCCACTCGATCTGGTCGGCATAGACGTTGGGCGTGGCCACCTCCACCGTGCACGGGAGATTGAGGATCATCCGGCGCTCCGGCGTGGGCTGCCACACATCCATGACCGCCTCGGAAATCTCCTTGGCGAAGTCCAGCTCGGTGGCGCTGAAGCTCTCGGGCGAATACTGGAGGCGCACGTCGGTGCCCGCCAGCCGGTGGAGCCGCTCCTGGATCCAGCGGGCGCCCTGGACCGCGATGGCCTTGATCTCCTCGCGGCTCTTGCCGAAGACGACCCGGCGCTGGGCCGGCGAGGTGGAGTTGTAGAGATGGATGATCACCCGCCGGGCGCCCACCAGCGACTCGATGGTCCGCTCGATGAGGTCTTCCCGGGCCTGCACCAGCACCTGGATCGTCACGTCGTCCGGGATGCGCTTCTCCTCGATGAGGCGCCGGTTGAAGGCGAACTCGGTGTTCGAGGCTGACGGAAAGCCCACCTCGATCTCCCGGAACCCGCAGGCCACCAGCGTCTGGAACATCTCCAGTTTCTGGGCCACGTTCATCGGCACGGCCAGCGCCTGGTTGCCGTCGCGAAGATCCACGCTGCACCAGATGGGGGGCGCGGCGAGCGTGCGCGCCGGCCATTGGCGGTCGGGCAGATCCACCACCGGGGCGGGGCGATACTTCGTGGCAGGGTGCTTCAGCATATCCGAAACTCCCGGGAGGTTACGCGGGATGGACCCGTCGCGGCAGAAAAAAAGGCGCACCCCTGCCCCTTTGAGGCACGCACCGCCGGTTCAGCGGGAGCGAACCCGGAAAAACCTGGGCTCCGGACCGACGTCCAGGCGGACGCTCGCGGGCCCGTCCTCCGACCGTGCCGGCAGGTCTTGCCAGAGGTCGAAGGTCCTTCCGAGGTCTTCGGTGACCTCGATCCGGTAGGCTTCGCCCGCCACCGCGTCCCAACGGAGCTCCAGCAGGTCGGCGGCCAAGCGCGCCACCTGCAGCCGGGGCACCGGTGCCGCCGGCAGGATCACCGGCAGGGACGCGAACACCGGCCGTTCACCCACCGTCGCAGGACCCGAGCCGCCGATGAAACCCGCATCGAACCGGCGGGCCGTCGCGCCCGAGCCCATCTCGAGGCCGACTCCGGCCGCCAACCGCAGGGTCTGCCCCCAACGCAGGCCGCCCAGGGCGCTCCTCGGGATCGACACGCGCAGGGAATGCGCGCTGGAGACCATCGGCGGCACCACGCCGCGAACCGACTCCGGGTTCCAAGCGGCCAAACGCACCCCGGGGATCGAGGTCAACCCCGCATCCAGGCGGAACACCCCGTGGCCCAGGGGCGTCTCGGAGCGCGGTCGACGGAAGAGGCGGTCCGGTCGCTGCGCCGTGACATCGCCCACCACGACAGCGACCGACGGACGGAACCCCTCGAAGACCACCCCTTCGGCCAGGTCCAGCCCGTCGCACCCCTCGGCGGTGGGGCTGCCGACGACATCGCGCCGCCCATTGCCGAGACCGGCCAGCGAGGCCACCCCGGGCAGCCCGGGAACCTCGAGGAACACGTACACGTCGGAGCCCTGCGAGATCGCCAACCCGTCGATGCCCAGGTGGAGATCCTCCGCATCCATCGCCAC
>Ga0209985_10005117_pt1 | contig 10339 bp, 6 predicted proteins | sample NOAtaG_FD_187305 | JGI IMG/M metagenome (GOLD analysis project Ga0209985, IMG submission 187305) | Freshwater lake microbial communities from Lake Erie, under a cyanobacterial bloom - NOAA_Erie_Diel6S_1000h metaG (SPAdes) (version 2) | ecosystem: Environmental > Aquatic > Freshwater > Lake ... | reverse complement strand
TTTTGTGCGCCAGCGTCATTTGCGCCACCCACTGTTATGGCTGCGGTGTTGTTGCTGTTCGGCAGCAGCCTCAGCACCAACATACACGCCGCACCCACACTTAAAGATGCGATCGAAAGTGCTTGGGCTCGTCACCCGGTATCACAAGCGCGCGCCGCGCGTCTGGATGAAAGTGCGGCAAAGCGCGACATTGCCGCCTCTTGGCTGGCTGATGCTCCGCGTCTTTCCGTGAGCCAGAAAACAGACCGCTGGAATCAAAATGCTGGCGCGCGCGAATGGGAGGCCGAGATTGGCTTCCCGTTGCAAATGCCCGGTGTGCGTACGGCGCGTGGTGTGGTTGCCGAAAACGAGGCCGCGCGATATGAGGCGCATGCTGCAGCCGAGAAGTGGCGGCTCGCCGGCGACGTGCGCGAAGCCTATTGGCAGGCGCGAGTCGGTGCCAGTGATTTGGTACTCGCCGCACGCAAAGTCACCGACGCCCGCGTGCTGAGTGCGGACGTCGAGCGGCGATTCAAAGCGGGCGATGCGGCTCGAACCGACTGGAATCAGGCCCTCGCCGCGTTAAAGCTAGCCGAGTCGGCAGAGGCGGATGCTCGCGCAAAAGCCTTTCGATCCGAGCGCGCGTTTCTGAGCCTGACGGCACTCACACAATTACCATCCGGTGACGAATCGCGGTCAACTGTGCCGCTATCGCTAGACCAGCATCCACAACTGCGCGAACTGATGAGCGATGCTGATGCCGCTCGTGCACGCCAGCAGGAGGCCAATGCCACGCGTCACGATCCGCCGGAGCTTTCGGTTGGCACCGTTCGCGATCGTAGTGCGTTTGGCGAATCGTCCGCCGGCAGTGTGGTGTTGCGGTTGACGGTGCCATTACCATCCGGCTCGCGCAGTCGTTCGCGTCAAGCCACCGCCGGTGCGGAACGCATCGAGGCCGAAACGCGCATTCCACAAGCGCGGTTACGTGTCGAAGCCGACATCGCTTCCGCCGCCGAGGAAGTTTCGCAGGCAACACGACAGGTCGAGTTCGCAGAGTCGCGCTTGAACCTCACCCGCGAAACGCATGCGTTGCTCGATAAGGCCTACCGGCTGGGCGAGCTGGACTTGCCGGCCCGTCTGCGGGCAGAGGCGGACCGCTTCGACGCCGAACTTTCCCACGCCCGCGCAAAGCTGGAGCGTGCGCGCAGCATCTCCCGACTCAATCAAGCCTCAGGACAACTCCCATGAATTCGTCTTTAAACTTGCGTGCCACGGCGTTGCTGCTGGCTGCCCTACTTATTGCCGGTACTGCTTCTGCCGGCCCCGGTCATGACCACGGCGATATTGCACCGGCCGCCGCCGGAAAGGCCTCGCCGCGCTTCGACACGCATTCTGACCTCTTCGAAGTCGTTGGGGTTTTACGTGGGGGCGAACTATCCATCACCATCGATCGGTATGCCACCAACACGCCGGTGCTGGATGCCAAACTCGAATTTGAAAGCGGCAGCGTCAAAGCGACCGCGCAGTTTCATGCCGAGCATGGCGACTACAGCGTTCCAGCGAAAACGTTTGAAAAGCCCGGCAGCTATCCGATCACACTGACGATCACCGTCGGTGAGGAGCTGGATATTCTCGCCGGCAATCTGGTCGTGCCTGATCCAGAGGCCGGGCACGACCACACGACTACCGCAATGTCGTGGAAAAGCGCTGCAGCCATTGCCGCTTTGGTGCTTGCGCTCGTCATCGTCGGCATATTCTTAATCCGCCGTCGCTCAGGAAGGATCAGTCATGTTTAAGCATATCCATGTGTTGTCCGTGTTGCTGCTCGCTGTCGCAACAAGCGCCATGGCCGGCCCGGGTCACGATCACGGTGATGCCGCACCAGTATCGGCAAATTCCGATGCGCCCAAACGCCAGCCAGATGGTAGCGTGTTCCTGCCAAAGCCCGCACAGCGACAGTTGCAGGTGCGCACCGCCGTCGTTGTACAAGCCGAACACCCGCAGACGGTCGAGTTAACGGGCCGCGTGATTGCCGACCCGAATGCGGGCGGCAAGGTGCAACCAACGCAGGCTGGTCGCATTGAGCCGGGCCCGCGTGGTTTGCCCTCGCTGGGGCAGTCGGTGAGAAAGGGCGAGGTGCTGGCCTACGTGCGTGCATCCGAAAGCGCGACGCCCGAATTGAAAGTGAATCTGGAACTCGCGCGCAAAAAGTTGGCGCGGCTGGAGCAGCTGGAAGGCACGGTACCGCAGCGCGAAATTGAGGTTGCGCGCATCGAGGTGCAGAGCCTTACCGAACGGCTTTCGCCTGGCGGTGGTGCGTATGTCGCGCGCGAGGCGGTGCTGGCACCGGTGTCCGGTGTGATCGCCGCAACACATGCGACCGCCGGCCAAGTCGTGGATGCGCGCGAGCTGATTTTTGAGGTGATCGATCCGTCGCGATTACAAATCGAAGCACAGGCCTACGACGCGACGTTGCCGGGCAATATCGCCGGTGCTACGTTGAATCCGTCGGCGGACATTCGGGTCGCACTACAGTTGGTTGGCGCCGGCAGGATGCTCAAGGAGGGCGCGATTCCCGTGGTGTTCCGCGTAAAACCGGATGCAAAAACGCCAGTGGCACTCGCTGCTGGGCAAACGGTGAAAGTGTTTGCGGAGACGCGCAGCAAGGTCAAGAGCCACGCGGTACCAGCCAGCTCGGTGGTGAAAAATCCGGCCAATCAAGACATCGTTTGGGTACACACGGCGGCGGAACGATTCTCGCCGCAAACCATTCGCTGGGCGGCGCTGGATGGAGTGAGCGTCGCGGTACTTGACGGATTAAAAGATGGCGCACGCGTGGTGACGCAGGGTGCGGCACTGATTAATCAAGTCCGCTAACGGTATCGCTATGTTTAATTTTCTGGTTCAGGCGAGTCTCCGAAATCGCCTTATCGTGATTGTCTTGTCGGTGGTGATGATGGTGTACGGCGCCTTCACGCTCACGCGCATGCCTGTGGATGTGTTTCCCGACCTTAATCAACCCACCGTCACCATCATGATCGAAGCGGGCGGGATGGCGCCGGAGGAGGTCGAGCAGCTCATCACCTATCCGATTGAAACCAATATGAATGGCATGCCCGGCGTGACCAGCGTGCGTTCGATCTCCAGCGTCGGCCTGTCGTTTGTCTATGTCACGTTCGACTGGGGCATCGACATTTACCGGGCGCGGCAAATGGTCGGCGAGCGTCTCGCGCTGGTGCGCGAACAATTGCCGCCCGGGGTCGACCACGCGGCGATGGGGCCGATCACCTCGATCATGGGGGAGATCATGTTGATGGCGCTGCCGATTGATACCGCCAAAGTCACGCCGATGCAGGTGCGCGAATATGCGGATTACGTCTTGCGTCCGCGGCTGCTGACCATCCCTGGTATCGCGCAAGTGATCCCGATTGGCGGCGAAGTACGCCAGTTCCAAGTGCAGCCCGACACGGCGCGGATGGCGCAGCTCGGCATCACGCTCGAGCAGATCGAGCAGTCGCTACGCGGGTTTTCTGCCAACACCAGCGGCGGATTTCTCGAACTCAATTCGCGCGAGTACCTGATTCGCAACATCGGTCGCACCTCACGATTGGAAGACCTGCAGAAGCTGCCGATCGATTCACGCAAAGGCCAATCAATACTTTTAAAGCAGGTGGCAGAAGTTAAGTTTGCGGCGGCGATTAAGCGCGGTGATGCCGGCTTCAACGGTAGCCCGGCGGTAATCCTCGGCATCCAGAAGCAGCCCGACGCCGACACCGTGCGCCTCACCCGCGATATCGAGACCGCGCTGGTCGAACTGAAAAAATCGCTACCCGTCGGCATGCAGATGCCACAAGTGACAATGCGGCAGGCGAGCTTTATCGAGAGCTCGATCGATACGCTGAAAGGCAAATTAATCGGCGCCTCTGTGGTGGTTGCAGTAGTGCTATTCATGTTCCTGATGAATGCGCGCACCACGCTGATTTCGCTGACCGCCATTCCGGTGTCGGTCCTGACCACCGTGCTGGTGTTCAAGTACTTCGGCTTTTCGATCAACACCATGACCCTAGGCGGACTGACCATCGCCATCGGTGGCTTGGTTGACGATGCGGTGGTGGGGGTGGAGAACGTGTTGCGGCGGCTGAAAAGCGACCGGCAGTACGGCAAGGATCACAAGGTTCATCTCAATCCGCTGGAAGTGATTGCGAAAGCGACGATGGAAGTACGTTCCGCCATCGTTTACGCGACGCTCATCATCGTACTGGTGCTGCTGCCGCTGTTTTTTCTGCCCGGTATTGAAGGCAGACTGATGCAACCGCTGGCGATCGCCTACATTGTCTCGCTGCTGGCCAGCATGCTGGTGTCGGTGACGCTAACCCCGGTGATGGCCTACTACCTGCTGCCGAACATGAAAACGCTCGACCACGGCGACACTAAGCTGGTTGCGGCATTGAAGCGCGGCTATCGGTCGCTCTTAGATCGCGTGCTTGAGCATCCGCGGACGCTGATCTCGGCTGGCGCGCTCGCAGCACTGCTGGCGATTGCCACCGTGCCATTTTTTGCGACCACGTTCCTGCCGCCGTTCAATGAGGGTTCGGCATTGGTGGGGCTGCGTTTGAATCCCGGAACAACATTGGCCGAAACTGCACGACTCGCCACGCAGGCCGAACTCGCCTTAAAGGGCGTGCCTGAAGTTGAAGCCGTCGGTCGCCGCAGCGGGCGCGCGGAGCTCGATGAACACGCCGAGGGTGTACATGTATCCGAACTTGACCTGCGGCTGAAGCGCTCCGATCGTTCACTTGACGAGATCTACGCCGACATTCGTGGAAGGCTTGCAAATCTGCCGGCGGCCATCGGCATCGGCCAGCCGATTTCGCATCGTATTGATCACATGCTGTCGGGTGTGCGTTCGCAAATTGCGATCAAGATATTTGGTGACGATCTCGATACCTTGCGCGGGCAGGCCGATGCGCTCCGCGCTCGACTGGCAGGCATCGCCGGCCTTGCAGATTTGGAAATCGAGAAACAGGTGCTCACGCCGGAGATCAAAGTGCGAGTCGATTACGACCGCGCCGAGCAGGTCGGCCTGGCGCCGTCCAAGCTGCTGCGTGAATTGCAAATGCTGGTCGATGGTGAGCGGGTGACGCAGATCATCGAAGGCAACAAGCGCTTCAATCTGGTGCTGCGCCTGCCGGAGGAAGCGCGCTCGGTGGAAGGGCTGCGCAATATCTTTATCGATACCCCGACTGGTCGTGTGCCGCTGTCGCGTCTGGCGACCATTGAGGAATCCGACGGCCCCAACCAGATCAGCCGCGACGATGGCCGTCGTCGTATTGTGATTTCGGCCAACGCGCAGGGCCGCGCGCTTTCGGATGTGGTGGCCGATATTCGCGCCGCAGTGGCCGAGACCAAACTGCCTGACGGTTACTTCATCACGCTCGGCGGTCAATTCCAAGCGCAGGAAGAATCAAGCCGCCTGATCGGACTGCTGTCGCTGGGTTCATTGGCGATGATTTTTTTAGTGCTGTATTCGCGCTACAGATCCAGCACGCTGGCGCTGATCATCATGGCTAACATTCCCCTGGCACTCGTAGGGAGCGTGATCGGTCTATGGCTGTCTGGTCAGCCGCTATCGATCGCGGCGCTGGTAGGCTTCATCACGCTGGCCGGTATCGCCATTCGCAACGGCATTTTGAAGGTCAGCCACTACGTCAATCTCTGTGCCTTTGAGGGTGAGGCCTGGGGCAAACCGATGATTGTGCGCGGCTCACTCGAACGCCTGACACCGGTGTTGATGACGGCGCTGGTGGCGGCCTTCGCTTTGGCGCCGCTGTTGTTCGAAGCCGAGATGCCCGGCACTGAAATCCTCCATCCAGTGGCGGTCGTGATTTTCGCGGGGCTGATCAGTTCTACCTTGCTAGATACCTTCCTCACGCCGGCAATGGTGTGGGTGTTCGGCCGCGCACCCATACAGCGGCTGGTGGATGATTCCGGCAGCGAAGCGTACTAACCAAAGTTTTTACAACCTGAAAGGGCGCAACATGAAATCAAGCAAGACGTTACTTGTCGCAATGTCGCTGATGGTGGCCACTACAGTTTTTGCGCATGGTGATAACAAACCAAAGAATGGCGGCGTGGTACAGGAGGTAAATGAGACTCAATATGAACTAGTTGCCAAGTCGGAAGTCATCAAAATTTACGTCGAAGACCACGGCAAAAAAATCGACGCCAAAGGAGCCACGGCCAAAGTCACGATCCTCAATGGCAAGGACAAAAGCGAAGCTAAACTTGTTCATGCTGGCGACAACAAACTCGAAGCAAAGGGTGCGTTCAATGTAAAGGCGGGCACCAAGGTTGTCGCCGTGGTGACCATGGCAGGCAAAGCGGGCTCAACCGTGCGGTTTGTTGTGCCATGATAGGCACGAGGCGGCGCTGAAGTTCGATTTCCAAGGCGAGCCGCCCGCAGGACCCGAAGGCGCGTTCCTGTCGTTTCATAAAGGCACGGCATGCAATCCGGCATCATGGCCGACCCTCAAAATGTCCGCCGCGCCAGCCTACGATAGAAAATGACCCTAATGTTGGCTCAACCTATCCAGTGCGAGCGTCTGCAAAAAGGAATTGGCCCCGTTGGGGGCCTATCTTTCAACACTTTATTTGAACGGCTCGGCGTCATGCGACCCTTTTCTTTTTCGGGTGCGGTAACCGGCTACAGTGAGTCATCCAGCACAGCGCTTACCCTGCGTTCCGCCATCACACGAAGAGCCAGTCCATAACGGGCAATCCCTTCCCAATCGACGGCCTTTTTTCCGTTGTCGCATTGAATGACTGGCACCATGATCTTCTGACGTGCCAGCCTAGATGTCTTTACTGCGTATCCACGGTGGTACTTTGGAAAGCATTGGTGGGTGACCATAGTTGCGATGCAGATCAATGCCTCGGCAGAGAGGCCGCAGCGTGTTGAATTGCACTGAATTTTGACCCACTTAGGGAAGTGATTTGCATTAGAAATTGATCCACGTCTAACCACTATCCTGCTTATTTTTTGAGCAGGAGCATGAAGGAGTGATTGACGTGGCAATGTTGAGCTTAATTCGGCGCCTGCACATGCGCGAAGGTGTTTCGCTTCGCGGTATTGCAAGACGCACGGGAGTCTCCCGAAACACTATCAAGAAGTATTTGGTCGGCCAAGTGGTCGTGCCGCGCTATAAACCGCGCCCAAGCCGGTCAAAGCTGGCACCCTACGCCGAACAGCTTATCGTCCGGCTCAAGACTGCTGCCAAGGCATCACGCAAACAGCGCAAGAGCTTGAAGCAGATGTACCGCGAGCTGACGGGCCTGGGATATGAAGGCTCCTACGACCGCGTCGCTTGCTTTGCCAAACGCTGGCGCGAGCAGCAAATCGAGACAGCCAGAACCACCGGACGCGGCACCTTTGTGCCGCTCACCTTCGCTCCCGGCGAAGCCTTCCAGTTTGACTGGTCAGAAGACTGGGCTGTCATCGCCGGTGAGCGCACCAAACTCCAAGTGGCGCACTTCAAACTCGCCCACAGTCGCGCCTTCATGCTGCGCGCCTATCTTCTCCAGACCCATGAAATGCTCTTCGATGCTCACCACCATTGCTTGACCGCACTAGGCGGCGTGGCCCGCCGCGGCATCTACGACAACATGAAGACTGCCGTCGACAAGATTGGCGTCGGTAAAGCACGCGACGTCAACGCACGCTTCGCCGCCATGGTCAGCCACTACGTCTTTCAGGCAGAGTTCTGTAACCCGGCCTCCGGCTGGGAGAAGGGCCAGGTCGAGAAGAATGTCCAAGATGCCAGGCATCGTATCTGGCATCAGGTCAATGACCGCAATACCCCAGCCTTTACATCCTTGGCGGCATTAAATGATTGGCTCACCCAACGCTGCCAAACGCTATGGGCGGAGATCCGGCATCCCGAGGAGATCGACCGGACCATTGCCGAGACCTGGGAAGAGGAACGTAAACACCTCATGGCCTTGCCGCCGGCATTCGATGGCTTCATCGAGCATATCAAGCGCGTGTCACCAACCTGCCTGATTCACTTGGAGCGCAACCGCTACAGCGTGCCGGCCAGCTTTGCCAACCGGCCGGTTAGTGTCAGGCTCTATGCCGACCGGATCGTGGTGGCCGCTGAGGGCAATATCATCGCCGAGCATCAGCGCCTGATCAACCGCGACCACAATGCTGGCCACACCGTCTACGACTGGCGGCACTACTTGGCGGTGTTGCAACGCAAACCCGGCGCCATTCGCAACGGCGCGCCATTCACCACCTTGCCGGAGGGTTTCAAGCAACTGCAGACGGTATTGATGAAGCGCCCAGGGGGCGACCGCGAAATGGTCGATATCTTGGCGTTGGTGCTGCACCACGACGAGTCCGCCGTCTTGTGCGCGGTCGAGCTTGCCCTTGAATCGGGGGCGGCGTCAAAACAGCACATCCTGAACATCCTAAGTCGACTGGTCGAAGGCAGTGCGCCACAGCCGATCGCCACCCCCGCGCCGCTCTCATTGAAGGTTGAACCCGAGGCGAACGTGACCCGCTACGACACGCTCAGGCCGGCGGCCCAATCGGGAGGCCGTTATGCAGCCTGAGGCGATGATCATGATGATGAAATCGTTGAAGTTGACGGGAATGGCGCAAGCCGTTGCCGACTTAAGCCAGCAAGGCTCGCCCGCCTATCAGGCGGCCTTACCCATTCTGGGCAACCTGTTGAAGGCAGAAGTCGCCGAGCGAGAGGTCCGCTCGGTGGGCTATCAACTGAAGGTGGCGAAGTTCCCCGCCCATCGGGATCTGGCCGGCTTCGACTTTAGTCAGAGTCGGGTCGATGAAGGTTTGATCCGGCAATTGCACACCGGTGCCTTCATCGACAGCGCGCATAACGTGGTGCTGGTGGGTGGCCCAGGAACGGGCAAGACACATCTGGCGAGCGCAATTGGCGTGCAGGCGATTACCCATTTACATAAGCGGGTGCGCTACTTCTCGACCGTTGAGCTGGTGAACTTGCTGGAGCAGGAGAAGGCGGCGGGCCGCGCGGGTCATCTGGCATTCAGGCTGCTATACGCTGACCTTGTCATTCTCGATGAGCTGGGCTATTTGCCGTTTAGCCAGTCAGGCGGAGCGTTGTTGTTTCACCTGATTAGTAAGCTCTATGAGCACACCAGCATCATCATTACGACGAACTTGAGCTTCGGAGAATGGCCATCAGTCTTCGGCGATGCCAAGATGACGACGGCGTTACTGGATCGGTTGACTCATCATTGCCACATTGTAGAAACTGGCAACGACTCCTACCGCTTCAAGAACCGAGATACCGAACTAAAACCCACTCAACGCATCAAGCGAGAAAGGAAATCCACAAAAATATCCACAGAAGAAGCGTAAATTCGTACCAATTCAGGTGGGTCAAAATTCAATGCAATTGGTGGGTCAGATTTCGATGCAATTCAACACCCCGCTTCAGGAAAGTATCGGGACGACGGTGAAATATGCGGGCTAGCGCTGCTTACTTCCGACTATCATCATTTGTTCGACGCCGAAATAGCCGTACTCGGCTGACCAGTAGAGCAACATGTTGACGTCGACAAAGCCTATCGTGCGCATGCGGTCCAGCAGATCCCAGCCAAAATCCTGAAAGCACAAGCAGCCGGCGGTCGAGACAGGGTCGCCGTGGTATTGCGCTTCTAGTACGTGTTCAACTTCGCCGTCGGAGTCGAGGCGTGCGCGCACCACTGTTTCTTGCTGCATCGGCAGGAACGGGACGGACAACAGAACTTTGCCACCCTTCGCCAGCACTCGGTAAATCTCTTTGAGACCATCTTCTGGGTTGGGAATATGCTCGAGCACATCAAAATTGAGCACAAAGCGGAATGAGTTATCGTTGAACGTGAGTTTGGTGATGCTCTCGTTGCGAACGCCGCGTTCATTCGTTTTGCCAAACTCGACAGTGTCCCCAAGATATTCGCTCCCGACCAGCTTTGGAAATCGTTTCTTCAGCATTTCGTAGAGCGGTGTGACTTGTTCGGCGATGTAAACAGAGTCACGCCGTTGTGCGCCCAATGTCTCTTCGAGGAATTGAATGGAGGCCCGTGTCCTGTTGTTCAACTGACACGGGCAAAGTACACGTTCGCGCCAGTTCGGCACCAGCTGGCCATTGACGCGTGTTGAGGTGTACTGGAAGTCGGTTTTAAATTCGACCTCCTTTTGACACGGGAAACAGCGCCCCGGGGTGGAAAACTCTGTCCCAGATCGGCTCAACTCGAGCTCCATCACCCAGCGGTCATGATGGGTCTTCGCCATGTTCCGCACATGTGTCTCATAAGCCGGGAGGCTGCCAATGCG
>Ga0209985_10005113_pt1 | contig 10351 bp, 1 predicted proteins | sample NOAtaG_FD_187305 | JGI IMG/M metagenome (GOLD analysis project Ga0209985, IMG submission 187305) | Freshwater lake microbial communities from Lake Erie, under a cyanobacterial bloom - NOAA_Erie_Diel6S_1000h metaG (SPAdes) (version 2) | ecosystem: Environmental > Aquatic > Freshwater > Lake ... | reverse complement strand
ACCGTTGAAAACAATGTTCAGTGTTCGGGTGGCAATGATGGGTCTGCAACAGCATTGGGTTCAGGCGGTACCGCTCCATATAGTTATCAGTGGTCTTCAGGGGCCACTACATCAACGGTTACAGGTCTGGCTCAGGGCACTTACACCGTTACCGTTACCGATAATAATCAATGTTCAGCCACTTCATCTGTTACGATAACAGAATCAACACCTGTTGACATAACTGTAACGTCTAATCAGCCGGCGGGTTGTTTGGGTGAATCATCCGGAGCTGTTGATATTATTGTATCCGGTGGTCAGGCTCCTTACACTTTTCAATGGTCAAATGGGGCTACTACCGAAGATATTAATTTGTTACCGGCGGGAACCTATAATGTAACAGTAACCGATAATGTGGGATGTACAGGAACTCAGATCGCTGTAATTGATCAACCAAGTATTCCTGTTCCGTTAATTACTGCGGTTAGCGTTAACGGCATAAATGTTTCCTGTTTTGGAGCAGCAACGGGTCAGGCTTCTGTATCGGTTACCGGCGGAACACCTCCTTATAGTTTTATCTGGTCTAATGGATCTACAGAATCGTCTGTAAGTGGTCTCTCTGCAGGACTCGTTTCTGTGATTGTATCGGATCAAAATGGTTGCTCAAACCTGGACACGTTGGAAATCACACAACCACCGCTTCCGTTTACTCTGGAGTTTGACAGCATTTCCAATTATAATGGTACCGGCGTTTCCTGTTCAGGCATTAACGACGGATTTATCGTTACCTCAACTACAGGCGGACAGTCACCATTCACTTATTTATGGTCAGGTGCTCAGACAACCTCCGCCATATCTGGTTTGGCTCCCGGTAGCTACTCGGTTACCGCAACCGATGCCTTAGGTTGTACCACATCCAATACTGCAATAATTACACCAGCAGAACCTTTGAATTTATCCTTGCTTCCTGCCGATACAGTAGGTTTTAACATTAATTGCTTCGGTGAAGCCAGCGGTGTGGTTTCTGTAGTCTTTTCCGGTGGCACATCCCCCTACACATTTAACTGGAATAATGGGGCAACAACTCCATTCATCTCTAATTTGACGGCCGGAACATATAGTTTAACCCTCACCGATATCAACGGGTGCTCGGCCACTGAATCCATCACGCTTACTCAATCTGATAGTATAGTACCACTGATTAACAGTCCGGTTATTACCGGTGGAACTAATTTGCTATGTTTTGGCGACTCAGATGCCTCTGCAAGTGTTACTGTAACTGGTGGCACTCCACCATACAACTATCTATGGTCTAATGGTGCCACTGCCGACAACGTCAATAACCTCTCCGCAGGTGTAGTTTCTGTTACGATTCAGGATGTTAATACTTGCAGTGCCAATGCATCGCTTACAATCAGTCAGCCTGAGGCAATAGGTATAACCCTCAGTGCTGATCCACTTATTAACTGCGGTAACGCAAATGACGGTGGGATAAATGCAGTGATTACAGGAGGCACCGGAGCCTATAATTACAGCTGGTCGAACTCATCAAGTACACAAAATCTCTCCGGATTGAGTGCAGGTACCTATACATTAACTGTTACCGATGAGAATAATTGTTCGTCCGAGAATGCTATTACTTTAACAGCACCACCCACATTAGTTTCCATATCTGATGTTACCCCTCCATCCTGCAGTAATTCTACAGATGCTTTTATCACACTAAATACCAGCGGAGGTACTCCGGAGTATACCTACTCCTGGTCGAATGGTGCTACATCAAGCAGTCTATCCGGCATTGGTGCCGGCACTTACACGGTAACCATAACCGACGAATTGGGTTGCACGCTTGTACTGAATATTCCGGTAGAAGGTCCTTTGCCATTGGATTTGACACCTATTGTTACGGATGTTTCTTGTTTTGGATTCTTTGATGGTATTATTAATGTAAACCCAAGTGGCGGTATACCACCATACTCTTTCATTTGGTCAAACGGATCAACAAATCAGATTAATACATCGCTGAGTGCCGGTTCCTATTCGGTAACCGTTACTGACGCAAATAATTGTACCGCTGTATCCAATAAAGTTTGTAATCAACCCACGATCATCTCTGCCGATATTGTTGTTACACCTCAATCGTATTGTCAAAGCACACCAAATGGTTCCATCAACTTAAGCGTTAGTGGTGGTACCGCTCCTTATACCTTCCTTTGGTTCAACGAAAGCACAACTGAAGATATCGATCCAATTACAAATGGGACATATTTTGTCACCATCACAGATGCCAATAACTGTGCTGAGATCATTGAAAATATTATCGTTCCCGAAACGGACACGCTGAATATCAATTCTGAAATTACCCAACCAAATTGTAATAGTTCACCCGATGGGTTGATTACCTTAATCGTAACGGGTGGATCAACACCATATACTTATTTATGGTCTGATGGCAGTTCATTCAGTTCATTGACAGCTTCAGCCGGAACGTACAGTGCAACCGTTACCGATGCTAATGGTTGCAGTGTATCGCTGGGCAACTTGCTCATAAATGAATGCTGTAACATCACAATAGATGCAAATCCATTCTCGCCGGGTTGTGGTAAACAGCTTGGCTTTATTGATATCACAGTCTCCGGAGCTACGGATCCGATCACGTATATTTGGTCAACCGGCGATACGGGTGAGGATATCGATCAGATTGGCACCGGATCTTATTCCGTTACTGTCGAAGATGCCAATGGATGTTCGGCTACCGGAACATGGTCAATCAATGCCGGTGGAGTTGACATCATCATTGATGCCGCGGTAACACAACCTATCTGTACTAATGGTTTTGGTAGTGTTACCTTAACCCTTACCGGTGGCACCGCACCTTTCACAATTGTTTGGTCCAACGGATCAACCGGTTCAATCCTGAATGATCTTACGGCAGGGACCTACACGGTTACCGTTACCGACTCATTTAATTGTGTTGCCTCTGAGTCCATTACAATAATTAACCCTTCGGGCACAACACTGAGCTCCGTAGTAAATAATCCGGGATGTTCACCGGGTAATGATGGTTCAATTGACTTAATAATTAACGGTGGATTATCACCTTATTCCTTCATTTGGAATAACGGGGCTACAACCGAAGATCTCTCCGGACTGGAAGTCGGTATCTACTCGGTTACGGTCACCGATGCAAATAATTGTACCACGGCCTTATCGGTCAATCTGGAGTTGGAAAACGATCTAACGGTTGAAGTCGCTGATGTACTTATTGCCTGCAATGACTCCATTTACGAACTTGCCGCTTTAGCCACCGGCGGAACAACTCCCTATGTCTTTATTTGGAGTGATGGAAGTTCATCGGAATCTTTACAAAATCCAATTATCGATCAAACCTACTCAGTTACAGTTACGGATGCCGCCGGCTGTACGGCTACCGATGGTGGTTTAGTTTCTGTGCAAAATTTACTTACTGCAACCACTACACTCTCAGATTACGGCTCAGGCATTAATGTAACCTGCGTAAATAATAATGGATCTATAACGCTCAATGTCAACAACGGTGCAGAACCTTACACAGTGATTTGGAGCAATGGGCAAACCGGATTAGAACTCATTGGGTTAAGCAGTGGTACCTACACAGCTACGATTACTGATGCGGGCGGATGTACACTCACAACCACGGCAGAACTCATTAAATCAGATACATTAATTATTTCACTTACACCATCGTTGTACAATGGTGGCTTTAATATTTCTTGCAATGGTGCTTCAGATGGTTCCATCGATATAAACATCAGTGCCGGCGTTGAACCGTACACCTACATCTGGAGCAATGGCGCCACAAGTGCTTCATTAGAAAATATTTCAGCCGGAACTTATTCGGTTACGGTAACAGATACAAATAACTGTACCGGTGAGGCCTCAATAACATTGTCAGAACCTAATGCACTTACGCTCAATCTGAATGTTACCGGAAATTGTAATAACTCAAGTACACAAACTGTTGTAGTTAGCTCATCTGTTGAAGGAGGCACAACGCCATATTCCTATCAATGGAGTAATGGAACTACAGGTGAATCGTTCAGCCCAACAACGTCCGGTGTATATACGTTGACCGTAACCGATGCCAATGGATGTCAGATTACCGATGAAATTGAAGTGGATGTAACTGAACCCCTTGCCATAACAATTACGCAATTAAATCAATTGTTTTGTAATAGCGCCGATACAGCTCAACTTCAGGTAATACCAAATACCGGTGTAGGACCATATACTATTATCTGGAGCACAGGCGACACTTCTGCTATTATCAATAATCTTGCCGCGGGCAACTACTGTGTTACAGTAACCGATGCAAATAATTGCTCTGCTACTGCTTGTCAGCAAATAACCGTGCAGAATAATTTGGATGTTAGCATTGCCATTATTCAACAACCCGGCTGTCAAAATCAGTTTGGCGTTCTGCAGGCCACAGCCTCCAATGGCACTGCCCCTTATCAGTATGCTTGGAGCATAGGAGGAATAACCGGAGATTTACTTAATAGTGTTATACCCGGTACATACAGCGTTACGGCAACCGATGCTTCAGGTTGTACTGCAACTACATCCATTACGATTCCTCCCGGAGTTCCCGTAATCATCACTTCAGAAATTATTTCACAGCCAACCTGCGAAACAGCCGCTAATGGATCGTTTACATTCATTGTAACTGGCGGCTTACCTCCCTACCAAATAACTGTAAATGGCAATACGGTTAATTCCGGCGATACTATTGTAACCCTCCTGCCCGGTGCATACAGCATACAGGTACTGGATAGCTCCGGTTGTGATGCAATAATCTTTGTGACGCTTGTACCAGAAAATAATATCACGGCAACAATTACTATTCTAAATCAATTAACATGTTTAAATGGCACAGATGGTGCCGTGAATGTAAGTGCTTCGGGTGGCACCGAACCCTACACGTATTTGTGGACCAATGGCTCAACCACTCAGGATGCAATCGGTCTTTCAGCCGGCGAATATTGCGTTACCATCACTGATGTTAATGGGTGTTCAATAGTACAATGTATTACGCTCAACAATAATTTAGTACTAACCACCAATACTACAACTACAGATATAACCTGTGGTAACTTGTGTAATGGATCTGCATCAGCTAATCCGTCAGGTGGGATACCGCCATACAGTATACAGTGGGCCAACGGGTCATCTTCAGAAACCATAAATAATCTATGTCAGGGAACCTATTATGTAACGATTATAGATGCCAATAATTGTATTGTGATTGATTCTGCTGAAATCATCTTACCGCCTTTCTTCACACTTCAACTCACTTCAACATCAGATACCATTGGCTGTAATGCGACTAACGGTGTTGAAATTACGAGCAATGTAATCGGTGGTTCAGAGCCATACAGTTACATTTGGAGTAATGGTTCAACCGAATCATCGATAACCGTAACAGAAGGCGGAACGTATTCGGTGACGGTAACCGATGCAACACAATGCATACAAAATGCTTCAATAACCATATCTGAAATTCCACAGATTGAGTTGATTGCCGACGTAACCGACGTAACCGGTTGTGCGGGAGATTCAACTGGAGCAATAAGCTTAACAATAAGTAATGGCACCCCGGGATATGCGGTGTTGTGGTCTAACGGATCAACTGAAGAGTCATTAAATAATTTACCTGCTGGAGTTTACACGGTTACCGTATCCGATGCAGCAGGATGTAGTGTAACAGAAAGTATAGCTGTTAGTGAGCCGGCACCGGTTACGTCTTCAATCAGTATTGATGAACCCCTTTTGTGTACCGGAGGAAATAATGCTGTAGTAACGGCAACACCAAATTCCGGACAGGCACCATATAGCTTTGTTTGGTCTAATGGTGATACGGGCGCAACAGCAGACAGCCTCGGCGCCGGAGTATGGAACGTAACGGTAACAACAGCTGATGGATGCGTGGGTATTGATTCAATTGAACTGATATTACCTGAGCCATTTATACTTACACTAACTCAAACATCCGACACGATAGGTTGTAATGCACCATCAACAGCCACTATTACGGCGGAAGTAAGTAATGGTGTTACTCCACTGACATATAGTTGGAGTAATGGTTCAACTGAATCATCGATAACCGTAACAGAAGGCGGCACGTATTCGGTGACGGTAACTGACGCATCACAATGCGTACAGACAGCAAGCACCGGCATCATTTTGATTCCTCAGATTGAGTTGATTGCCGACGTAACCGACGTAACCGGTTGTGCGGGAGATTCAACGGGAGCAATAAGCTTAACAATAAGTAATGGCACCCCGGGATATGCGGTGTTGTGGTCTAACGGATCAACTGAAGAGTCATTAAATAATTTACCTGCTGGAGTTTACACGGTTACCGTATCCGATGCAGCAGGATGTAGTGTAACAGAAAGTATAGCTGTTAGTGAGCCGGCACCGGTTACGTCTTCAATCAGTATTGATGAACCCCTTTTGTGTACCGGAGGAAATAATGCTGTAGTAACGGCAACACCAAATTCCGGACAGGCACCATATAGCTTTGTTTGGTCTAATGGTGATACGGGCGCAACAGCAGACAGCCTCGGCGCCGGAGTATGGAACGTAACGGTAACAACAGCTGATGGATGCGTGGGTATTGATTCAATAACAATAATAGCACCGCAACCACTCCAGATAAATAGTCAGATTTCAGTACCAATAAATTGTATTACAGGTATTGGCGGTGAAATATCCCTTACGGTTATTGGAGGCACTGCGCCATTGACTTATCAATGGTCACCGAATACCGGAGACAATAGTAATGTTGCATCTAATCTTTCTGCAGGCACCTACTTCTTTACCGTAACCGATGCTAATGGCTGTCAGAATAATGATTCATTAGTATTGTCGGTACCTCCGGCAGTGAATCTAACATCAACAGCGGTTGATGTAATATGTGGCGGCACGTCAACAGGCAGCATATCCATCATTGTTGACGGAGGTACTGCACCGTTCAACTTCTTATGGTCAAACGGGTCCACACAAAGCTCAATAAACAATAGTTCAGCCACTGACTATTGTGTAACTGTTACGGATGCATCGGGATGTACTGCTTCCATTTGCGATACTATAATTGATTTGAATCAACCACTCAATGCACAACTCAGTATTAGTGATTCCATTTCTTGCAACGGTGGATGTAATGCCGATATCAATCTCGATGTAACCGGTGGCTTGCCTACTTACCTGTTTATTTGGAGTACTGCGGCTACAACATCCGGCATCTCAGATGTATGCGCCGGCGACTATTCCGTTTTAGTTACGGATGAGAATGGCTGTACCGTTAATCAACAGATTACGGTCACACAACCACAGCCCCTTTCTGTTTCCCTGGCAGTAGTTAATGAACCATCGTGTTCATCAGATAATGGATGTATTACGATAAGTAATGTTAGTGCGCCACAGGGAACTTACACCATTGCCTGGTCGGGTTCAGCAGCTAACGGAGATACGCTTTGTGACCTTGCTCCCGGAACTTACAGCGTTACCATAACGACTAGTGCAGGTTGTACAGCGTCTACCTCTGTTGTGTTAAATCAACCATCCGGATTAAGTGTAAGCCTGGAAGGCTTGAGCCCTTGTTTTAATCAATGCAATGGTAGTGTTAATGCTACGGTTCTGGTTGGGGCACAGCCCTATAATTTCATCTGGAGTAACGGACAGACTTCAACCGGCGCAACATCATTATTAACGGATTTATGTGCCGATAGCTACTCGGTTACGGTAACAGATGCCAACGGTTGTTCCGGCACAGCATCATTTAATTTAACAGCACAACCACAGGCGGCAGTCAGTGCCGGACCCGATGAAGTATTATGCAGTCAGCTTGATACGATTACTCTCGACGGGTCAGTAAATAATATCAGCGCATTCTCCTGGACTTCATCAGGAGCGGCTACCTTGTCGGCTACAGATGTTCTTAATCCTACGGCGAGTGGATTGACTCCTGGAGCAAACTTGTTTATTTTCACCGGAAACAGCGGTATTAATTGCGTTTATACGGACAGTGTGGTTATTACATTGATTGATGTAGTGGCAAATGCCGGGCCGGACGGATCAGATTGCAAAGCTGAAAATCTATCCCTCCAGGCAACTGGGCAGGGCACCTGGACTGTGATTTCTGGTAATGTATCCCTCTCAAGTAATACGAGTCCTAATCCTGTTATTAATAATATTGCCGAAGGTGAAAATATACTCATATGGACAGTGGAGGAGGGTGGTTGTTCAGTTTCCGACACCGTCGTACTTGAATTGTTACCTGTTTCTGAATGCGTGGATTCCATTAAAATACCAACCGGCTTTTCACCAAACGGAGATGGAGTGAATGATAATTTCCAGATACTCGGAATTGAGCTCTATCCAAATAATGAACTAACCATTTTCAATCGATGGGGTAATGTTGTTTACTTCAAACAGAATTACTTGAACGAGTGGAATGGCTCGAATTCCAACGGAGAACCGTTGCCCGATGCAACATACTTTGTCATCTTCACATCCGAAGATAAAAAGTATCAGTACAGTGGCTACGTTGACTTGAGAAGACAATAATCAAATGAATAAAAATTCTGATTCTAATTAATAGATAAATTAACTGAGAATGAAAAAAAATATTATCACATCACTTTTGTTGGCTCTGTTTGCATCTAGCGCTTTGGCACAACAGGATCCATTGTTGAGTCAGTATATGTTTAATCATTTACTAATCAACCCCGGTTATGCGGGTAGTAAAGATTATGCCATGACGACCCTGCTTTACCGCAATCAATGGGTAAAACTTGATGGAGCACCAAAGACAGTTGTAGCGTCTTTACATAGTCCTGTTTTTAAAAGCCGTAAAGTCGGACTTGGACTTACATTGATGAATGACCGTATCGGTATATCCAACAGGACAAATATCATGGTAGATTATGCTTATCATATACCAATAAAAAATAATTTAAAAATAGCCATTGGAATCAAAGCGGGTTTAATGAATCAGACCGCAAAACTGAGTGATGCAGTCATCATCGACCCAAATGATAAAATATATCAAGGTGGTTCTTTGTCACGTCTGAATCCAAATATTGGAGCCGGAGCCTATTTATACAGTAAGAAATTTTATCTGGGATTTTCCGTCCCCGGATTCCTGAGCTATGATCCTTCCAGACCGATTTCTATCGATGGGTCTTTACGAAATGTTCCGGCCTATGTTAGACACTATTGGATAACAAGTGGTGCGGCACTCGAAGTCTCTCCCGATTTTGTTGTTCGTCCTTCTGTGATGTTCAGGTACTCGGATAATACACCCTTACAGGCTGATCTAAATTGTAATACTTTAATTAAACAGTTTCTGTGGCTTGGGGCGACATTCCGCACAGGAGATCAAAATGCAGGAATGCCTGAATCAATTATTGCTATAGCTCAGATACAACTGAATAAACAATTTAGAATCGGATATTCCTATGATTTCACAACCACGTTGCTGAATAATTACTCTAACGGATCTCACGAGATTATGCTGGGTTATGACTTTGGCTATGATCTTATGAAACTGCGATCACCACGTTACTTCTGATCTAAATTGATAAACGCTTTTGATAATTAATACAAATCATAATATGAAATTTTTCAGATTATACCCGCTTGCCTTACTGGTGTTGTTGATGAATGGATGTGCCGGTATTTACTATAACTCCGGTGTTCGATTTTACAATGCGCTGGCATACGAGAAAGCAACAGCTAAATTTAAGAAGGCACTCGAGTACAAGGATATACCTGACGCCAAACGCAAAATGGCTGAATCCTATCGTAAACTCAGAAACACTGCTGAAACAGAGAAGTGGTATAAGGAAGTTGCCGACTTGCAAGATGGAACACCGATGGATAGATTATATGCCGCACAGGCCTTGATGGGCAACGGCAAGTATACCGATGCAAAAGTTTATCTCAAGCAATACATTGACCAGGTTCCAACGGATGTTATGGCCCAGAAACTATTTACATCCTGCGATTCTATTGAAAACTGGAAAAAAGATTCTGCCCGCTTTGTTGTCGAAATTACTAACCTTAACAACGGATCTAGCAATATGAGCCCGTCGTTTTACAAGAATGGTATTATGTTTAGCTCAGACCGAGGGGGCTCCAAAAAGAAATATCAATGGAATGATCGTCCTTTCTTGGATATATACTATGCAAATGAAACCTCTCCGGGAAATTTTGATGAGCCTAAGCCGGTATCCGGAGTTAACGGAATATACCACGAAGGTAATGCCATAGTTAGTGCTGATGGAAAGACGATGTATTTCACACGAAATAACTATGTGAAAAAGAA
>Ga0209985_10005109_pt1 | contig 10356 bp, 8 predicted proteins | sample NOAtaG_FD_187305 | JGI IMG/M metagenome (GOLD analysis project Ga0209985, IMG submission 187305) | Freshwater lake microbial communities from Lake Erie, under a cyanobacterial bloom - NOAA_Erie_Diel6S_1000h metaG (SPAdes) (version 2) | ecosystem: Environmental > Aquatic > Freshwater > Lake ... | reverse complement strand
ACCGAAAATGGCTCTGTACCGAACTAGAAATACTATGAAGCGCCGTGGCAGCGTTTGTATTTCTTACCTGATCCACAAGGACATGGAGCGTTACGAGAAACCTCGCCCGCGCCTGATGCGCTAGCTCTGGCAACTTCACCAGTTTCACTTGGCGCTGAATAACGAAGTTGTTGAGTTGGGGCTGCAGGAGAAACTCCCTTCGCCTCAACATGCTTATCTTCCACTTTTACTTCGACATTAAAGAGGAATCCAACCATCTCTTCTTTGATGGCATCCATCATCGCTGAGAAGAGTTCGTAACCCTCTTTCTGGTACTCAACGAGAGGATCGCGTTGGGCCATCGCACGTAATCCGATTCCCTCTTGTAGATAATCCATTTCGTAGAGATGCTCTCTCCACTTGCGATCAAGTACTGACAAAAGAATCTTTCGCTCTAGTTCTCGCGTCACTTCGGCGCCAAGTTGAGCTTCGCGCTTCTCGTAGGCTGCAAAAACATCTTCGCTGATTCGTTGAGCAAGGAAGTCTGAATCAAGGCCCGAGCGTCCACCCACTTCACTCTCGAGCTCTTCGACCGTAAATGAGATTGGATAGGTCGATTTCAGTACTGTCCACAATTGATCAAGATCCCACTCTTCTGGGAAACCTTCGTTGGTTGCAGCTGCAACATAGCCACGAATTGTGTCTTCCATGAATGTCGCTACTTGCTCCTTGATATCTGCGCCTTCAAGAACTTCTCGTCGTTCGAGGTAAATGACTTCACGTTGACGGTTCATGACATCGTCATATTTAAGGACGTTCTTGCGCATTTCAAAGTTCTGAGACTCAACCTGAGTTTGTGCAGACTTGATTGCATTTGAGACCATCTTGGATTCAATCGGCGTATCTTCTGGGATTCCGGCTGCAGTAAGGAAGCGTTCAACAAGAGCTGAATTGAATCTACGCATTAATTCATCTTGGAGTGAGAGATAGAAACGCGATTCTCCAGGATCGCCTTGGCGTCCAGAGCGACCGCGAAGCTGATTATCAATACGACGAGACTCGTGACGTTCAGTACCCAATACATAGAGCCCGCCGAGCGCTACAACTTCTTCATGGCCTTTTGCGACAGCTGCTTTCTGTTTTGCAATTTCATTTGGCCATAGGGCTTCGTACTGTTCAGCATCATCTACTGGCGAGATTCCTTGGCGTTGTAGTTCGTAATCCGCCATAAATTCAGGGTTACCACCCAACATGATGTCTGTACCGCGACCTGCCATGTTTGTAGCAACCGTGACAGCTCCGACAGTTCCTGCTCGAGCGATGATGGCTGCTTCTCTCTCGTGCTGCTTCGCATTCAAGACTTCGTGTGGAATGCCTTTGCGACGGAGCGCTTGTGACAAGACTTCGGACTTCTCGACGCTGACAGTTCCGACTAGGACTGGTTGTCCTTTGCGATGACGCTCAACGATATCGCTAGCAACAGCTTCGAATTTTGCGTCTTCAGTCTTGTAGACCAAATCTGCTTGATCCATACGTTGCATTGTCTTGTTGGTCGGGATAGGAATAACTCCCAACTTATAGATTTGCATAAATTCAGATGCTTCTGTCATGGCGGTACCAGTCATGCCTGACAACTTGTCGTACAGTCGGAAGTAATTCTGAAGTGTGATGGTTGCAAGTGTCTGGTTTTCGTCTTTAATTTCAACGCGCTCTTTGGCCTCGAGAGCTTGATGAAGGCCTTCGCTATAACGACGTCCTGAAAGCACGCGACCTGTGTGCTCATCGACAATAAGCAGCTCACCGTTCATGATCACATAGTCACGGTCACGCTTGAATAATTCTTTGGCCTTGAGGGCATTATTGAGATAACCGATGAGGGGCGTATTGACTGCTTCATAGAGGTTATCGATTCCGAGAATCTCTTCGACGCGCGTGACACCTGCATCGAGAATTCCCGTGTTGCGCTTCTTCTCATCAACTTCGTAATGCTCACCGCGAACCAAGCGAGACGCAACATTCGCGAATTCAACGTACCACTTCGTTGGTTTGTCAGCCGGTCCGCTAATGATGAGAGGGGTTCGAGCCTCATCGATGAGAATAGAGTCAACCTCATCCACAATGGCAAAGTTATGTTCGCGTTGGACGCAATCAGTCAGATTCCATGCCATGTTGTCGCGCAAGTAATCAAAACCAAATTCATTATTTGTGCCGTAGGTGATATCCGCGGCATATTGAGTGCGACGCTCTTGGGGAGTCATCGATGCAAGGATCACACCCACTTTGAGTCCAAGGAAGCGATGTATACGTCCCATCCATTCGCTATCGCGCTCTGCTAAATAATCGTTGGTAGTAACAATGTGCACTCCCCGCCCAGTTAAGGCGTTGAGATACGAAGGCAAGGTTGCGACCAGAGTCTTTCCTTCACCGGTGCGCATTTCTGCGATATTGCCGCGGTGCAAAGCTGCACCGCCCATAATCTGAACATCGTAATGACGTTGTCCAAGTGTGCGCTTTGATGCTTCGCGCACTACAGCAAATGCTTCAGGGAGGATGTCGTCGAGATCTTCGCCGTTTTCCAGACGAGCCTTGAATTTCTCGGTCATTGAGCGTAGATCGTCATCAGACATCGCAACGAAAGTAGATTCGTGAGAGTTAACTTCCTCAGCGATCTTCATGAGTTGCTTAAGAGCGCGACCTTCGCCGGCGCGAAGAATCCTGTCCAGAATTGCGACCACGTATCAACCTTCCATGGGAATTGAGAGGGCTATCGTATTAGGAGTTGGTGGGCCGACGCACATGCGGTAGATGCGCCTAAAACTGTCATTTTTCTCTCTCTTAGGGCCATATATGCGCTAGAAAGTGTCGCCCCCGTGGTTACGACATCATCAACGATGATGATTGGCCTTCGCGATAGTCGATCACATTCATCCTCTGTAGCTTTCATTGCAAAAGAATCTCTGAGATTTCTCTCTCTTTCTAATGAGGTAAGGCCAGCTTGATCTCGCACTCTCTTGGTATGCACTAAGAGTTCACTCCATCCAAACAAGTGAATACCTTGATCAGAGAGTCGAGTGATTACTTTCTTGATAATTGGATGAAGAAATGAGTGGCCTCGTCTGCGAATAGCGCGCTTGCTCGAGGGAATCGGAACAAGCAAAACTTGAGAGAGGTCAATTTCTTTCTTCCAAGCAGAGATTGAAGTGACGAGCGCTTGTGAAATGAGCTCCTGAGCAATTCGATTCTGGTCTTCCTTCGCCTTTAAGACTACGGACGAAACCGATTCTCCATACGTGACGACTGAATAAGTGGTAAATCCTCGAGTGCGTGCAATCATCGCCGCCCCCGTCCAATGATTCTGGCACTCGCCACAGATCGATTCAAACTTTTGCTGACACATGATGCAGATCTCGGGGAAGATGAGAGTCTTAAGGCCCTGCACAATGCCTTCATTGTTCTTATTGTTCTTATTGTTCTGATTGTTCTTGTGTCTGTATTTGCTTGATTCCATCTCTCGATTGTGATGGAACGAAACCGCCAGGTGGCTAGAGAGAAGCTAACTTGTGGGAATCTCCGAAAGTGGCGTTGATTCAATTGCACTTCCATGAACTTTAGGCAGAGTCACAACAAAGTTGGAGCCCTTGTTCATCTCGCCCCAAACCTTGATTACTCCCCCATGTAGTTGGGCATCTTCTCTCGCAATTGATAAACCAAGGCCAGTCCCCCCGCGAATACGCGAACGTGAAGGATCGGCGCGCCAGAATCGATCAAAGACTCGTTCAATGTGTTGCTCAGTAAGTCCTACCCCATAGTCGCGCACTCCAATAGAGACAGCGCTCTCATTCTCTTCGACCACAACATCAATAGGTTTTCCTTCAGAGTGATCAATCGCATTCGCTAAGAGATTTCGCATAATGCGCTCAACTCTGCGTGGGTCCGCATCGATGAGAACTGGCGTTACTGGCGCCTCAATACGCAGCATTGCATCTCGATCTTTCGAGGCGATACCTAGATCGTCTGCACATCTGCGAACCAATGTAGAAATGTCCACTTTCTCTAAAGAGAGAGTTGCTACCTCGGCATCGAATCTGCTTACTTCAAGAAGATCGGAGAGCAAGTTCTCAAAGCGTTCAATCTGTGAGATGAGAAGTTCGGCACTTCGAGCGATTGTCGGATCAAAGTTATCGCGCGCTGAATAAATGACATCCGATGCCATTCGAATTGTCGTTAAAGGGGTTCGAAGTTCATGTGACACATCAGAGACGAATCTCTGCTGTACACGAGAAAGGTTTTCAAGTCGCGAGATCTGTTGTTCTAGGGTGTCGGCCATTTCATTTAAAGGGGTTCGAAGTTCATGTGACACATCAGAGACGAATCTCTGCTGTACACGAGAAAGGTTTTCAAGTCGCGAGATCTGTTGTTCTAGGGTGTCGGCCATTTCATTGAAGGCGGTTCCTAAACGTGCAATCTCGTCCTCACCTTTGACCTCCATGCGCTTGAGTAGGTCTCCGGAAGTTAACTGCTCGGCTACTTCGGCTGCGTACTTCACCGGCTGGATTACTTGTCGCAGAACAACCGATGCAACAATCATGATTAATGTGATGAGCAGAAGTCCTGCCCCCCACATCGAGCGTCCAATGAGGTCAATAGTTCTCTGTTGAGCATCAAAACCAAAGAGGACATACATCTCGTAATTTCCAACGCGAGGAATGGAGACTGCTTTCCCGATAACTACGCCTGCAAGTTTTTCTCCATTGAGATACTGCAACTCAGATTTCTGCCAATGGATTTCGTCATCTGACTGGACTTTTTTGCGCAACCCATCAGGAACAGATGTCGGTTCGAGGAAATTTGATGTCGAAACGGCAGGAATGCCTTGGGCTCTACGGTCATTTGAATTAAAGAGTGCAATTTCGCGACCTGAATCCTTTGCGCTCACATTTGTGGAGCTAACTATCTCGGAGACGAGCTCCTTGAAGTCAGTTGATCTACCCAGAGAGCCAATAATGAATCGGTAATCTGCGTACTGAATTGCAGACTCACCTTCTGAAATTGACGCCGTAATCTTCTCATCAATGATTCCAGAGGAAATACGGTTGAAAAGGTTTGAGCCAAGAAAGTAGATCAGAGTTATCGAAATGATGCCCGAGAGAGTGAAAACTTTTCGAAAGAGCGACTTTCTAAAGAAACGTGGAGTTTTCACAGAGTAACTAGCCTCGTGAACCTGTTGCGCCTGCCTTGTAGCCAATTCCACGAACTGTATTGATAATCGTTGGGTTTTCAGGATCGTGCTCTATTTTCGCTCGCAAACGCTGAACATGAACATTCACTAGTCGAGTATCGGTCGAATGACGATATCCCCACACCTCACCTAGCAGCGCTTCTCTGGTAAACACACGACCTGGTTCTTTAGCTAGCGCAACTAAGAGGTCAAATTCCAAGCGAGTAAGAGGAATCTCTTTGCCACCACGTGTGACAGTGTGTTCAACAATATCGATTGCAAGATCACCAATTGTTAGGTTGCTTGATATCTCGCCACCTGCTCGACGAAGTCGAGTGCGGATTCGAGCAACGAGCTCAGAGGGTTTGAACGGCTTAACCATGTAGTCGTCTGCGCCTGCTTCGAGTCCTCTGACAATGTCATGCGTATCGCTCTTGGCGGTCAACATGACTATGGGAACGCGCATGGATTGCTTACGGATCTGTTTACAGACTTCAATTCCATCAAGACCAGGCAACATAATGTCTAGTAGAACTAGATCTGGTGGGTTGTTTCGAAACACATCAACCGCTTCATCTCCGCGGCTGACAAGATCTACTTCAATTCCAACTCCGTTGAGGACGATTCCAAGCATTTCGGCAAGGTCTTGATCATCATCAACGACCATCACCGATGTCATTAGCTGCCGTGCTTCCAGGAGTTGAGGTACTCAACCTGAATCGGTGTCAGAGTGTCGATCGATGCACCCATGCTCTTGAGCTTGAGGCGAGCAACCTCTTTATCGATCTCTGTCGGAACGTTATGAACGCCAGGAGTCAGAGTCTTAGCTGTCTTTACTAACCACTCAGCTGTGAGAGCTTGATCCGAGAAAGACATATCCATGACGACTGCAGGGTGACCCTCGGCTGCTCCAAGATTTACTAGACGACCTTCTGCAATAAGAAGCAGGCGGCGTCCATTGGAGAGAACATACTCATCAGTTTGGTGGCGAATCTTGGAATTCTTTTTAGCGTTCTGTTCGAGCCACGCGACATCAATTTCGATATCAAAATGACCTGAGTTAGCAAGAATCGCGCCATCTTTCATGACGGCGAAATGCTCAGATGCAAGAACTGAGCGATTGCCTGTGACTGTTATGAAGATATCTCCAATTTTGGCAGCTTCGCTCATAGGCATTACGCGGAAACCTTGCATCAAGGCATCAAGAGCTTTTGTTGGGTCGATTTCAGTTACGACGACATCTGCTCCAAGACCGCGAGCTCGCTCAGCTACGCCTTTTCCGCAATATCCAAATCCTGCGACTACAAAAGTCTTTCCGGCGATGAGTTGGTTGGTGGCTCGGAAGATCGCATCGACAGTGGATTGACCTGTGCCGTAGCGATTATCAAACATATGTTTTGTATCAGTGTCGTTGACGGCAACCATCGGGAAAGTGAGCGCGCCATCTTTTGCCATCTGCTGGAGACGAATGACTCCCGTCGTGGTCTCTTCGCATCCACCTGCGATGTTAGGGAGCAATTCGGTGCGAGTGGTATGCAATGTGTTAACGAGATCGCAACCATCATCAAAAACCTGATTTGGTTCGATATCAAGTGCCGCATTGATATGTGCGTAGTAACCATCACGATCAACCGCATTGCGAGCAAATACGCTGATTCCGTATTCGTGCACGAGAGCTGCTGCGGTGTCATCTTGTGTCGAGAGAGGATTCGAGGCACAGAGCGCGATTTCTGCGCCGCCAGCCTTAAGCGCTCTCATGAGATTTGCTGTCTCAGTTGTGACATGCATACATGCCGCAATTCGAACTCCGGTGAATGGCTTCTCTTTTTCGAATCTCTCGCGGATTTGAGCCAAGACTGGCATGTTGCGCTCTGCCCATTCGATGCGCTTCTTTCCTTCAGAAGCGAGCGAGGCATCAGCGATGTCGTGCTTTGGCGTAGTCATAGTTGCGAGATTCACGATTGAAGATCTCCTTCATAGAGCGGCAATAGAGCCCTAGTTTAGCCGTTTCGCATAAGGCGCAACACCAGATCTTGAACCCGAGCCAATTCGTCAAGCGTATGAGCCTCGACATTGAGCCTCAACAAAGGCTCAGTATTTGAAGGTCGAGCATTGAATGACCATGTATCAGCAGAGACAGTCAACCCATCTAATTCATCAAATGAGACTCTCTCTGAAGCACCCGCAAAGTGAGCCTTAATTGCTGCAATTGAGGCGCTCTGGTCTTCTACTGTTGTATTGATCTCTCCACTGAGATAGTACTTGTTGTATTTCTGCAGAAGTTTCGAGAGTTCAATCTGGTTATCAAGTAGAGCTGCAATCGCATGAAGCGCTGCGAGCATTCCTGAGTCTGCACACCAGAAATCTTTGAAATAGAAATGGCCAGAGTGTTCACCACCGAAAATCGCATCATTATCAGCCATCATCTTCTTGATGTAGGAATGGCCTACGCGACTTCGTAGCGGACGCCCGCCATTTGCTTCCACGATTTCTGGGACCGCTTTGGAGCAGATGAGGTTATAGATGATTGGGGCTCCAGGACTTTTTACCAATTCTCGTTCTGCAATGAGCGCAGTCAAAGCCGATGGTGAAATGAGTTCTGATTTCTCATCTACCAAGAAGCAGCGATCAGCGTCGCCATCGAAGGCTAAACCAATATCAGCTTTCTTATCGCGTACGAGTTTCTGTAGATCAACAAGGTTTTTTGCCTCGATTGGATTTGCTTCGTGATTTGGAAAAGTTCCGTCTAATTCAAAATAGATACCATCGACGACAGCATTGATGCGCTCCATCACCGCAGGCGCTGTATGTCCACCCATACCGTTTCCTGCATCGATCGCGATGCGAATCGGTCTTCCCTGAAACTCCTTTGTAAAAGTCTTCTCTGGAAATAGCGAGAGTAAAAAGTTCACATAATCTGGAAGAAGATTTCGTGTACTTTCTTTTCCAAGTGGGCGATTCGGAATGGGAAAACCTTCGGCAATTTGCTGCTTAATCCAGAGCAATCCAGACTCTTGGCCAATCGGCTTTGCACCGCTCTTGCAGAGCTTGATTCCGTTGTAGGCGGCTGGGTTATGGCTCGCCGTGAACATTGCGCCTGGAAGGTTGAGATGACCCGATGCAAAGTAGAGTTGATCGGTAGAGGCCAGTCCAATCCGAATAACATCGAAACCTTGTGACATCACTCCATCAGAAAATGCCGTAGCTAGCTCTGGTGATGATGGCCGCATATCTTCACCCACAACCACAGTCGCGGGCTCTCGCTCGCGTTCGATAAATCGTGCAAAAGCAATTCCTAGTGCAAAGGTGAAGTCAGGCGTAACTTCTTCATCGACCAGACCACGAATGTCGTATGCCTTGATTATCTTGTTGAGTAATTCAATATCCATGATTCTTTCAGATCTCAAATATCACAGTGATGACTAGCTCTGATTTGGAATTGCGCGAAGGTGACCCCTTCTTCCAACTTCAGGAGTGACCGGCTTCGGCGCTAATTCCATCTTCGCAGTCTGCCGAACTGCTTCTGCAATCGCCAGAACATCTTCTGGAGATGGTGTTAACTCATCAGAATCAGCTTTATGTTGGATAACAGTCCATCCTTGTGGCACAGTCAATTTCGTCGAATGATCTGCGCAGAGATCATATGAGTGTGGCTCTGCATAGGTTGAAAGTGGCCCAAGCACGGCTGTTGAATCGGCGTAGATATAAGTCAATGTCTTCGACGCATGCGCGCTGCAACTAGATCTGGTGCAGCGTCGACCAAGAGCGCTAGGTCGATCTGCGCTGGGTCGATCGCTACTTGAGCTCATCTTCGAAGACATGGCGTGAGATTAGTCTGAAGATGACTCAATGACTTGTATTGACCTGCCAGAGTTGATTAACCGCGTGGCTGAATTACGGCCACATCAGCAATCGGCTTTGTCGCACTCTCGAGGTTTGTGCTCTGTACTACTGATAAGTGGGTAACGCCATCGCGCGAAATCCACGATGCTCCTGCCAACGCTCCGGATCTATTCACAATCGTCATCAAACGCACCCCTGTGGGAACTTTCCAGTTAACGATCTCTTCCCCACGAATCGATTTTGAGGAGCTTTTGCCCTGGTTGTCTCTCCATGTGATGTCGACCAAAACTCGCTCACCGACAAATGAGAGCGTTGGTTCGAGTCCATAAAGATTGAAAGAAACCGTTCCAAAACTCTGAGATGCAGAGCTCCACATAAAGTCTGAGACAGAGCCACTTCGCACTTCGGTAAAGACGGCTGCTACGACTGGCTCAGTCGATGTGACTTTAAGGCCGAAGGTTTTGCCTCCTAAGTCAACTTCACTCAAATCTAGATCTTTCACTTCTTGTGGATTCAATGAGATGTCTCCGAATCCAACCGGAATGAAAACTCCTTCTGGTGAAATCACTTCGACGCTGGCTGATGCATCAACTTTTCCTGTGGTCATGATTCTCAGGCTGTGTCTGACCTGACTTGAACTTCCAAACCTGATGGGCAATGAAGGGATGGTGAGTTCTTCAGATGGTTGCGTGAGTGGAGCAACAAAATCTCCCCCAACATTGTTGAGGCCACGGACTCTCTCATCCAAGAGATAGCTTGTGACGCGACCACTTCGAGTTTCAACTTTCAAGACAATGCGATCTGCGCCAGGATCTAATGAATCGATTCGAATTACTCGCTCAGAAGAAGGTTTTACCGTCACAGGAACTGTCTGGGTCGGACCATTCTCTGAAAAACTTGTGACATCGACGATTGCATCGCTCAGTCCACTATTTATTAGTACTAATTTGGATTGGCTAGTGACATTCGCAGTTCCGCCAACAAACCAAGCGGTCCCATCATTGAGCGCACAGGTCAACGCAGCGGTCCATCTTCCTGCTCGAGTCTGAAGCCCGATTGTGTTGGAGGGATTTCCGTCAATCAGAATCGCTCCGTTATTGAGTGTCAGTGATCCAAATGAGTTCTTCCGAAGCTCTACGTTGGGTCTAGAGACTTCTCGGATTGCTGTTGACTTGGACGGCAGTAACGCAGTCGCCTTCGCATCACCTATTGGCCCAGGACAGGTGGTAGCGGGATAGGAAAGTGTGATCTCAGTCGTAGAGGAAGTTTGTGGAAGTAGGTGTGCAACGTGCAGCACGATGATGAAAACAAGGAGC
>Ga0209985_10005105_pt1 | contig 10359 bp, 8 predicted proteins | sample NOAtaG_FD_187305 | JGI IMG/M metagenome (GOLD analysis project Ga0209985, IMG submission 187305) | Freshwater lake microbial communities from Lake Erie, under a cyanobacterial bloom - NOAA_Erie_Diel6S_1000h metaG (SPAdes) (version 2) | ecosystem: Environmental > Aquatic > Freshwater > Lake ... | reverse complement strand
GGGCGGGAGCCCGCTTCGGACCGGTCGAACCGCCCCTGGCCCTGCCTGGGCCGAGGCGCTGGTCACCCGGCTGGTGGCCAGACGGGGCCTGATCACCCCCGGGCTTGCCGAGCCTGAACCCAAGGGTCCAACCGAGCCCGCGATGGCGGGTCGGGGGAGCTTCAGGTCCGAGCCGGCGATCTGCGCCGCCCGTTGGTTCTCCGCCTTGATCGCGTCGTAAACCTCTTTGCGGTGTACGGCGATGCGGGTCGGAGCGTTGATTCCCAGGCGAACCCTGTCGCCCCTGATATCCACGACGGTGATCTCGATGTCGTCACCGATCATGATCGTTTCGTCGCGCTGACGGGAGAGCACCAGCATGCGAGGGTCCTTCCTTGCTTGGTGTCTGCGCGTGTCGTCCGCGGCGTGCCCAGGTGCGCACAGAATGCCGCCCTTTCGCGATCGTCCCTGATCGCGTCACATCCCCGGCCCGGGCGCGGGAGCTGCTGCCGCCCGGATCTCCTGTACCGACGAACCTCGGCGTGCCGAGCGTGCGATGACCTCGGCTTACGCCGACGCCGCCGCCTGCTGAGCACCCGAACCGCTCGCCACACGCATGAGCGGGTGACGGGTGGTCCAGCGCTTCTCCGCGAGGACGAACTGCTCGCCCACGCGTGAGAGCGTGTTGATCACCAGCGGGCCCTGCAAGTTGCCCGTGAGTGTCTGATCAACCTTGTTCACGATGATGAAGACCTGGGCATCGCCCAGGCTGTCGAGCTTCAGCTCGCCCATCTGCTCGGGGCGGATGGGCACGGTGAACTCGGGGACGAAGAACGCCGGGTCCGTCACCACGAAGGCCAATGACGGCTCTTCGATCGACTGGAGCCAGAAGAAGCAGGCGTCGTCGGCCGGCTCCAAGAGGCAGAACTTCGTAAAGCTGGAAAAGCCCAAAAGGCCTTTGGGGAAGGTGATGATGCGGTCCTCCGCGATGTTCACCGTTCCGAATCGGGTCGTTCGCACGTCCATCTGTGCGCTCCTGGTTCACCAGGCGGTCCCGGCGTCCACGCCGGGCGACGTCCTGTCGTTTCGTTCTCTCCGCAAAGGCCGTGCCAGCCCGTGCGGGTTTCTGCTCATGCCCTTCGTCAAGCCTCGCTTCAACTCAGAAAATCGAACAGCGATCTCGATCCCACCGTCCCCGAGACACGAAGCGATGCTTCCAACTGCGTCTGCAACTGGCTGTACCGCGTCGCCGCCTCGGCAAAGTCCACGTACTGCAAGTCGGATTTCGTCTTTTCGTCCAGCACGTCCTGATCCGCGAGCTGGTCCTTCGCCTGATCGACCCGCTGGGCAAATGTGCCCACCAAGGCCGCGGCACCGAAAAGCCGGTCCCCGCTGGCGGAAAGGTTCTCACCCGCGGTGGTCAGGCCCGATTGGTCGTCCTTCAGCAAGGCGTCGCGCAGGTCGATCAGGTCGCTGAACAGGTTGTTCACGCGGACCGTCGCCTTGTCCTGCGCCACGTACGCAGAACTTGCGCCGTCGAAGGTCAGGTTGTTCAGCCCCAGATCCTCCGCCGCGGCGGAGTTGTTCAGTGTGTTGGTCCGGATTGCACCAGCGATGGGGGAGGAGAAGGCCAGCCCGTTGATCCCGTTGGTGATGGAGGCGGTGAAGTCACCCGCCGCCAGGGCCGGGGCCGAGGTGTTGTTCTGGGTGCCGATGGCGCTGGTGAACTGGGCGTTGATGCGGGCAAGAACGGTCTGCACGTCGGTGAGATCCTGCGGGCGCAGATCGACGTCGAAGTACTGCCCGTTGCCCAGGGTGATGCGGAAGTCGGTGTTGAGGGCCGGATCGATCAGGCCGGAGGCGGGGTTGACCACATTGTCGACGATCCGCACGCCGCGGCCGTTGTTGAAGTCGGCGATGCTCGTGGTGAGTCCGAGAGAACGGATGCCGAACTCGGTGGCGGTGTTGGTCCCGCCGGGGACTTCTTCGATGGCGATGGAGACCCCGGCGATCTCGTTGAAGAAGTTGATGCCGTTCTTGGCGTCGTTGATCTCGATGCGTGTGCCCGGGGCGGCGGTCTCGATGATCGAGCGCACATCGCCCAGCGTGGTCGCGGTGGAAAGGTCAATGTCCTTGATCGATGGCACACCCGCGGTGAACGAACGGATGCGGATCGAGCCGGGCGGGATCGTCACGCCGCTCAGTGCGCTCAGCGGCGTTTGCCACGACAGGCCGGGGGCAACATCCTGCCCCGTGTTCACCAGCGACGTGTAGCTCGTCCCCACCAGCCCCAGATCGGCGGCGGTGGTCCCGTTCGTCGGGTCAGAGAAGGTCAACTGCGGCGCGCCGGCGGCGACAACATCGATGAAAATCGCCTCACCGGAAACACTCACCCCGCCCGGGCCCAAGACCGTCACCGAGTTGGCCGTCTCGTACGCACGGATCGACGCGGTGATCTTCGTCACCACTTCGTTGATGGTTTTCGCGTCGGTCAGGTCTACCGAGCCCACGGCCGCTGAACCCGAAAACTGAAAGTTGATGATCCCCGGCGCCACGCCCAGCCCCCGCGCACCGGAAACATCGCTCAGGGCGGTGCCGATCCACAAGTCCGGGTCCAGATCGCGCTGCGAACGCACGCGCGAAGAGAGCTCGCCCAGGGCGTTCGACCCGCCCAGCGTGATGGGAATCTGCTCGGCGAGCCCGAGGTCGGTATACGTTGCGCTGCCGCGACCGATGTAGCGGTACCCGCCGTTGAGCTCAACCACCGGGGGCGTGTCGGAGGTCGCGCCGCCGAAGAGATAGACGCCCCGGCTCGAACCGTCGTTGGTGCGGTTGACCAGCGAGAAGAGTTGACGCAACTGCGAGTTGACGACTTCAGCCTGCTGACGGCGGGTATTCGCGTCCGAGGTCAGCCCGATCTGCGAGCTCGCAAGCGACTGGGCCTGGCGGACAAGGTCCGAGGCTTCGCTGAGCGAAGAGTCGAGGCGATCAAGCACACCCGAGGCGTGCTCGATGGATCGTCCGCGCTGCTGAGCGGCGAGGCGCCGGCTGTCCAGCAGCGTGATCGCGGCGGCGCGGACGGGGTCGTCGGAGGGGCGGTTGACCTGCCGCCCGGTGGAAAGCTGGTTGGTGACGTCGAAGAGCGAGACGTTTGTCCGCTGAATGTTGCTGAGCGACGAAGCGCTGAACAGGGCGGTGGAGACGCGCGAGATGTTCAGAGGGGGGATGCTCATCGCGGGGTCAACCTCGCAACTTCCGTGCCAGGGGTTCAATCAGCGGATGATCGACAGCAGCGACTGCGTGAGTTCGTCGACGGTGGAGATGAACCGGGCGGAGGCCTGGTACGCACGCTGGTAGTTCAAGAGGTTGATCGCCTCTTCGTCGAGCGAAACGCCCGAGAGGCTGGACCGCTGGGCGTCGAGATTTTCACGCACCACGCGCGTCGCCCCGGCGTTGGTCTTCGCGGCGCTCGTCCGCACCGCGATGTTCTGCACCGTCTGGTCCCAGCGGTCGGTCAGCGTGACGTTGCCGAGGTTCTTGATGCGTTCAGTCCGCAGCCCCGCGATCGCCATCGCCGCTCCGTTGGCGCTCGGATCACCCTTGATCACCTGCCCGGCGTTGATGAGGTTCGGGTCGGCCGAGAGCTCGTCGCGGACCATGATGTCCTGCGCGTCCTTGCCCTTGAAGTACGTGTTGATCCCCAGCGTCGCCAGCACGCCCGAGGTGTCGTCCGAAAGCGTGATCTCGTACCCCGTGGCGGCGTCGATCTTCAGCTTGCCGTCGGCGGTGATGCTCGCGGAAAGGTTCGAAATCCCATTGAACGCCACACGCAAATCGTCCAGCGAGGTGTCGTCGGCGAACCCCGGCGCGAAGGTGCTGTCGATCCCGTCCAGGTCGACCTGGATCGTGCGTGTCTGCTTCGCGCCCGTGGCGGTGTTGGTCACCGTCACGGTGAAGCTCCCGCTCTCGGGCCTCAGCGCACTCGGCAACGCCGCGATGGTCTGGTTCGTCGGGTCGCTGAAGGCCAAAGCCTGATCGCTGGTCCCGAACGAGAGCGTCCCCGTCGCCGAACGCAGCGGCGTCGACGACGTGCCCACCGAGTGCAGCCTGTTCACCCGCGCGATGAGGTTCGTCGCGATCTCGTCGAGCTTCACGATCGCGTCGTTGACCAGCTCCGTCCGCTGGCTCAAAAGCGAACCCAGCTCGCCCTGAGTAATCGGCAGCGTTTCCTTGTTGTCCTTCGTCACCACCGTGATCTGCGTCGCGCCGTTCACCGTCGTGGTCTTCAGCTCAACCCCCCGGCTGCGCCCCGCCAGCACAACCGGGGTCGAGCCCACCAGCAGATCCAGCGTGCCGTTCTGCTGCGGCAGCGGCGTGACATCCACCAGCCTCGAAAGCTCCGTCACCAGCGCGTCACGCTGATCACGCAGCGCACCGCTCTCGCCCTGCCCGCCCTCCGCCAGTACGATCTGCGTGTTCAGCGACGCGACCTGGTCGAGCAGGTCGTTCGCACGCACCGTCGTGACCTGCAGGTTCGAGTCCACCTGATCGCGCTGCGAGACGAGGTTCGCCCGCAGATCGCGCACGTACGAGGCGAGCTGCCGCCCCGACTGCACCACCAGCGAGCGGTTCCCCGCCGTGCCCGGCTGGTCGGCGAGGTTCGACCACGAGTTGAAGAAACTCCCCAGCCGCGCCGCGAGGTTGTTGTTCCCCAGCGGGTCCAGCGTCGTCTCGACGTTGCTCAGCAGGTTCAGATCCGAGTTCGCCCGCCCCTCCTGCGAAAGGCTCGACCACAGGCGCTGCTGCAGCGCGCTGTCGGCCTGCCTGCGAATCCCCGAAACATCCACCCCGCGCCCAACAAACGCGTTTCCGAAGCGACCGTCACCGGTGGGGTTCAGCCCCACGATCTGCCGTGAGTACCCCGCCGTCGACGCGTTGGCGACGTTGTTGCCCGTGACCTGGATCGCCAGTTGGCTGGCGTTCAGGGCCGACCGTCCGATGTTCAGTGCGCCGCCGAGTGACATGCTCGCTCCGCTCTTGGTTCGCTCTTCTCAGCTCGTCAGGTCCACCGACGACATCACCACGCCCGCGCCGTGCCCGCCCATGACGGCCGTGCCCGGCCTGCGGTACGTCCCCGTGTGCGAGACCGCCCGCGACAGCCGCTCCATCAGCCCGTTCATGTGCGACAGCAGCGAACGGGCCGCGCTGCTGAGTACCGACTGCTCGCTGGCGACCGTCGCCGCGAGGGCCCGCAGCGCGTCGGCGCTCTTGCGAAGTTCCGTCCGTGCCGGCTCCGGGCACTTCTCAACCAACTGCGACAGCGTGAGCTTCACCGCCGCCCCGCCCGGCCCGGTCAACGCCGCCGCCATACGCACCGGCGCCGAGCCCTGCACGATCACCCGCACCAGGTTCAGTCGGCGGGCTTCGATCTCCGCGAGCTTCTGGGCGCACAGCTTCTGCCCCTGCGTGCACCGCGCCATCGCCTTGTTGTCCGCCTTCGCGATCGCGGCCCGGTGCTCCCGCACCAACGCCAGTTGCTCCGTCTGCTGCTCGTGCATCGCCTTGATCAGCCGGGCAAGCTCCGCCGCGTGCGCCTGCTGAAGCGTCGGCACGCTCCACGACGCCGCCGAGAGGGGCTCGGTCGTTCGCTGCTGATTCTGTGGCTGCATCGTCGTGGTCATGCCGTGCCCTTCCATTCAACGAACCGCGGACAACTCCTCACCGCGAACCGCGTGCCACCGAGGGGGTATTCACCGAGAACGAACGAACCCCGGACGAGAGTGCCGACAGCGCCCGATCGTCGGGCCCGTCTGCGACAGGCAGGGTCATGCTCACCGCCCCGCCGCGCTGCCGGGCGGATTGGAGCGTCTGCTCCGCCACGCGTTCAACGAGCGGGAAGTTGCTCGCCCGCACCATCTGCTTCGCCATCGCCGCGTCCATCATCGAGCGGAACTGCTTCTCCGCCGGGCCCTGGTTGAAGGGTGCCGCCGAGCGGTCGGTCTCGCGGAGCTGCTTGAGCACGGGCTGCACAAAGGCCACCGCGACAAAGTCCTCCGCCGCCTCGCGAGCACGCTGCTGATCGCTCTTGTCCGCGTCACGCGATCGGCTCAGCACGCCCGCGAAGGCCTCCTGCCGCTCGGTCAGGCTGGTGAATCGCGTCGAGGCCTTCGCCTCGGGCGCAAAGCCGCCGACCGAGAATCCCGAGTTGCCGATCGAATCGCTGCGGAGCATGGACACCTCGTTTGACCGAGCATCTACAACGGTCTCTTCTTCGATTTCTGCTTCTCTGTGCCTCTGTGTCTCTGTGGTGATTCCCCACAATCACTCGATCACAAGCTGAGCGTGCAACCGACCCGACCGGTGCATCTGCGTCAGGATGTTGATCTGGTCCGCCACCGGCACATCAAGCTGCTTGAAGGCCTGCAACAGGTCCTGGATCCGCGCCCGGTCCGAGGCACGGTTCGTCGTCCCCGCCGCCGTCCAGCGCGACGTCCGCGTCTGCGGGTTTGCCGGCGTGGGCAGCACCGTCGGCGTCGTCGTCGTCACCACCAGGTCCTTGTGCGCAATCGCCACCGGGCTGATCTCGACATTCCCCGTCACGATGATCGTCCCCGTCCGCTGGTTCACCACCACCTTCGCGGGCAGTCGCAGCTCCGATGGGTCCATCGTCGCCGTCAGACAGTCCGAGATGAACCCCGCGGGGTTCCTTCGGCTTTCCAACGGCACATCCACCTCCACAATCGCGTCGTCCACCGCCCGCGCCATCGGCACAATCTCGGCCTCCGCCGTCGTTTCCGCGAACGAGCCCGGATCCTGGAACCGCGCGTTGATCGTCGACGCAACCCGCTCCGTCACCGAAAAGCTCCGCAGGTGCGGGTGGATCACCAGCCTGATCTTCTCCTGACCCACCGGCATCAGGATGTCGTGCGTCACCATCGCCCCGCCGCGGATCACCCCGCTGGTCAGCGTGTTCGGGTCCTCCAGCGAGATCGCCCCCTCCGCGAACGCGAAAACACCCTGCCCGGGCAACGGGCCCTGCAAAGGCGAAAGGAACAACCGCCCGCCCGCCAGGCTCGTTGCCGAGTGCGACACCGTGATGTACACGTCGAGCTTGTCCTGCACGCGCGCCCCGCTTGCGGGGATCGTGCAGGTGATGATGACCAGCGCCGCGGACTTGGACTTGGACAGCTCACGCAGATCGCCCAGCGGGTTGCCGTTGGATTCGTAGATCTTCGCCAGCGGGCGCGCCAGCACCAGGTCCTGCCCCGAGTCGCCCGTGCCCTTCAGGCCCGTGACGATCCCGATCCCGCGCAGCACCACCTCGCCCTGCCCTTCCAGCCGCGCGATCTCCTGAATGCTGATCGCGTCGATCCCAGGCCGAGGCTCCTCCGACCCCGCCGGTGGCACCGGCAGCCCCGGCAGCGGGTTCGTCAGCGCCTTCATCGCCGGCGTATTCGGATTCGTCGCAACTCCCTGTCCCAGCGCAACCCCGCTCAGCCCCAGCACGCAAAGTCCGCACGCAAGGTGCGCAACAACCGCGCCCAGCCGCGCCGCAATCGCCCGTCGTGTCCACGTGCTTCCCATCATGGCTTCGCACTCCGTGCGTTTTCCGTCATCTCGTAAGGCATCCTGCCCCACGCTGAAGCGAATCCGATGCCAGCCGTAGGCGTTTTCACGCCCGCCGCACCAATCCCGCGTTCAGAAGCTCCGCCCGCCCCCTGTTCAGAAGTTGAAGAGCTGCTCCAGCGTCCGCGGGATCAGCCCCTTCTCCGACGAGTCCTTCACTTGGCCCGTGTTGTTCACCCGGATCGTCAGGTCCGCGATCTGCGACGACTGCACCGTGTTGCTCTTGGAGATGTCCTTCGGATCAACGATCCCCGAAAGCACCAGGTGCTGCGTCTCGCTGTTGGATTCCACCGTTTTGCGGGCCTCAACCACCAACAGCCCGTTGGGCTTTACGTCGATGACGATCGCCGCGATCCGCGCGGTGAAGTTGTCCTTGCGTTCATACGCCCCCGAGCCCTTGAAGTCGTTCGACGAGCCCAGCCCGATCTCAGGAGGCGTCTCGATCCCGTTGCGCAGCTCGTTCTCCAAGAGCAACGCCTGCAGCGAGGGGAACTGCGTCAGCTTTCCCTTCAGGTCGTACGACTTCTTCGCGTCCAGCTTCTGCTCGTGCTTCTGGTTCGACGTCTCGTTGACGATGATGTCCACCTTGTCGTGGATCTGGAACTTGTGCGGCTCCGGCGGCACCACCACCATCAAACTCACCTCCTTTAACGCCGGCGGCTGCGTCATCAGCGTCGCCCCCGTCACCACCGGGGTCGGCTGCGCCGGTGCTGGCGTTGGAGCCGGTGCTGGAGCCTGTGCGGGTGCCGCGGGTTGAGGTGCCGATTCCCCACCCGCCGGCGTGCCCGTCGCCGGCTCAGCCGCGGGAGTCCCCGGCGGCGTCGTCGGCTGGCTCACTTGCACCGGCATCGGCGCCCTGAAAAGGTTCTGCCCGCTCGCGGTGCCCGCCAGGACGGAAACCGTCAACGCGCAGGCCGCCATCGACCGCACGCGCGGACAAACCGAAGCCAAAGCGAACGTGGAAATGGGCTGTCCGGTCATGGGTTTGGCTCCGTCGGTGCTGTGCGGGTCTGAAGGTCGAAAAAGACCGTGAAAAGGCTGGGAATCGATCACCGCTTCCCGGTGGCCCGGGGCTGGCTCGCGCGCCCGCGGACGGTGTTCTGCCCGGCGTTGAGCTCTTCCTCGGTGATGATGGTTTTCGGTGTGCTCGCGGCGGCGGTCGTCGGTGCTGGACGGGTCGGATTTGCCGCCTGAGAAGCCCGGTTTTCTTTGTTCTGAAAGACCATGAGTTCGGCGGGTGATTGCTCGGATTCGAGGGCTGTGGAGGGGGCAAGCTCGATCACCGCCACCCCACGCCCGGACATGCGGGCCATGAAGGTCTTCTTGTTCTGAAAGCTTGTCGAGCGGGCACCCGGAGCAAGGGGGTTCCCCTCGGTCTGGAAGGCCACGAGCTGGCCGTCGCGTCCGGCGCTCATCGCCCGGGCCTTGGTCTTGATGACGAACCCGCCCGAGAGGCAGTGGACCCAGACGGTCTCGCCCTTCTGGACGACCACCGGGGACTGCAGGTCCTGCGCGGTGATGACCCGACCGGCTTCAAGCCGCTTGCGGGGGGTGGCCCCGATGACCTGGGCCGCATCGGCCGGGGCGTCGGCGGCGGGGCTGACCCAGCGCTGCTCGCGCTTGAAATCCTCTTCCGTGATGATCTGGTCGCGCTCGATGGTCCCCACCGGCACCACCACCCAGCGCCGGACCTGAATCTCCGCGGTGTACTGACGGTTTTCGATCAGCCGATCCCCCTGATACACGTCCACGTTCAGGGGCATTCGGCTGGAGTTGCGGGCGCCGGGGGTGATCTCCACCCGCTTCTCGCTGCCCATGGGCACGTCGAGATAGGCTTCGTCGGCGCGGGAAGGGGAGGCGATTTTCAGCCGAAGGTCGCCCAACGTGACGCCTTGCAGCTCGGCCAGGCGTGAGGCGATGACGCCACGGAGGGTGGTTTGTGAGACCTCGGCGGCGGGCTGGCTGATCTGCTTGCGACCCGGAACAAACTCGGGGACGGGTGGACCGGCGGGGACGTCGGAAAGGTCCTCGGCTTTGCGGAGCAGGCAGGTGGACCCGGAAAGGGTCACACGGCCCCAGGAAATGCCGCCCGGGATGCGGGAAATCGCCTCGCGGACCTGATCGAGTTCCACCGCGAAGCCGCGCGAAAAGTCGGCCTTGGCGAGCTCGTCGCTGGTGAGGACGACGGCGTTTTTCAGGCGGTGGGCGTCCGGGCCGGTGACTTCGGCGATGTCGCTGAGGCGCAGGTCTTGCGCGTTTGTGGTCTCGGCGGCGGCGCGGGGGAGTGTGGCGGCGGGTTTGATGACCACCGCGGTGGGCTGGGTCAGCATCGCGCTTGCACAGGCGGGGGCGAAGAGCCCCGGCGCGAACGTCGCCGGCGACAGCGTGAGGGCCAGGAGAGGCAGGAGCAGGTTGGTTGCGTTGCGCGTCATGCGTGGTTCTCCGGGTGCGTCCTGCGGTCGGAGGTTCAGTTCGGGGTGATTTCAGGCTTAGCGGCGGAGCTGGGCGACGGTCTGGAGGACCTGGTCGGCGGCGCGGATGGTGTTGGAGTTCATCTCGAAGGCCCGCTGGGTGCGGATGAGGTCGATGAGCTCGAAGGTCGGGTCGACGTTGGAGCCTTCGAGCAAGCGCTGGGTGACGGTGCCGCGTTGATCGACGCCGGGGTTGCCGAGGGCGGGCGCGCCGGAGGCGGCGGACTCGGCGTAGAGGCTTTCGCCGATCTGTTTCAGGCCCGCGGGGTTGATGAAGGTGGCG
>Ga0209985_10005103_pt1 | contig 10362 bp, 8 predicted proteins | sample NOAtaG_FD_187305 | JGI IMG/M metagenome (GOLD analysis project Ga0209985, IMG submission 187305) | Freshwater lake microbial communities from Lake Erie, under a cyanobacterial bloom - NOAA_Erie_Diel6S_1000h metaG (SPAdes) (version 2) | ecosystem: Environmental > Aquatic > Freshwater > Lake ... | reverse complement strand
GTCAACGACGACCCAGGCTCGCGACAGCGCCGGCAACCCGATCTGCTGGAACCTTCCGTCATTGCCGGGGGACCTCGCCCGTGTCACCTCGAGCTCGCCGAAGAAGGTCTTGACGAGCGCGGAGTCGTTCGACTCGTGGTTCCGCGATACGCCGGGGCTGAACACTTCCGAGCCCTTCACGCTCCTGCTCCACCGCACGTCAGATGCGAACGGCCTCATCACCTACGTGTTTGACTCGGCCGAGATCGACGAGTTCAGGTCCGACGGCGATGGCCCCGCGCTCGATGGCTTCTTTCCGATCGAGAACAGGCTGTACGGGAACTCGCAGGTGCGGACTGTGAACAACATCACCCGCGACCGCAACTTCCACTTCACGCTCGAGCTCGAGACCGCCTTCGTGTACCGCACCGGAACAGCGCAGCTCTTCGCGTTCCGCGGCGACGACGACGTCTGGGCGTTCATCGACGGCAGGCTCGTGATCGACATCGGGGGAATGCACTCCCCGACGTCACAGGTGGTCCATCTCGACCGGCTTGGGCTCGTCGACGGCACCTCCTATCCGCTGAAACTCTTCTTCGCCGAGCGTCGTCGCAATGGCAGCAACTTCCGCGTCGCAAGCAACTTCCCGCTTGCAAGCCCCCTGCTGCCTGCACCGGCGAGCGACCCGATGGAGTGGCTGCGGACGATCACCACCGCGCGAACCTCCATCCGCACCCAACTCTTCTCCGGCGCGTTCACGTCGGTCGATCTCGACTCAGGCGCAGGCTTCAATCAACCGATTGCAGTCGAAGCCGAACTCTAGCGTTCCATCCACGAGGCACCGCAACACATGCATCCGAACCATGTCATCCACGGGAGCAGCCAGAATCGGGTCCGTCCGACCGATTCGCCGCGCCCCACTCCGCGCGGGATCGGGCAGGGCGAACCCCGCCGCCGCGGCATGGCGGTGCTGCTTGCGCTCATCGCGGTGAGCCTGGCGATCATCATCGGGCTCGCGCTCGCCTCGAACCGCGATGTGACCTCCGCGACCAGTTCGTCGATCGTCCGGGTCGCAAGCGCCCGCACGGCAGCGGCCGGCTCGCTCGACATCGCCACACGCATTCTCGAGCTGAACACGAGCATCGCGGCAGGCGACGCATCGGACTCGACGCGACTGCTTTGCCTGCCGGCAACCGTCGGCGGCGCCACGGTGTCGGCGCGCATGACCGACATGCTGACCGGCATGTCGCCAACCTCAAAGACACTTGCCGTCGCGATCGTCGCGTCGGCCACGATCGACGACGTGACGCAAGAGACCCGCGCGGTCGGACGCGTGCCCTGGGCGTCGAACGTCGCGCGAGCCGACCTCGATCTTTCGGAGTTCGCCCTGGCCGCGCATGGCGACATCGCGATCAGCGATGGGTCCGTGGTCGCGGTCTGGAAGACCGCACCGATGGCGGCCCTCGGTGAGCCGATCGTGATCGGCACCTCGACCCGCGACGCCATCGCAGTCGACCCGAACGCGGTGACGCACGGCGTGTCGCTGGCGACGCCCGGCAACTTCCCAGAGTCGCTCGCAGAGGCAGATGAGCAACTTGCGGAGGGCGAATTCGCTATTCCCGCCGAGCTTCACATGCCAGCGGCGCCGTTCCCGCCGCTTCCAGGTGCTGCAATGGAGATCTCGCCAGACGACCTGACGACGCTCTCCACGGCGCTCGCCGCCAACGAGATCGACGGCGGGGTGATTCCAACGCTTGAACTGGAATCCGAGGGGGGCGAAAGCCTTCCGATCGAGATCCTCCCGGATCTCGAGGGGCATCTCGTTCCGGCACCCGTCGTGGTCGGAGTGGGCGGCAAGAGCTTGGCCGCGCCCAGCGCCAAGCCATCTGAAGTCAGCACGGACATCGTGGTGACCAGTTCGCTCGACCTGACGTCAATGAACTTCGACATCACCGGAACCATCGTCGAAGGCGGATGGCGCAGCGTGCACGTGCTGGGCGACCTCGTACTCAGCGGCACGACGCTCAACGTCGACGTCCCCACCCTTATCGCTGTCTACGGCGACCTCACGATCGACGACACGTCGAAGATCGCGCTCGCGGATCGCTGCAAGCTCACGATCTATGTCTTGGGCGACACCGAGGTGACGGGTTCTTCCTACATCGGTCCCGACGACGTGGCGCTTCCGGCCAACAGGCTGGGCTCGCTCTCCTACCACCCGGAGCGCGTGGTGATCTACGCGCAACCGCAGTCGAATGTCACCATTGGCGATGGGAGCGTCGTGGTGGGCGAGATCTATGGCCCCGATGCGACGATCGCGGTGCGCCAGCTCGCAGCGCTCTACGGGCGCGCGTGCGGCGCAGAGATCGAGGTCGATGCAGGCCGGATCTTCTACGACCCCGCGCTCGATTCAGCCCGCGGCTACCGGAATCCGGCAAGCGGGCTGTGGAGCGAGCCCAACGTCCTGCGCGAGGAAGTCCGCTCCATCGTGGTGCTCGACGATGTCTCGCTCGCGACCTTCACCGAGGCGACCGGCGTCGTTGCCGATGCGCCCACTGTCATGACCACCAACGCCCACGTCGACGCCACCGGCGGCGTCGACGACGTCAGGGCCGTGGGGCCGCTGACGACGACCGTCACGCCGGAGTTCGCCACTTCGCTCGCGCTGAGCGCGGCCATGACAGAGTTCGTCGAGGGAGGCGAACCGGAAGAGGTCGAATTCACGGGCGAAATGCCCAGCGGTTCAGCGGGATCGCCCGACAGCTTCGTCCTCTACGGAACGCTTCGCGACTTCCGCACGAACGAGAAAGACGCTGGAAAGTCCGGCTTCCCCGGCGTCAACTCGTCCCTCGAAGCAGGAAAGATCTGGAGGATGACGCACGAGGCCCTCGACCACGAGGGCAAGCCTGTCCTGCACGACCCGATCCGCGGCCGCGTCGAGACGGACTTCACGACGTCGGAGGGAGAGCCGATCGCCTGGACCATGTTCGATGGCGCGCTCGGCGACCAGCCTGGCTCCGAGGCGCCCGGCCTGATCAAGTCGCTCACCCATGACTCGAAGTTCAATGCGTGGTTCCGCGACGTCGACGGGGAGAACCTCTCCGAGGCCACCAAGATCCTGTTCGAGCGCATCGACGACGGAGGAGGCTCTTCCTACTACGTCTTCAGCTCCGAAAGTCTTCCGAGCGGGGGCTACTATCCGGCTGATGGGCGACTCTTCGGAAACCCACCCGACAAGGCGACGAAGAAGCCTGCCCCGCACAACTACCACTTCACGGTCGAGTTCACGGCAACGCTGACCTACAGCGCGACGACGCCGCAGTGGATGATCTTTGGCGCCAGCGACGATCTCTGGGTCTACGTGAATGGAGAACTCGTCGTCGACCTCGGCGGATTCGGTGAGGCTCGGAAGCAGTACCTCCGGATCGATCGGCTGGCCGCACGCGAGGGCTGGAGCGAGGGCAGCCAGCACGACATTCGCATCTTCATGGCGAATCGCTCCATGTCGGAGAGCTACCTTCTCCTGATGAGTAACTTCGCGCTTGGCGATGGCAGCTCCCCCGTCATCACGAAGCCGACGGCCTACCTCAAGTCGCTGCAAGTCGCGCAGGCGCAGATCGAGGACGAGGAGCTCACGAGCGTCTTCGCACCGATCACAACGCCCGTCTTCTCGGGCTTCAAGCGGCGGTGAACGTTGCGGCCGAGGGGACGGCCGTCCAGCAGGCCTCGTCGCAGTCTGATGAAGCCACGCCGGTGCGCTGTGTTCGCGATCAGCGAAGCCCGTACTCCTTCAGCTTCCGGTAGAGCGTCCGCTCGCCGATCCCGAGCATCTGCGCCGTTAGCTCGCGGTTTCCCGAGGTCATGGCGAGCGTCTGGCGAATCGCCTCCTTCTCGAGCTTGTCGAGGCCGACGCCCGCGAGGCCGGTGCGCGTCTGCGTCACAGCCTCGCCCGAATCATCGCCCGAGCGGATCTCGTCGGGGATGTCGCGCACGTCGATCGAGTCGCCCGAGGCCATCACAACCAGTCGATGCATGAGTTGGAAGACCTCGCGCACGTTGCCCGGCCAGTCGTAGGCGACGAGACGCATGAGCGCTGGCTGGGTAAGCGCCGGGCGGGGGCGCCCGAGCTCCGCCGAGTACTTTCCGATCGCGTGATTCACCAGGATCGGCACGTCCTCGCGACGCTCGCGAAGCGGAGGGATGTGGATCTCCGCACCCTTGAGCCGGAAGAAGAGATCCTCGCGGAACTGCCCGTCCGCAGCCATCTTCCTGAGATCGCGATTGGTCGCGCTGACAAGCCGCACGTCGATCTTCCGCGTCTCGTTCGAGCCGAGGCGAACGATGTCGCCGGTCTCGAGCACGCGCAGGAGCTTCGGCTGCATGGTGAGCGGCATGTCGCCAATCTCGTCGAGGAAGAGCGTGCCCTTGTCGGCGTACTCGAAGACGCCCTCGCGGTCGCGATCGGCGCCGGTGAACGCGCCGCGGACGTGGCCGAACAGCTGGTCCTCGAGAAGGCTCTCCGCCTGCCCCGCGGCGTTGAATGTGACGTAGCGCCGCGACGCGCGCTTCGAGAGTTTGTGGATCGCGCTCGCGACCAGTTCCTTGCCGGTTCCCGACTCGCCGGTCACGAGCACCGGAAGCGTGCTCGGCGCGATCTGCTTGACCATCGCGATCACGGCGCGCATGGCCGCACTTTCGCCGATGATTCCCTCGAAGCCAAACGCCGCGTCGACCTGCCCCTTGAGCGAGGTGTTCTGGGTGCGCAGCATCACCGTCTCGGCGGCGCGATGCACCAGGTTGCGCAGGACGACGAGGTCGACCGGCTTCTCGATGAAGTCGTAGGCCCCGCCCTGCAGCGCCTTCTTCGCGGTGGGAACGTCGCCGTGCGCGGTCACCATGATGGTCTCCGCGTGCGGCTGCTCGGCGCGTGCGAGTGCAAGCACGTCGAGTCCCGCCGTCTCCGTCTCCATCACGAGATCCGTGACGATGACGTCGAAGTGGCCGTGCTTGATCTCGTCGCGCGCAGCCTCGAGCGAGTGCACCGTGGTGCAGACATGCCCGGGCTTTCTCAGCGCCTCAGCCATCGCCTCGGCGTGGTCGCGCTCATCGTCGACGATCAGGACCTGTGCCCGCACCTGTGCTTCGCTCATCGCTCGCTCGCTTTCAGTTCCGTTCCCAATTCAGTCCCGACTCTCTCCGACCGCAGCTTCCGCGGCGCGCGTCGCGTCAAAGGCGCTGCGCGTTCCCTTCGCCGCGATCGGCGGGTCGTCGAGATCAACCAGCCGAATCACGCCGAATCCGCTGAAGCGCGAGACGTAGGTGATGCCACCGCCAACCCGGTTCGGATACATCGCGACGATCGGGCCGTCGAGGCGGATGCGCTCCTCCGAGTAGACCTCGCCGGTGGTCTGGTCGTACTTGATGACGTCGATGCCGTGGTCGTGTCCGACCCAGACGCGGCCATCGGCGATGCCGAGGCCGGAGACAAGCCCGCCGCGCGACGGAGCCAGCACCTGCGCCCGGTCGCCGATGCGGAAGGTCACAGTCTCGCGCGACTCGTCGATCTTCGCCGAGCCCCACGCGGTCTCGGCCGCGATGATCGGGCGGTCGGGTGCCTCGATCGGCTTGTCCGACATCTCGGCCTCTTCGCCGATCAGGTAGAGCCACACGCCCTCTCTGCTCGCAGCGAGCACGCGCCTCCGGTCGGTGACCGACACCTCAAGCCGTCCTGGCAGCCGGCGCGACCAGTAGAACGTGTCGCCGGGGCGATCGCCCTCGGGCAGGTAGCGGTAGAGGGCGCGGCCGAACGTCCCGGAAACCGCGAATCGATTGCGCTGCACCTTGGCCACGTCGCGCGCGCCCTTCACCGGCACGGAAAGCGGAGCGCCGAGCACGACATCCGATCCCGACGACGATCCGTCCGCGCTCGCGTCGATCTTCGGCTCCAGTCTCCACGTCGCGACCTCGAAGTCGTTGACGGCGAAGAATCGGTCGTCGAATACGCGGACGGAGTGCACCAATCCCGGCACGGCGCCGGCCGATCGCTCGCGGAACGACTCGTCCATCAACCCGACCTGCGCGCCCTCCGTGGCCTGCAGCGCGAAGGCGTAGCCACCACCCGCGGAATCGGGAGCCGGAACCAGCATGCTTGCGGAGCCGAGGTACGAGCCATCGGCCACGCGGAAGATGCGGCGGCCGACGCAGGCGACCGGTCCGCCCTTCGCCGGGACGACGCGGCCGGCCATGCGGCCCTCGAGGAAGATCTCCGGCCGAACCGGCTCGAACTTCGGGTCGCGCAGCGCTTCGGGTGGGACGGCGCCGTGCGGCAGCGCGTCGGCGAGGCGAATTGCGCCGCCATTGCCGGAAACCCACACGTCCTCGCCGACGATCGAGACGAACCGCGGCGCGATGGTGATCTCCGCGCGGCCCCAGCGGTTGACGACCTTCGTCTCCCGGACTTCGGTTGCATCGAGTTCGACCACCCAGTCGTCGGCAAGCACCACGAAGACGCGGGAGCCGTCGACGGCGAAGTCCGAGACGACTCCCGTGGTGCCGCGCGGCGCGAGTTCGAGATCGAGCAGCTCCATGCCCGTCTGCGGGTCGAGGAAGAGGAGCCGATTCTCGAACGACTGGTACCACACGCGCCCCACGATCAGCGACTGCCGGTGCGTGCCGCCGAACGAACTCGTGACGCGCGGCGCACGGGGCGTCGGCGGCGCGTTCAGTTCCTCTTCATCGATGATCGCCGTGCCGGCAGGTGCGGTGGTGCACGAAGGCAGCAAGGCAGAGGCGACAAGCGAGAGCGCGACGAGGCAGGCCGCCCAGAGACTCGCTCCGCCCTTCGATGCGTACGCAGGGATCGAACGCGCGAAAGTCTCGCGGGATCGACGGTCGGTTTCGCTCGGCATGTCCTCGCACGTCATGGTTGGATAGAGTATCCACCTTCTCGGGGCCCGGGCTCGTGGCCACCCGTGCGCGAACCCGCGCGGCCACCCGTGCGCGAACCCGCGCGGACACCCGTGCAGACACCCGCGCAGACACCCGCGCAGCGCCGAGAATCCCCTCACCGCCTCCGACCCTGCCATGACCGACGCCACGAACGAACCCACCGCCCCGACGCGACTCGACCGGCTTCGCGCCATGCTCGAGGCGGAGCCCGACGACGGATTCCTTCTCTACGGGATCGCGCAGGAGTGCCAGAAACGGGGTCGGTTCGATGAGGCGATCGCCTTCTACGACCGCGCCATCGCAGGCGACCCGAAGCAGTGCTACGCGTTCTTCCACAAGGCGAAGACGCTGGAGCAGGCGCGGCGTCATGGCGAGATCGCGGACGTTCTTCGCGCTGGGCTCGCCCGCGCGCGCGCCGTCGGCGACTTCAAGGCGGCGAGCGAGATCGAGGGCTTCCTCGACGATGTGACCGGATGACATGTGCGGCGCAGGGCAGCGTCCGCCCGCCGCGCGAATGAGCCCCCACCCCCCGCACACCGAGACCGGAGATCACAGCGCATGAAGAAGCCCAGCCGACCCGCACGCTCGAAGATGCCAGTGCGCACGCGCTCCGCCACGCCCATCACGGTCGCACGTATCGCGCTCTCCGCAGACGGCGCGACGTGGCGCATCGCGCTCTCAGATGCGCGCAGCGTGCGAATGTCCGCCGCGTCCGGTCTTGCGCTCAAGATCGCCGTCGGCACGCGCTGGACCAACGCGCTTTCCGAACGCGTCGAGCGATTCAAGCGCGAGCAGCAGCTGTTTGCCAAGGCGATGTCGCTCGTCGCAGCGCGTCCGGGCATCGACCGGGCGACGCTCGTCCGACATCTCGGCGGCGATGCCGACGCCCGCCGCGCTGCGTTGGCGGTCGCGCGCAACGGCTGGCTCGCGTGAGGCTCGCGGAAAGAGTCCCCGGCCGTCCCCCGCGCGCCGTGGTAGAATTTCATCGATGCAGATGACGACGCCAGTTCGCAGGGTCCACGCATGACGAGCGATGCGAGCGGCGACGCCTTGGCCGGACTCCCCCCGGGGTATCCCTACCGTGCGGAAGACGAGATCACGCCGCGACAACTCGCGGCCCTTGCGGGGTCGGCGCGCGTCCTGATCGACGTTCGCACGCAGCCCGAGGCTGACATCTGTGCGCTGAACGGATCGCGTCTCTACCCCCTGCAGAATCTCGAGGCGCGCATCGACGACCTCAAGGCCGAACTCGATGACGATCTCGAACGGCCGCTCGTCGTCTACTGCCATCATGGCCGGCGCAGCCTGACCGCCACGTACATGCTCCGCGCAGCCGGTTTCCGCGACGTGCGCAGCCTCGCCGGCGGCATCCACCTCTGGGCCTGCGACATCGACCGCACCATGCCAACCTACTGAGCGAGCTCCCCGCATGCTCTGGCAACGACTCATCACCGGCCCGCTGCTGATCGCGCTGATCCTCGGAATCGTCTGGCTCGACGGCTCGCTCGATGCGCGCGCGGCCAAGCACGGACTGCCTCCGGGTCTCGTCCTATTCTCGTTCGCGGCGCTGCTCTCGGTCCTGATCGCGCGCGAGGTGGTCCGGTTCCTGCGCGCCGCCTCGATCCAGTCCAGCCTGTTCGCAGCCATCGTCGCGGCGCTGCTCGGGCTGTTCGGAACCGCAGGCAGCGCCCTCTTCCAGCCTGCGCCGCTGACGTCGGGCGTGCTTTCCTCCGCGCTTGTCCTCATGCTGGTCGTGGCGCTCCTGCGCATGTCGCGCGAGCGCGACCCGAAGGGTTCGCTCATGCTGGCGGGCGGCACGCTTCTTGTCGGCATCTACGGTGGCGTCCTGCTTGGATTCTGGATGCTCGTACGGCTCGAGCATTCGCCCTGGGTCCTCGTGGGCGCGATCCTCACCACGAAGTCCTGCGACATCGGCGCCTACTTCACGGGCATGGCGCTCGGTCGGCACAAGATGATTCCGTGGCTCTCGCCGAAGAAGTCGTGGGAAGGCCTTGCCGGCGGCATCGTCGTCGCGACGCTTGCCGGCGCCGGGCTTGCCCACCTCTCCTCATCGCTCCCCGCTGCCGTCGACCACATCCCGTGGTGGATCGGCGCGATCGGCGGCGCGCTGATGGCGGTCGTCGGGCAGGCAGGCGATCTCGCCGAAAGCGCCTTCAAGCGCGACGCGGGGCTCAAGGACTCAGGCCGCACGGTGCCGGGCATGGGCGGCGTGCTCGACGTCCTCGACAGCCCGCTCTTCACGGGGCCCGTGGTCTACTGGCTCCTTCGCCTCGCGCCGACCGGGTGAACCGCTTCACCGCGCGCGGGGGGCGAAACACCCGCGCCGCCGCAGGAAAGCGGGCTGAATCGCGGGACGTTTCCTGCTAGCATCTTCGCTCCACATGGCGCTCCTCGACAACCTCCTGACACTTCATCGGGTCGATAGCCAGGTTCGCGCGCTTCGCACGCGCGTCACCTCGGCAGAGACATACTTCAACGCGCAGGAGAAGCAACTGGCCCTGCTTGCCCGGCAGCGGACGGAGCTCGAGACCCAGATCAAGCAGTTGCTGGCCAACGTGCATGCTCTGGAGGTCGATCAGGCCGAGGCGACCGCCCGCGTGGAGAAGCTCCGCGCCGAACTGAACACCTCGACCAACGACAAGCAGTACAAGGCGATCTTGAACGAGCTGAAGTCGCTCGAACTCCACCGCGATGAAGTCGTGAAGCGCGCCGTCGAGGAGATGCAGCGCACCGACGACACCAAGAAGCGCCTCGAGACCCACGACGCCACGATCGTCGAGCGGAAGAAGGTGCGAGAGGTGGCGAAGTCGCAGCTCGACGAGTGCATGAAGGATGTTGGCGAGCGGCTGAACGAGCTTGAGCGCGAGCGCGAGCGCGCAGCCGATCTCGTTCCCGACCGCGAACGCAAGCTCTTCAACCTGATCGCAGACGAGACCGAGGGCGAGGCGATGGCGGAGATCACCGTCGTCAGCCTCCGTCACCGCGAGTTCGCCTGCGGAGCCTGCAACATCGAGGTCCCCTTCGAGACCTTCGCGCGGCTCTCGTCGAACTCCGACGCGGCCGTTCAGTGCAAGGCCTGCCGCCGCATCCTCTTCCTCTCCGAGACGAGTCGCGCAGATTCGTCGAAGGATTCGAAGGACGCGAAGGAGAAGGCCGCAGCAGCCCGCGACAAGGCCAAGTTCGAGAAGACGAAGAAGCTCTGAGCGCTTCCGTCACTCCACCCGCTTGCTACAACAGCCCCGCGAAGCACCTTCGCGGGGCTGTTCGTTTCTCGCCTCCTCCGCTGCACGGATTCGCTCATGGATGCATGGAGGCATGGAGGCATGGAGGCATGGAGGAAGGACAAGAACACGAAGACTGCGAGCGATGCGAGACCGCGGAAAGTCGCGAGAAAACGCGAGAAGGAGCAAGAAG
>Ga0209985_10005095_pt1 | contig 10373 bp, 7 predicted proteins | sample NOAtaG_FD_187305 | JGI IMG/M metagenome (GOLD analysis project Ga0209985, IMG submission 187305) | Freshwater lake microbial communities from Lake Erie, under a cyanobacterial bloom - NOAA_Erie_Diel6S_1000h metaG (SPAdes) (version 2) | ecosystem: Environmental > Aquatic > Freshwater > Lake ... | reverse complement strand
GGCGGCGGTCGTCGTCGGTGATCCACACCTCGGCGCGGCCGTTCTGGCTGAAGATGCCCTTGGTCTGGAAGGTGGGCTGCAGCACCACGGTCTTGAAGGTGCCGCCGGGGACGGTCACGGTCTCTCGGCGCAGCACACGGATACGCACCGGGTTCCCCTGTGACTTGAAGTAGCGCGGGAACTCGTAGCTCTTGCCGACCTCGAGCGAGAGCGTGCGGACGAAGTAGAGAAACGACCCGTCGTCGAGTGGGTTGGCGACGGTGGGCTCCTCGTCCTTGTCGCCTTCCCGGAATACGCCGCGCTCGGGGAAGATCTCGTAGCGGCGCTTCCGCTCGTAGCTCCCTTCGTCCACGTCCTGGTGGTAGCGGAGCGAGTTGAGCGTGTTCACGTCGAACCAGCTCTCGTACACGTCGTTCACGCGATAGAGCGGAATGCCGCCCTTGATGGTGAACACGGTGTGCCACACGGGACGGCCGCGGATCTCGGTGAGTTCCTTCACCTCCATGCTGCCCGTGCCCACCTTGAGCGCGCCGAACTTGACCTCGTAGTCGAGCCGTTCCCCAACCGCGAACGGCACCGGCGCCGGGCCGGCCATGGTGACCGGCTGCGGCGCGGACGGTTGAGCGAAAGCGGCGGTCTGGCCGTCGAGGTTGGCTGCCGATGCCACGAACAGGGCGGCCAGGATTGTCAGCGGGAGGGTGGGGACGACACGCGCCATACGCTGTGTGTACCCGCCGGCACGGAAAAAGGTGCGGCGGGTGCGAATCCCCGTGGTCAGACGTTGAAGCGGAAGAGCAGCACGTCGCCGTCCTGCACGATGTACTCCTTGCCTTCCGAGCGCGCCACACCCTTTTCCTTCGCGCCCTTCCAGCCGCTGTGGGCCACGAAGTCGGGGTAGCTCACGGTTTCGGCGCGGATGAAGCCCTTCTCGAAATCGGTGTGAATCACACCGGCCGCCTTGGGGGCCGTGTCGCCCTTGTGGATGGTCCAGGCGCGCACTTCCTGCTCGCCGGCCGTGAAGTACGTGTCGAGGCCGAGCAGCGAATAGCCGGCCCGGATGAGCCGGTCGAGCCCGGCGCTTTCGATGCCGAGCGACGACAGGAATTCGACGCGCTCCTCGGCGCTGAGTTCCGCCAGTTCGCTTTCGATCTTGGCCGAGAAGGGGACGATCTGCGCGTTCTCGCCGCCGGCGGCGACGGCCGCGCGCAGCGCCTTGAGATACGCGCCTTCGTCACCCGACAGCTCGGCGTCGGTCACGTTGGCTGCGTACAGCACCGGCTTGGCGGTGAGCAGCTGCAGCCCGGCGAGCTTCTCGAGCTCGTCGGCTGACAGCCCGGCACGCCAGAGCGGCTTCCCCTCGGAGAGCGCCGCGTTGGCCGCTTCGAGCGCCGGCAGTTCGGCCAGCGCCTCCTTGTCGTTGGCCTTCGCCGCGCGGCGCGCCTTGTCGAGGCGCTTCTCCACCTGCGCGAGGTCGGAGAGCGCGAGCTCGAGTTCGATGATTTCCTTGTCGCGCGCCGGGTCAGGCTGCCCCATCACGTGCGTCACGTCGTCGTCGGCAAAGCAGCGGATGACGTGCACGATGGCGTCGGTCTCGCGGATGTTCTGGAGGAACTTGTTCCCCAGCCCTTCACCCTGCGACGCGCCCTTCACGAGCCCGGCGATGTCCACGAACTGCACGACGGCCGGCACCGTGCGCTTGGGCTGCACGATCTCCGCGAGCTTGTCGAGCCGCGGATCGGGCACTTCCACCATGCCGACATTGGGCTCGACGGTGCAGAACGGATAGTTCGCCGCTTCGGCCTTGGCCGCCGTGAGCGCGTTGAACAGCGTGGATTTGCCGACGTTCGGGAGACCGACGATACCGAGGCGAAGCATAAAAGCGGGATTGGGTTTGGGTGCAGCCTCGAAAGGTAATGGGGGAGGGGAGGGGGGGCGTTGGATTGGGCGGAGGGGCAGGGAAATGGTACGCGGGTTGTGCGGGGGTGGGGGTAGGGTGGAGGATGCAGAACTTTCGAAATCTTGTGGTCTGGCAGCGAGCGCAGAGTCTGGCGGCCCGGGTGCATCTGGTGACGGACTCGGCAGCAGGCGGCGGCAACGGCGCCTGGAAGGGTCAACTGCGGCGCTCCGCGCAATCGATCGGCGCCAATGTGGCCGAAGGGGCGATGCGGGACTCGCCCAAACAATTCGCGCATTTCCTCGAGATCGCGCTCGGTTCCGCGTCCGAAACGGAGAGCCATCTCGACTTCGCCACGAGAATCGGCGCGCTTGATGCTGACTCCGCACTCCAACTTCTCGACGAAGTTGGTCAGCTACAGCGCATGATCGTGGTGTTGCGGAAGCGAGTCCTCGAGCGCGCGCGGTAGCTGCCGCTGTTACCACGCGCTGGCACCGACGACTGAAAACTATCACTACAAACTACAAACTCCCCGCGGTCGGCGAGGAGTTTGTAGTGTGTAGTTTCAGTTCTCGGTTCTCAGTTCTTCATCTGAACTCTCGAACCTCACCTCTGAATCACTGCTTGCACGAACCCCGAGGATCCATCTTCGCTCCATCTACTTTCGGTCGTCCCACTCCATTCCCGATCGCCAGCGCGATATCCGCCACGAGTCGCGATACGCGCTGCATGTGCGGGTAATCGATATACTGCGGCTCGTCGGTCAGCTGATGGTACGCCGAGTGTCCGCCGGTGGTGAAGAACGTCACCGGGATATTCCACTTCGCGTACTCGTAGTGATCGCTGCGGCAGTAGATGTTCATCGGATGGCCGTTGGCGTCCATCGCGTAATCGAAGGTGAAGTTGTGCTTCTTCGTGGTGTTCACCTTCTCCACGAGATCGCCGAGCTCGGTGCTCAGGCGACGCGAGCCCACGAGCTGCAGGTAGTCGGGGCCGCCGCGCAATTCCTTGCCTTCGGCGCTCATACCGGTCTGGTCGGTCGCGCTGCCGCGGCCCACCATGTCCATGTTGAGCTGCGCGACGATGCTGTCACGCGCGACCGTGGGATACTCGGTGAAGTGCGCCGACCCCCACAGCCCCTTCTCTTCACCGGCGTGCCACACGAACAGCGTGCTGCGCTTGGGCTTCACCTTCTGCGTGGCGAGATATTCGGCAATCTCCAGCACCGCCATCGAGCCTGAGCCGTCGTCGTCGGCGCCGTTGAAGATCGAGTCGCGACGCGCTGGCTGCGTCTTGCGCAGTTCGGCCAGTTCGGCGTTGATCTGCGTGAACTGTTCGGCGGTGCCCATCTTGTCATCGTTCTCGGCGCCCGCGGGGCGCACGATACGGTTGAACACCAGCACCGAGTCGTGGTCGATGGCGCGCCGCGCCGTGCCCACGTGATCGCTGTGCGCACCGATCGCCACGTACTGCGTGGCGAGCTTCGGGTCACTGCCGGGGATCATCGCCACCACGTTTCGCGCCGGGAAGGCGGGCGACTGCATATCCACCAGCGCCTTCACGTTCACCTTGGCGCCAAGCGCACCGGGCACGAGCAGCTGCATGCCGCTGCCGAAGATGCGCATGGTGGCCGAGTCGGTCACGAACAGGCGCGCATCGCGCGGGGCGTTCGGGTCGACCGGCGAGAGCCCGCCCTGCAGCACGTAGCCGAGCACGCCGCGCGCCTGCACCGGGAGCAGGAAGAGCACGCCCACGCTGCCGGCCGGCGCTTCCACGCGCCCCACGACCGAGCGCTGCAGCGCCGGGTTGCCGGTGATGCTGTACGCCACCACGCGCCCCTTGGCCTGCTCGGGGGTGACCGTCGGCATCCCTTCCTCTGGCAGCGGCCCGGCGAAGAACACTTCGGCATCGTCGATGGTGATGTTGCCGCTGCCGCTGAAGCCCCAGGTCTGGCCGAGCGCGAGATTGGTGCCGCCCGCCACGAAGCTCGACATGCGGTCGACCTTGCGGGTCTTGAGGGGCAGCGTCTGGAAGTACGTGCCGCTGTCGCCCATGGGCTTGAGGCCGAGGCGCTTGAGCTCACCAGCGATGTACGTGGTGGCCTTGTAGTGCCCCTCGGTCCCTACATCACGGCCGGCGAGCGAGTCGTCGGCGAAGATGTAGAGGCGCGTCATGAGGTCCTGCGTGGTGATCGCACCGGTGGTCGGGCGCGGGTCGAGCTTGAGCGGCAACGGCGAGCTGTTCACACCGGCGCTCGTACCCGCGTCTACCGACTGCTTCTTCGGGGCGTCCTGCGCGTCGGCATGCGACACGGCGGCGAGGCACAACGGAGCCAGAGCGATGGCGACACGCCGGCGCGACGGAAGGGAAATCATCGGGAGCTATTTGGAGGAGAGAGAGAATCGGGCGACATGGACCTGCAGCGGGTTCACGCTGGTCCAGGCGGCCACGACGTCGTTGGCGTGACGGGTGATGCGCGGGACCCCGCTTTGGCGAGCCCCGGAGGTACGGGATAGGACACGGATGGGCCCCGGCGCGTTCCCGACGATGCGCCGGGCGAGCACTTCGGCTGCGTCGGGGCCGCGCTGCTCGAGCCACACGACCACCGGGTTGGCTGCATCGTCCAGCACCACATCCACGCGGCCGATCGGGTCACCGTCGTCGATGCGCACCGGTGCCCCGAACGTGGCCCCGCCGTCCACCGAGCGGGCCACATTCACCCGCGCCGTGTCGTGGGCGGCCGTGTACCAGGCCACGACCACCGTATCCCCGCTGCTCGCCACCTGCGGGCCGTTTACCGGACAGCCGGGATAGTGCCAATCGTCATTGTGCACCTTCTGCGGCGCCGTCCAGCCGCTGTCCGTTTGCCGCACGATGGCGATGTCGCGGATCTCTTCGGTGGTGCGGTCGCGGTACACCAGCACGCGGCCGGTGCGCGTGGCGGCGGTGCCGGTCTGGCAGCAGTCGCAACTGCGCGCGTCGACGAGTGCCTCGCGCTGGAGCGTGCCCGTGGCCGACACGCTCGCCGTGCGAATGGTCATCTCCCGGGCGCTGTCGGGCATCGCGCTCTTGCGGCCATCGAGCCATACCAGGCCGATGCCGTCGGTGCCCTCGCCCCAGAGCGACACGAAGCCGTGTTCGGCAGCGAGTCCGTCGGTGTGCGGGGTGACCGGTGCACCCCAGGTCACGCCGCCGTCGGTCGAACGCACCACGCGCACGCCGTAGGCGTACTTGCCGCCACCCTCGCGCTCCAGCCAGTGCGCGGCGAGGTCGCCGTTGCCCAACGCGGTGATCGCCGGAAAGTCGGCCCAATTCACGAAGAACTGGCGATTGTCGGCGATGGTGCGCGTGCTGTCCCAAGCACGGCCGTCCCAGGTGGCCATCTGAATGGCGACCGTCGAGTCGGGGCGGCGCTGCGTCCAGGACAGCAGCACACGGCCACGACCGTCGAGCGCGAGATGCGGGGTATTGCTGCCGGCCGGTGCGGGCGAGGTGAACTCGGTCACCTCGCCCAGCGACGCGTCGGCGCCCGCGGATGCCGTGGCATCGCCCTGACAGGCCAGGAGGGCGAGGGCCAGCAGGACGCCGGTCGCCCGCGTCAACAAAGCGGAGGGATGATCCATTCAGTAAACTGCGGGTCAGCTCCGTCCCATATCAACCCATGAACATGCCCACCTCGACTTTCGCTCCCCGTGCGGCCGTGACCGCGCTCGTCGCCGCCCTGGTCGCCTCGGTGCCTCTGACGCCCCTCGGCGCCCAGACGCCGGCCACCTTCCCGGCGCCCAATGCCGCGCTCGAGCGCTTCTGGCGCCTCGGCATGGACAGCTCGCAGGTGCAGCGGCTGGGGCAGGTGCTGCTCGATTCGCTGGGGCCGCGCCTGTCGGGGACGGCCCGCCAGAAGGCGGCCAACGACTGGCTCGTGTCGCTGTACAAGCAGTGGGGCGCCGAGGGGAAGAACGAGCAGGTGGGCACCTGGCGCGGCTGGCGTCGCGGCCACTCCCACATCGACCTCGTGTCGCCGCGCGTACGGACCCTCGAGGGCACCATGCTCGCGTGGAGCCCCGGGACCAAGTCGAAGAACGTGACGGCCACCACCGTCGTCCTGCCGCGTTTCGCCGACAGCACCGAGTTCGTGCGGTGGCTGCCACAGGCGAAGGGGAAGTTCGTGCTCGTGTCGGCGCCGCAGCCCACCTGCCGCCCCACCGAGAGCTGGACCGCCAACGCCACGCCGGCCAGCAAGGCACGGCTCGACAGTATGCGGGCGGAACTGCAGCGCGACTGGGGCGGCGTGAACGTGCGCGGCACCGGCTACAGCAACGCCCTCGGCACGGGCAGCCTCGGCGTGCGGCTCGAGCAGGGCGGGGTGGCCGGCGTGATTTCGTCGCGCCCGAAGAACGCCTGGGGCACCATCGACGTGTTCGAGACCTACAACACGGTCGCGCCGGCGCTCGCGCTCTCGTGCGAAGACTACGGGCTCGTGTTCCGCCTGACCGAGAACAATCAGTCGCCCACGCTGCGCATCAACCTCGATGCCGAGCTGCCGGGTGAGCAGCCGATCTTCAACACCCTCGGCATGCTCAAGGGGAGCGAGAAGCCCAACGAGTACGTGTTGCTGTCGGCGCACTTCGATTCCTTCGATGGTGGCAGCGGCGCCACCGACAACGGTACCGGTTCGCTCACCATGCTTGAAGCGTTCCGTCTGCTCGCGAAGGTGTACCCCAACCCCAAGCGCACGATCATCGTGGGACACTGGACCGCCGAGGAGCATGGCCTCGTGGGGTCGCGGGCCTACACCGAAGATCATCCCGAAGTGGTGGAAGGGCTGCAGGCGCTCTTTAATCAGGACGCGGGCACCGGGCGCATTCTCAGCATCGGCGCCGGTGGCTTGCCCAATGCCGGTGCACATCTGCAGCAGTGGATGGGCAAGCTGCCGCAGGAATTCACGAGCGTGGTGACGCCGCGCATTCCCGGTTCGCCCGCCGGGGGCGGCAGCGATGACGCGAGCTTCGGCTGCTACGGCGCTCCCGCCTTCGGCATGGGTGGCACGAGCTGGGAGTATGGCAGCTACACGTGGCACACCAACCGTGACACGTTCGACAAGGTCGTGTGGGACGACCTGAAGCACAACGCGACGCTGGTGGCGATGCTCGCCTATCTCGCGAGCGAAGACGACAGCAAGATCACGCGTGAGCGCGCGACGGCCGAGCAGATCGCGCCGGGGCGCAACGGTGCGGGCGCGTTTGCCTGGCCCACCTGCCAGAAGGCGCCGCGCAAGACGAATCCGCGGTTGCGCTGAGCGGCCTTGGCTGAAGACTGAAGATTGAAGGCTGAAAGCTCCCTGTGATTCCACGGGGAGCTTTCAGCTTTCGGTCGTCAGTGTTCAGTTCTTGGTATTGGGCATGGCGTCGAACCGAGCCGAGCCGTAGCATGACGTCCATGCGCCACGTTGCTGCCACCATTGCTCTGCTGCTCAGTTTGCCGCGTGTGCTCGCGGCCCAAGCTGACACTGTGCGCGGGGTCGTGTACGACAGTCTCGCCGCAGCGCCGCTCGCCGGCGCGTTCGTCACCGCCGAAGGCGGTGCCGCATCCGCGGTGACCGACTCCCTCGGCCGTTTCACGTTGATGGCCGACGCACGCATTGCGAGTGTGGTGGTGTACCATGACGTGCTCGATCGCCTCGGGTTGGGTGCACTCTTGGCGCGTCGTTCCGGCGAGCGTGCCTGGGCGCCTCGTGTCGCGACGCCTTCCATCGAGACAGTGTGGCAGCGGCTCTGCGGTACACGTCGGCCCTCCAATGGTCTGGGGGGTATCGTGATCGGCAGTACGCGCTTCGCCGACGACACCACGCGGGTGGGCGGTGCGCGTGTGGTGATCGAATGGGAATCGCTGCGGCTCATGGCCGCCACGCGCAGTGACAGTGTGCGCTACGAATCGGTGACGGCGCGCAGCGATTCCATCGGTGAGTTCGTTGCCTGTGGTGTGCAGGAGTTCGGGCAGGCGGGGGCCATGGCGAGTGCCGCCGAGTTCCGCAGCGGCAGTGTGCTATTGCTCGGCGATGTGCGCCCGTTACGCCGCGTGGATCTCGTACTCGCCCCGACATCGGCGCGCGCCGTGGTGAGTGGCATGGTGAGTGACGAGCACGGGCAGGCGGTGGCCAGCGCCACCATCACGCTCGACGGCATGGACGATGCCGTGGTAACCGATGGCGGCGGTCGTTTCACGTTTGCCGCTGTACCCTCGGGCACGCGCATGCTGAGTGTGCGCAAGGTCGGCTACCTGCCCACGCTACGAACGGTGGACGTGCTCGACCGCGGTGTACGCGACCTGCCGCTCACGCTGGAACGCGGCGTCACGCTGGAGGGGGTAAAGGTGACGGCGCGTGCCAACGTGTCACGCGACCGGCAGGAGTTCGATGAACGCCGCCGCGCCGGATTCGCGCAGGTCATGGATTCGACACGGGTGGAGCAGTATCCGCTGCTGCAATCGGCGCTGCGCATGTTTCCGTCGCTCGTCGTGCAAACCGCGCGCACCGGCGTGGAGTTCGTGCTCCTCGGACGCCTCACCAAACCCGGCGTGCGCTGCCGGGTCCACATCTGGGTGGATGGAATGCGCGAAGACGAGGACTATCTGCGCCGGCTGCCCCTGGAGAACATCGCCGCGGTGGAGCTCTTCAACTCCGACGCGTTTGCGCCGGCGAGATTCCGCACGTTCGGGGATACGTGCAACACCCTGCTGGTGTGGACGAAAGGGTACCTGAGAGGGTAGCCTTCATGCATGAAGCGCTTCAACTCTCTTGTGGCTCGCGCGGCAGTCGCGGCGGGTTTCATCGTCGCCGGCGTGCAGGGCGGTACACTCGCTGCGCAGGTGCGACCCGGCGCACCCGCTGTTGCCGACACCATCCGCGGACTCGCCTACGACAGTCTGTCGTGGCAGCCGCTGCGCGGGGCGCTGGTGACCGCCGAACCCGGCGGGCTCACCGCGATCAGCGATTCACTCGGCCGCTTCCTTATTGTTAGTCCGGTGCCGATCAAGCGGCTCGTGGCGTTCCACGATCAGGCCGATCGGTTGGGTTTCGGTGATCTCGTGGCCACGCGCCCCGACAGCGGTGGGACGTGGGCGCGGCCCATCGTCGCCACCCCGAGCATCGTGACGGTGTGGCAGCGGCTGTGCGCGCCGGCGCGTCGTCCGGGGAACGGGAACGGCGGGATCATCTTCGGTAGCACGGTCGCGGCCGATGGGGCCACGCGCGTTGCGGGCCTTGGCCTCGTGCTGCAGTGGGAATCGGTGCGGGGCATCGCCGACACCAGCAAGCGCCTCGAGAGCATCACCACGCGCAGCGATTCGCTCGGCAACTTCGTGTTCTGCGGCGTGCAGGACTTCGGGCCAGCCGCGGTAGTGGCGAGTAGTTCGCAATGGCGGAGCGACAACGTGCTGGTCGAAGCCGACCCGTCGTCGCTGCGCCGCGTAGACCTGGTGGTGGGGCCGCGAGAAGGGGCAGGGGCCTTTGCCACCGTGGGCGGTTACGTGTACGACGACAACGGCGCCATCGTGCCCGGCGCCACGGTGAGCATCGGTGGGTACGCGGGCGAGATTCAATCGGGACCCAACGGGCGCTTTACGCTCCAGAACGTGCCCACCGGCAGCCGCATGATCGCGGCGCGCAAGGTGGGCTACCTGTCCACCAGCCAGCAGCTCGATATCACCGACAAGGGGATCCCACGGGTGGAGCTGCGCATCACCAAGGCATCGGTGACGCTCAACACCGTGGAAACGCGCGAGACGCGAATCATGACGCGTGATGCGCGCGAACTCGACGAGCGCCGCGTGGCCAACAAGGGGCGCTTCCTCGACTCCACATACTTCCGCGGATACGTCGAAACGCGTCAGGCGCTCGACGCGGCGCCGGGGCTGCGCACGCAGGTGGGACGCTCGCCGAGCGATTTCATTCTGCGCGGTCGCGGTGACTGTGTCGCCACGCTGTGGGTGAACGGCGTGCGAGAGCCGATGACCTTCGACAACATGCTGGCCCGTGTGGACAAGGACAACATCGCGGCGGTGGAGATCTACCCCAGCGAGAACATGGCGCCCACGCGATTCCAGACGCCCGGCAATACCTGCGCGGTGGTGCTGCTCTGGACCAAAACCCACATCAACGCGCGTCGCTGACGCGGCGTGTGATGTGATAAACGCCGAAGGCGGTCAGCCCTGGGTCACCGACCCATGGTGCTGACCGCCTTCTCCGTTCCGTCGGTGATCCACAGTTCGATCGCCTTGCACATACGCTCGTACTGTGCTTCCACCAGTTCGCGTTCGTCGCGCGGCATGGTGTGCAGCACGAAGTCGGCGAGATCGCCGATCTGCCGGCGTTCGTCCACCGGCTTGATACCGATGCGGAGCCGCGGGTACGTGGCGCTCTTGAGATGTGCTTCCACGCTCTTGAGCCCATTGTGGCCACCCGGGCTGCCGGCGGCACGTAGTC
>Ga0209985_10005094_pt1 | contig 10374 bp, 15 predicted proteins | sample NOAtaG_FD_187305 | JGI IMG/M metagenome (GOLD analysis project Ga0209985, IMG submission 187305) | Freshwater lake microbial communities from Lake Erie, under a cyanobacterial bloom - NOAA_Erie_Diel6S_1000h metaG (SPAdes) (version 2) | ecosystem: Environmental > Aquatic > Freshwater > Lake ... | reverse complement strand
CGGTTGGGAGTTGCCATAGTTTTAATCAGTTAAAGTAGAACCTAAGAGTGACGCAGTAATTGGGAGTCCTGCCATATAAAGTAACTTAGCAGCATTAGCGTAAGGTATTGCTCTTTGGGCGGCATTGTTCATTTTGTCATAAATAGCGTTCCTTCTTGCCCTAGCAGCTTCCATCTCTGTATACCTAGGGTGTTGCTTGTCGCTAAATGAGATGCCCTCTCTTTTTGCTTTAGCTGCCGCACTAGCTACATCTTGCCTAGAGTCAACATAAGCATTTTCATATGCATCAAACTCTTTAGCGTACTTATCTGCATTAGAGAATCTGTTTAAAGCAAAGCCCTCTACAGCGTTCCTACCAAAGTAAGCTCCCGCACCTCCTAACCCTAATCCAATGCCACCACCTATCAGTCCATTACCTTGACTATCTTGAGTATTCATATAAAAAGACGCTACGCTATGGGGAAGAATAAACTAAGTATATCTCTAAACTTCTATGACAAACGCACTAGACTTAGCACTTGCCAATGCAGCATCTAATATGCCTAAAGGTGAAGAACTACATCTCGAAAACCTAGATTCAATTGCTGACCCTACTATTGATAAACCTCTCCCAATTTTAGGCGACCATGTTGATAGTATTGGAGCATCCGTACTCCCCAAACCATTTGCTGACAAATACAATGAGTTCATGCAAGAGCAATACCAAAACGTAAGCACTGGGTTTAAAGGTGCATATTTAGTCAACGACCCTGAGCAAGATGGTTTATTGCTATCAAGCATCAAAGTTGCTATTGCTAAAGTTGACCTAGCCAACATTCGTCTCGACGCTCTAGCCGACATGATTACCGCAATCTCTAATACCAATACAGCTATTTGCCTTACTATTGAAAAAGCAGCATCTATGTCCTCAGAACCAAACCACAAACATCGCTCTCTCCACGAATGGGATGACTCAGCCCTCCTCAACGAACTGGTAGAACGTGAGAACGACCTTATGCCTTTCTACTACGAACTACTCAAGCGTATTGGATCGCCTGAACTACAATCCCTTGTCATGTCTTCCATGCAAGGAAAGAACGCATCTATGGTAACTCTAGCCCAATTGTGTTCTGCATTAGCTCCTAAGCCTATCAACGCCCAATCCAGCTATCAATCAAGTAGTTTGGCTGAAGATCAAATGGCTAAACTACAGCAAATGAGCGCTGAAGAAGCAAATCATTTTGCACAACAAATGAACACTGTAGTCCCAAAAGCCCCTTATCCTACTCGTTCACAACCCTACAATCCATACAGCGCGTCATAAACTATGAAAATCTCTGAACTCATTGCAGAACTAACTAAACATTTAGAACAACATGGCGATGTACCAGTAGCCCTTGCTGATTGGCAAGAACAATGGGCAAGTCCTAACCTAGATATTGTCAATAAGGACAGTATATATGTTGACCATCGTTTTCAACGATGGGAGAACAGAGGTACTGACAAAGTAGAATCTGTTTTAATCATTGGCTGGGTCTAAGGTAGTATTCTCTGATTAAGTTGAGCTAACTTAATCCTAACCATTTGCTCATTGACTTCCCTCAAACCCATACTCGAAAGTAGAGGTACTGTAGTCCTATCTCCCCTTAGATAAGATTCCAATACCTCTATCTTTCTCTTAGCCATTCTTCTTTGTTGTGCCGCCCGACCTGCCATCTTATCTACTACCCATAAATCTAGACACCATCTCACTTATAGGCGATCTATTCATCTCTATCATATTGCCTATCTGTTCAGGGCTATACTGCTTCATTCTACTATGCAATACAGGAGCAGATGCCATTGCCAATACATCAGTAGGTATTCCTAGCCGATGCCCTATACCATAGCTAGTGCCTTCAGCTTGTATTTCCTGAAGTGCTGTTGGCAAATCACTCCCACTATGATTGAAACCTATATGCGCTAGTTCATGATTAAGTATCTTTTGCTGATAAGGTAAATCATCCTTCAGCCACACATTCTTGTCCCATGCTAACCCTCTAGTCGTAGGGCTACTCTCAACTATTCTCAACTGGCTAGGATATTGTATCAAGTCTTTAACTATATTCACCCCTAACTCATCAAGCATCCTTGAGTTAACATCACTATACCTATCAGCATACTTAGCCATTCCTTGAGTCATAGCTTCTCTATAGTTGACTTTACCAACATCATCAAGAGTCCGTATTAACTGTATCTCTCGCGCTATCCTACTCATTACAGGGGACACCCCTGTACGACCCCGCACAGGTGATAACTTTACATCAAGAGTCTACCACACAGCGCCTCGGAAGAGGTGAATGTTTTAGTATCAGCGCTATTATCCTAGCAACGGTCATTGTATCCTCACACCAGTGCCTCGAAAGAGGTGAGTATTTGCAGATACTACGTCTATACCAACAACAGCGCCCCTTAATACCTGAAATACTCTGGAATAATGGGGCGATATCACTATATTAGACCCTATCCCCCACACTTCAGCGCATCGTAGATGCAAGAGTTTTGAGATAGACTTATCTACTGCGCTCAACAGCGCCTCGGAAGAGGTGAGATTCTTTGGATAGGCTCTATTTACTCTTTCTTCCATTCCATTTGAACCACGACGGGGAGACCCCGTGACACCCCCTTACTTGATTTTATACTTTCGCTTAAACCAAATTACTTCTGTCTTATTCATTGTCTTCTCTAATCTCTGTTCTATTCATTATCTTCTCTAATTACTGTAGTTCTATCCATTATAACTTACCTACGGCTCTGATATAGCTTCCTTTTTGGCTGTACTGGCTTTATATTTTTACTAAATGGAAGTACTTTATACAGGTTTTTGTTTATCTGTTATACTCTACCCCACAACAACCTAAACCGCAGAACAAAAAAGGTACGGGGAGACTCCGTGACACTCCCTAAGACCAGCGCGTCTTACGCAAGTGTAGTCTTTCGTTCCACGCGCTGATGCTCATCACACCACGGGGAGACCCCGTGACACCCCCTTACTTGATTATACGTTTCCGTATGATACTCATTTGTACTAGTTGAGGGTGCGGTTGTTACATTGGCACATACATCGGCACATACATCGCACTACTTTGTAGCACATACACACTGCACGCAGAGGCTCTAGCACACCAGTTAGCTCTCACCTATCTACACAGTTGCCGACACATAGTGACTTGCATTCCATGCTCTGAGTTACTAGCACAGCACAGGTATATCGCCCTCAACAGTTGTATCGTGTGTGAATTCCTTACCTTTCAGGCGCTGAGATGCTAGCACAGCACGGGTATCTGCTCCTCAACAGATATGTCTTCTACGAATTTCCTTGCCTAAAGGCGCTGGGATACTAGTTATAGCCTAGAGCAGGGGGCGTTGCGGGGGGCGGCTAGCCATCCCGCACAGTGACTTAACTTTTTTACCTTCGGTCTGTGGGAGGCATACTTTATTTGGGATTAATCCTATGTCTACTTTATTCTCTCTTGTTGGTTTCTGCGTTCAGTTGGTTGTTATCTTCTCCTCTATTGCACTCATCATTGATACGCATGAGTATCTCTGCTCTCAAGACACTGCCGATGAGTCTGACGCTACGCTACCTATGACCACAAGCCACTGTGCTAAGTCAATGACAACTCCCGCTATTGTGACTACCATCAGTGAGTTTGAGCTTTACCCCGATATTAACTCTATGACTGTTAAGCAACTCAAGTCCTATGCCAAGGCTTCTGGCTTTACAGGATACAGCGCACTCCGCAAGGCTGAGTTAATCAGCTTACTCTCAGAATTCTAGCCTATCTCGACAGCCACTTGTGATAAGCATGAGTGGCTTAACTCTCTTAACTTCGTTTTGTTAATCATTGTATTTTATTAATTTGGAGATTAACCATGTCTATTACTGCTAAGTCTAACAAGTCTGACATTTATGCTGCATACCTCGCCTCTCAAGAACGTATTGCACAGTTGGAGCGCAATGCTGAGGATGACCGCCGCAGAATTGGCGTGATGATGTATGAGCAGAATGTAGCTGCTCAACGCATTGTCGAATTAGAAGCTGAGGTTGAGCGCCTTAGCGATGAGCTTGCTGAAGCCAATGATGATGCTGACGCTCTTGACGATGCTCGTGATGTCATTAAGACGCAAGCCGCACGTATTAAATTGCTGTCTCAGAAGGTTGCGGCTCAGTCTAAGACAGCACCTCCTGCACAATCCAAGAAGCCAGCGCTTAAGCCAGAAGTGCCTGCGTCAGAACTTGAGTCCCAGCCCGTAGTTCAAGTCACCGATACTGACCGCCGCATCTGGTCAGCATTCAAAGCTCTCCCCCGCGAGAAGCGTCAGTCCTATTACGACTTTGCCCGTGCAACCGTAGGTCATCTCGGTATCCACAATATCGTAGCTGTGCGCGAAGCTTACCTAGCTCAGCAAGCAGCGTAACCACCACAGCATCAGATGTCTAGCTCCTTAGTTAGATGTCTGATGCATTTTTTTTTCTTATTCGCAGTCATGACCCTATGCAAATCTTGCATTATACACCTTCGTATAATCAGGCTGTCAATTATACGCTTTCGTATAATCCTTTGCGTCATGACGATAATGATGACGATGATGAAGGTTAAGTTGCTTAGTTCTAGGTAACTTAACTTTCTTAGCTACGCTTTGATGATTGTGTAAATTGTTTAGTTTTGGAGATTGCTATGTATTCATATTGGAATCAATTTCGTTCAGTTCAATACTCACCTGAGTTTATTCAAGAACTTGAGCGTAGAGCTAATGCACCTCAAGTTTACATCAATACTACCACGATGAAGAAGATTGTAGTTTCTGCTAATCAGTTAGCTTTGCGTAAAGAGAGTCGTGACTTTAGGAACTACATTCCTTACGCCACGAGATTTTCTTCTTCTTCCTATATCGGTGATTAATCCCGCAGTCCTAAGCATGACTCTAAACTGCTTCCCTCATAGACCCTGCGTTACCCGAAAGGTATGACGCTACGCTATGAGGGTGACTTCTGATGTTTAGTTCATATCTAGTAAGGAGATATTGGTGATGAATGTAGCCAAGTACGAGTTTATTGACGGGCAGTTTAAGCGCACGATGGAAGTTCCATTGCGAATGACTCTCTTAGAGCAAGTGTGCGTCAACTTGGGGGTTTCGCCAACCTCTATTGTCATTCTTGAGTTGGGCGGTATCGCGCCCAAAGAGCTAAGGAAGGACGGCGATAAAGGCAAGGAACTTCTTGCTCAACAGATGGAAGTCCTTGCTTCTGCAAGTCAATCTCTAGCTGACAATGGTATTACCTTGGATGGTGTGCATTACTCACTTCTCCAAGCAACTAGTGGTGCTAAGACCTCTGCTTCTATGTTGCTGTCGAGTGACATTCGTCTTATTGAATACTTTAGAGGTAATGACCAACACAAAGGTTTGATGTGTCATCCCAGCAAGTCATACGAGCAGCTAATGATGGGATACCAGCTTCCACTCACTCCCAACAAGGCTGTTGTTACAGCCAAGTTACGGGTTCTCATTGTGGATGATGAGTTTGATAACTATCAGGTACACGCTGGTTCTATCAGCCAGTGTGTTGGCGCAAACCCTGATGGCAGCCCCAAGTGGGAGGTTATCTCGTCTTGGCAGGATGAGACTATTCGCCATTATGATACCCGTCAGTCCGTTGCTGGTGTGGGCGACTGTCACATCAAAATCTCTCAAGGCTTGGCTAACTATCTCAGCACTAAAGTCACGGGCTTCAACAGCACGACTGGACAACCCATGACATTCCTTGACAGCGCTAATCAAGGCTGTCAATTCAGGCTAATGGTGGGTGAATGCCCTGCAATGGCTAAGGGAACATTCGTGGTAGAGCCTAGCCTTGCAGAGGATTACCACATGGTAATCCCTAAATCATGCTTTAAGTTGGGCTATCCTAACTTGTTAACTCTTGATGGTGTATTGACTATCACGCTAGGAGCAACCATGCAGGCTGTGGATGGCAAGGCAGCATTTGGCTCTCAGTTTGCTCGCTCCATGAGTAAGTCAGTGCTGGAAGTTCGCAAACCTTACATTGCAGAACAGATGGCTCGCCTTAATACTGCTGGTTCTTCTATTCAAGAAGCGGCTAAGTTCTTCAATGCAGAAGCCAACTCTAAGGTTATCTGGTTTGAGGAGAACGAAGATGGTGAAGAAGTGGAGCAGTCCCGTGACGACTGGTTCTACAAGGCTATGCACTCCATAGCAACTAGTGAGCATCTAAGTTGGGCGCTCAAAGACCCAACCATCATTCAACGCATCCTCTCTAGCATTAGCAAGAGGAAGATGAAGTTAGCTCTAGGCATGGGCTTTGAGGGTAGAGTTCGTACTGCATTACCTGATGATACCCTTCCACTCCATGTAATCAGTGCATCTGATGCAAGAGTTCTTAAGTGGAAGGATGGGAAGTGGTTCAACGGCAAGAAGGCACTACCACATGGTGCTGTTGGTATGGTTGAGTCTAATGGAACTCAACACATTGGCTTGTTAGTGGTTAGGGGCAAAGCGCCTATCATGAACCATGCCGAGCAATGCTTGGGCGTTCTTGTCCATCGTCCTGATGGTATTGGATCGGGTTGCGAGTTTATGAGCCATCAATCAGCATCGGTCTGCACTATGGACTTTGATGGTGATAGGAATAGTACTCTAGTCTGGAAGGATGAAGTTGGCTATCTCGAAGCTATCAATCACTTTGTCAAGATTCAGAGACATTGCCCAATTACTCCTGTTATCAAGGAGAAGTCCAAGGTTAATCGTGGATGGGGTGAGTTAACTCGCTTAGTCTATGAAAGCGCCTTCGAGATGGGTTGTAGTGGCATTACCTCTATGTATTGCCAAGCGACAGAAGCTAGTGGTGTTAAGGGATTCAACTCTTGGTTGGAGTCTATTGCGACATTGACTGGTGCTACTCAACTATACCTTGACTGTCAGAAGTATGCACCTCAGAACCCTGATGAGTTGAAGTCTATCATTGATGGTGCTATGGAGTACTTTCAAGCATGGCAGACTGACCAACGCTCTAGTGATTTAAGGTCTATGCCTTATATCCATCGTGGGCTTAACACATGGAAGATGGCTGGGTTTTGTGACAATGCTAAACCCAAGCATGATGTTGGTACTATTGCTGCTTGCATCAACTATGTCAATGGATTGCATGAAGTGCCAGCGTTGTTAGATGGTATGAAGCCTCTAACTCACCTTCGTGGTATCTGGGGTGATTACTCAGCCCATGATAAGCAAGTGGCTATCGACTTTAAGGCTTCACTTAGAGCTTTTGATGCACTATGCAAGGAAGGTGATGCTGATACTAAGAAGGTATCGGCTCTCATTGACGATGCTAGAGTGCGTTGTGAGTCATTCACCGATGCTCAGTTCAGTGCGTTCTGGGATTTGTCCTATAACAAAGACTGTCTCATTGAGGTTGGGCAAGACAAGAAAGAGTACATTCCCACAGCTAACAAGCCTTGGATGCTGTTCACACAGCGCATTCTTGAGAACACTCCTGAGTTGTTGCTTAAGAAAGAGACTGTGTTATTTAAGCATGGTGGTAAATCCCCTCACGCTATTGATGCAGTAACTCGTACTCAACTGTTGGAGAAACTCACTAAGGAGTCTTTTAAGACAGTGTGTGAGGTATCTCCTGAGTTCGTAGTCTTCCATGAGAAGAACAAGACTCTTGAGATGTTTCCAGTCATCAGTGTCAAGCGTGGCATTGTGATTGGTTACGTTGGTACTCATGTAGTGCCAGATACCTATGAGGTCGAACTATCTGCTATCCGTAAGCAGAAGATTGACAAGCCAACTGGACTTACCTATATGGAAGTCTATGAGTCTGGCTTTATGATGCGTATCATCGACATTGACTTTTAAGAGCGACTCGGAAGATGTAAGTATTTAGGGAGTTATCTTTGAGTACTTACATCTTCTCTTATCTACTAGTTTGTCCCTTGATGGACTAGGCTTTGACGCTTCGCTATTTGATAATAATATTTGTTTGGAGTTAAATATGTGCTTCCAGTTTAACAGAGAACAGTGGCTCTCTGATTGTTGGGAAATGGCTAGATATCAAGACTTAATGGAGTATGAAGCTCAGGAAGTTTTGAATGGTGCTGACCCGTTAGACTTCCATAGACATTGCTAGATAGGCTGTATAGGTTAGGGGGTTATCCTCTAGTCTATACAGCCTTTTTTTTGCTTTGTCCTCTACGTTCTAAGTTAGGACGCTACGCTAGTAAGTAATAGCCTATCTGTCTACGTTTGAAGGTAGGACGCTACGCTATTAGATAACTCAAGGGTTTTGATGCTTTTACCTGAGTTCTATGACAAAGCATCCTAAAGTTCTCAGCGCTCACTTGAGTAGTGCTACCGTTTGTGTTAACAACATAATTATCCTTTTGCTGCTACGCAATGGGATAAGTTATCTATTCTATTTGTGAGTTCTATTATGTCATTCTTTAATCATTACATGGCTACATACAGTGCATACATTAGCTCTCCTGAGTTGTATGTATTTGCTATTCCAGCAGTTATTCTATGGGCATATCTGTTTTCTAATGGAAAGTATGCTCAATCAATTGGCTTGTCTTTTATCTCATCTGCATTTGCAACAGTTCTATTCTGGTCTAAGTGGTAGATGACGCTATCCATCACCCCACACATACATCTACACATGGAGAAAATATGCTAACTCTTAGATATCCCTGCGACTATCGTTTTTCAAGCAATGGTGGGGACTACGCCCACTACTGCAAACAGGTAAATGAAGATTTCATCATCTTCTGGTCATCTGGCGAGTTGGCGGAAGAAAACACGATGATTGGATACCACCGAGGTAAGCCAATAATCGTCACACGGCACGACTGCTACGGCAGTCCCGTGTTCGATGTGGAAGGGTTGCAAAATCCTTCCGTCATCGAGGATGAAGATGGGGGGATCTTCATCAACGGAGTGCATTTCACCCCTATCGATAGGGGTGAATCGGCTGTATTCAATACAGTCGAAAACTGGGCGCGTCAGTGCGCCCACGCTGCTCAAGCGTTAGTTGAGCAAAATGAAAAGGAGTTGATGATTGAACAATATGCTTAATATCTTAGAAATCTTGGAAAAAAAGCGGAACATGGAAGATTTCGCAACATTCCGCAAAAACATTTACCGCATTGGCAATGCGGTAAAGATGGTAGAAGCCACTGGCGACGTTCATCACCTTCGCATCGCCCTGGCCCAATCAGGGCTAGTGCAATTAGAGGATGAGATCGCCGATCCTAAGTCCTTTTGCCGCAATTGGCGGCTGGCATTTGCACTTTTAATGCGCTAAAGCCCTGACTCCAAAGGTCAAAGAGGATCTTGCCTCCCTTGAGGCGGGGTGGGGTGGCTCGCCCACCATTAAATCAATCAAAACAGCGCTTGGAGGCGCAGATATCATGCAGGAAACTGTTAAACTTTATCGTTGCGTTGGCAACACAGGCGAGATCGCCGAAGCCATTGTCCGAGGCAATGAAAAGCTGATTGCCTCGGACTGCATCTTCAGTTTTGAAGGGGTAGTCGAATTTGATGGCGAGGATTACCCCTGCTCGTTTGAATTTGATGGCGATGATCTAGCCACTCCAGTGGCTGAGATCTTGGGCAAAAAATGCCCAAATCCACCAAAAGCGGGGCGGATCTATATCGCTCCCACGCCAGAGTTGTTAAGGTATCCTGTCCCTCCACAATTTGCGCGGGGAGTATCAGGCTCTTTAGAGGCGCTAGACGCCTTTAAAGAAGCGAAAAAAGCTGGCAAAGGAATTTGTGAGGCTTTTTCGCATCTGTCCACCGTTTGGTGGATCGGAGTAAATGAATGCCGCTTACTCGCAGAACAAGGGGAGCCGTGGGCGATTGCGGCTCTAAGGAAAGAGGAGGCCTCACTTTCGGCAGCCGCCGAAAGTTTTTGGGGTGGTCGCTCCTATTCGGGATGGTCCGAATCTCCCTTTTAGTACCCATCACCCCACACATACATCTACCAAGGTGCTATGCTGTGGGGTAATCTCCAAATAGAACGATTGATGGACATGGGCTGCACAAACCTTACAAGTGTGTATTCATGTCTTTTTTATTGCCTGTAGGAGATGACGCTAGCCGCTACGCTAGTGGATAACTATTTTGGAGAAGTTATATGATGTACGAAGTGAAGCCCAATGGCGGCTGGAAAGGTGAAGCGCAGGACTACTGCGCTTGGGCGGTAGATTCTGAAGCCCAGGCGCAAGCAAGAAAGATTTTGGACGAAGCTACCCTGCACGGGGGTTACTGGTTTACCCCAGTAACCGCTAAATCGGCTGCAATTGCAGCCGGGAGTGAGCACTCTGATGC
>Ga0209985_10005093_pt1 | contig 10376 bp, 4 predicted proteins | sample NOAtaG_FD_187305 | JGI IMG/M metagenome (GOLD analysis project Ga0209985, IMG submission 187305) | Freshwater lake microbial communities from Lake Erie, under a cyanobacterial bloom - NOAA_Erie_Diel6S_1000h metaG (SPAdes) (version 2) | ecosystem: Environmental > Aquatic > Freshwater > Lake ... | reverse complement strand
CGGGCGGGACCCGGAAGGCCCGCCCGTTCGCGAGAAGGATGATGACTGTGGTTGGCGGTCCCCCGCGTTTCACGCCCCTGGTCGGATGCTCCGGGCCGGGCGCGTGCGGTCGGTTCCTTCGGAGACCGTTCTTGAAACCCCACCCGATGCTGTCGCACACGGAAAGGGCGATGCGTTCAGAGAGATACACAGGAATCGGGCGCGGCGACCTCAGTTGTCGTGACGGGATTCCTGCAAATGTTTCGGAGTCGAAGTGGAGGCGACGAGGACCGATTCTCAGTTCGCGCACGCACCCCATGTGACGAGGACCGCCGTCAGGTCGGCCGCGTCGACCGTACCGTCGCGGTTGATGTCGGCGATGCAGGTGCTCGTCGGACACGGGCCCCAATTGATCAGGAGGAACGCGAGGTCCGCGCCGTTGACCACGCCGTCGGTCACGATGTCCGCAACGCACGGCGGCGCATCCTCGATCACGACGATGTCGTTCGGGTTCGACACGCTGCCCGCGATGGTCGCCACGCGCGTGTAGATCTTGTAGCCGTTCGTCGTGAGCGTCGCGCCGGCGGGGACGACGAGCTCGTTCGTGTAGATCGCCTCGTTGCCCTTGCCGGGGGCGTTGTTGCTGCTGTTCATGAGACTGACATTGGCGCCCGCACGCAGGCGAAGCGAGCCGAGCGGGTAGTTCGTGGCCGCGAAGCCGTCTTCGGTCTCGCCAAGATCGCGGGAGAGCACCTCGACCGACTGCTGCGCCGCCGGGCCGGTGCCCGTGAGCTCGAGCGTGGCCTCGCCCATCACGAAGCGCGCGGGATCGTTGATCGCGACATCGAAGTTGCCGCCGACGCGCAGCCACCAGACGGGATCCGCCAGGATGACCGAGGCGCTCGCGCCCACGACATAGTCGCCGCCGATCGAGTAGCCGTCGCCGGGGCTCGGCGGAAGGAAACTGCTGTTCAGCTCGCCCGTGATCGTGCCCGAGTTCGTCAGCGAACCGTAGACATACATGATCCCGCGCTGGATGACGGTCGCACCCGCATTCGAGTAGTCGCAGAGGATGTCGGTGTCGCCGATCACGCGATTCTGCGCGCCGGAGACGGTCGAGATCGACTCGGCGAGCACGGGGCCGTCGAGGTAGCACACGCCGCCCGCCGTGGTCGCGAGCGTCTGGTTCACCGCGATGCTTGCGCCCCGCTGGCTGAACTGCCCACCGCTCGCGACCGTGAACTGCTCGAGGAGGAGTTCGCCGCCGATCGGCGCGACGAGCTTGCCGGCGACCGTCAGGCCGCCCGCCGCGACGGCGGGCGACTTGTCGAAGATCGTGCCGTTGGCGACGGTCATGAGCGCCGTCGGCGCAAGCGTGGCCGGCTCGAGCGCCGTGAAGGTGAGGCGCTTCTGCGAGACATCGATGATGCCGCTCGCGAGCGACATCGCGGCGTTGCCGAAGAGCAGGCGATCGCCGGCAAACGCCGACTCGATCGCAGACACGAGGCTGTTCGAACCGATGCTGCGCGTCGCGTTCCAGACCTGATGGACGCCGAAGACCCGGACGCTGCCCTGGTTGACGATCGTGCCGACATCATCCCCGCTCGCCGCGGCCGCGAGCGTGCCGTTCGACATCGCGACGGACCAGCCGAAGAAATCGCTTGTGGCGCCATCCGCGGGCGTGAGCGTGGCCTGCGCGCTCCAGGCGGTGCCGCTCCACGCGAAGATGCGCGTGCTGCCTTGGTTCGCCTTCGTGCCGATGTCGTCGCCGTACGCGCCGACCGCAAGCATGGTGCCATCGAGCGCGAGGGCGTTGCCGAAGAAGTCGTTGGCGGCGCCATCAAGGGCCGTCAGCGTCTGCTGCGCGGTCCACACGCTGCCGCTGCGAGCGAACATGCGCACGCTACCTTGGTCTGCATTGGCGCCGATGTCGTCGCTCGCGACTCCGACCGCGAGCGTGTCGCCCTGCAGTGCGACGGCCTGTCCGAAGTCGTCGTTCGCCGCGCCATCCGATGCCGTCAGCGTCTGCTGCGCGGTCCATGAAGTCCCGTTCCGTCCAAAGATCCGCACGCTGCCCTGGCCCTCCACCGTGCCAACCCGGTCGGTCGGCACTCCGATCGCAAGCGTGTTGCCGGCGAGCGAGACCGACCAACCGAAGTAGTCGTCGGCCGCACCGTCCGAGGCCGTCAGCGCCTGCTGCAGCGTCCACGAGGTGCCGCTGCGCGTGTAGACGCTCGCGCTCCCTTGGTCGAGATTCGCGCCGACATCGTCGAGGGGCGCGCCGACCGCAAGGGTCTCGCCCGAGAGCGCCACAGCGCTGCCGAACTGGTCGTCTGCGGAGACGCCCGACAGCGACTGCTGCTGCGTCCAGGTGGTCCCGTTGCGCACGAACACCCGCACGGATCCCCTGTTCGGGACGGTGAGGATGTCGTCGAGCGGAACGCCGATTGCCAGGGTGTCCCCTGAGAGCGAGACCGACCAACCGAAGTAGTCTTCGGCCGCACCGTCCGAGGCCGTCAGCGTCGCCTGGAGCACCCAGCTGCTTCCGCTGCGGACGAAGACGCGCACGCTGCCTTGGTTCAGCTTCGTGCCGATCTGATCGAATGGAACGCCGACCGCAAGCGTGTCGCCGGAGAGCGAGATCGCGTCCCCGAAGTTGTCCGACGCAGCGCCGTCCGATGCCGTGAGCGTCGCGATCGGCCGAATGAGTTCGTCGAGCGTCTGCGCGCATGCCGCGCGTTGCAGAACTGCGGACGCCGCGAGCGTCGCGAGCATGACGAGAGCGCAGGGAATGGTGGATGGCGAGGAAGGCATGGCGGCGAGATCCGAAGCGGCGAAGAATTGCAGGGTCACGATCTGACGGTCAAGAGGTCGATGACGCGCGTACGCGTACGGTTGCGGCGTGAGGCCGTGCTGCGCGTCAGTCTGCGCAGCCGCCCCAGCCGACGAGCACGGCGGAGAGGTCGGCCGCGTCGACGGTGCCGTTGCGGTCGATGTCCGCGACGCAGGTGCTCGTCGCGCACGGGCCCCAGTTGGTGAGGACGAGCGCGAGGTCGGCGCCGTTCACGACGCCGTCGGCCACGATGTCGGCGACGCACGGCGGCGTGCCGGGGACGACGACGATGTCGCTCGGGCTCGAGACCGTGCCCGCGATGGTCGCGACACGCGTGTAGACCTTGAGGCCGTTCGTCACGAGCGTCGCGCCCGCGGGCACGACGAGTTCCTGCGTGTAGATCGCCTCGGCCTGCTTGCCCGGCGCGTTGTTGTGGCTGTCGACGAGTTCGGCATTCGCTCCGGCCCGCAGGCGGAGCGACCCGAGCGGAAAGTTCGTCGTCGCGAAGCCTGCGTCGGCGGCGCCGAGGTCGCGCGACAGCACCTCGGCCGACTGCGGGGCCTTGGGGTTGTCGCTCGCGAGCTCGAGCGTCGCCTGGCCGAAGTCGAAGCGGCTCGCGTCGTTGATCGCGACATCGAAGTTGCCGCTCGTGCGCAGCCACCAGACGGGATCCGAGAGGATGACCGACGCGTCGGCCGACATGATGTAGTCGCCGCTCACCGAGTAGCCGTCGCCCGGCTCGGGCGGCAGGAAGCCGTTGTTGAACTGGCCCGTGATCGTGCCCGTGTTCACGAGCGAACCGTAGATGTAGAGGATGCCGCGCTGGATGATGGTCGCGCCGGCGTTCGTGTAGTCGGCGAAGACATCGGTGTCGCCCGCGACGCGGTTCTGGCCGCCGACCGCGGTCGAGACGGTTTCGGCGAGCACGGAGCCCTTCAGGTAGCAGACGCCGCCGGACTCCGAGGAAAGGCCCTGATTCACCGCGATGCTGGCACCGCGCTGGGAGAACTGGCCTTCGTTCGTGACGGCGAGCTGTGCGAAGACGAGGTTGCCGCCGACGGGCGCCTGCAGCTTGCCCGCGATCGTCAGCCCGCCAGCGTCGACATCGAGCGACTTCTCGAAGACCGTGTCGTTCGCGAGGTTCAGGAGCGCGCCTTCCGCAAGCACGAGCGGCTCGACGGCGGTGAAGGTGAAGCGCTTCTGGGAGGCGTCGATGATGCCGGTGGCCTCGGAGAAGGCGCGGCTGCCGACGACAAGCCTGTCGCCGGCCGCAGACCCGGCGATCGCCGAGGCGAGGCTCGGGTAGAGGAGGCTTGTCGTCGCGTTCAGGGCGCGGGAGGCGTTGAAGATGCGGACGCTGCCTTGGTCCACGAACGAGCCAACATTGTCGTACGGCGCGCCAACCACGAGCGTGCTGTCGACGATCGAGACGGCGCTGCCGAACCCGTCGCCCGCTGCGCCGTCTGCTGCGGTGAATGTTCGCGTTGGGATCCACGCGTTGCCATCCCGCACGAATACGCGCACACTGCCCGGGGTTGCCGGGCCACAGCATCTGTCGTACGGCGCACCCACCGCGAGCGTGTCAGCGGACAGCGAGACGGCCCCGCCGAAGAAGTCGTACTGCATGCCGTCCGCCGCCGCCAGCGTCGACCGCTCGGTCCAGATAGTCCCGTTTCGGGTGAACACGTTCACACTGCCCGCGTTTTGATTCGAACCAATGTCGTCGGTGGGTGCCCCCACCGCCAGCGTGTCGCCTGACAGCGCGACGGAAAAACCGAACTGGTCTCCGAGCGCACCGTTCGACGCTGTCAGCGTCTGCTGCACGCTCCAAACCGTGCCGCTCCGAATGAACAACAGCACGCTGCCTTGGTCTGTTTTCGTGCCGACATCGTCCCACTGCACCCCCACCGCCAGCGTGTCGCCCGAGAGCGAGACAGAATTCCCAAAGAAGTCACTCTCCGCACCATCCGGCGCGGTGAGGACCTGCTGATGCGTCCAGACAGCCCCGCTGCGTGTGAACACCCGCACGGACCCCTGGAGCGCGTTGGCGCCGACCGTGTCGTACCACGCGCTCGCCACGAGCGTGTCGCCCGAGAGCGAGACGGAACGGCCAAGGCGGTCGTTCGCCTGCCCGTCTGGAGTCGTGAGCGTCGCCTGCGGCGTCCACATGCCGCCGCTGCGTGTGTACACCCGTACGCTGCCTTGAATGGCGTTTACCCCTACGTCGTCGTCCGGCACTCCGACCGCCAGCGTGTCGCCTGACAGCGCGACCGAGTAGCCGAACCAATCCCCGACCTCTCCGTCCGCCGGGGTAAGGACTTGTTGAAGAACCCAGCTGTCACCGCTCCGCACATAGATGCGCACGGTGCCTTGGGAACCGTTCAGACCGACATCGTCGAATGGCGCCCCAACGACGAGCGTGTCACCTGACAACGAAACCGCGGTGCCGAACCAGTCGTCTGCCGCCCCGTCCGGCGCCGCAACCGCCGCAGACTCGTAGTACAGGTCCCAGATCGTCTGCGCCCGCGCCGTCGCGGCCGGCGCGAGAAGTGCGAGCGTGGCGAGGACGGCGGTACGGATAGATGGCGACATGCTGGTTGCTCCACTGTTGTGCCGCTCGGCCGGAAAGCCGAGGGTCCCAGGCCTGAAGGGCCCGGGCACACTGCGTAGAGAGCCAGCCCACGCCGTTGGACGCGGGTACCTTGCGATTCGCTCAGATTGGCAATTCTCGGGCGTCAGGAGGCCGGTGGCGGAGCCGCGGGCACGAGCGACGCAACCCACGCTCTCGCGCAGGGATGCATCGAGCTCCGCCGGCCGCGTCGCCAGACTGCGCTCAGTTCGCGCAGCCGCCCCAGCTGGCGAGGACGATCGAGAGGTCCGACGCGCCGACGACGCCGTCGCGGTCGATGTCGGCGACGCAGGTGCTGCTCGGGCACGAGCCCCAGTTGGTGAGGACGAGCGCGAGATCCGCGCCGTTCACGACGCCGTCGGTCACGATGTCGGCGACGCACGGCGGGGTGCCCGGGACGACGACGATGTCGTTCGGGTTCGAGACCGTGCCCGCGATCGTCGCTGTGCGCGTGTAGACCTTGTAGCCGTTCGTCGCGAGCGTCGCGCCCGCGGGCACGACGAGTTCGCTCGTGTAGATCGCCTCGTTGCCCTTGCCGGGGGCGTTGTTGTGGTTGTTGGCGAGGCTGACGGTCGCGCCCGCGCGCAGGCGCAGCGCGCCGAGCGGGTAGTTCGTCGTCGCGAAGCCCGGGTCGACCGCGCCCAAGTCGCGTGACAGCACCTCGACCGACTGGAGCGAGCCCGGACCGACGCCCGTCAGCTCGAGCGTCGCCTGGTCCATGACGAAGCGGTTCGACGCGTTGATCGCGACATCGAAGTCTCCGCCGACGCGCAGCCACCACACGGGGTCGGGCAGCACGATCGACGACTCCGCGCTCACCACATAGTCGCCGCCGATCGAGTAGCCGTCGCCGGGGCTCGGGGGCAGGAAGTTCGTGTCGACCTCGCCCGTGATCGTGCCCGTGTTCGTGAGCGTGCCGTAGATGTAGAGGATGCCCCGCTGGACGACGGTGGAACCGGCGTTCGTGTAGTTCGCGAAGACATCGGTGTCGCCTGCGCAGCGATTCTGCGAGCCGACGGCGGTGGTGACGGCCTCTGCCAGGATCGGGCCCTGCAGGTAGCAGACGCCGCCCGAGGTCGTCGCGAGGTTCTGGTTCACGAGCAGGGTCGAGCCGCGCTGCAGGAGCTGGCCGCCGCTCGAGACGGTCAGCTGCGAGAAGCTCAGCGTGCCCGCGACGGGTGCCGTGAGCTTGCCTGCGACCGTGAGGCCGGCGGACGCGACATCGGGCGACTTCTGGAACACGGTGTTGTCCGCGACGGTCAGCAGCGCGGTCGATCCGAGCGTCATCGGCTCGAGGCCCACGAAGGTGAGCGGCTTCTGCGAGGCGTCGATGACATCGTCGGCCTGCGCGAACGCGGGGTTGCCGACGAGGAGCCGGTCGCCTGCCTGGGCCGAACCAACCGCGGACGCGAGCGTGGGCGAGCCGATGCTGCGCGTCTGGTTCCAGACGCGGTAGTTGCCGAACATGCGGACCGAGCCTTGGTCACCATTCGACCCGACATCGTCGAAGGGCACGGCCACCACCAGCGTGTCCTCCGCCAAGGCGACCGCTTGGCCGAAAAAGTCCGCCGCGGATCCGTCCGAGGCTGTCAGCGCTGCCTGCGCACTCCACGACCCGCCCGTCCGCGTGAAGATGCGAACGCTGCCTTGGTTGACATTCGAGCCGACATCGTCGTAGGGCACGGCCACCGCCAGCGTGTCGCCGGAGAGATCGAGATAGTCGCCGAAAAAGTCGGTCAAACCGCCGTCCGACGCCGTCAGTGTCTGCTGCGCAGTCCACACGGCGCCGCTGCGCGTGAACATGTGCACGCTGCCTTGATCAACGGTGCCGCCGACATCGTCGTTCACCGCAGCCACCGCCAGCGTGTCGTTCGACAGGGCGACGGACCAGCCGAAGTAGTCGAGCCCCACGCCGTCCGACGCGGTGAGCGTCTGCTGCGCCGTCCAGGTCGTGCCGCTGCGCGTGAACATGCGCACACTTCCTTGGTTGTTGTTCGATCCGACATCGTCGTACGGCATGCCGACCGCCAGCGTGTCGCCAACGAGCGCGACCCGGGCACCAAAGAAATCGATCGCCCAGCCGTCCGACGCCGTCAGCGTCTGCTGCGCCGTCCAGGTCGTGCCGCTGCGCGTGAACACGCGCACGCTCCCTTGGTCGATGTTCGCGCCGATATCGTCGTACGGCACGCCCACCGCCAGCGTGTTTCCCGAAAGCGAGAGCGTGCCGCCGAACTGATCGCTCCCACTTCCGTCTGTCAGCGTGACCGTCTGCTGCGCCGTCCATGTCGTGCCGCTGCGGACGAACACGCGCACGCTGCCCTGGTCCACGAGTGTGCCGACATCGTCGAGCGGCGCTCCTACCACGAGGGTGTCACCCGACAAGTCCACCGCGAGACCAAAGTTGTCGTTTGCCGCGCCGTCGCTTGCGGTCAGCGTCGCTTGCGGTACCCAGATTCCGCCAGTCCGCACGAAGATGCGCACGCTGCCCTGGGCTGAGTTGCTGCCGACGGCGTCGGACGGCACGCCCACCGCCAGCGTGTCGCCGGAGAGCGCAACCGCTCTGCCGAACCCGTCGAAGGGCAGGCCGTCGGTCGCGGTCAGCGTGGCCAACGCGGGAGTAAGGTCATTCAGCGTCTGCGCCCGCACGACGGCGGACGATGCGAAGAATGCGAGGAAGGCGATGGAGACGGTGCGGATGCTTGACTGCATGGCTTGCTCTTCGAATTGGGTCGCGTGTCCTCGGCTGTCACCGAGGGGAATCGGTCCGGGCACGCTCCTCGGGTTGCGAGGCGGATTCGAGTGGCCGACGAAGGCCGAGCCCGTCGTGGCGTACGGCGGATCGGCGATCGAAGCCCGTCTCCATCCGTCGCAAACGGAGAAGCCAGTGCGTTCAACGAGATACACAGAGACGCGCGGTGGCGGCCTTGACCGAGACCGCGAAATCTTGCGCGCCGCCTCGCCGTCCCGCGCTTCGACGACCTCCACGAGGTAGGTTTCGCCCGAGCCGGCGATTCTCGGGCCTCGGTCCGCAGGAGCGGAAACGGCGGGCGCGAACGCCGTCGTCCGCACGCCCGGGCGCTGATGCGCCGAGGTTTGCCATGTGGCGCGAGGGCGTGCTACACTTCGCGCATCGGGCGCTTAGCTCAGCTGGCTAGAGCGCACGGATCACACCCGTGAGGTCACTGGTTCGAGTCCAGTATCGCCCATGAATTGAGCGGCCCCCGTCTGCGGACGGGGGCCTCTCTCGTTTTCGAGCGGCCCCCGTCTGCGGACGGGGGCCTCTCGCTTTTTCGGGGGCGTTTCGACTCGGGCGTCCGTCTGCGGACGGGGGCCTCTCGCTATTTCGGTGATCTGTTCGACTCCGGCGCCCACCTGCGGGCGGGGGCCTCTCGTGTTTTCGGGGGCGTGGTCGTCTCGGACCCCGGGTGCAGACATCCCCCGCTACCGCGACTCACGGCGCAGGATTTCCAGCCGCGCCCGCATGTCCTCGACCTGCGCGCGGTGCGCGGGATCTCCCGCGGCGTCGCGCTCCTCGAACGGGTCGTTGCGCAGGTCGAACAGCTGCTCGACGCCGAACTCCGGCCACGCGATGAACTTCCAGTCGCGCGTCACGAGCGCCTCCGACGCCGGGATGAAGTCCTTGTCGCGGATCGTCGGGTGCTCGTAGAGGAACTCTTGGCGCCACGGTGTGCTCGGCGCGTCCGACCGCGGGAGATAGAGCGTCGAGAAGTCCCGCCCCTGCATGCCCGCGGGCGGCGCGATTCCCGCGGCGGCGAGGACCGTGGGCGCGAGGTCCACATTCAGCGTGAACTCGGCGCTCGTCGACCCGCGGCGCGCGGCGTCCATGCGCGGGTCGCGCACGACGAGCGGCACGCGGATCGACTCCTCGAACGGATACCACTTGTCGGCCAGCCCGTGCTCGCCGTGCAGGTAGCCGTTGTCGGTCGTGAAGATCACGAGCGTCTCGGCGAGCACACCTTCGCGCCGCAGTTCGTCGACGATGCGGCCGCACGCGGCGTCGACTTCGGTCACGAGGCGGTAGTAGTTCTTCATGAACTCCTGGTACCGCTCGGGCGTGTCGAACCGCCAGCCCCAGCGCCGGCGGCCTTCGTTGCGCTCGTTCGCAAGAAACGATGGCAGCGCGCGGAACGCAGCGTCGGTCGCCGTGCGCGGCACGGGCACGGAGACATCGCGGTAGAGCGCCATGCTCGAAGGCTGCGGCAGATACTGCTGCGGGTTGCCATCCTCCGCGTGCGGCGCGAAGAACGCGACCGTGAGGCAGAACGGCTTGCCCTCGGGCCGCGTGCGCAGGAACTCGAGCGCGTCACGCTCGTTCTTCTCGGTGACATGCACGCGCGTGCCGTCGGGCCCCTTCACCCAATGCGTGCCGTTCGCGAGCCGCCCAGCGCCGAAGTCGTATTCCGCCGCAGGAAACGCGCCGTTGTGCCACTTGCCGACATGACCGACCCAATAGCCCTGCGCGCGCAGCTGCGCGGGGAATGTCTCGCTCCACGGCGTCGCGAACATGTCGAACCCGCGGCACCCGTGGCGCGACATCCACTGCCCCGTGATCATGCTCGCGCGACTCACGCCGCAGATCGCGGTGGTGACGGAGTTATGCGTGAAGCGCACGCCTTCCTGCGCGAGCGCGTCGATCGCCGGCGTGCGCACGACCGGGTTTCCCGCGCAGCCGAGCGTGTCGTGGCGCCAGTCGTCTGCGTAGAGCAGCACGATGTTGAGCGGCCGCTGCGGCGGCGCAGGACTCGGCGCGGGCATGCTCGCGCAGCCCGATCCGAACAGCGGCGCCAGCGCGACGACGAGAAGCGCGAGCCTCAAGCCCCGCCCCAGATCTTCCGCATCAGCGCGAACACCTCGGGCTCCTGCTCCATCAGCTCGCCGCGATTGAACGGCTCGAAGTCGTTGACGCCGAAGTAC
>Ga0209985_10005092_pt1 | contig 10378 bp, 8 predicted proteins | sample NOAtaG_FD_187305 | JGI IMG/M metagenome (GOLD analysis project Ga0209985, IMG submission 187305) | Freshwater lake microbial communities from Lake Erie, under a cyanobacterial bloom - NOAA_Erie_Diel6S_1000h metaG (SPAdes) (version 2) | ecosystem: Environmental > Aquatic > Freshwater > Lake ... | reverse complement strand
GAGATGCCAAGCGGCAGATTGCAGGCGGCCTCGATGTGAAGGTCGAGCTTCTCGCCGCCCTTCGCGCGCGGCAGGATGAACGCGAGATCGCGGTACGGATCGAACCCTTGGAAGGGCACGCCGTCCTGCCAGAGCGTGGCCTCGGTTCCCGAGCTGAAGCGCAGCGCGACGGTATGCCCGCGCATCTCGGCGGGCACGCGCCCCGCAAGGCGGAACCACGCCGTCGACCACACGGGGCCCCAGCGAAGGCCGACCTTCACGGGCTTGTAGGAGGCCCGTTTCGCGTCCGCGAGCGTCGGATGTCCGCCTTCGAGACCTGAGCCCGCGGCCTGCCACATCGAGACCGACAACGCGGTCCGAAGCGGGAACACCTGGGGGAGGAGGACCTCGGAGTGAAAGTTCTCGTAACGAATCGCGGCGTATTGGAGGTTCGGAAGCACGCAGGCATCCTAACGACAGGCGTTTCGGCAAAACTGCCGGGATCACCTTCCAAAGGAGCCAGGATGCCAGACTCCGGGACCCAACCTCCGCGCCCCTTCGGGTTCACCGCCTTGCCGTACCGCGCCGCGCCGATCGCACTTCTCGCGATCCTGCTCGGCGCGGTGCTTCTGTGGACGCCCGAGGCAAGCGCGGCGCAGTCCGTGGCCGCGGCGGCGCCCGCGGCGCGCGAGAGCGACGCCGCCGTGATCTCGACCGGCGTGGCGACCGTCACCGGCCTCGCGATCTCTCCGCTCGTGGTGCTGGTCGCGCTCGGCTGGCACGACTTCATCCGCGCCGGCGGATTCGCGGCCGCGCCGGGCGCCCTGCCGCTCCACGCGAATCCGTGGATCCTCATCACCTTCTCGACGGTGCTCGCCTGCGTGCTTCTCAAGAAGATCGCCTCGCCCGCGCTGCCGCTTCCGATCCGCAAGATCTTCGACGCAGCGGAATACCTCGAGGCCAAGTTCTCCGCCCTCATCGCGGCGGGGCTCCTGCTTCCCGCCATCGCCTCGACCATCGCAGCGGCGGCCGGCACCGACGCGCCAGCCTCCGTCCAGACCGCGTCGCTCGTTCCCGACTGGCTCACCTACGCGATGGTCCTCGCCCTCGTCGCGATCGTGTTCCTCTCGGTCTGGATCAGCTTCCATGTGATCGACGCGCTCGTCGTGCTGAGCCCCTTCGCCATCGTCGATGCGGCGCTCGTCGCGCTGCGCGCGTCGTTCCTCGGCATCCTCGCGCTCGGACTCTTCATCAGCCCCTTCGTCGCGCTGGTCCTCGCCCTTCCGCTGATCGTCGCATCGCTCTTCTTCGCAGGCTGGTGCGTGCGGCTCGACCTCTTCGCGCTCATCACCGCGACCGACCTCCTCTTCCGCCGCCATGGCGAGGCGTATCGCCCGACGCGCGCCTTCCTCGCCGCGCGCGGGCACGGCGCGCCGATCCGCACGATGGGCCACGCGGTGCCGGGCGCACGCGGCATCCGCTTCTCCTACCGCCCGCTCTTCTTCCTGCCGCGGCGCACGCTCGTGATCGAGTCGGCGCGCCCCGTGCTCGTGCGCGGCGCCATCTGGAACACGCTGCGCGACGACGCGCGCAACCGCGCGATGCTCTCGCTCCCGCCCCGCTACAACCGCGTGGCCACCGACATCGCGACGGCGTTCGGCGCCGTCGAGCGCGACGGGTTCCTACGCCGCGGATGGAACGAGATGCGCGCGTTCTTCGGCGCGATCTTCGGACGGCCCGCGCCGGCGGCCGCTGCGCCCGCGACCAATGGCTAAAGTGCGCGCGTGGATGAGCTCCTCGCCGTTGCCGCCGATGTCGCGGTTCCCGCGCTCTTCGCCGGCATCGTCGCGATCCTCGCGACCGTCGCGGTCGAACGGCTCGGCGGCGTCGTGGGCGGCGTCCTCTCGAGCATCCCCACGACGATCGTGCCGTTCGCGGTCGGCAGCTACGGCCGCAACCCCGATCCCGACGAGTTCCGCCGCGCGATGGCGTTCGTGCCGGTCGGAATCCTGCTGAACGCGCTGTATCTCCTGCTCTGGCGCGTGGTGCCCGCGCGCATCGGCCGCCGCACGCGGTCGCACCTCCTGCTCTGGACAATGCTCGCGACGCTCGGCGCCTGGCTCGTCGTCGCCGGGTCGGTCGTCGTCGTCCACGATCTCCTGCGCCCAAGCGTCGCGCAATCGCTCGCGATCGGCGTCGCCGCGTTCATCGCAGGCGCGCTGCTTGGCGTCGCTGCCAACCGCACGCCGCACCCTGCGCCGAAGGGCGTGCACCGCGTCGGCCCCGCCGTGCTCGTCGCGCGCGGGCTCGCCGCCGCGCTCGTGATCGGCTTCGCGCTCGTCCTCGCGCGGGCGAAGCTTCCGGTCGCAAGCGGCATCGCATCGGTCTTCCCCGTCATCTTCACGACCATCATGGTCGCCACCTGGCTTGCGCAGGGCGCGCATGTGCCGACCGGTTCCGTGGGGCCGATGGCGCTCGGCACGCTCAGCGTCAGCGCGTTCGCACTGCTCGCCACCGTGCTGTTTCCGATCATGCCGGTCGGGCTCGCCGCGGCCGTGGCGTGGCTCGCGGCCATCGCCTGCGTGAGCATCCCCGCGTATCTCTACATCCGCGCGCGGCGTGCCGCGCTTCACTCGCCGCGCGATGCCGCTGCACCCGCCGTCACGCGCGAAGGCTGACGGGCCTCGCCGAGCACGCGCCCCGCGAGCGCGACTCCTGCGAGATACGCATCCTCGACGCGCGTGCCGCGCATCCAGTCGCCTGCGCATCCGAGGCCAAGCTCGCGGTCGAACGCGGCGCCTTCACCACCCTCGTGCGACGCGAGCCCGAAGCGCCAGCGATGCGCGGCCGCGTGCGCGGGCTGCGGCACGAACACGCCGAGCGCCGCACCAAGCGCGGAGAACGCATCGCAGAGGATCGGCGCCATCTCGGCGGGATCGCGCTCGAGCCGCTCGGCGGACCACTCGCTGCGCGCGAGGATCGTCCAGCGGTCGACGCCGTCGCGCGCGCGCCCGGGCTTCGAGGAAACCCGCGAGACCCACGCGAGCGCATCGCCCGCGCCCTGCACGCCCGCGAGCACTTCCGCATGGTCGAAGGCAAGGTCGACGCGCGTCGGCGACGCCCACATGAGCGCCCAGGTCGGGCGCATCGAGGTCCGCGACGCGCCAAGCGCGAGCGCAGGCGCGATCGATGCGAAGAGGTTGGCCGTCTGCTGCGCCGGCGCCGTCGAAAGCACGAGATCAAACTCGCCGAAGTCGGCCGCAACTCCGTCGGGGTCGGCGCCGCCGACCACCCATCCCCGCTCGCCGCGCGCGATGCGCGCCACGGTCATGCGCGGCCTGAGCTCGATGCCGGGGAACGACAGCATCCAGTCGGAAAGCGCGCTCATCTTGGGCACGGCGACGAAACGGGGCGGCGCCTCGATCGGCGATGCGCCGAACGGTCCGACCGCCGCGAAACGCCCGCGCCACTCGGCGACGACGCCGTCGGTCTGCCAGCTTGCCACGCGCTGCGCCAGGCGCGCGTCGCGCACGGTGAAGTACTGGGCGCCGTGATCGAACTCGCCTGCCTCGCTGCGGCGCGTGCTCATGCGGCCGCCGGGGCCGCGCGACTTCTCGAAGACGACGACTTCGACGCCATGCTCGGCGAGCGCGCGCGCGCAGGCCGCGCCCGAAAGCCCGGCGCCGATCACCGCGACGCGCCACGGGCGCGTGCGGCGCGCGACGATGCGCTCGTAGGCGTCGAGATCGAGCCGCTCCGCATGCCCTTCCGTCGTGCGCGGACGCACGGAACCAAGCACGGGGATCTCGGGCGTGAACGGACGGTCGAAGAGGCCGAGGCACCAGAGAATGCCGCCGTAGCTCGCGGGGTCGGCGCCGTCGAGCGCGAAGCGGTTGTTGAGGTCGATCAGCGTCGCGATCGCGGCGTCGGGCGACGGCGTCCAGCCGATCACGGCCTTGCCCCAGGTCATGCGCACATTGTTGTGGAGCTCGCCATGCATCACGAGCGAGCGCTGCGCGAGATCCCACAGCCGGTCGCCCGTGCGGCCCGACGCGAGCTGCTCCCACGAGAGCGACGCGCGCTCGTCCTTCGCGTGCGCGGAGAGCGTGCGGCGCGCCCACGACGGCAGCGCGTCGAAGGACGAGTGGTCGGGCACATGGCGGCACCACTGGTAGGCGAGCTCGCGCCAGACGAGCAGTTCCTCGAGGTACTTCTCGGCGCCGGCGGCGTGCGCCTCGCGCGCGATGCGCATCGGCGACACCATGCCGTAGTGGAGGTACGCCGACATGCGCGACACGCCGGGAATCGCGGCGTCGTTGCGGTCGCGCGCGTAGTCGGCGAGGCGCGTGGCGCGGAACTCGTTCCAGCGCGCGAGCCCGGCCGCCGAGCCGCCGGGCGTGTCGACGACGGGCGCGACGGCATGGTCGATCTCGAGCGCGGCGACGATGCGCGCGATGTCGAGCGTGCGCCACTCGACATCGGCGAGGCCATGATCGACCATCGGCCACTGCTGCTGTCGCTCCGCGCGGACCGGCCACGGCAGTGCGACGCGCGCGGCGCGTTCGCGCTCGGTCGCCTCGCGGAAGGCATACGCGCGGTCGAAGACGCCGTCGACCCTGTTCATCGGCACCACGCACGCGGTGTCGACCGCGATCACCGCGCGCTTCGTGCGGCGCGCGATCGACGCGGTCCAGTCTGCGTACGGCGCCGCGGGAAAGTCCTCGGTCACGATCGCGTAGGCGCGCGACGCGATGCGGTCGATGCCTGCATCGGGCCGCGACGCGACATCGAGGTTCACCGCGAAGGGAATCCCGAGCGCGGCAAGCTGCCCCGCGAAGTCGCGCAGGCCCTCGAGCACGAAAGTGGCGTGGCGGTCGGAGAGGTACGGATGCGCGCCGGCGAGGCCGCTGTAGACGAGAAGCGGCAGGCCGCGCGATTCGGCGAGCGCGCAGGCGAGGTCGAGCGCCGGGTTCTCGTCGGTGCGCAGCGCGTGGTGCGCCCAGTAGACGACGAACGCAGCGCCCGCGGGCGGCTCTCCCGCTGCGACCAGCGACGCCCGCTCGGACAGGTGCCGAGGCAGCGTTGCAAGCAACGCCCCAAGCGAGGCTGGTCGGGAGGCTTGGTCGTCCATAGGGCTCTGCTTCGCGGACTTGGCCGCGGGGATTCCGACTTCGTGCGCGAATCGGCCGAACGGCCAAAGCCGCGGGACACTGCGCTTTCGTGTCTTCGTATCACGAATCCGCTGCCCCGCGGGCGAATTCGCGGTACTCTTTCGGAAGTCACATTGCGGCCGCACAAGGCTCTTTGCGGAATCACCGCGGAATTCGCCTCAAACGCCATGCACATCGGACGCATGCCACAATTCCTGCTGCAACGCCTCGCGGCGCTCGTGCTGGTCGCGTGCTCGTTCGCGTGCTGCTGCCCCGAGCGCTCGCTCACGGCGCTGTTCGCCGCCGACGACGCACCGACGGAGGCACGCTGCTGCGGCGGTTGCTGTGGCGGCAACGACGCGGCGCCGGGCGTCGATGGAGGACGGACCGAACCGTCCGACACCGACGGCGAACGCGTGCCCCACGATGGACGATGCCTCGGCGACTGCTGCAACAAGGCGGACTTCAAGGCGCCCCCGTTCAAGGTCGCGTGCGACGAGGTGGGCGCCCCGCTTCCCGAGCCGTTGCTGTCGCCCGACGCGGTCGCGGCTGAACCGACGGTGGCGGCCTTCCGCGTCGATGACGACATCGGCGAGCCTCCGCCCTGGCGTCTGCTGATCGTCTCCGCTCGGCTTCGGATCTGAGAGGGCGCGAGTGAATCCACTCGTCGTCGCCCCTCTCACATCCGCCTGAAGCCAGAGCACGCCATGCCTGAAACACCTTCCCGCGCCGCGAATCCCGCGAGATTCATCGCACGCGTCGTCGTCCCCGCCTCCATCCTCGCCTGCACCGCCGTCGTGATCGGCGTCACCGCGTCCGACGCGCTCACACGCGCGCCGCAAGTCCGCGTCACGCCCGTCGCGCTGATCGCGTCGCGTTCCGCCGAACCTCCGGCGTCGGGCGGCATCCAGGCCGCGGGGTGGATCGAGCCTGCGCCGTTCGCGGTCGAAGTCCGCGCGCTGCGCGAGGGCGTCGTCAACGAGGTGCTGGCGCTTGAAGGCTCGCGCGTCGAGAAGGGTCAGCTGCTCGCCACGCTCGACAGCGCCGAGCAGGAACTCGCGGTCGAGAAGGCGAACGCAGAGCTCCGCATCGCGGAGGCCGATGAGCGCGCACGCGAGGCGGTCGCGTCGGCCGCCGAAGAGACCTTGGCGCGCGCCATCGAGCCCACGCGTCGGTTTCGCGTCGCGGAATCCGCGTTGGAGGAGTCGATCGCGCTCGTCGCGCAGCTCGAGGCGCAGATCGAGGAAGCCCGCTTCGCCGCGCGCGAGGCTCGGGAAGAGTTCGAGCGAAGGTCTGCGCTTGCCGAAGCCGGGGCGTTCAGCACGGGCGAGGCGCGGAGACTCGGACTGCGCGCAGACGCGCTCGACGCGAAGGCGCGCGCGCTCGAGGAGGAGCGCCATGCGCGCGCGGCGCGCCGCACCGCAGCCGAGGCCGAACTCGCCGCGGCGCGCGAAGCGCACGCCACGCTCGTCGCCGAGCGCGGCGCGCGCGACGAGGCCATGGCCGAGCTCGCGCACGCGGAGGCGCAGCGCGAGCTCGCGGTGGCCGCCGTCGATTCGGCCAAGCTCGCGCTCGCACGCAGCGAGATCCGCGCGCCGCGCGCGGGCGTCGTGCTCACGCGCGCGGCCATTCCGGGTGCGCGCGCGGGTGGCGAGGATGGCGCGCTCTTCACGCTGTACGACCCGTCGCAGCTCCAGGTCCGATGCGATGTTCCGCTCAAGGACGCAGCGCGCCTCGCCGTCGGCCTCGTCGCCGAGGTGCGCAGCGACGCGCTGCCCGACGCGCGCTTCAAGGGAACCGTGGTGCGCATCGTGCCGCTCGGCGACCTCGCGAAGAACACCGTGCAGTGCAAGGTGCTCATCGAGAACCCCGATCCCGCGCTCCGGCCCGACATGCTCGTGCGCGTGCGGATCGCGACGACTGCAGGCGAAGCAGAACGCGGCGCCGAAGCGGTGGCGGTGCCGCGCGACGCGCTTCGCGTCGCTAGCCCCGACGAGCGCGAGGCGGAGGTCCTCGTCGCGATTCCCGAAGGCGCGCTCGCCCGCACCAAGCTGCGGCGGATCGCGCTCGGCGCGCCGCGCGAAGGCGGCTGGATCGAGGTCCTCGACGGCCTCGCCGCAGGCGACCGCATCGTGCTCGACGCCGCCATCGGCCCCGATGTGCGCATCGATCCCGTCGAGACGCTGAAGGGAGACGCGCCGTGAGCGACGCGGGCGACGACTTCATCCGCTGCAAGGGGCTCACGAAGGTCTATCGCCGCGGCGACACCGAGATCGTGCCGCTGCGCGCGCTCGACCTCGCGATCCCGCGCGGCGCGTTCGTGTCGCTCATGGGTCCGTCGGGCTCCGGCAAGACGACGCTCCTCAACCTCCTCGCCGGCATCGACCATGCGACGAGCGGCGAACTGTGGATCGACGGCCAGAACCTCGCGCGTCTCTCGCGCGACGGCCTCGCGGCGTGGCGCGCGAAGTCGGTGGGCATCATCTTCCAGTCGTACAACCTCGTGCCCGTGCTCACGGCCTACGAGAATGTCGAGCTTCCGCTCCTCCTGCACGATTTCTCGCGGCGCGAGCGGCATGAACGCACGATGGCCGCGCTCGAGACGGTCGCGCTCGCCGACCGCGCCTCGCACTTCCCGCGGCAGCTCTCGGGCGGACAGGAGCAGCGCGTCGCGATCGCGCGCGCGATCGTGGCGAATCCGCCGCTTCTTCTCGCGGACGAACCGACGGGCGACCTCGACCGTGCGAGCGCCGACATGGTGCTCGACCTCATCGACCGGCTCCACCGCGAGCACGGCCGCACGGTCGTCATGGTGACGCACGACCCGCTCGCCTCGTCGCGGGCGCGGCTCCAGCTTCATCTCGACAAGGGCACGCTCGTCGAGGCACTCGCGGGAGGCGCGAAGCACGCATGATCCTCGCGCGCACCGCCATGCTCTCGCTGCGCATGCTCCTGCGAAGCCGGGTGCGCGCGTCGCTTGCGATCGCGGGCATCGCGGTCGCCGTGTTCATCCTCTGCGCCGAGCGCGCGGTGCATCGCGGCGTGAGCGAGGCGACCGCCGCCAACGAGCGCGACACCCGCCTCGTCGTCTACCGCGCCAACCGCTTCTGCCCGTTCACGAGCCACCTGCCCGAGCGCTACGCCGATGAAGTCGCGTCGATCCCCGGCGTGAAGAGCGCCGTCCCGATGCAGATCGTCGTCTCGAACTGCTACGCGAGCCTCGATGTGGTCGTCTTCCGCGGCGTGCCATCCGAAGCCGCCGAGCGCACGATCGCGTCGCGCCTGCGCTTCATCGAGGGTTCGCTCGCCGACTTCCTCGCGCGCGACGACGCGGCGCTCGTCGGCAGCGGCCTCGCGGCACGGCGCGGACTCTCGGTCGGCGACCGCCTGCAGGCCGCGGGCATCACCGTCACGATCGCGGCGATCGTCGACGCGGATGGACCGCAGGACCGCAACGCGTGCCTCGTGCACCTCCCGTTCCTGCAGGCTGCGTCGGGCGGCGTCCAGGGCGGAACCGTCACGCAACTCGAGGTCGAGGTCGACGACCCCGCGAAGCTGCGCGAGGTCGCCTCGGCGATCGACGCCTACTTCGCCACCGACCGCGCCCCCACCACCACGCGCCCCGAGAAGGCGTTCGTGGCGCGCGCGGCGGCCGACCTCGTCGCGATCGCCGACTTCGCCGGACTCCTCGGGATCGGCGCGCTGCTTGCGATCTTCGCGCTCGTCGCCAACGCCATCGTGCTGTCGCTCGAGCATCGCGCGCGCGAACTCGCGATGCTCCAGTCGATCGGATTCACGGGCAAGGCGCTCGCATGGGGCGTCGTCGTCGAGAGTTCGGCGCTCGCGCTCGTCGGTGGCGTGATCGGCGCGGGCGCGGCGACGCTCGTCCTCGCGATCGGCCGCTTCAGCCTCGGCGCGGAAGGCGTGCTCGTCGAGTTCCGGCCGTCGGCCGCCATCGCAATCGCCTCCGTCGCGCTCGCGCTCGTCGTGGGCGTCGCGGCCGGCCTCGTGCCCGCGGTCGCGGCCGCGCGCAGGACGATCGTCGAAGGACTGAGGTCGGCATGAAGCTCCTCCCCTTCGACTACGCGATCCGAAACCTCGCGCGCTCACCGAAGCGCCTCGCGCTCGTCGTGGCGGGAAGCGCGCTCGTCTCGTTCCTCATCCTCGGCGCCGTCGCGTTCGCGCGCGGCATGGAGGGCGCGTTCGCAGCCACGGGCCTCGAGACCAACGCGCTCATCCTCGGCGCAGGCAGCGAGGAGAGCGTCGAGCGCAGCGAGATTTCGCCGTCGACTGCGGCCGCGCTCGCCGCCGACATCGACGGGCTGGCGACGATCGCGGGCGAACCCGCGGTATCGAGCGAGATCCACCTCGCGCTACCCGTCGCGCCACCCGAGAGCGCGCGCGACCAGGCCGCGCCCCCGGTCCTCGTCCGCGGCTTCGACACGATGGCGTTCATCGTCCACCCGCAGGTTCGGCTTGCCGAAGGCCGTTGGCCCGCGCGCGGAGCCGACGAGATCGCAGCCGCGCCGCAGGCGCTCGCGAAGGTGCCGGGTGCCGCGCTCGGCTCGACGGTGTTCGTCGCGGGCGAACCGTTCACGATCGTCGGCCTGTTCGAGGCTCCGGGCACCGCGATGCACGGCGAGTTCTGGATGCGCATCGACCGGCTCGCGGTCCTCACGCAGCGTACGACGCACTCGTGCGTGATCGCCGCGCTCGGCGACGCCGACTTCGACGATGTCGACGCGTTCACCGCGATGCGGCTCGACCTCGAGACGGTCGCGATGCGCGAGAGCGCCTACTACGCGAAGGTGACCGACTTCTTCGCGCCGATCCGCGCGCTCGTCCTCATCACCGCGCTGTTCATCTCGGTCGGCGGCGTGCTCGGCGGCGTCCACGCGATGTACTCCGCGTTCGCGTCGCGCGTGCGCGAGGCCGCCACGCTGCAGGCGATCGGATTCCCGCGCGGCGCGATCGCCGTCTCGCTCGTCATCGAGTCGACCGTCGCCTGCGTGGCCGGTGCGCTCATCGCCTGCGCGGCTGCGCTGCTCGTGCTCGACGGCGTCGCGATCCGCTTCTCGATGGGCTCGTTCGGCCTCTCCGTCGACAGCGCCGCCGTGCTCGCGGGCCTTGCGAGCGGCGCCCTCCTCGGCCTTCTCGGCGCGTTGCCCGCAATCATCCGCTGTCTCTCGCTGCCGATTCCGGCCGCGCTCCGCTCCTAGACTCCACACGAAAACGCCTTCGCAGGATCT
>Ga0209985_10005087_pt1 | contig 10380 bp, 18 predicted proteins | sample NOAtaG_FD_187305 | JGI IMG/M metagenome (GOLD analysis project Ga0209985, IMG submission 187305) | Freshwater lake microbial communities from Lake Erie, under a cyanobacterial bloom - NOAA_Erie_Diel6S_1000h metaG (SPAdes) (version 2) | ecosystem: Environmental > Aquatic > Freshwater > Lake ... | reverse complement strand
GGCGCCCGAAACTGCGCCGGCGGCTCCGGCGCGCGCTGCATAGGCGGCGACGGCGTCGTTCCACACCCCGACAGCAGGCCCGTCAAGGCAAGCGGCAGCAGCAACAGCGCCGCGATCAGCATCCACCTCAGCAGGGGCCACCGCAGCCACAGCGGATCGCTGCTCGCCGGCGGGCGCGGCGGCATCTCGGACAACGGGCGCAGCAGCACGTGGTGATCGAGTGACACGGCGGGCCTCCTGGGCGAGCCTCGAATACGTTTCGTCGATGGCGCCAGCCGCCGCGCCGTGCGCGCGCTCGACCGCAGCGCCGGCCAGCGCGCGTGACTCGCGCGCCGCTTCGGCGGCGAGCGCCGCTTGCTCGGCCAGCAGACCCGAGCGGCCGTCGCTCACGCCAATGCGCCAGGCAGACCACACCACGCCCACCAGCAGCAGGAGCAGCAGCAAGGGCAGCGCCACGCGCACGAGCTGCAGCGTGCTCATCACTGCGCGTCTCCGCGCCAGGTGATGCCGCCACTGGTAATCGCGCGCAGCCACAGATTGACCACAGTGACCACCGCCGCGACCCACGGCCAGGCACCGGCCGGCACCAGCGGCTGCAGCATGCCCAAGCTGGCCGCGACGGCGTCCAGCAGCAGCAGAGCGGCCGTGCCCGCGTTGAACCACACGGTCCGGCTGCGCCACCACGGCTTGCAGCCCGCAGCACGTCTCTGATTACGCATGTCGAGCCCTCTGAGAAAGGTCATGCTGCCGCGCGAGCCGCGTTGCAGCCACGTCATCGGCCAGCCTCAGCGCGCCGGGCACGGACTGGTACACGCCCACGAGGTACGAGTCCGCCGGGATCGGCAACTGGCTGTCAGGGTGCGCGCGAGGCCGCAGCACGTCGCGCCAGAGGTACAGCGCCACGGAAACGGCGCCGGCAGCCAGCAGCGCCTCGATCTCCGCGCGCGCAACGCCCACGGCGCTGTTGCGCGCCGGCTTGCCCGGCTGACTGGTCCCCGCCGGCGCCGTCACCGCGGCACCTGCACACGATGAGCCAGCCAGCCCCAAACAAACCGCTCGTCCTTCGGCCGCCGCTCGGCCAGCGCGATGTAGTGCTCGCCCTGCAGCGAGTTCAGCGCCGCGAGGATCACCTGCTCGCCGCCGCTGCGCGCCAGCGACTGGAAGAGCGCCGCCAACGTCACCGGGCCAACCCGCCCATCCATCATCAGGTCGGGCCAGCGGCTGGCAGAGTCGTTGAGCGCGTTCAGTGTCCGCTGCAGCCACATGGCCACGCGAGTCACGCCGCAGTTGACGCCAGCCTCGAACAACTCTTCGGCCACCGCGACGCTGCGCCAGGCGATGTCCTCACACCCCAGCACGAGCCAGTACTCGGACCGGTAGATGCGCTCAGCCAGAGACCGGGGCAGCTCGCTCATCTCGCCGTTGTAGCCGTAGGCGCGCGCAACGGCCTCGGTGATGCCCCAGTTTGTGCGCCCGCCGGAGTCCGCGGGATCGTTGACGTACCCGCCCTCGACTGCAATCAGCCGGGCAAACGCGGCCGCAAAGGCGGCGCCCTGGCTGTGTTGGCGCGAGCGGTGCTCAGCGGGCGGGTGGGTGGCGGGCATAGGCGCACTGTGCCCACAGGGCGCGCAGTGCGCTACGTGAACCAAGCCCAGCAGGGGAGCCGGGCGCCGAACGATCGTTCGGCGTTCGATGCGGCCGGTCAGCAGTGCGCGCGCGTCCGACGCGCGCAGTCGCGTCTGTCGCTTACCGGTGCCGCTGCGTCAGGCCGGGCGGCGCAAAGCCGCTGCCGGTGATGGCGTTAACCAGATCCCGATGGCGCTGCTCGGCCAGCAGCTCAAGGCGGCGCCGCTCGCTGGCGGCAAGCTGCCGCTCGAGCTGCGCCTGCTCGGCCTGCAAGCGGCGCAGTCGATCGCGTTCGGCGGCAAGCTGCTCGGCCGCCTGCGCGCGCTCAAAGCGCGCCACGGCGCCAGACTGAGCGGCGTGGCGATAGAAGGCCTCGTTGCGCTGCTCGTCCGTCGGCTGCGAAGGTGCCGGCACAACCCGCTCTTGAGCACCGCCTGTGCACGGCGTTGCCTGGTAGACCACGCCGGCGGAGGAGTCACAGCGGATGAGCGGCTGCGCGGCGACCGCGAGCGGCGCGACGGTGAGCAGCAAAGCAACAAATCGCATGGTCAGTCCTCGCGCGTTGGGTGTGTGGGTCAATTTCCGGCGCTGATCACCACGCCGTTGCGCATGTGCACGTATTGCGTCGCGTCGCCGCGAGGGTACACCCACTGTTCCCACCGCCCGGCGGCGTCGACGCGCTCATTGACGCGAGCCGGCTCACCCCAGGCAGCCACCACCTGCGGCGGCGTCATGCCAACGGCAACCTGTCGCGCCGCGATCATCTTGCGCACGGGCTCCGGCCAGCTCGCCACCTGCTCAGCCTGCCGCCGCTCAACCTCTGCGCGCGCAACAGCGCCGCGCGCCTCGATCTCGGCCATGCGGGCCCGCTCGGCCCGCAGCCCGGCGTTGATGCGCTCAACCTCGGCGGCCATGTTCGACTGGCGCTGCGGCGCCGGCCGGTCCAGCGCCTGCGACGCGCCGCCGGGGCACGGGCGATCCGCGAACGTGACGCGCCCATCGGCAGCCGTGCATCGGTATACCGCCTGTGCAGCGGCATCACCGCAGGCAAGCGCAGCCAAGAGCGCACACGACACGATCAATCGCATGGGGTAACTCCTCACCGTTGGCCGCTGCGCCGGCGCGATCCGGCGGCGGCCTGTTGCGCAAATAGAGCGCCTGTTTGCTCGAGCGTGGACTTCGCGGCCTCGTCCAGCGCGCGGTAGTTGTCGAGCAACGCCCGCTCCCGAGGGCTCAGCGCATCGTAGGTAGACACAGGCTCGCTCACGACCAAGCCAGGGTTGCGATCGTACTGCGGACCCTCGCCGTCGCGCAGCCAGGAGATTCGACAGCCTGTTTGCAGGGCGATGAGCCGCAGCTTGCTGTCGGGGATGCGACCAGCCTTGGACCAGACGCGCACGGTCTCGCCGTCGACGCTCAGCGCGCGCGCCGCCTCCGCGATCGTGGAGGCACCCACTGCCGCGAGCAGACGCTGCACAACTGGCGCAACCGGACCAGCAAGAGGTCGGCCCATGTTCGCAAAAAGATTGGATTGATCGCTTGACAGTTTCCAAACTTTTTGGAAACATTCGCCTAACAAGTTCGCCTAATCATGCACCCGGAAAACATCAAGGCACAACTGAGGATTCGCGGCCGCTCCGCTGCAGCTCTGGCGCGTTCGCTCGGCGTGACCCGCGCCACCGTCAGCCAAGTGATCCACGGCCAGCGCCGTTCCGCCCGAGTGCAGCGCGCGATCGCGCGCGCCCTGGCACTGCCGGTGCGGAGCATTTTCCCGACCAAAACCTCCGCGGCCGCGGAGATCGAAATTCGTAAGTAGTTGATTTTTAAGACACCGACAAACCAGCAATCTCCGCGCCGCGGAGATCCACACCGACAGCATGGACATTAACCGATACCCCGATTCCCAGCCCGTCGACCGCGTGGTGCGCGTGATCGAGTCGCTTGCCGGCAACACGCTCAACGGCCTGTCGCCGGGCGAGATCGGCAAGGCGGCCGGCGCGTCGCCGGCACAGGTCACGCGGCTGCTGGCGCAGCTCATCCGCCGCGGCGTGGTCGAGTCCGCCCGCACCGAGGGTCGGTACCGACTCGGCCCCGCCATCGTGCAGATCGCCCGCGCCCACGAGCTGGAGCTGGCCCGCGCCGAGCGCGATCTGGCTGAGGCCCGTCAGCGCTACAGCCGCAGCCCCACCACCACCACCACCACCCCTGAGTAGGAGTCACTCGTGGCACGTACCGCACGCACTTCCGCCCCCGCCCCGCTGCCAGTAGAAGAGGTCGTAACCGCGCACGCAATCCAGCGCGCGGGCGTCGACGGCATCGATGTCATGGCCGCGATGCGCGACGCCGGCAGCGCCGGGATCATCGTTGGCCGCTATCAGATGGCCCGCGCGATGGCGAATCTGTCGCGCGTCGCGATGCTGCGGGCTTATGAGCAGCTCAAGGCCAGCAGCGCGTACAAGGCCCTGACGTTGCTCGACGAGCTGGGCAATCCGGTGCAGGCAGACACGCTGCAGTCGTTCTGCCTCCTCGCGTTCCAGCGGTCATACAACTCGATGGAGGAGGACCTCCAGAACCTCAAAGACCTCGGAGACGCCCTCTACGACTGCGCCGAGACGCTGTGCCTGCGCCGCGACGACATGCGCGCCTTGCGCGCGTTGCCAGCGCCGGAGCGCGCCAAGGTGGACGCAGCCGTCGCAGCGGGCGCGGAAACAAAGCAGATCCGCGCCCTGATCATAGATCTGGTCGACGACCTGGCCGCCGCGCGACGGCAGGCAGACACCAGCGCCAGCAAGCTCAACGAGCTGGACGAAGTGGTCCGCTCGCAAGCGGCGGACCTCGCCAACGCCAAGCGCGAGATCAAGGCGCTCAAGTCCTACGTGCCCAGCGACGACGCCGCCGCACAGACGCGGGCGGACCAGCTTGTCATCGACGCAGTCAACGAGTCGATGGAGAGCATCTACGCCGCGAGCGGCCGCATCGGCCAGATCCTCACGGACGCGCGCCGCGGCGACGTGCGCATCACGATGTCTGCGCTCAAGGTGATCACGGGCCTCGTCGAGGGCGAGATGCAGCGCTGGTACTCGTACACAGACATGATCCGCGAGACGGCCGCAGCGCTCAAGGAGGACCGCGCGTGACCGAGGCCGAAGTGTCCATCGCGCTCAAGGCGCGCGACGATCTGCGCGCTGCGCCGCACGGCGAGCGGGCGCGCATCAAGGCGGCCTGGGCTACGCACATGGGCGTGAGCGTGCGGCAGCTCGAGCGGTACCTCAACCGCTGCGGCCGGGTCTCGGACCGCAAACGCCGAGCCGATGCGGGCACCACATCGGTAGACCGCAGCGCCGCTGTGGCGGTCACTGCCGTGGTCATGGCAAGCGAGCGCGCCAACGGCAAGCGCACGCTGAGCATCAAGCGCAGCGCGCAGATCATCTCCGCCAACGGCGTGGACGTGGCCGTGTCTGCCGGGTACCTGGGCCGCAAGCTGTCGTCACTCGGCCTGCACCCCACACAACTGGCCGCACCGACGCCCGCAGCGTCCATGCGCAGCGAGCATCCGCTGCACGTCGTGCAGGTTGATGCGTCCATCCCCACGCTGTACTACCTCGACGAGCGGCGCGGGCTCAGCAACATGAGCCCGGTTGAGTTCAACGACAACAAGCCGGCCAACCTCGAACGCGTCTCGCGCCAGCGGCTGCTGCGCTACGCGATCCGCGACCACTTCTCGGGCTACGGCCGGGTGCGCTACTGCACGGGCGGCGAGTCCGTAAAGAACCTGCTCGACTTCCTGGTCTGGTGCTTCACTGACAAGGGTACGTCGGACCCGCTGCGCGGTGCGCCGCGCATCCTGGTACTGGACCCTGGCGCGGCCAACGTCAGCGACGAGGTGCTGCTGCTGATGGACCGCCTCAACGTGCGCGTGATCGTGCACAGCGTGGGCAACGCACGCGCCAAGGGCGCGGTGGAGGGGTTCCACAACCGCATCGAGTGCGAGTTCGAGGGTCGGCTGCGCTTCGAGGACATCCGCAGCCTGGAGCAGATCAACGCGCTGGCCGACCGCTGGGCGCACGTCTGGAACGAGACGGTGCCTCTGGTGCGCAAAGACGGCATCGAGCGCAACCGCGTCGACCTGTTCTGCAGCGCGCGTCCCGACCAGGTGCTGCTGCCGCCGAGCGCAGACGCGCTGCGCCTGCTGGTTGAGAGCAGCCCAGAGCATCGGCGCGTGGCGGACGACGCGACCATCAGCTTCGCGGCGCGCGGCCGGCGCTCGCGCGTCTACAGCGTGCGCAATGTGCCGCACCTGTACGTGGGCGGCAAGGTGGAGGTCATCACCAACCCGTTCGACCTGGACACGATTCGCGTGCGCGCGCTCCTGCGGCCTGAGACCGACAACACCTGGCACACGGTGGCGCCGCAGCAGTTCGATGCGGCCGGTTTCGCGGCCGACGCCGCACTCTGGGGCGAGACCTTTGCGCCGGTGGCCGAAGGCGAGGTCGACCGCAACCGCAAGGAGGTCTTGATCACGACGTACGGCGCGCAGACGCTGGAGCAGGCCGAGGAGGCGCAGCGCAAACGCGCCCGGCCCCTTGCACACATTGATGCCTTTGCGGACATCTCTGCTGCGCAACTGCCGCAGCGCCTGCCCCGCGCCACCACCGAGTTGCAGGTGCAGGGCGCACCCGACGTTGCGCCCCTGGTATTGAGCGTGACCGAAGCGCTGTTCCGCGTGCGCGACCTGGTCGGCCAGCACGAGTACGCAGAGATCAGCCCGCGTGTGCGCCAGTGGATTAGCGAGCGCTACGCCGATGGCGTGCCCGAGCCGGCCATTGCCGGCATCGTGGCCGCTTGCACGGCGCAGTCCGCAGCACCGGCAGCGCCGCAGCCACTCCGGCTCGTAAGCAACGGCGTGGCCACTGGAGGTGCAGCGTGATCATCAACGTGCACCCGCTGCGCGCCACGCTCAAGCGACTGCGCATGCGCCAGCAAGACCTCGCGCCTCAACTGGGCCTGAGCCGCCCGGCGCTGACTGCGCTGATCAATCACGGCATCTGGCCGGTCCGCGTTGACCGCAATGCCGTGTGCGAGCGGCTGACGCACGCGCTGCGTACCCACGCTGCAACGGCGTCCGAGATGTCGTTGTGCCTGTCTTCAATTTCCGCCGGCGAGTCTCGGGGCACGCCGGAAAAGGATCGGCCCAGTGCTGCAGCGAGCAGCACCGGGCCGGAGTTGCCCCCCACCACCACAGCAGAGGACCACGAGATGTTACTCCGAAAGCAATCCCTGTCCGCAGCGGCCAAGGCCCGCTTTGCGCTTCCGTGCAACCCGTTCGACCTCGAGGTCGAGACCGACGAGGACCTGTACCAGACGCCGGATGTGCGCTACGTGCGCGAAGCGCTGATGCACGCCGCGCGCAACGCCGGCTTCCTCGCCGTGACCGGCGAGAGCGGTGCCGGCAAGAGCACCATCCGCGAGGACCTCATCGACCGGCTGCAGCGCGACCGCAAGGAGTACGTGATCATTCAGCCCAGCACGCTGGGCATGGACGACACGGAGAGCAAGGGCCGCCCACTCACCGCCGGCGCAATCATGGACGTGATTTGCTGGGCGCTGGCGCCCAGCGCGCCCGCGCCAGCCACCATGCAGGCCAAGGCCCGCCGCGTTGAGCGCCTGCTGACCGAGAGCGCCAGCACCGGCAACAAGCACGTGCTGGTCATCGAAGAGGCGCACCGCCTGAGCAAGTACGCGATCCGCCACCTCAAGGGGTTCCATGAACTCAAGAGCGGCCGCCAGCGGCTGCTGGGCATCGTGCTGATCGGCCAGCCCGAACTGCGCGACAAGCTCTCCGAGTTTGACCCCGAGGTGCGCGAAGTAACGCAGCGCTGCGAGCTGGCAACGCTTGAGCCGTGGGACCGGCACGCCAAGGGCTACATCGAGCACCGCTTGGCGCGCGCAGGCAAGCGCCTGGCTGACGTGATGGACGACGCAGCGTTCGCGGCCCTCATGTCGCGGCTGACCATCGGCAAGCCCGGCGACAAGAGCTATCGCTCCGTTTGCTACCCGCTCGCGATCAACAACCTGATGACGCTGGCCCTGAACGCCGCCGCGAGCGTGGACCTGTCGAGCATCAACGCCGACGTGATGCGGAGGGCAGCATGACAACGATCCAACGGTTGCACGTTGATCGCGCTGCGATGCAGGTCTCCAACCTCGCGACGATCAATCGCTACATCGGCCGGGTGCTCATGGCTACGGACGCACTCATCGGCGCGGGCTACACCGTCCTGGGCTTCCGCGTTGACGAGGCCAGCGGCGCAGTGCTCACGGTTGCTCAGCCGACCGACGAGCAAGTGGATCGGATGGCACGCGCCATCACTGGCGTGGACACGCAATCCGGAAGCCTCATGTGGTTCAGTTACTCAACACCGCTCGGCGAGGTCTGGGTGCAGTGGTATGAGCGCCGCGACGACTCTCCGGTCAAACCCAACGCGAACGAGGTGCACTGATGCAGACCCAACAACTGAACGACCGCACGCCGCAGGAGACCATGATCGACCGCGTGTGCAAGCTCGCGATGGCCGTGGTCGATCTGCAGGCCAGGGGCTTGAGCGTGCGCGCGGCCGAGATCTGCGCGGGCGATCTGGGCACGGTCATCGAGATCGATGAGCCAGTCAACGACGCTGCGATCAGCGGATTCGACACCAGCCTGCTCACCCCGCTGGGAGGCACCCACGCCGGCACCGGTGCGCCGGTCGTCGCAATCGAGCCGCGCGTCCGCTTCCGCCTGCACGGCTGCCTCGTGTACTGGACCATCGGGCGGGTGGCGTGATGCGACCCCGACTCGACCACCTCATCAAGCGGCCTGCGCCGTACACGCCGGCAGACGAGACCCAGCAGCCCGGATATCTCGAGCGGCGGTTCCGCGCGCTGCGCCAGGCCGCGCGCAAGCTCGCGATACCGGCCAGGGTGCAAGCGGCACCGCGCGATCAAGCGTCAAAGGTCGCGCCAATCGGCAAGCGGAGGGCCGCATGAGTGCCGCCGACAAAGCGATGGCCGCGATGGCCGCAAACTTGCGCACCGGCAGTCGCAGCGCACGCTGCGAGTCCTGCCGTCATGCAGCGCTCAAGCCGGTCGAGCAGATCATCCGCTGCAAGTCGTTCGATGTGCTTGTGCGTCCTGGGCAGGTCTGCAATCGCTGGTCGGCTCGTCCGGAGATGGTGTGATGGGCCGGCCGCTAGCCTTTACCGTCACGCGCCGCGGCATCACCGTGCGCGTGACGGTGCTGCCTACGCCGCGCGATGTGACGCGCGCCTTTCTTGAGGGCAGCGGGGCGCGCCGGATGGCCTGCGGCAAGGTCGTGCACGGCTTCACCTCTGTTCGCTCCGGATCGGCCGTCGCGCGCGTCACGCTCAACCTCAGTCAGTGGACGCCCGGCCTTGTGGCGCACGAACTCACGCACGTCGCTAGCGCTTATGGCCTGCGCGACCTTCCTGACGACGAGCCGATGGCGTACTTCGTGCACGACATGACGGACAGCATCTGCGCGCGCATGCGCAAGCTGGAGTCCGCATGCGCGTGAGCTGCCCGAGCTGCGGCGCAGATCTCTCGCTCGACGTGCTTGTCGCGCACGACGGCGCGCGTCGCGCTGTGGCGGCGGCGCTGCAACTGAGCGCGCCGCTGGCGCACCGGGTCATGCACTACATCGCGCTGTTTCGCCCCGCGCAGCGCCAGCTCACGATGGAGCGCGTGGCAACGCTGCTCGAGGAGCTGCTGCCGCTCGTCAGGGACCAGCGCGTTGAGCGCAACGGCAACCGGTACGACACCACGACCGCCGACTGGACGGCGGCTCTAGATCAGGTGCTGGCCAACCGCGACGCCGGGCTCATCAGGCTACCGCTCAAGAGCCACGGGTACCTATTAGCCATCCTCGTTGAGCAGCGCGAGAAGTTCTACCGCGCAGAAGAAACGCGCCGCGAAGCAGAGCGCCGGTCCCCACACCGCACGCTCCCACCGGCGGCTCCGGCGCCCGAAAGTGCCGGCCCCGCCGCGGCAGTGTCGCTGCCTGCGTACCCGGCGCTGCCGCCAGTCACTGGCCCGCGGCAGGTGCCTACGCAGGTATTCGAGCACCTTCAACGCCTGGGCGTGCGTCAACGCAAGGGCGCGGCTCCGGCCGTGGACGCCGATACCGGCACCGACAACCACGAGGTGAGCACATGACACGCACATTCAACCCTTGGCGCAGCCTGATTGAGAGGCCGGCCGTCAAGATTGGCCGCACTAGGCGCGTCCGCAAGCTCGACGCGCAGGCGCCTCGAAAACGCGCGCCGTACCAGCGGCACGGCCAGACGCGCAGGCCCTCGCTGTGTACCGACGAGCAGAGCCGCGAGCAGATGATCGCCGCGATGCGCGCGTACAAGCGGGAGTGGATGCGCCGGCAGCGCGCTGCGCTGTTGCTCTCGCCAGAGGAGTTGCAGCGCCGCCGCGCACGCTGGACGATTTACATGCGTGCGTACCGTGCCCGCAAGATGGCCGCCGCGCTCGCAGCCGGGAGCGCGACATGACAACTGCCTTCGCGCTTCCCGCTGCGCTTCGGGCCTCAACACCAGGCCGCGACACGCTGCGCGCGCAGCTCACACAGCGCCTCGCATCGCGCCACACAGGCCGATCCAACGGCATCAAGGCCGAGCTGCTCGCGTTGGCCCTCGGCGTGCACGAGCGCACCCTGCGCGACCTCATCAGCAGCGCGCGCGACGATGGCGT
>Ga0209985_10005084_pt1 | contig 10382 bp, 9 predicted proteins | sample NOAtaG_FD_187305 | JGI IMG/M metagenome (GOLD analysis project Ga0209985, IMG submission 187305) | Freshwater lake microbial communities from Lake Erie, under a cyanobacterial bloom - NOAA_Erie_Diel6S_1000h metaG (SPAdes) (version 2) | ecosystem: Environmental > Aquatic > Freshwater > Lake ... | reverse complement strand
CCTGGGGTGTGGCCGTCGCCACCACGACGAGTCGGGCGAACCGGGGCTCGACGGCGGCCGTGAGCCGGGCGATGCCGTCGACCGCATCGCCGGGCCCGCGGTCGAGATCGTCGAACGCCAGCACCGTGGTCCGCTCCATGAGGGCGTTCTCGCGCAGCCGGTTCTCCAGTTTCTGCCAGGCCCGCAAGGGCTCGGCGCGGCTGCGGCTGTCGAGGGGCAGCCGGTCGAGGAGAAGCTCGAGCCATTCCCCCGCGGGCAGGCCGCCGAGCGACAGCACGGCTACCTCCGCACCCAAGCCGGCGAACCGCCGGGCCGCGACCGCCAGCAGGTGGCTCTTGCCCATGCCCTCGCCGCCGACCACCAACCCGCAGCGACCGCGCTGCTCGACGAGCCATTCGAGTCGCGCCAGCGCCTCCTCCTGAGGCGGGCCGACGTGAAACGCGGCCGGCTCGAGGGAGCCGGTGAAGCACTGCGTGGCGGCGGAGAGGTCGCGTACCATAAGGGGGCGAAGTGTAGCGATCCCCCGCCGCCGGGTCAGGAGGAAAAAGCCCGGCAATTTCCCGGCACGAGGCTCCGATGAGCGAACGATTCTTCCTCGCCGCCGCACCGGTCGGCGATCGGGCGGTGCTCACCGGTGACGAGGCGCGGCATCTCTCGCGCGTGCTCCGGGGCCAGCCCGGCGACGAGGTCGTCGTGTTCGCCGGCACCGGCGTGGAGTGGCCGGCGCGAATCGTGCGGATCGCCCGCGACGAGGTGGAGCTCCAACTCGCCGATCCCAGCACCGATCCGCTGCGAGCCGGTCCACGGCTCACGCTCGGCGTCGCCTTGCCCAAGGGGGAACGGCAAAAGTGGCTCGTGGAGAAGCTCACCGAACTCGGCGTCGACCGGCTCGTGCCCCTGGTCACCACGCGGGGGGTCGCGGAGGCGACGGAGGCGGCCCGCAGTCGGCTCGAGCGCGGCGTGATCGAGGCCTGCAAGCAGTGCGGCCGCAACCAGCTTTTGGAAATCGCGGCGCCGCAGACCATCGCCGCGCTGCTCGCCACGGACGCCGCCGGCCTGGCGATCCTGGCCGATCCTCACGCCCCGCCGCTCGACGCGGCCGCGGTCCGGGCCGCGGGTCGAGACATCGTGGGCCTGATCGGCCCGGAGGGGGGATTTACCGGCGCCGAGATCGCCGCCGTCGAGCGGGCCGGCGCGATCCGCGCAGGCCTCGGCCCCCACGTGCTGCGGGTCGAAACGGCGGCCATCGCCCTCGCTGCCCGGCTGGCAGGGGCCGGCTGACAACGAATGAACACAAGTATCGATATTGATGCGGATGGCGAAAGGCCGTTGCCAGGACTTCGACCTCGTCGCAGAGTGACACGGCGGGCCGTCAGTCGCAGCATGAACACCGCTGCGGCACGTCGATCACGAGCGTGGCCGCGTAGGCCGTTTTCTCGAAGCCTTGCCCCTTCTCGTCCGGCTTCACGAGGTGCGTCACGACGAGGATCACGTTGCCCTCCGTGGGCGTGTAGCTGCACCGCCCCGCGGCGTCGGTGCGGCGTTCATGCGCGGCATCGAAGCCTTCCGCCAGCGTCGTGCCCCGCGGGATGAACGACACGACCTGGTCGGCCAACGGCCTTCCCTTGAACAGGAGTTTCACGACGATCGGTTTGTCCGGCCCGCAGCCGAGCACGGGATGGCTCTCCAGCAGGAACTCCAGGGGGTGGCCGAGCGGACCCGGCAGCGGGCCGCGGGGTTGCGCCGGTTTGTCGAGCGACTCCGAGGCGAGGAAGTAGGTTTTGCCCCCCTTGAATCCCAGCGCCCCGTGCCGCACGCCCTGCCTGAAGTGGCCGACGCAGTGCAGCCCCTCGGCTGCGGGCACGAATCGTCCGGACCAGAAGCCCTCCTTCGGGGCGTAGCCCAGATCGACCATGCCGGGCACGAGATCGGTGGTCCGGCCATCGGGGCCGACCACCTTGATCTGCACCTCGTCGAGCGACGCGACCTTGCTCGCGATCTTGAAGTCGCGGTGGTCGTTGCCGTGGTTCCCGAGAAACAGGCCGACGTGCACGACGTCGTCCGGCCGCACGAGTCGCGGCGCCGCCTCGAGCCATGTGTCGTGAGCCCACACGTGGAGCGGGCTGAGCGTCAGGCAGATCGCCGCCAGAATCGGATGGGATGCGTGCATCGAAACGTCCTTTCTCCGTGAGTCAGTCAAGGTTCACCACCTCTCCGCCGTGGATGCTGTGGAGTGCCCGGTGCACGGCCACATCGGTTTCGTTCGTGAGAAACGCCACATGGCCGTCGGCGAAGAGCACGTTGGCCCCGCCTTGGTGGCGGCTCTTCGGTCCGAAGAAGCCCGACCAGTGGACGACGTAGTCGGGGATTTGGCTGTTGGGGGGCAGGAAGCCATTGGTGAGGCTGTTGCCCGCCGTGGTGGCGGCCCAGGCGAGCCCCCGGCCGCGCATCGACGGGCTACTCGCGCCCCGCCAGCTCGTGAGCGACCGCCACTGATTGACGATCGCATCGATGCTCTCCGTGGTGGGTGTGGCCCCGCTCGGAGGCACGAGCGTGCTGCTGTTCCAGCCCGTGGAGCCGTTGAGCGTGTACTGATACGGAAACGGAGGCGGCGACCCGGCGGGAAAGGTCGTGTCGTTGCCGATGCTGCGCACTGCTTCGCTCCCGATCACGGTCTTCGATGTGCCGTCGCTGATCTGCGCGATCCGCACCTTCGAGTTTTCGTACACGATTCCGTCGGTGGGTTTGGCGAAGTTCCAGAGCATCCCCCCCTGCCCGTTGGCCGTGGCGCTCCCGATGCTCACCATGTAGTTGTTGCCGCCGTAGTTGAAACTGCCCGATGTCTGCACCGCCGGCGCCCCATCGCTGGGGCAGAGCAGCACCCGGATCGGCGTGGCGAACGCGGTGACAAAAGCCGGGTTGGGCTCCTGCGCGGAGAACGTGCCGCGAAACGCCGCCTGCTTGAAGTCGAAGGTATCTGCCAGCGTCGCCTCCTCCATGTAGGGCAAGACCCGCGCGTGCAGCGACCAGCCTCCCCCAGCCGACCAGGCGGCGGTGCCTGATGGCCGGACATCGGTCGATGGAAAGTGCCGCCGACCACTTTCAAAGTTCAGCAGGCCGAGTCCGAACTGCCGCAGATTGCTGGTGCAGCTCATGCGTCGGGCCGACTCCCGGGCCGACTGCACTGCAGGCAGGAGGAGGCCGATCAAGGTGCCGATGATGGCGATGACGACCAGCAGCTCGACGAGCGTGAAGCCGCGCCGAAGCCGCGGGCCGGCAGGCTGCGGGGGGATCAGGGCATGCATGGAGGAAGCGCGTCCGTGTGTGGATGTGGATGGGGCGTGGTGCCTGAGCAGCCGCGGTCGCGCACGGCGGCAGCCGTGATCAGGCGGCGAAACAGCGCGGAGGCGCGGGCGACCGCAGTGGCCGCACGTGTCCTCTGAAGGCCGGCAGAATGCCGCGTCAGGCGGCCCGGGGCGGCGGCAGGGCAGGGGCCGCAGAGATGCTGTCGGCGGCATGATCGCCGCAGATGCAGACGGCGACGAACGGCGCTTGCAGCGAGAGCTCGACCCGTGGCGGCGGCAGTGAACCACCGACCGCGAGCCAGTGGGTGACGATGCCGCCGCAGGCGAGCATCGCCTGGAGCGTCACGGTGCGGATCCGCGCAGGGGCCCGGGTGGGTTCGGCGGGGCTCTCAGGCAGAGCGGTCGGCTCGGAATCGTCGCCAGTGGGCTCGGTTGCGAGCGACTGGTACTCGGCGCAGACATCGGGCTGATGCGCGGTCTTGCGGGGCGGACCGCCGCGATCGCTGCAGCAGGCCGGCCGCTTCGTGGCCTTGGCGGCGCAGCAGCCGCCGGCCGGCTTTGTCCTGGCGACCTCGGCCGCGCCGGCGCGCCGGGCAAGCGCCTCGAGCACGGCCGGCTTGAGGCCGCGGGCCCGAGCCCAGGCGAGCGTCTCGGCCGGCGTGTGGCAGCAGCAACTCGTAAAGCACTGCTCCGCGGTCGCGCAGCCGCAGGGCTTGTCCATGCAGGGAAACGGTTGCGAGCGATCCTTCGCCGTCAGCCGCTTGCCGGCTGCCTCACGCGCGGCTCCGCCGCCAACCGGCTGGAAGGCACCGAACGGCAGCGGCAGGCCGGAGGCGAGGAGCACATAGCCCCACACCGCACACCAGGTCGTGATCCGCAACCGCGGCGCATGCGCGAACATGGCCGCAAGAGTACCAGCGCCGCCGGCAGCCGCCATGCAGAGCCTGCGGGGGGCTACAGGGCCCGCAAAAACTCGGCGGCCGCGGCCAATTCGGCGCTGGCCGCGCGGTCCTCCACCGGCTCCAGCCCGATCCAGCCGCGATAGCCGCGCTCCTCGAGGGCGGCGCAGACGCCCGTGAAATCGACCTGCCCCGTGCCCAGGATCACCGCCCGGCCGCGGCCGGCGAACGCGCCGGCCACCGCGTCGGTGGCGTGGACGCTCGCCACGTGCCCGCCCAGCGCCTCCACCGCCGCGACAGGATCGTGGCCATGCACCACGAGGGCCCCGGTCACGATGTCGCAGGTGAACGCCGCTTCGGGCAAGGCAGCGAACAGCCGCAGCAGGTCGGCGGGGGCCGCCCTGCCCGCCTCGACGCACAACGTCGCTCCCACCGTCTGCGACCAGCGGCCGAGATCCGTGAGCACATCCACCAGCAGGTGCCAGGCCGGCCCGGATGATTCGGGGGGGATGTCGCCGACGTGATTCAGCACGACCCCCGCCCCGAGCCCATGGGCGAGCGTGAGCGCCGCTTTCGTGGCCGCGATCCGGCCTTCGAGACGCTCGGCATCGCCATAGCCGCCCCGCGTGCGAAACGCCACCGCCGACACAGCCAGCCCCTCGTCACCGAGCCACTTGCGGATCTGCCGCAGGCCGGTCTGCGTGACCGCGGCCGGATCGAGCCCGCCGCGGGCATCGATCTCGACGCCGCGAAACCCCAGGTCGCGGGCCCGGCGCAGCGCCGTCCGCAGGTCGCGGGCCAGCGCCCACGTCGGCACCGAAAGGCGGTCGGTTTCCATGGTCGGTTCGCCAGGGATCAGCACGCGGTGACGCGTGTACCGCAGCATAGTATCCTCGCGGCATGCCGTCGCTCGCCGCCGTCACCACCGCCCTCGAAAGCATCGCCCCGCTGCGGCTGGCCGCCGACTGGGACGCCGTCGGCCTGCTCGTGAGCCCGCGGCGACCGGCGCTCGAGCGGGTCATGACCTGCCTGTCGCTCACCGAGGACGTGGCGAACGAGGCGGTTCGGCGTGCCGCCGATCTCGTCGTCACCCACCATCCGCTGCCATTTCGCCCGGTGGCGCGACTGACAGACGAGAGCAGCGTGGGCCGCGTGCTCCTCGCGTTGGCGGGAGCCGGCACGGGCGTCTGGAGCCCGCACACGGCCTGGGATTCGGCGGCCGGCGGGATCAACGATCAGCTGGCCGCGATGCTCGGCCTGGCCCATGTCGCGCCGCTGGAGCCCGACGCGGAGCTTCCGCTGGTGGGCTTCGGCCGCGCAGGCACGGCTCCAGAGGGCATGACGGTCGCCGCCCTGGCCCGTCGCGCCGGCGCGGCCCTCGGCGTGCCGCACGTGCAAATCGTCGGTGCCGCCGGCCGGCCGGCCGGCCGGGTCGGGATCGTCTGTGGCAGCGGTGGCGACTGCATCCCGCAGGTCGTGCGCGGAGCCTGCGGCACGCTGCTGACCGGCGAGATCAAGCTCCATCAGGCGATCGAGGCCGCCGCGGCCGGCCTGGCGGTCGTGGCCGTCGGGCACCATGCCAGCGAACGGTTCTCGATGGCGGTCCTCGCGGAACGGCTCTCCGCCGCCGTCCCCGGGCTGGAGTGCTGGGCCAGCGAAGTCGAACGAGACCCGCTGGGATGGCTCGAGTCGGGCTGACTCGCGACCGGCGCGTTGCCCCGCAACCATGGCGCGCTATTATTGACAGATCTTCAGTTCCGATCGTTCTCGGCGCCCCCCATGCCCCGCTTTCTCACCGCCCTGCCGGTCTACAACGAGGCCGCTCACGTGGCGGGCGTCCTCGACGAGGTGCTGCGCTTCACGCCCGACGTGCTCGTGGTGGATGATGGCTCGACCGACGGCACGTCCACCCTGCTCGCGGCCCGGGGCGACATCCGCGTGGTCCGCCACACCGCCAATGCCGGCTACGGCGCGGCGCTCGCCACGGCCTTTCGCGAAACGCTGGCCGGCGGCTGGGACGGGCTGGTGACGATCGACTGCGACGGCCAGCACCAGCCGCGTCTGATCCCCGACTTCGTGGCCGCGGCGGCCACGGCCGACATCGTCAGCGGCAGTCGCTATCTCAAACGGTTCCCTGGTGACAGTCGGCCGCCGGTGGCGCGGCGGCGGATCAACATGGAGATCACCGCCGAGATCAACGCCCGCCTGGGCCTGGCGATCACCGACGCCTTCTGCGGCTTCAAGGCGTATTCGCGGCGGGCGCTGGCGGCACTGCACGTCACCGAAACCGGCTACGCGATGCCGCTGGAAGTCTGGGTGCAGGCCGCGGCCGCCGGCCTGCGGATCGTGGAGCTCCCCGTGCCGCTTTTGTACCTCGATCTGGCGAGGAGTTTCGGGGGCGCCCTGGACGATGCGACGACCCGTCTGGCCTACTACCGCGGCGTGCTCGATCGCGCGGAGGCGGCCGTCGCCGCCGGGGCCGCGGTCCTGGCCCCCTGAACTGCGGCAATGCCACCATTCCGACGCCCCCCGAAGGCAGCCCCCGTGGCCCCGGATGCGTCGGGTGGCCGACTTGTCGACCCGCCCGTGACGGCGGAACCGGGCCGGGGATCGATCGAGGCCCTCGTCGACAACAACCGCCTGCTGCGGACCGCCTTCGACACGCGGATCGGCGACCTGCGGCTTTGGGAGCTCGTCGCCGCCACCCGGCGCGAGGTGCTCACCGTGGCCGCCGAATACACCGGCAGCTACCGCGATGTGCACCGGCCGGACGACGTGGCCGAATGGATCGCCCGGCCGATCATCATGGGCGGCCACCAGCCGGAGCTGTTCCACGCCGGCGTGTGGCTGAAGAACTCGGCGCTCGACGCCTACGCCCGGCAGGTCGGCGGCACCGCGCTGAATCTCGTCGTCGACAGCGACCGCTGCACGCGGCCGACGGTGGCAGTGCCCGTGGGCACGCCGGACTCGGCGCGGGCCGAAGAAGTCGCGTTCGATGCCGACGCGTCGGAGATGCCCTGGGAGGAGCGGCCCGTCTTCGATGCCGACTGCTTCGCCTCGTTCGGCCGCCGCGCCAGCGAGCTGCTCGCCCCTTTCGAGCCGCAGCCGATCCTCCGCAAATGGTGGCCGCTCGCCGTCGAGCGCTCGGCCGCCTGCCACCGCCTGGGGCTGGCCCTGGCGCAGGCGCGACACGTGCTCGAGGAGCGGTTCGGACTGCAGACGCTCGAGCTGCCGGTGAGCGAGCTGGTGCGGCTGCCGACGGTGATGGTGTTCATGGGCTGGCTGCTCGCACACGCCCGGAAATTGCACGAGGCATACAACGCCGCCTTGGCGGAATACCGTCAGGCCCACCGGGTCCGCGGCCGGGGCCGACCCGTGCCCGACCTGGCCGTGCGGCACGATGCCTCGGGAGAGTGGCTGGAGGTGCCGTGGTGGCTGTGGTCGCGGGACGACCCGCGGCGGCGGCGGGTGTTCGCCAACACCACCACCCCGGGCACCCTGGCCCTCTCCGACATGGAGACGCTGCGTGTCGAGCTGCCGATCGCCCCCGACACCTCCCCCTCGAAGTGGGTCGATGCCCTGTCGCGGATGGAGGAGCATGCCCTGCGGCTGCGCCCCCGGGCGGTGGTCACGACGCTCGTGTCACGGCTGCTCGTGGCCGACGTGTTCGTGCACGGCATCGGAGGCGCCGCCTACGACCAGCTCACCGACGCAATCGTCCGCCGGCTGACCGGCTGCGACCCGCCCCGGCATGCGGTGGTTTCGGGCACGCTGCGGCTCGACGTCGAGCGCACGTTTCCGGGGTTCGCGGCCGCCGATCCCGCGGGCCAGTTGGCGGAGATCCGGCGCACGCTGCGCGACCTGGAGTTTCATCCCGAACGGCATCTCGTGCCGATGGACGGCCAGTCCGCCGCGGTCCGCGAACTCGTCAACGAGAAGCGGCGCTGGATCGATACCACGCCCACCGCGGCGCTGGCGCGGCGGCGCTGCCACGCGATTCGCGCTGCCAATGAGCAACTGGCGAGCGCCGCGGAACCGCTGCGCCGCGATCTGCTCGCCCGCGTAGAACCGCTGGAAGTCGCGATTCACGCCCGCAACGTCCTGCGATCGCGCGGATATCCATGGTGCTTTTTTCCGGAAAAGACCCTCAAAAGCTTCCTGCTACTGGAAAAGGGCTGATTACCGGCATATCTTGTCCGCCAACGGACTGGTTTTTGTCGCTCCAGGGAAAGGAGGCACCATGCGTCGGGCAGGTCGTACCCCGAGGTCGCCCCGGGTTCGAACGTTCCCGTACCCCGCTCCCGTGCGGACATCGAGCCGGCCCGAAGCAGCGCCACGGCGGCCGAAAGCCAAGCCCCGACTGAAGATCCGCGCGGCGACCGCCTCCGCCCTGCCCCCCGTGGTCCGCCCCCCCCGCCCCGCGGCGAAGAAGGCGATTCGGCTGGCGAAGGGAACCGACAAGGCGGCCCGCGCGGCCAGTCCGTCGACGGCTGCCGTCCACGCCGTCGACATCCGCCCCTCCGGCACCGTCATCAGCCGCCGGAACCTCACCAAACGCCCGGCGATCCTCCACCTCCCCCACCAGCCCGTGCCGGCGTTCACGCCCCCCGCATGGATGCTCGAGGAGTGCCACGTGGCGCCGGCCCGCGTCGGCGATCAGAGCGAAATCCTGCAGCTGCTCGCCGGCCTGCCCTCGGCCCCGACGCGTGCCGAGTTCCACGCCGCGGTGGACCATCCCGACCATGACGCCGGCAATCGCCTGGTGGCCCGGCTCGCCGGCCGCATCGTCGGCCATGTCGAGATCGTGCCCCGCGATCTCCTGGTCGGCACGACGAGCATCCGCGGCGCCGTCATCGACCGCGTGGCCGTGTTGCCCGAATGCCGCGGCGCCGGCCACGGGCAGAAGCTCGTGCGGGCCGCGGAGGAGCGGATGCGGCAGTCGGGAGCCGTGGTCGCCTTTTCACGCACCCGGATCGCGGCCTCGTTTCACGAGCTCGGTTGGAGCGTGCTGGGCCGCGACTGTGCGACGCCGGGCCGGCCGACGGAGATCCTGGCGCGGCTGCTCGAGGGCAAACAGCGCGGCGGAGAAGCCGTAACCATGCGGCAGTGGCGACACGTCGAGCTGCCGGCGATCTTGCGGATCTACAAGCAGAACGCGACGCGGTTCGTCGGCCCGCTCGATCGCAATGAGGCCTACTCCCGCTGGCTCGTAAGCCGGGCCGCCTTCGACTCGATCCTCGTCGCGCTGGTCGGACAGGATCGCTACGAACTCCACGAGTCAAGCGCCCGCATCGTGGGCTACTGCATCCAGGCGGGCAATCGCGTGCTCGAAATCCTCGCCGACCCGGAGTTTCCGGGACTGGAGCGGGAGATCCTCGCCCGCGTGTGCGGCGAAGCGATCGAAAATGACCGGCAGGAGATCGTCTACGAGTCGGGTGTCGCCGATCCGTTGCACGCGGCCGTGGCGGGCACCTCCGGTCTCGTGCAGGGGGGCGATCGGATGATCGTGGCCAAGGTATTCCAGCCACTGGAATTGCTCACGGCCCTCGCGCCGGCGGTCGCCGAACGGCTCACCGCCGAGGGCGTCCGTGAGACGGTCGAACTCGGCCTCGACGCCCCGGGCTTCCGGGGCTCGATCATCGTCGCGGATGGCACGGCGACGGTGCACGCCGGCCGGGTCGGCCGCAGTTACCTGCGGCTGTCGGACGACGAGCTCGGCCGGCTCCTCCTCGGCCAGTGCGACCCCGCCGAGGCCGCCGCCGCCGGGCGTCTGGAGGCCTCGACCCAGGTGGCCCAGAAACTCGCCGCCCAGCTCTTCCCGCGGACGCCGCTGTGGTGCCCGATGTGGGACGACCTGCCGGCCTGACCGTCAGCTGGGCATGGCCCGCGGCAAGGAATTGCCCCTGAGCGGCGGTCTCTGACCGTCGTATCCTCCGGCTCCCGCCCGGGGCTTCTTGTGGGAGCGACGCGAATGGCCCGAGAAGCCCCGGGTGGAAACCCGGGGACACCGGGCATGAAAACCATCCGGTCATCCATGCCGTACGACGGCACGTGATCCCCGATTCAAACCCGCATCGCATGGCACCCGGGAAGGTATGCCACCCGGAGTCCCCGGGCTCCCGCCCGGGGCTTTTTGTGGGACCGTCAGGCCCCGCGGCCGCCTGCCAGCCATTCGTCG
>Ga0209985_10005083_pt1 | contig 10382 bp, 7 predicted proteins | sample NOAtaG_FD_187305 | JGI IMG/M metagenome (GOLD analysis project Ga0209985, IMG submission 187305) | Freshwater lake microbial communities from Lake Erie, under a cyanobacterial bloom - NOAA_Erie_Diel6S_1000h metaG (SPAdes) (version 2) | ecosystem: Environmental > Aquatic > Freshwater > Lake ... | reverse complement strand
GTTCCCCATCCACTCGCCGAAGATCGCCAAGATCGAGGTCAAGCGGTCGGGCGTCGCGCGGCGGGCGAAGCTCTACTACCTCCGCGATCGGTCCGGCAAGTCGACGCGGCTCCGCGAAAAGCGCGATGACGTCGTCGAGACGGCCGGCGGCAAGTCTTCCGGCGGCAAGGCCGCCAAGAAGGCGGCCACGGCCAAGGCCTGACGAGGCGTTCCGGCCGTGCCGTCCCCTCCGCGTGACGAACTCGGCCGCCGCGGCGAGGATGCGGCGGCGGCGTATCTCCGCGGGCTCGGGTATCGGATCGTGGGGCGGCGGGAGCGGGTGCTCCGTGGCGACATCGACATCGTCGCCCTCGACGGCCGCACGGTGGTCTTCGTGGAGGTGCGGTCGCGGTCCGACACGCTGCACGGCCACCCGGCCGAGACGGTGGGCCACGGCAAGCAGCGACGGATGGCCGAACTGGCCATGGCCTACATCCGCCGGCATCGGCTCGAGGACTGCAGCGTGCGGCTCGATGTCGTGGCGGTGACGTTCGCGGGCGCCGGCCGGCCGGTGGTGGAGCACTACCAGAACGCGTTCGACAGCCCGTTGTGAGCCGACGTGCCGCCACGGGTGCGGAGCGGCTTTGGTGACGGTGGAATCGGCCTTCCGGGACGTCAGGACCATCGACATCGGAACGGATGCGGAACGCGCGGCACCCGCCCTGCCGATTGCGCGGGGAACCGCTGTTGAGCCCAGCCGCCGGCGGCCGAGCCCACCCGTGCCCGCGGCGGCCATGCCGAGACGGCAAAACCGCCACAAAAGTCCAAAAAATCACGGGGTTTGTCGAATGCTATGATGAGGATTCCAGATCGGCCGGATGCGGGTGTCGTCCGGCCCTCGGCCGAACCGCGATTCTCGAGAGCGGTGTCGAGGCCGGCGATTCCATGGCGATCACCTTCGTCATGACTGCGATCCGATCGATGGGTCCGACCATGGGTTCGTCGTTCCCGTCCATCCCGGGGCCGATCCGCGGCGGTATGGTCTTGGTCGCCCTGCTCTCCGCTGCGGGTTTCGAGCGGGCACAGGCCGCCGCCGGCGTCGATCCGCGGGTCCGCACGCTGTTCACGCAGCATTGCGGATCGTGCCACGATAGCGGGAGCAAGGAAGGGGGCATCGACGTCACCTCGCTGGCGGGTGATCTCGCCGTGGAAGGCCGCGTCTGGAACCGCATCCACAGCGTCGTCGCATCGCGTGTCATGCCGCCGGCCGGCGAGCCGCCGCTGTCCGCCGAGGATCACGGCCATGTGCTCGCCTGGATCGAAGCCAAGAGCAAGGAGCTGGCCATCCGCACCGCGCCGCGGCGGCTCAATCGCTATGAGTTCAGCAATACCCTCAACGATCTCCTGGGGTTGCAGGAGAACTTCGCCGCCCGCCTGCCGGAGGACATCTCGGTCAACGGCTTCGACACCAATGCCGAGAAGCTGACCTCGACCGGAGAGTCGTTGGAGCAATACCTCGAGACCATCGTCACGGCCGTCGATTGGCGATTCGATTCCTCCCAGCCCGGCTTCGCGCCGATCGAAGTCACCGTTGAAGAACCACCGAAGAAAAAACCGCCTGCGTCGGCGCCCGTCTTCAGGCTGCCTCACCCCAACACCGTCAACTTCAAGGGCAACGTCCCGCTGATATTTCGCACGGGAAGCGCCGTCGCGCTCCGTCCGCGAGCCCTCAAGGCCGAGTTTGGGAACCTGAACACTTTCGCCGCCAGATTCGAGTTTCCCGCCGAGTTCTGCGCGACGCTTCCGCCGTCGATCGACCGGTTCAGGCTGACCCTCCGCGTGCGGAGCGACGCCCCGGCGAACGGCTCCCTGCCGCGACTGGTCGTCGACGTGAACAGGGAAACCGTGCTCGACAGGCAACTGGAGCCGCAGGCGGATTTCCAGAACATCGTCTGTCACTTTCGCAGGAGCCAGCTCGGTCAACGGGACGCCTTCAATATTGAGATCATGAACGGCTACGAGATCGGGGACTTTCCCGACAGCGTCAACCGGGCGATCGAGGTGTTCGGCGCCCAGAAGCCGTCGAAGGAAGAGATGCAGAAGCATGTCCAGGAACTTCTCGACCAGCATCCGGTTCTGTTCATCGAAAAGATCATTCTCGAGCCCGGCCGCTACGCCGACGACCCACCTCCGGCCCACGGCCTGGCGTTGACGCGGCTCGCCGAATTGCCCGACGACGACCGGCGGCGGGCCCTGGAAACGTTCCTCTCTCTCGCTTACCGCCGGCCGCTCGAGCCATCCGAGCGATCGCAGTTCGGGCAGTTCCTCGAGCGTCAAGCGTCTCTCGCGAACTCCTCGCAGGCGACGATCCGCAGCGCCCTCGCCTACGCACTGGCTTCGCCGCAGTTTCTCTATCTCCGATCCACGAATCCCGCCACGCCGGCGACCGACCATCAGCTTGCCGAGCGGCTCTCGTATTTCCTCTGGGCCACGACCCCCGACCCGACCCTCGATCGGTTGGCCCGCGCCGGCACGTTGCGGTCCGGAAGCAGCCTCGAGGGGCAGGTCACGAGGCTGCTCGATCACCCCAATGCCGAACGGTTCTTCCAGCGTTTCGCCGGGCAGTGGCTCGACACCGAGAAGCTGCAGGATCGCCACGAATCGACCGACCCGAGCTACCGCAGCGCGGCGAACGCCTATTTTCGTTCCAGTCTGCGACGCGAAGGCGGCGGGTTTTTTCAGGAGCTGGTGCGGAGCGACCGCTCGGCCTTGGCGATCATCGACTCCGATTTCGTCGTGGTCAACGACCGCCTGTCGACGCACTACGGGCTGCCGCTGGTCCGCGGCGGCGATTTCCGCGTGGTATCGCTGCCGAAGGATTCGCCGTATGGGGGCATGGCCACGCTGGCGAGCGTGATGACGACCACCGATCACGGCATGTTTCGGCCGATCTACCGGGGCGCCTGGGTGCAGAAGAACCTGTTCAATCGCCCGCTGCCTCCGCCCCCCACGGACGTTCCCGAGCTCATCCCGAACGACCCCCGCTTCAAGGGCAAGTCACTCCAGCAGCAACTGGCGGTCCATCAGGAGCACGCCACATGCGCCGTCTGCCACGTCCGTCTGGATCCGCTCGGCTACGCCTTTCAGGAGTTCGACGCGATCGGTCGCGTCGTTCAGGGGCCGGCCGCGAAAAAACTCCAGACCGACGGCAGCCTGCCGAACGGCGAACGCTATGCGAACGTGCGTGAGTTCCGTTCCATCATGCTCGAACGATACCGCGACGACGTGATCCGCGGCCTGATCTCGAAACTGATCGCCTACGGCCGTGGCCGCGAGCCCAGCCTCGGCGAGCGCGACTGGGTCGGGCGTCTCGTCGCCCGGGCGCGGCAGACCGACTACCGCATGCGTCCCCTGCTGTTGTCGATCGTGGAGAGCCCCGAGTTCCTGCATTAATGCGGCGCCGGCGACCGTCGCCATGTCGCGAGCCCCGACCCCTTTCCCAGTCCGGAGCCGATCTATGAAACGCAACCCGATCACCCGGCGCACCTTGCTCAAGAGCGGGGCAGCGGTCCTGGCCCTGCCCTCCCTGGAAATCATGGCGAGCGATCCTGGCAAGGCCGATGCGGCCGCCCCTCCGCCGCGGTTCGCTTTCTTCTACGTTCCATTCGGTGTCAACACCGCAACCTGGTTCCCCGTGGCGACCGGTGCCGAGCACGACTTCTCGCCGGCGCTCGAACCGCTACGGCCTTTCAAGTCCGACCTGACGATTCTGGGCGGGCTGCACCATCACCGGCCGGGCATCGGCGATCACTTGACGGTGGACAGCCATCTGACCGGAACCAATCCGGGCGGGGGCTTCAACACGCAGTCATTCGATCAGTTGCTCGCCGACAAGATCGGACGAAAGAACTATTTGAAATCGCTGGTCCTGGCCACGGCCGGCGGCATCGGCAGCCCGGGCCGCTCCAGAACCCTGTCGTTCAACCAGTCAGGGGCGCCGTTGGCCGCGGACAAATCCCCGCGGGCCGTGTTCGACAAGTTGTTTCCGCCGGCTGAGCCGGCAGACCGCGATGCCCTGCGGCAACGCCTGCTGCAGCGGACGAGCATCCTCGACGCCCTCCGCGACCAGACGCAGGCGTTCATACGGCCGCTCGGACAGACGGACCGCGACAAGATGAACGAGTACCTGACCAGCATCCGCGACGTCGAGCGTGCCATCCAGGTCCGCGAGGAGCAGATCCGCCGCGGCCCGCCCGCCGGAGACACGACCACACTCGCCCTCGAGGCCAGCCCGTCGAACAACATGGACGAGCGGCGGGCGTACATCCGTTGCATGTTCGATCTCATCCATCTCGGGTTCGTCGCCGACACGACCCGCGTCGCCACCTACGCCATCGAAGACGAGAGCAGCGGCGGTGGGATCGTGAACTGGTCTGATTTGTGCGGCCAGGGTACGGAGTGGCACGCCACGGCCCACCGGCGAGGTGATCCGGAAAAGGACGCCGCCAAGCAGACGCAAATCGACACCTGGCTGGTCGAACAGTTCGCTTATCTGGTCGGCCGACTCAAATCCACCCGCGAGGGCGATGGAACGCTGCTCGACCGGTGCATGCTCCTGTATGGCAGCGGCAACTCCCGCACCCATCTGCACCGCAATCTGCCCCTGGTGCTCGCGGGCGGCAAGGCCTTCCACCTCCGCCACGGACAGTATCTCACCTACGTCGTCCGTAATCGCCTCGAGGCGGCCGACGAGTCGGGGGAAGCGAGCCGGGGCGGCGGCTACAAAGTGCAGGAAGAAGGCTCGGCTCGGTTCGCCAACCTGTTCATCACGATGGCCCGGCAGGCCGGCATCGACATTCCCGGTTTCGCCGACAGCGACGGCGTGCTCTCCGAGCTCGTGGCCTGAGGCATCCGCCGGCATCGGCTCGAGGACTCCGGCGTGCGGCTCGATCTCCTGGCGGCGACGTTCGCGGGCGCCGGCCGGCTGGTGGTGGAGCACTACCAGAACGCGTTCGACGGCCCGCTGTGACCCGGCGGTTCGTCGCGGCCTGCATCGCGCCGGTTGTCGATCGTCGTGCGTGGCCTGTGGTACCCCGACCCGGACTCCGATCTGTAGCGGCGGTCTCCGACCGTCGAATGCGGCCGGATTGCACGCTTAGCCCAAGTTACGCACTTGGGAGCGTAAAGCTCGGGATTCACGTGAATCCAGGGCCAAAGTCTTCACTACATTTGCGTGGGGCTGTCGAGCCGCCTGAGCCTCCTGGGAAGTGTCAGCCCGAGCCTGTGCAGTAGCGTCTTCTGCTCGGCCTCTGGCTCCGTGACGTGCCGCAATCGCACTGTGGTGCGGATGCCAGCGGATGACTCCGCCGGCAGGACGATATCGCCGCTTTTGATCTTTGCGAACTCGTAGAGGAGCGTGCGGGGCGCATCCCCCAGACCGGCGCCTTTCATCCAGCCTGCCAGCGTCTTCCACATGGCATACGCCAGGAAGCAGATGAGCACGTGGGACCGCACGCGGTCCTCCTTCTGATGCCACACGGGCCGAATCGCCAGTTCGTCCTTCGCGATCCTGAAGGCCCATTCCGCCTCGGTGAGCTGGATGTATCGCTTCCAGAGCGTGGCCGGATCGACGCCGGTGAGATTCGTCCGCAGGAGGTAGCAGCCATCGACCAGCTGCGACCATTCGTGGAACTTCTCGTTGCGGACCCAGGTTACTTCCAGATGCTGTTTCCCGATCGGCTGCGGCAGCTTCCTGATCGTGACGTCGAATGCCTGCGATGCCCGCCAGAAGCGTTCTTTCAGCCGACCCAGCCGCTCGCTGGCCAGCGTCTCGTCGCGAAGCCGGCCCGACTCGGCTGCGGCCTTGAGCTTTACGAGACCCGTCTGCATGTGGCCGATGAACTTCTCGTGCATCGCCAGTTCCTTGGACCGCCGATCGACGCTCCGCGCCAGAAGGAACGTCTCCTGGCCATCTGGGCTCGGAACGAGCTTCACATCGACGCCTTTCTGGGCCACCACCCAGTTCTGCTCGGCCAACTGCCGCTCGAATTGCCGTAGCATTGCCTTGGGCGTGCCGACGATGTACTTCGCTCCGCGTTCCCGCAGGAACTTGAGGTTGTCATTGCTGACCATCCCGCGATCCATGACCCAGACACGGTTCAGCGCCCCGTGTTTGCGCTCCAGCGACTCGACGACGCTCTTCACCGTCAGCGAATCGTGCATGTTCCCGGCGAAGACCTCGTAGCCCAGCGGGAAGCCTTCTTCCGTGACGACCAGGCCGATGCAGACCTGCGGCCGGTCGCCCCGTGAATCGCGGGAATAGCCCCGCTTGGCAATCTCGCAGTTCTCCACGTCGCCCTCGAAGTAGGTGCTCGTCACGTCGTACAGCAGGAGGTCACACTTCAACGCGAAGAGCTCGCCGAACCGCTGCTTGAGGTGCGATTCGATCGCCTCCTTATGGGGCAGGAGTCGGTCGAGTGCGGCGTAGAGCCGATCGGTGTGCACCTTTTCGGGAGACACGCCCAGGAGATCTTCCAGCGCCGTGCGGCGATACCACTTCTGCTCGATGTGCAGTTCGCTCGAAGGCTCGCAGAACCGGGCGATGGCGAGGATCGCGGCCACCGTCCCCCAGGACACGTCCTCGCGGCCCTCGGGTAGAAGCTTCGCCAACAGCCCATCGAGGCCGAGCATCCGCCACAGCCCCCAGGCCAGCCAGACGTCGCCGAAGTCACGTAGCCGCTCGAGCCGGATGTCCTTGAGGCGGACCTTCACCTGCTCTTCTTCGCCCGCATCCCTTGCGCACGGCGGATCGAAAAGCGTGCGCTGTGGCCGGCGCGCCACTTCGTCACCTTGCAGGTGTGCGCCGAGCTTCGCCCAGCCATCCTGCTCGCTCGGCGCGAGGTCGCCGAGATACGCGACCACGCGCTGCCGCGATCCGCGCGCCGTGCGATACGACTCGACGAGCGCCCAGTATGTGTGCCGCTTGCCGCTCTTTCGTCGCTCGCATCGCCGCAGGAACATCGAAGCACTCCGTCGCTCGGATGCTTCAAAGATCGCGAACCCGGAAGTGAAAACTCAAGGGCAAGGTCTTCACTACACGGCCGTTCGCGGAGCCACACGTTGCCGCGTCAGCACTTACGATCGATGGACCGCCCAAAAATCCGAAAAACGGCTTCCAAGTGCGTAACTTGGGTTAACTCCCCTCCGTAGAGCCTCAAGCCGAGTTTGGCAGTCTGACGAAAGAGCGTCGTCGTTGCTCCGCGGTTCCGCCCCCGTGCCCTTGAAGCCCGAGGCGTGAGCCGAGGAAATGCGGATGGCCGCAGGTGAAGGGACACGTATTCCCTCAGCTCACGCTTCGGGCTTCCCGGCAGCAGGATTCGACGGACGGCGGGCAGCCAACTCACCGCACTCAGGCAGCCACACGCCTGCCCCGGCACGCAGCGGCCGAAGGCCACGCTGCGTGCATGACACACGGAAACCCTCGGCATCCTGCCTCGGTTTCCTTGGCCGGCCGCCGCCGGCTCTCGACGGCCCGCCTTCCAGGCGGGCAGCCAACTCGCTCGCCAGCACGCAGCGGCCGAAGGCCGCGCTGCGTGCATGACACACGGAAACCCTCGGCATCCTGCCTCGGTTTCCTTGGCCGGCCGCCGCCGGCTCTCGACGGCCCGCCTTCCAGGCGGGCAGCCAACTCGCTCGCCAGCACGCAGCGGCCGAAGGCCGCGCTGCGTGCATGACACACGGAAACCCTCGGCATCCTGCCTCGGTTTCCTTGGCCGGCCGCCGCCGGCTCTCGACGGCCCGCCTTCCAGGCGGGCAGCCAACTCGCTCGCCAGCACGCAGCGGCCGAAGGCCGCGCTGCGTGCCTCGCCGCCCCAGGGCGTGCCGCGGATCGACGCCGCGTCGAGCCGCCACGCCGCCGCAGCCCAGCTGCGGCCACGGCCGCCTGGAGGGCGGCCGCATGCCCGGCTGGTCGCACCTCGGCTGCGACCACGCCGGGCCAAGGCTGCCGGGGCCATGGATGGCCCGGCAGCCGTGAAGTCAGCGCTTGCTAAATTGCGTGCCGCGACGGGCACCACGCAGGCCGTACTTCTTCCGCTCCTTCATGCGACCGTCACGGGTGAGAAGCCCACCCTGCCGCAGCGGCTCGGCCAGTTCGGCCTCGAAAACCTTGAGCGCCCGGGCGATCCCCAGCCGGCAGGCACCGGCCTGGCCAGTGGGCCCGCCACCATCGACGGTGATGTCGACGTTCACGGCCGACTGCTTGCCCACGTGCTCGAGCGCGCCGGCGACGAGCATCCGATCCTTGATCGCGGGGAAGTAGGCCGCCAGTTCGCGGCCGTTGACCGTGATCGTGCCGCCCCCCTGACGGAGCCGCACGCGGGCCACCGCCGTCTTGCGACGGCCCGTGGCGATGATGTCATTGCCCCTGCGAGACGACTTCACACCCTGCTCGACGGCCATGCTCTAAAACCTCGGTTCACTCGTGGGATGCACGTCGGGGGCGTTCCGGCCCGCGACCTCGTATTCGTCGTGCCGGCGACGCCCGCCGTCACTTGGCCCCCAGGACCATCGGCTCCGGCTGCTGGGCCTGGTGGGGATGTTCGGTGCCGGCGTAGACCTTCAGTTTGTCGAGCATCACCCGGCCGAGCCGCGTCTTGGGCAGCATGCGGCGGACAGCCTCTTCGACGATCAGTTCCGGCCGGCGGTCCCGCCGATGCTCGGCCGACTCGGTCTTCAGACCCTGATAGCCCGTGTACCAGCGGTAGGTCTTCTGCTGCCACTTCTTGCCGGTGAACTGCACCTTGTCGGCGTTCACCACGACCACATAGTCGCCGGTATCGACGTGCGGCGTGTAGGTGGGGCGGTGCTTCCCCATCAGGATCATGGCGATCTCACTGGCCAGGCGGCCGACCACCTTGTCGCTGGCGTCCACCAGCCACCACCGCTGTTCCACCTCGCCCGGCTTTGCCATGAACGTCTTCATACACCACACGCTTTTCCGTGAAATCCTGCCACGATCGCCGGCCAGCCGCCGGGATTTGGGAGCCCCGGAGACTACCAATGCTCCGGAGCACCGGCAAGCGGCGCTGCCACGGCCCGCGGAATCGGCAAATCCCCGCCCCAAAAGCCGGTTTTCCAGCCCCCGCCCGACCGCCGTCCTTCATCGGCATTCAGGATCCGGTTGCGGGAGCGGGGATTTGCAAGCACACTTTCGCGGCACGGCGGCCCGGATGCCGCGGGCCGGGCCGCTTTCCGTCTAACCTCCAGGCTCCACCCGATGAAGGTCGCCGTCCTCAAGGAATCGTTTCCCGGCGAGCGCCGGGTGGCCCTGGTACCCGCCGCGATCCCTCCTCTCCTCAAGTCCGGCCTCGAGGTCGCAGTCGAGACCGGCGCCGGGTCCGCCGCCGGCTTCTCCGACGAAGCCTATCGCGCGGCCGGCGCGGCGATCGTGTCGCGCGACGAAGCCTTCGCCGCCGACTGCGTGCTCGCGGTGCGGACCGGCGGTGCCTGCGGGGCTGGCTGGTGCGCCGATCGCGATCGGCTCCGCCCGGGCGTGGTGCTGATCGGGATGTGCGATCCGCTCTCCGCGCCGGATGCCTGCCGCGAGGCGGCCGACCGTGGGGCCACGCTCTTCGCGTTGGAACTCGTGCCGCGGATCACCCGCGCCCAGAGCATGGACGTGCTCTCCAGTCAGGCCAACATCGCCGGCTACCGGGCCGTGCTCCTCGCCGCCAACACGCTGCCGCGGATCCTGCCGATGATGACCACCGCCGCGGGCACGCTCACGCCGGCGAAGGTGCTGGTGCTCGGCGCCGGCGTCGCCGGGCTGCAGGCGATCGCCACGGCCAAGCGGCTCGGCGCCCAGGTGAGCGGCTACGACGTTCGCCCCGCGGTCAAAGAGCAGGTGCAGAGCCTGGGCGCGAAGTTCGTCGAACTGCCGCTCGAGACCGGCGCCAGCGAGACGGCTGGCGGCTACGCGAAGGCGATGGGTGAAGACTTCTACGCCAAGCAGCGGGAGCTGCTCGGCAAGGTGGTGGCCGACAGCGACGTCGTGATCTGCACCGCGCTCATTCCGGGCCAGAAGGCGCCGCTGCTCGTGACGGCCGAGATGGTGGCGAAGATGCGGCCCGGGAGCGTGATCGTCGACATGGCTGCCGAGCGCGGCGGCAACTGCGCGGGCTCGCAGCCCGATGAGACGGTGGTCATCGGCGGCGTCACGATCCTCGGCCCCACGAACCTGCCGGCCGAAGCCCCCGCCCACACCAGCCAGTTGTATGCGAAGAACGTCGCCACGTTCCTCGCCCACCTCGTCAAGGCGGGCCTGCCCGCCGTGGCGCTGGACGACGAGATCTGCCGCGACACGCTCGTGGCCACCGACGGCCAGCTCGTCCACCCGAAGATCC
>Ga0209985_10005080_pt1 | contig 10383 bp, 10 predicted proteins | sample NOAtaG_FD_187305 | JGI IMG/M metagenome (GOLD analysis project Ga0209985, IMG submission 187305) | Freshwater lake microbial communities from Lake Erie, under a cyanobacterial bloom - NOAA_Erie_Diel6S_1000h metaG (SPAdes) (version 2) | ecosystem: Environmental > Aquatic > Freshwater > Lake ... | reverse complement strand
CTGCAGGGCTTGTTCCTGCCCGCTCACGATGGTGGAGCAGCCCGCCACTGCCATTGCCGCGGCAAGAGTCATTGCCAGAATCGAAACACGCAACACGAAATCCTCCCGATGGATTGATGAATGCCAGGCTGGAACCAGACCTACTGGCGAGCAGTGTAGGCGGAGGCCAGCTCGGTCTTGGAGAGTCGCCCACTGAGTGCGGCGAGGATTTTCCCTAGTCGCCGCTTGCAACTCAGCGATGGAGCATTTCAACGCGCCGCCGGCCGCCCCGTGCCGAAGCGTCCTTCGGAGCGTGCCGAGAGATAGGCGTACAGATCCATCACGTGCGCGGTCACCACGGGCTCGCCTTGCCAGGCCGGCATGCGCAACTCGCCACGGCGGCGCTCCACGACCTCGTCAACCAGCGCCTCGCGCGGCGAGCCCTGGCCCGGCGGCAGCAGGTCGGCCTCGTAGCGGCGCAGCACCACATCGACAAAGCGCTGTGGCCCGAGCCCTTGCAGGCGCAGCAGCAGGTTGGGTGCACCGCCACCGCCATCGGCGGCGCCGCCATGGCAGCCAGCGCAGCGCTGCTGGTACACGCGCCAGCCGGCGTAGGCCGAGCCGGGCGGCTCGGCGGCCCGCGCCAGCTCGCGCGCGGGTTCGGCGTTGCGCCACTGGACCGCGCAGCCGCTGAGCGAGGCGGCCACGACGAGAACGGCTGTCACGAAGGCGGGCTTGTTCATGCGTCAATGCTCGCGCAGCCGCTGCAGCGGGGGCTTGATCTGGCGCAGGTCGGCTTCGAAAGGCGTGCGTGCATCGCCCCAGTGGCGCTGGCCCCATCGCGCCTGGGATAGCCTCGCGCGGCCGTGCCCGCATCGGTGCACCTCACGCCCACTCCCATGCCCAAGACCACCCTCGTGTTCGCCGCGTTGCTCATCGTGCTCGGTGTCGGCGCTTTTGCCGTGTCGTCCAGCAACACGGCGCTGTTGCCGGCGGGCTTTGGCGTCTTGCTCGGGGCCTTGGCCCTGCTGGCCGATCGGCTGGGTGGCGCACGCAAGGCGCTCATGCACGTGGCGGCCGTCGTGGCCCTGCTGGGCGCACTGGCGCCGGCCGCGGCACTGGGCATCCGCGCGGCGGCCATGAGCCCGCTGGCGCTGTCGGTCAACCTCGGCATGCTGGCGCTGTGTGGCGGCCTGCTGGTGCTGATGGTGCGTTCGTTCATCGCGGCGCGGCGGGCGGCGTCGTGATCCGCTGAGGGCGAACCCGGCCCGCGCGCCGGGCGTTGGATACTCCGGCTGCAACGGAGGAACCCCCGCCCATGCGATCGCCGCTCGACCCCGCCTTCATCCTGCCCTGGTACGAGTTCCCGGAGCTGCAGTCGCTCGAAGCCCGCGAGCGCGCGCGCCTGGTGGAAGACGCTGCCGAGCGCGTGACGACGCAGCCGCCCATGCTGTGGGCCTGGGCCGTGACGCTGGGCGTGCTGGCCGTGGTGTACCTGGCGCCGCTGCGCGACGCGCCCTTCCTGCTGGTGCTGGGGGGCGCGCTGCTGGCCTTCGTGCCTTTGCTCGCCGTGCGCCGTGCGCTGGTGCGGCGCACGGCGCAGCAGCTGCTGGCTCAGGCTCGAAACGCTTGAGCCTGTTGGGCGCAGGCCGACCTCAGCTTCAGCGCGGGCCGATCTTGCCTTGCAGGCTGTGGGCTGCTCTTCAAGGTCGCACTGCAGTGCGCGTCGCGGCAGGCGGTACACGGTGCGGGCGCTAGGTTTGGCGGTCAGCCCTGCGGGCTGACTCCCCTGCGCTGCTCGCCTTGAGGGGGCACCGCAAAACTCGCTACGTTCGCTGGCGCGAACTCCGCTCAAACAGTTGCGGTGAGTCAGTCCACGAAGCGCGCTGCGCGCGCCCCCCTCAAGGCTGCGCTGCTCGGCGCCCCACATAGCGCCCGCACCGTGCACCGCCTGCCGCTCATCCACCATCCTGGCTTTCGGTCCGAGAGCCAACCCCGGTTGTTGCAAAGGGCTGTGCGGGTGGGGGCTGCGGCGTGATCTTGAAGCGCCGAGCAGCGCAGGGTTCATGGCCGCGCGCGAAGCGCGCTTCGTGAACTGACTCGCCGCAACTGTTTGAGCGGAGTTCGCAAAGCGAACGTAGCGAGTTTTGCGGCGGGCCATGAACTCGAGCAGCACAGGGCAGTCGGCCCGCAGGGCCGACCGCTTCAACTCACGCCACAGCCCCCGCCCGCACAGCCCTTTGCCGCCTCGGTGCGAAGAACGCGAGCGCCGCGAACGCCGCGACCCTCCGCCAAGGCCCGAGAACGGGCCTTGGCTCCACGCCCCACTAGCGCGGCTCGCGGAACTCCGGTGCGGCAGCGATGCCGCGCAAAAAGGCCTCGGCGCGCGCCAGTTGCTCCAGGCTCACGTACTCGTCGGCCTGGTGGGCCTGGCTGATGCTGCCGGGGCCACAGACGACCGTGCTCATGCCGGCGCGCTGGAAGAGGCCCGCTTCGGTGCCAAACGCCACCAGCGTGGTGCGCGGGCTCGCCGCCAGCCGCTGCGCCAGGCGCACGGCCGGCTCGTCGGCGCGGGCGCTGAAGGCCGGCATCGAGGCGAAGCGCTCGAAGCGGAAGCCGCTGGCGGCGTCGACCGCGTGCATCTCGGGCTCCAGGGCGCGGGCCCGTTGTTCGACGCGGGCTTGCATCGCGTCGGCATCGCGGCCGGGGGGCAGGCCGGGCAGATCGCGGAACTCGTAGTGCACCCGGGCCAGCTCGGGCACGATGTTGTCGGCCACGCCGCCCTCGAAGCGGCACACGGCGGCGGTGCTGTAGGGCACGTCGAAGCCTTCATAGCGCGGCTCGGTGTCGCGCAGCTCGTCGGCGAGGTCGGCAATGGTGCTCACCAGGCGCGCCGCGGCCTGCACGGCGTTCACCGAGCTGGGCGTCTGCGACGAATGCGCCGCCTTGCCGTGCACGCGGCAGCGCCAGCGGTGCACGCCCTTGTGGGCCAGGGCCGGCACCATCGACGTGGGCTCGCCCACCACGCACATGGCTGGGGCGATGCCGGCGTCGCGCAGGTCGGCCACCAGATTGAGGGCGCCGAAGCCGCCGGTTTCTTCGTCGTAGCTGAAGGCGAAGTGGATGGGGTGCGGCAGGTCGGCCTCCAGCCAGGCGCGGGCCTGCGCGACGACGAGGCCGATCCAGCCCTTCATGTCGGCGCTGCCGCGGCCGTACAGGCACGGTCCGTCGGGGCCAGGGTGCAGCTCGGCACCCAGCGGGTCGACCCGCCAGTCCTGGCCCTCCCAGGGCACGGTGTCGGTGTGGCCCGAGAGCACCAGCCCGCCGGGCGTGGCGGGCCCGAGCGTGGCAAAGAGGTTGGCCTTGCGGCGCTCGTCGTCGTAGGTCAGGCGCAGGGGCACCTGCAGGGCACGCAGGTGGTCGGCGATGCACTCGATGAGCGGCAGGTTGCTCAGCTCGCTGCGGGTGTCGAAGCGCACCAGGCGCTGCGCCCAGGCCAGGCCGTCGTCGGATAGAAGGTCGTTGCTCATGGCGTGCACTCTAGCGCCGCAGGGCATCAGGGCTTGGCTGCGGTCGCCGGTTGTTGCTGTGACGCCAGCAGCCGCGCTTCGCGCATCAGCACGCGGTGGAAGCTCTGGGCGCGCTCGAGCCAGGCGTTGAACGCGTCACCGGTCATCGTCTCGTTCTTGAACGCGCCCTGGGCCATGAACTGGCGCCACTCGGGCAGCGCACGCACCTGCTCGAGCACGTCGGCGTAGTAGGCCACCTGTGCCGGCGTGGCGCCCGGCGTGGTGAAGATGCCGCGCAGCATGAGGTACTGCACCGGAATGCCAAACGACATGCAGGTGGGCAGGTCGGACCAGGCCGAGGTGGCGGTGATCTTGTCGCGGTAGTCGAGCGGGCGGCTGTCGAACACGCACAGCGGGCGCAGCTTGCCCTCGCGCCAGAGCTTCTCGCCTTCGATGGGGTTGTTCACCGTCATGTCCACGTCGCCTGCGGCCAGGGCGCGGGCGACGTCGCCACCGCCCTTGAGCGGCACGTAACTCACGCGCGCGGCGGCCGCGGTCTCCAGCAGCACCGACACGAGTTGATCCTCCTGCTTGCTGCCGGTGCCGCCGAAGCGCAGGCTGCCACGCGGCGCCTGCCGCATCTGCGCCATCAGGTCGCCCGGCGTGCGCACGGCCGAGTCGGCGCGCACCCACAGCAGGAACTGGTCCTGCGCGAGCATCTTCACGGGGGTCAGGTCGGTCCAGCGGAAGTCAGTGCCGGTGGCCAGTGGCGTGGTGAACAGATTCGACAGCGTGATGATCAGCTTGTGCGGGTTGCCACGCGCGGCCTTCAGGTCGAGCAGGCCCTCGGCGCCGGAGTTGCCGGCCCGGTTGACGACCTGGATCGGCTGCTTCATCAGCTTGTGCTTGGCAATGAGCTCGGCCAGCAGCCGCGCCATCTGGTCGGCACCGCCGCCGGTGCCGGCCGGCACCACCAGTTCCACCGGCTGGCTGGGCTCCCAGGCTTGGGCAGCCGCAACTCCCGTGAAGAGAAGCAGCCCGAAGGCCAGCAATGAACGTCGGAACATGGGCAGCGCTCCTGGCGCGTGGGCAAGCAGTGAAAGATCGGGCCTCGATGGCCCGTTGTCGACATTGAACCACCCCGCAGCAGGGCGTCAAGGCAAGCAGATGTGTCCGGCGCCACAGAGCGGGCTGCGCCCGGATGCATACATCAGGGCAGCCAGCGCCGGGCCAGTTCCGTGAAGTCGCTTGCAGTGTGCCAGAGGGGCATCTGCATCTGCGCCGGCAGGTGGCTGTATCGGTGCAGCAGCAACAGGCGCAACAGCGCGTCGCGCCGGTCGCGCGGCACCGGCAGGCCGTAGCCGGCGAAGAAGGCTTCGGCGCGTGCCGCCTGGCCTTCGACGAAGAAGCACAGCGGGCCGAGCCAGTCGTATTCGCGCGGGCCGACCAGGCCGTCGCCGAAGTCGATCATGCCGCTGAGCCGCGGGCCTTCGGCGAGCAGGTTGAAGGGCGTGAACTCGCCCGTCAGCATCACATCCGGCCCCTCGGGCACCGGGCCCTGGAGGAAGGCGCCGAGCTGATCGAGCAGATGCGGCGGCAGCCCGGTGCGGCGCTGCCGTGCCTCGCAGCGCTCGCGTTGGCCGCGCAGGAACTCGGGCCAGCGTGGCGCCACCGCCTGCATCGGCGCCACCGGCAGCGCGTGCAGCTCGGCGGCCACGCGGCCGATGGTGTGCAGCAGCGCGCGTTTGTCGGCCTCGCTGCAGTCGGCCCAGCCGTGTTCGAGCGTGCGGCCGGGCAGGCGGGACATCACCAGGTAGGACCAGCCTTCGTGCTCGCCCTCGGCCTGCAGCTCGGGCGTGGGCAGCGACAGCCGGCCCTGAACCTGGGCCAGTGCGGCGCGCTCAAAGGCGAAGTGATCGCGCAGAAACGGCGGGTAGAGCTTGATCACCGCGCGCTCGGCCAGGCCGACGAGCACGGTGCTCGAAGAGGGCGGCTGCAGGCCCTGCAGGCCGTGGCGCGCGGCCAGCGCCTCGAGCACCGGCAGCCAGCGCGCCGGCTCGTCGGTGAGCGCGTCCAGCTCGGCCGGCGTGGGGTTCGGCGGCAGCGAGGGCAGGGCGGGCGTCACCCTGGGGCCGTCCTACTCGGCCTTGGCGCCTGAGGCCTTCACCACGGCTTCGTAGCGCTGGTACTCGCGCTGCATCAGCGCCGCAAACTGCTCCGGCGTGCCGCCCACCGGCTCGGCCATCAGCTGGGCAAAGCGCGCCTTCACCTCGGGGGCAGCCAGCGCACCGGCGAAGGCCGCGTGCAGCTTCTGCACCTCGGCCCTCGGCGTGGCGGCGGGCACGACCAGGCCCCACCAGGTGTCGATCTCGAAGCCGGGCAGTGTTTCGGCCAGCGCGGGCACCTCGGGCATCAGCGGGCTGCGCTGCGCGCTCGTGACGGCCAGCGCCACGATCTTGCCGGCACGGATGTTGGCCGCCGCGCCGGCCAGGTTGTCGAGCGTGTAGTCGACCTGGCCCGACACCAGCGCCAGCTGCGACGGCGCCGCGCCGCCGTACGGAATGTGCACGGCAAAGAAGCCGCCGCGCTGCTTGAGGATCTCGCCGCCCAGGTGCCCGGCGCTGCCGTTGCCGCCGCTGCCGTAGTTGAGCTTGCCCGGGTTGGCCTTGGCGTAGGCGATGAAGTCCTTCAGGCTGGTGATCTTCAGGCGCTGCGCGACCTCGGCGTTCATCACCAGCACGTTGGGGATGCGCACCATCTGCGTGACAGGCGTGAAGTCCTTGATGGGGTCGAAGGGCAGCTTCGCGAACAGCCAGGGGTTGATGGCATGCATGGCCACGGCGGCGATGCCGATGGTCAGGCCGTCGGCCGGCGCCTTGGCCACGAGGTCCACGCCCAGGTTGCCGCCGGCGCCGGGGCGGTTTTCGATGACCACCGGGCCGAGCGTGTCCTTCACGCGTTCGGCCAGCAGCCGCGCCGTCACGTCGATGGGGCCGCCGGGCGCGAAGGGCACGACGATGCGGCGGGTGGCGGTGGACTGGGCGTGCGCAGACCAGGGCAGCGCGGCGGTGGCGGCCAGCGAGGCCAGCGCGGTGGCGATGGAACGGCGGCGAAGCATGGGGGTGTCTCCTCGGGTTCGATTGGAGCCGCATTGTCGGCGCGCGTGGCTACAGTCGCGGCCCATGAATGCCCCACCCGATGCTGTCGTGGTGCGCGAGGTCGGCCTGCGCGACGGCTTGCAGATCCTCGCCCGCACGGTGCCCACCGCCCACAAGATCGCCTGGCTGCGCGGCGCCCATGCCGCGGGGCTGCGCGAGTTCGAGGTGGTCAGCTTCGTGCCGCCGAAGCTGATGCCGCAGATGGCCGACGCCGCCGAGGTGGTGGCCGGCGCGCTGGCGCTGCCGGGCGCGTTGGTCAGCGTGCTCGTGCCCAACCTCAAGGGCGCGGCGCGCGCGCTGGCCTGCCAGCCGCACGCGATGCTGATGCCGGTGTCGGCCAGCCACGCCCACAGCCTGGCCAACCTGAAGCGCACGCCCGACGAGGCCGTGGCCGAGCTCGCCGCCATCGCCGCCGCGCGCGATCGGCATGCGGCCGAGACCGGCCACCGCGTGAAGCTGGAGGTGGGCATCTCCACGGCCTTCGGCTGCACGCTGCAGGGCCGGGTCGACGAGGCCGAGGTGCTGCGCCTGGTGCAGGCCGCGCTGGCCGCGGGGGCCGACGAGGTGGGCCTGGCCGACACCGTGGGCTATGCCGACCCCGAGCACGTGAAGCGTCTGTTCACGGCCGCGCGCGCGGCGTTCGGCGAGCGCATCGCCTTCGGCCACTTCCACGACACGCGCGGCATGGGCGTGGCCAATGTCTGGGCGGCGTGGCAGACGGGCGTGCGCTGCTTCGATGCCTCGCTGGCCGGCCTGGGCGGCTGCCCGCATGCGCCGGGCGCCAGCGGCAACGTGGCCACCGAGGACGTGGCCTACCTGTTTGCCAGCATGGGCGTGCCCACGGGGCTGAACCTGCCCGAATTGCTGCGCCTGCGCGGCGACCTGGCGCAGTGGCTGCCCGGCGAGCCGCTGCACGGCGCCATCGCGCGCGCTGGCCTGCCGAAGACGCTGCAGCCTGCCGAGGTGTCGGCATGACGGCGCCCACGCTGCCGCTCGCGGGCCTCGTCGTCGTCGAGTTCACGCACATGGTCATGGGCCCGACCTGCGGCATGGTGCTGGCCGACCTGGGGGCCGATGTCATCAAGGTCGAGCCGCTGGGTGGTGACCGCACGCGCACGCTGCTGGGCGCCGGCGCGGGCTTCTTCCCGATGTTCAACCGCAACAAGCGCAGCATCACGCTCGACCTGCACCACCCGCAGGGTGCCGCGCTGGCGCGCGAGTTGTGCGGCACGGCCGATGTCGTGATCGAGAACTTCAAGCCCGGCACGATGGCCAAGTACGGGCTCGACCACGCGGCGCTCGCAGCCACCAACCCGAAGCTCATCTACGCCAGCCTCAAGGGCTTCCTGCCCGGCCCGTACGAGGCCCGCACGGCGCTCGACGAGGTGGTGCAGATGATGGGCGGCCTGGCCTACATGACGGGCCGCCCCGGCGACCCGCTGCGCGCCGGCAGCAGCGTCAACGACATCATGGGCGGGCTCTTCGGGGCCATCGGCATCCTGGCGGCGCTGGTGCAGCGGGGCATCAGCGGGCGTGGCCAGGAGGTGACGAGCGCCCTCTTCGAGAACAACGTGTTCCTGGTCGGCCAGCACATGCTGCAGTTCGCCGTCACGGGCCGCAAGCCCGCGCCCATGCCCGCGCGCGAGAGCCCCTGGGCCGTGTACGACGTGTTCACGGTGGCCGGTGGCGAGCAGGTCTTCCTGGCGGCCGTGTCCGATGCGCAGTGGCAGACCTTCTGCGATGCATTCGGCCTGGCCGACCTGAAGGCCGACCCGCACCTGGCCACCAACAATCAGCGCGTCAAGGCTCGCGACACGATGATGCCGGTGCTGCGCGAGCGGCTGGCCACCCGCCGCGCCGACGACATCGCCGCCGCGATGGAAGCCGCGGGCCTGCCCTACGCGCCGATCCGCCGCCCAGAGGACCTGTACGACGATCCGCACCTGCTGGCCACCGGCGGCCTGGCGCCGATCACGCTGCCCGATGGCGAGCGCGCCGGGCAGACCGTGGGCACGACGCTGCTGCCGTTCACGATGGCCGGCCAGCGCCCCGGCGTGCGCCTGAGCCCGCCGCGCGTGGGCGAGCACACGCGTCAAGCTCTCGCCGCCCTGGGCAAGACCCCCGCCGAGATCGATGCCCTTCTGGGCGGCGGCGCCGTCGCCTGAACCTTCTCTCTTCAACAACGACACCGGAGACACCCCATGACCGCATCCACCACCCGCCGCCTGATGCTGGCCGCCGCCGCGGCCAGCGCCTTGCCCGCCTGGGCCCAGACCCCGGGCGAGAAGACCATCCGCTTCGTGCTGCCCAACGCCACCGGCTCGGGTGTCGACGCCATCACGCGCGCCGCGCAGCCGGCGCTGGCCAAGGCGCTGGGCCACCCGGTGGTGGTGGACAACCAGCCCGGCGCGGGCGGCGTGATCGGCCTGCAGCAGCTGGCGCGCTCGGCGCCCGACGGCTTCACGCTCAGCGTCGTCAGCAACAACGTCGTGATCTTCCCGAGCGTGATCAAGAGCCTGCCCTTCGACATGCCGGGCGACTTCACGCCCATCGCCATCGTCGGCAGCACGCCCATCGTGCTGGTGGTGAACAAGAACGTGCCGGCCAACAACAGCAAGGAGTTCGTCGCGCTGCTGAAGAGCAAGCCGGGCCAGCTGAACTTCGGCTCGGGCGGCAATGGCACCATCCTGCACCTGGCCGGCGAGATGTTCCTCGACGAGGCCGGCGCCACCGCCAAGCACATCCCGTACAAGGGCGTGGGCCCGATGGTGACCGACCTCATCGGCGGCCAGATCGAGTTCGCCACCGTGGCGCTGCCCAGCGTGCAGCAGCACATCGCCAGCGGCGCGCTCAAGGCCATCGGCGTGGGCACGGCGCAGCGCATCGCGGCAGCACCCACCGTGCCCACGTTCGTGGAGCAGGGCCTGCCGGGCTACGTGATGGAGGCCTGGTTCGCGGTGCTGGCGCCCAAGGGCCTGCCGGCGGCGGATGTGAAGCGCATCCACGACGCCGTGGTGGCCGCCTTCAACGACGCCACCGTGAAGGAAACGATGGCCAAGCAGGGCAACACCATCGCCATCTCCACCCCCGAGCAGGCCGCGGCGGCCTTCCGGCGCGAACTGGTCAAGTACGCGCAGCTCGTGAAGAAGGCGGGGCTGGAGGCGAACTGAGCCCGCACGGGCGCAGCAGGCCCGTGCCCCTGGCCCGATAGCATCGGGTCATGAGCGACCCCACCTCCCGCATTCCCGGCCGGCGCCTGTTGCACGCGCCGGGCCCGAGTCCCATCCCCGACGAGGTGCTGCACGCGATGAACGTGCAGAACATGGACCTCGCCGACCCGCGCGTGGACGCCTCCATCGCCGCCTGCGAGACCGGCCTGCGCGCCGTGTTCGGCACCGGTGCCGCCACGCGCGTGCTGATGTTCATCGCCAACGGGCATGGCGTGTGGGAATCGGTGGTGCAGAACCTCGCCGCGCCGGGCGAGGCCGTGCTGGTGCCGGGCACCGGCCACTTCGCCGACCAGTGGGCGCGCGTGGCCGAGGCGCTGGGCCGTGTCGTCGTGCGCACGCCCTGGCGCGAGGGCTTCCCCATCGACGCCGAGGCCGTGGCCGCGGCGCTGCGCGACGACCGCGCACACACCATCCGCGCCGTCTTCGCGGTGCACACCGACACCGCCAGCGGCGTGACCAGCGACCTCGTCGCACTCCGGCGTGCCATCGACGACGCCGGCCACCCCG
>Ga0209985_10005079_pt1 | contig 10383 bp, 7 predicted proteins | sample NOAtaG_FD_187305 | JGI IMG/M metagenome (GOLD analysis project Ga0209985, IMG submission 187305) | Freshwater lake microbial communities from Lake Erie, under a cyanobacterial bloom - NOAA_Erie_Diel6S_1000h metaG (SPAdes) (version 2) | ecosystem: Environmental > Aquatic > Freshwater > Lake ... | reverse complement strand
GGCTGTGACCGAAACGACGCGGCCCGAGTCGCTGCTCGGGCCGGGCGGGAGGTGGTGGCGCTTCAGGGACTTGAACCCCGGACCTGCGGATTATGATTCCGTCGCTCTAACCAACTGAGCTAAAGCGCCTCAGAGCCGACAATTATATGCGTCGGCACACGCGCAGCGCGGCGCCCGACCGATGTTCAGCTTCTTCCGCCGCCGACCCGCGCCCGCCGAGGCGCCGCCACCCCCAGAGGCCGACGGCGCGACCCATGGCGCCTCTGCTGGCGCCACCGGCGGTGTCAGCAGAGGCCCGGCCTCCGGCACCGCCGACGGGCCGGCGCCACCGCCCGGGCCCGACGCGGCGCGGCCCGGCTGGTTCGCCCGGCTGCGCCAGGGCCTGGGCCGCACCGGCAGCGGCATCGCGCGCGTGTTCACCGGTGCGCGCATCGACGACGCGCTGTACGAGGAGCTGGAGTCGGCGCTGCTGCAGGCCGATGCCGGTGTCGCCGGCACGCAGGCGCTGCTGGCCGACCTGAAGCGGCGCGTCAAGGACAGCGGCGCCGACGACCCCGCGGCGGTCAAGGCGCTGCTGGTCGACGCGATCGCCGAGATGCTGGCGCCGCTGCAGCGCACGCTCGTGATCGGCGAGCACAAGCCCACGGTGCTGATGGTGTGCGGCGTCAACGGGGCGGGCAAGACCACCAGCATCGGCAAGCTGACGCGCCACTTCGCCGACGCCGGCTGCAAGGTGCTGCTGGCCGCCGCCGACACCTTCCGCGCCGCGGCCCGCGAGCAGCTCGCCACCTGGGCCGACCGCACGCGGGTCGACGTGATAGCCCAGCAGGGCGGCGACCCCGCGGCGGTGGCCTTCGACGCGGTGCACGCCGGCCGCGCGCGCGGCTGCGACGTCGTGATCGCCGACACCGCCGGCCGGCTGCCCACGCAGGCCCACCTGATGGAGGAGCTGCGCAAGATCCGGCGCACGATCGCCAAGGCGCAGGAGGGGGCTCCGCACGAGGTGCTGATGGTCGTCGACGGCAACACCGGGCAGAACGCGCTAGCCCAGGTGAAGGCGTTCGACGCGGCCGTGGGCCTGAGCGGGCTCGTCGTCACCAAGCTGGACGGCACCGCCAAGGGCGGCGTGCTGGTGGCCATCGCGCGCTGGTGCGCCGAGCAGGGCCGCGTGGTGCCGGTCTACTTCATCGGCGTGGGCGAGAAGCTCGAGGACCTGCAGACCTTCGACGCGCGCGAGTTCGCGCACGCGCTGCTGGACTGAGATCCCCGCCCGCCCGGCCGCCGTGGCGCGGCGGCCGTCAGCGCGGAGGCAGCCCGGGGAAGCCGCCCCCGCCCAAGCCCCCCGGCCCGCCCATGCGGCGCATCATCTTCATCAGGCCGCCGCCCTTCATCTTCTTCATCATCCCCTGCATCTGCTCGAACTGGTTCAGCAGCCGGTTGACCTCCTGCACCTGCACGCCGGCGCCGGCGGCGATGCGGCGCTTGCGGCTGGCCTTGATCAGCTCGGGCTTGGTGCGCTCCAGCGGCGTCATCGAGTGGATGATGCCTTCCATGCGCCGCACGTCGCGCTCGGCGCGCTCCATGTCCGCGCCCTGCGCCCGGGCCGCGAGCTGGGTCGGCAGCTTGTCGAGCAGGCCCGACAGCCCGCCCATCTTGCGCATCTGGCCGACCTGGGCCAGGAAGTCGTTGAGGTCGAAGCCAGCACCGGACTTGACCTTGTCGGCCAGCTTGCGCGCCTCGTCGAGGCTGACGCCCTTCTGCACCTCCTCGACCAGGGCGACGATGTCGCCCATGCCGAGCACGCGGCCGGCGTGCCGGTTGGCGTCGAAGACCTCCAGGCCGTCGATCTTCTCGCTGGTGCCGGCGAACTTGATCGGCGCGCCGGCCACCTGCCGCACCGACAGGGCCGCGCCGCCACGCGCGTCGCCGTCGAGCTTGGTCAGCACGACGCCGGTCAGCGGCAGCGCCTCGCGGAACGCGCGCGCCACGTTGACGGCATCCTGGCCCTGCATCGCATCGACGACGAACAGCGTCTCCACCGGCCGCAGCGCCTCGTGCAGCTCGCGGATCTCGGCCATCAGCGCCTCGTCGATCGCCAGCCGGCCGGCGGTGTCGACGATCAGCACGTCGAAGTAGTGGCGCCGCGCGTGGTCGAGCGCGGCCAGCGCGATCTCGCGCGGCTTCTGCGCCGGCGTCGACGGGAACCATTCCGCGCCCGCCTGCGCCGACACCGTCTTCAGCTGCTCGATCGCGGCCGGCCGGTAGACGTCGGCCGAGACGGTCAGCACCTTCTTGCGGCGCCGCTGGATCAGGTGGCGCGCGAGCTTGGCCACGGTGGTGGTCTTGCCCGCACCCTGCAGGCCGGCCATCAGGATCACCGCCGGCGGCTGCACCGCGAGGTCGAGGTCGGCCACGCCCTCGCCCATCGTCGCCGCCAGCTCCTTGTGCACGATCCCGACCAGCGCCTGGCCCGGGTTCAGCGAGCCGACCACCTCCTGGCCCAGCGCCTTGTCCTTGACGCGGGCGAGGAAGTCGCGGACGACGGGCAGCGCGACGTCGGCCTCGAGCAGCGCGAGCCGGACCTCGCGCAGCATGTCGGCGACGTTGCTCTCGGTGATGCGGGCCTGGCCGCGCATCGTCTTGACGAGGCGCGAGAGGCGGTCGGTCAGCGTGGAAGCCAAGGGGAACCCCGGTGGGCGGCTGGCGCGGCCGCTCGATGGCGACCGCGGCGAGGGTGGGTACACTCCGCCGCGCGATGATTCTATCGAGCGGCTCCCCGACGTTGGCCGACGGCGGCGAGTGGCTGCTGGCCGCGACGGCCTGCGCCCTGTACGTGCTCGCGGCGCTGCCGCAGCCGGCGATGCGCCGCCTGTCGGCGGCTGCGCTGGTCGGCGCCTGGGTGCTGCACCTCTTGCTTCTCGTGATCCACATCGGCGGCGTCGGGTACACCGAGCCCGGCGCCCGGCTCGGCTTCGGGCCGGTGCTCTCGATGACCGTGTGGCTGCTGATCGCGGTGCACACGCTCGAAAGCCGCTTCCTGCCACTTCCCAGCGTCCGGGTGGCGCTCGGCGTGGCCGGGGCGCTGGCCGTGCTGACGGCCGCGGTGTTCCCGGGAGAGCTGCGCGCGGTGCACTCGCGGCTGGCCCCGGTTCACTTCGCGCTCGGCGTGGCCTCGTACGGGTTGTTCGCGGTGGCGGTGCTGCACGCCGCGATGCTCGACGCGGCCGAGCGCAGGCTGCGCGCCGGCGGTCCGATCCGTGCATCCAGCAACGGGCTCGGGATGCCGCTGCTCCAGCTCGAACGCATCACGTTCCGCTTCGTGCAGGCCGGCTTCGTGGTGCTGACCGCGACGCTGGCCCTGGGCGCCGCCACGGCGGGCGGCTGGCGCTGGGACCATAAGAGCGTGTTCGCGCTGCTCGGCTGGGGCGTGTTCGCGGCGCTGCTGGCCGGCCGCCAGTGGCGCGGCTGGCGCGGGCGGCAGGCCACCCGCTGGCTGTACGCTGGCGCGGCGCTGCTGTTGCTGGCCTACGTCGGCTCGCGCTTCGTGTTCGAGGTCGTCCTCGGGCGCCCGGTGGCATGAGCGGCCGAGGGGGCACGACCGGGCCGGGCGCGCAAGGCGGGCCGGCGTGAAGTACCTGATCCTCCTGCTGGTGCTGGTGGTGGCTGCCGCCTGGCTGTGGCGCGGTCGTCGCCGCGACCGCAGCGCCAGCGGCCCGGCCGAGCGGCCTGCCCAGGGCGCGGCGACGATGGTGGCCTGCGCCCATTGCGGCGTGCACCTCCCGCAGCGCGAGGCGCTGTTCGACGCCGCAGGCCGCCCGTACTGCAGCGACGAGCACCGCGTCGCCGGCCCGCGCCCGGCGCCATGAGCGGCGAGCGCCGCGCCGGCGGCGACCGCCGTCGCGGCAGCCGCCCCGGCACCGCCGGCCGCCGCCGCGACGACATCCTGTTCGCCGGCGACAGCGTCAGCGTCGGCGTCGGCACCGAGGACTCGTTCTTCGACCCGGGCTGGCTGGCCGCCGGCGACCTGCCGCGCGACAGCCGGATGCTGCGGCGCCAGGTGCGCCGCATCGCGGCCGCGCAGGACAGCGCCCTCGCGCGCGTGTACCGGACCTACGCCGCTGCGCGCGCGGCCATCGGCGCCGGTCTCGTGCTGGTGCAGGGTCTGACCAGCCTGATCGGCGTGCGCGCCGGCGAGCTGACCGCGCTGATCTGCCTGGTCTATGCGGTGCAGGCGGTGACGCTGTGGCTGCTGCCGCGCTTCCGCCCGCCGGCCGACGGCCAGGCGCTCGGGGCGCGACGGCGCCGACTGTGGCTGTCGACGGTCGGCGTCGACCTGGTCGCCTTCAGCGCGCTGCACCTGCTCGAGGCAGGCACCAGCTTCAACTACGCGGCCCTGCTGGTGCTCCCGGTGCTGATGGCCGGCGTGCTGACCTCGCGCCTGATGGCGCTGGGCACCGCGGCCGCGGTCGCGCTGATGCTGCTGGCCGTGGCCTGGCGCGCGGCCGGCATCGACACCGGGCTGGCCGGCCTGATGCTGCAGTCCGGCCTGGCCGGCCTGGGCCTGTTCGTCATCACGCTGCTGTCCGGCGAGCTGGCGGGCCGGCTTGCGCGCGAGGAGCTCGCCGCGCGCGGCAGCCTCGAGCTGGCGCGCCAGCAGGCGCAGCTCAACCGCCTCGTGATCGAGGAGATGGTCGACGGCGTGCTGGTGGTCGACCGCCGGCTGCGCGTGCGCGCAGCCAACCCGGCCGCGCGCACGCTGCTCGTCGACCAGGGCCTGTCGCCGCCGGCGCCGTTCGGCCTGGACGAGCGCCCGGCATGGAGCGCGCTGCGCAGCGACGTCGAGCGCGCGCTGGCCGAGGGCCACTGGCCCGAGGCCGGGCGCGATGTCACGGTCGACTTCGGCGGCAGGCACCTGCGGACACTGCGGCTGCGGGTGCGCTTCATGCGCCGTGGCGCGCTCGCCGACGACCCGCCGCGGACGGCAGTCGCAGTCGGGCCGGCGGACGAGCGCGACGACGCGCTGGTCGTGCTGCTGCTGGAGGACGTGCGCACGGCGCTGGCGCGCGTGCGCCAGGAGAAGCTGGCCGCGATGGGAAGGATCTCGGCGGGCATCGCCCACGAGATCCGCAATCCGCTGTCGGCCATCGCCCAGGCCAACGCGCTGCTGATGGAGGACGAGCTGACGCCCGGGCAGCAGCGGCTCGTGCGCATCGTCGCCGACAACGCGCGCCGGCTCGGCCGGCTGGTCGACGACGTGATGGAAGTCGCCCCGGGGGCCGCCCCGGCGCTGCGCGCGGTGGACGCGCGCGCAGCGGTGGCCGCGATCGGCGCGGAGTGGGCGCAGACCGCCGGCATCGCCGTCGACACCGGACCGGACGCCGCGAGCCGTCTGCGGCTCGAGCTCGAGCCCGGCCCGCTCGGCGCGGTGTTCGACCCCGAGCACCTGCGGCGGGTGCTGGTCAACCTGCTCGACAACGCCCACCGCCACGCGAGCGACGCGCCTGGCTCGATCGCCGTCCGGCTGGGCCGGGGCAGCGACGGCCGCGTGGCGCTTGCGGTGCTGTCCGACGGCGACCCGATACCGCCCGAGACCGAGCGGCTGCTGTTCGAGCCCTTCATGTCGACGCGCAGCCGCGGCACCGGGCTCGGCCTGTACATCTGCCGCGAGCTGTGCGAGCGCTACGGCGCCGGCATCGAGTACCGGTCGCGACCGTCGGGCGAGCGGCTGCGCAACGAGTTCGTCGTCTCGATGCGGCGCGCCGTGCTGGCCGATACGGCGCCGCCGCCCGCTGCCTCCTGACCTCGGCGCGCGCAGCCGCTAGCATCCGCAGCGCATGACGCCGCCCGCCCCCGTGCCGCGCCTCCTCGTCGTCGACGACGAACCCGACCTGCGCACGCTCTACGAGCTCACGCTGCTGCGCGAGGGCTACGAGGTCGAGAGCGCCGGCGCGGTCGAAGAGGCCTGGACGCGGCTGGCCGCCGGCGGCTTCCAGCTGCTGATCACCGACATGCGGCTGCCCGACGGCAGCGGCCTGGACCTGCTGGCCCGGATGGAGCGGCACGGCCGCCCGGAGAAGGCGATCGTGATCACCGCCTACGCCTCGCCCGAGAACGCCGTCGAGGCGCTGAAGGCGGGCGCCTACGACTACCTGACCAAGCCCGTCGACCTGCGGCAGTTCCGCACCGCGGTCGCCTCCGCCCTCGGCCGCGGCCCGCTGCAGCGCTCGCGCGACGGCGCCGCGCCGCAGGCGACGCTGGCGCGCATGGCCGGCGAGTCGCCGGCCATGCGGCAGGTGCGCACCATGGTGGGCAAGGTCGCCCGAAGCATGGCGCCGGTGCACATCAGCGGCGAGTCGGGCACCGGCAAGGAGCTGGTCGCGCGCGCGATCCACGAGTCGTCGCCGCGCTCGGCCGGGCCGTTCGTGGCAGTCAACTGCGGCGCAATCCCCGAGTCGCTGTTGGAGGCCGAGTTCTTCGGCTATCGCAAGGGCGCCTTCACCGGCGCCCACGACGACCGCGAGGGCTTCTTCCAGGCGGCGCAGGGCGGCACGCTGTTCCTCGACGAGATCGGCGACCTGCCGCTGGCGATGCAGAGCAAGCTGCTGCGCGTGATCCAGGAGCGCGCGGTGCGCCCGCTGGGTGCGGTGGCCGAGTCCCCGCTGAACGTGCGCATCGTCAGCGCGACCCACCGGGACCTCGGCGCCGAGGTGCAGGCCGCGCGGTTCCGGCAGGACCTTTACTACCGCATCAACGTCATCCACATCGCGGTGCCACCGCTGCGGCACCGACTGGACGACCTGCCGGCGATCTGCGCCGCGCTGCTCGGGCGCATTGCCGCCGATGCCGGGGTGTCGCCCGCGCCGACGATCACGCCGACGGCGCTGGAGCGCCTCGCCGCGCACGCGTTCCCGGGCAACGTCCGCGAGCTCGAGAACCTGCTGCACCGCGCCCTGGCCCTGTCGGGCAGGCAGCGGCTGGAGGAGGACGACCTCGGGCTGCCGCCGCTGGGCGAGCCGGCGGAAGACGAAGGCGACGCGGTTGCCTCGCCCCAGGCCGCGCCCGCCCCCGTGCCGCCGCCGGCGTCGGCGGCGGCGCCCGCGGCGCGGGCGCCGCTGCCGGCTGACCTCGTGGCACACCTGGACGAGGTCGAGCGCGAGATCCTCGAGCGCGCGCTCGAGTTGCACCGCTACAACCGCACCGCCGCCGGCGCCAGCCTCGGGCTGTCGCTGCGGCAGATGCGCTACCGGATGGCGCGGCTGGGCATCGGGGGCCCGGGACGGGACGGCAGCCCGGAGCGCGCGGACGCCGACGCGGCTTCATGAGCGGCCGGTCGAGCCGGCCGGCCTGGCGGGACGGCTGGTGGCACGGCGCGCGCGCCATCCCCTCGCCGAACCACGGGCCGCGGCCGCCGGGCTGCGCGGTGTCCCTGGTCGTGCTGCACTCGATCAGCCTGCCGCCGGGCCGCTTCGGCGGTGACGCGGTCGAGCGCCTGTTCACCAACCGGCTCGACTGCAGCGCCCACCCGTACTTCGAGGGGCTGCGCGGCCTGCAGGTCTCGGCCCACTTCTTCCTGCGGCGCCACGGCGCGCTGCAGCAGTTCGTGTCCTGCGACCTGCGCGCCTGGCACGCGGGCCGCTCGTCCTGGCACGGACGCGACAACTGCAACGACTGGTCGATCGGCATCGAGCTCGAAGGCCTCGAGGGCGGCCGGTTCGAGGACGTGCAGTACGAGCGGCTCGCGACGCTGCTGCGCGCGCTGGCGCGCCGCTACCCGCTCGCCGAGGTGGTCGGCCACGAGCACGTGTCACCGGGGCGCAAGCACGACCCGGGACCGGGTTTCGACTGGCCCCGGCTCTCGGGCCGGATGGGCGGCCGGCGGCCGCATGTCGCGGTACACGCCGCCGCGCACGCACCGTCGTCGCCCGACAACCCGGGCAAGCCCTGAAGTCGGGGGCGGGTACACTACGTATAGTGGCTGCGCGGGCGGGCAGACGCTACATCTAGTGCGGCGCAGCCGCCCGCGAAGTACCCGCTGCGATCGCGCAGCACCCATCCGGAACGTACTGTCGGCGCGCCATGCGCGCCATCCGGCAGCCTGCGCTGCCGGCCGCACCGGGCCGACGCCACCGCCAGCCCGTCACCCCGCAGACGACATCGAACACAGAGAGGGAATTGAATGCAATCTGCCGTGTCCACCGCGATCGAAGGCGCCGCCGGCGCCCGCCCGGCCGTGACCGCCGCACCGGGCGTCGCGGCCGCCGGTGCGGCCTTCGCCGGTTACCAGGTCATCCGCCGCAACGGCGCGGTGGTCTCCTTCGAGCCACAGAAGATCACGGTCGCGCTGATGAAGGCCTTCCTGGCCGTGCATGGCACCCAGGGAGCGGCGTCGGCCAGCGTGCGCGAGACGGTCGAGCACCTGACGGAGGCGGTCGTGCGCACGCTGCTGCGTTCGCGCCCCAGCGGCGGCACCTTCCACATCGAGGACGTGCAGGACAGCGTCGAGCTCGGCCTGATGCGCAGCGGCCACCACGAGGTGGCGCGCGCCTACGTGCTGTACCGCGAGCGGCGCGCGCAGGAGCGGGCCAGGACCGTCCAGCAGGCGGCGCCGCGCGAGCCGGTGCTGCAGGTGACCGACGGCGGGCTGCGTCGCCCCCTGGACATGACCGCGCTGCGCGCACTCGTCGAGTCGGCCTGCGCCGGGCTAGGCTCCGAGGTGGACGCCGGGCCGATCCTGGCCGAGACGCGCCGCAACCTCTACGACGGCGTGCCGATCGACGAGGTGCACAAGGCGGCCATCCTGGCTGCGCGCACGCTGATCGAGAAGGACCCGGCCTACACCCGCGCCACCGCGCGGCTGCTGCTGCACACGATCCGCAAGGAGGTCCTCGGAGAGGAGGTGGGGCCGGCGGAGATGGGCCAGCGCTACCCCGAGTACTTCCCGCAGTTCATCCGCCGGGGCATCGCCGCCGAACTGCTCGACGAGCGGCTAGGGCAGTACGACCTCGCGCGGCTGGGCGAGGCGCTGCGCCCCGAGCGCGACCTGCAGTTCGACTACCTCGGGCTGCAGACGCTTTACGACCGCTACTTCCTGCACGTCGACGAGCGCCGCATCGAACTGCCGCAGGCCTTCTTCATGCGCGTGGCGATGGGCCTGGCGCTGGGCGAGATCGACCGCGAGGCGCGCGCGATCGAGTTCTACGACGTGCTGTCGAGCTTCGACTTCATGAGCAGCACGCCGACGCTGTTCAACAGCGGCACCCGGCGCAGCCAGCTGTCGAGCTGCTACCTGACGACGGTGGCCGACGACCTGGACGGCATCTACGAGGCGCTGAAGGAGAACGCGCTGCTGTCCAAGTTCGCCGGCGGCCTGGGCAACGACTGGACCCGCGTGCGCGCGCTGGGCAGCTACATCAAGGGCACCAACGGCAAGAGCCAGGGCGTCGTGCCCTTCCTCAAGGTCGTCAACGACACGGCGGTGGCGGTCAACCAGGGCGGCAAGCGCAAGGGCGCGGTCTGCGCCTACCTCGAGAGCTGGCACCTGGACATCGAGGAGTTCCTCGACCTGCGCAAGAACACCGGCGACGACCGGCGGCGCACGCACGACATGAACACGGCGAACTGGATTCCCGACCTGTTCATGAAGCGCGTGCTCGAGGGCGGCGACTGGACGCTGTTCTCGCCATCGACCTGCCCCGACCTGCACGACAAGTTCGGCAAGGCCTTCGAGGAGGCCTACGTCGCCTACGAGGCCCGGGTCGACCGCGGCGAGATCAAGCTGTTCAAGCGCATGCCGGCCAAGGACCTGTGGCGCAAGATGCTGTCGATGCTGTTCGAGACCGGGCACCCCTGGATCACGTTCAAGGACGCCTGCAACGTGCGCAGCCCGCAGCAGCATGTCGGCGTCGTGCACTCCTCCAATCTGTGCACCGAGATCACGCTGAACACCAGCGACACCGAGATCGCGGTGTGCAACCTGGGCAGCGTGAACCTGGTGCAGCACCTGGTGGACGGGCCGGACGGCCGCAAGGTCATCGACCAGGCCAAGCTGAAGAACACCGTGTCGACGGCGATGCGCATGCTCGACAACGTCATCGACATCAACTACTACTCGGTGAAGAAGGCGCGCGACAGCAACCTGCGCCACCGCCCGGTCGGGCTGGGCATCATGGGCTTCCAGGACTGCCTGTACGCGACGCGCACGCCCTACGCCAGCGTCGAGGCGATCGAGTTCGCCGACCGCTCGATGGAGGCGGTTTGCTACCACGCCTACTGGGCCAGCACCGAGCTGGCCGCGGAGCGGGGCCGCTACGCCAGCTACCGCGGCAGCCTGTGGGACCGGGGCATCCTGCCGCAGGACACGCTCGACCTGCTGGCCGGCGAGCG
>Ga0209985_10005077_pt1 | contig 10387 bp, 10 predicted proteins | sample NOAtaG_FD_187305 | JGI IMG/M metagenome (GOLD analysis project Ga0209985, IMG submission 187305) | Freshwater lake microbial communities from Lake Erie, under a cyanobacterial bloom - NOAA_Erie_Diel6S_1000h metaG (SPAdes) (version 2) | ecosystem: Environmental > Aquatic > Freshwater > Lake ... | reverse complement strand
ATATGGCATTCTTGAGACGGTTGATGAGTTCCGGTGTCAGATCAGCCAGTAGAATCTCGATGCGTATCAGATCATTGCAAAGAAAGACCTTGGCACTAGCACCAGATGACTTCGGTGGATCCGCCTCAGGCATGAGGTTGACAAAGTGGGAGGAAACAGACTTCTTCCGCCAGTTTTGCAGTGTTGCCAGCGAGATCCCTGTCATCCGATGAACCTCAAACGCATTCATACCCGATCTGAAGGCTTTGAGTATGACGTTCTTTTGTTCTTCAGAGTAGCGACGTCCCTTGGCCTTTGCGCTTCCGGCTATCTCCAAAAGAGCAGCTTCAATCTCGTGATGATGTCCCAGGTGTTTCATGTCTCGCAGCATATGCCTTCCTCCTGTGTATTGGGCATAGTGCGATGATAAATGTGTTTATGTCATCAAGCTGCAGGAGGATTTGAAAGGTTTACGGAGCATGGCACAAGGCCCCGGTGCGCCCTTTTCTCAGCCGGATTTGGACTCGATGCCGCCGGGCGGGGGTGCGCCACCGCCGACGCCCGGCGGTGAAAAGGCCTCTATCCAGCGGCTCCCAAGGCAATTCAGCCTGGCTGAAGAAGACGCCAAAAGTCAAGTCTAGAGATTTCAATCTCACGGCCATCGATGCGAAGACGAAGCCAATCGGTTTTAGTTTCTTCTTTGAGCGGCGGCTCATCCATAGCTTTGGGCCTATCATCACTCTTTGTTAAAGTAGGGGGCCGTGAGTAAGCCGCCTCAGAAATAGCCGGCGTATCCTTTGAAGCTAGGCTCTTGCCATCGGCTCCTGCCGAAGCCATGGGCCTAGACTCAGAAGCTGCGGGCCAAGGCTCACTTGCTGCAGGACTCGGCCCACCGGTAGCCTTGGCTTCAGGCGGCGAATGGCCTTTCTCTCTTAGAGGCTTTTTTTCGCCCAAATCCACCTTTTCCGGCCCGGGCGTTTTTCTGAGCCATATGCTAATTGCGGGGCTAGTGAGGCCAAGGGCAGCTGCGATCTCGTGGACACTAGCGCCTCCTTCATGGACCATTTTGGCTTTTTCTTTGATCCCTGGCGGAAGACAGGCCCACTTCTCGGGGAACTTATTTTTAAAAGGCCGTATACTCCGCCGCAAGCTCATCCAAAAGAGAGGGGCTCTTTTGACTGTGATGAGCAGCCGATTTTATGTAGATTTTTCGCATTCCCGGGCCTTCTAGGTTAGGCTAATATGAGCCAATATCGCGCCAAGCAGCCTGTATGCCACATTCATATTGATGCGTCAATGAAAACATTAGCGCTTCGAAAATATCGTTCTCAGCTGCCAAGACCGGCCTCGACTGCTTCTCCCCCAGCTGCTAAAAGCTCCTCGCACGGCAAAACGTCTGAAACGCAGAGGGTAGCCGCTATGACCATTCATCGACAGCACGCGGACGATACGCTCGACACAAGATCAGCTAAGGGGCCCAATGCCTTCGGCGAGATCTCGCCGAAAGCGGGGAAGCTTCCCTGAAAAGGAAGGTGTGCGCCACTTTTATAGCACCAATTCGCTGATCGCAGAGCGGGGTTTTTTAGCCCCTATAGGCTAACTCAGCGGCCCCATCAGGCCAGGATGGCTAAGTCTGGCTCAGTTTTGAAGCGTGGCATGGTCTGTGCTCAGAGGCGTGTGCCCAAAGAGGGTGGATTACGAAGCGTTCGCTGTGAACGCTTTCATTAACAAATAAGGAATAATATCACATGAAAAAACGACCGCCTCCTGACTAGGTAGCCGATTCAAGCATGATGTTTCACCGCATAGGCCAACCTGGGCCTACGTTGCGCTACTTTAAGAGTACGCAGAAAATTTTTAACCTATTTGGAAAAGGTACCACATGCAGAACAAAACTCGTGCAATTGCTAGCCTAATTGATCAGATGACAAACCTCAATAGTTCGACCGATGATCAATTTGTTGATGGTATCCTTCAGCTGCTGACTGAAGAGGTTGAAATGGTAGCAGGTGGTGGTGGCAATAGCTGCATAGACCCGGCTTGAGCGCTCACGACGCTGCAAGACTACGGATCCGACTCGATCCAGTCGGGTACAACGTGCGTTTCAGTACCACTATACATTGCGGCAATAAACCAAAATAAATGCGGCGAGAGTTGATGACCTCGCCGCATTTGCGCCGTGTACCCAAATGATGCATATGTCGTATTTAAACGTTGGCCTGGAGCAACCCAGAGCTGTAAGATTTCGAATAAGCATATCAATCACCCAGGCATCTGATAAACGCGGAGTCGCGAATGCAAACATCGCCCGACCAAACGTTCGTTAGTGATCTCTTGTCGTATTCTTATTCGCTCGGATCCACTATTTTGATTCACAAGATCGCTAACGATTTCACAAAGAAGTCCAATCTGTTTTTTTTTCGAACAGATATCGCATGTCTGAATGCTCCGACTCTGTATGGTTATAGCTCTTCTACAGATGACAAGTATGCGAGAAATATTTCTTTAGCCGAGGCAGTCGAAAGGCTTGCATTTCAATCTGTTTTTTTCAGAGAAAAATTAGAAGAAAATCAAAACCAAGATCGTTGCAGCATCACGGGGACAAGGCTTTTGACCGGAGTCAATTATTCAGTCGATAGTCGACGCGCTTTAGGAATTGATCCAAAATATCCTTCAACTTCTTCAGGAAATGCCATCCACTACGATCAGCGTGAAGCGGCTTTAAATGCTACAATAGAGCTTCATGAACGTAATGTTTTGATGTACAACTTTTATGTGAATCGAAATTCACCTTGTAAAATTGATAACGAAGAAATCATTCAGACTTATGAGAAAACATTTGAGTCTCTAGACTTCTTCGGATACACTGTAGGTCTCTATTTTTATCATTTCAAAGATCTGCCACTTACCTGCATTTGCTCGATTCGTGCGAAAAAACCCACATTATACCCTTATGTGTTAATAGGAACAGGTTCTTCCTTTATGCCTATCAATGCCATGTTAAGAGCATTCGAGGAGGCCCTTAGAATGTGGATATTCAACTATTTTCAATCTGACCTGAAATTGGAAATGGCCAAACAATCTGTAGACCAAGCGAGACACTACTTCAATTATGAGCTTGGTAAACACTTGGTGTATTTTTTAGAATCTGGCGCACAAACCAGTTCAAAAAGTTTCGTGAAAGAGCCTATTTCAAACGAAAAAAGCCTCTTTGAACACTATGACCCGATTTGCATAAGTCTTTTAGAATATAAGAGTTTGAAAGTTGTAAGAGCTTTCTCAGATTTTTGTTGCCCACTCTTTTTTGGGCAAAATTTGCCAATGTTCCCTTGGCAGAACGATCGTCCTAGCCACCCGTTACTTGCACATCCATATTGATTTTGGAGAAGGCACTTGATTTACTTACTGGCTAAAGGTGAGGATCAAAAAAAAGAGGCTGCAATTGTTCTCGATGATGTACAGTTGATTGCGAACTATCCAATCGAATTTTCTGTCAAGGAACAATTTAAAAATTTTGCGTCATCGCGTCGGGATAGTTTTTTATATTTTAACGGCAAGGACAAATGGTGTTTTGGTAGCGTGTTTGATGCGTGTGGTAGAAGAATGGCGATTCGAAAGTTTTCGACCGACCCATTTAATTTCATGGATTTGAAAATCTGTAGAGACTTGGAATTGCTTGGTCGGTCTTGTGATGCAGCATTTCTAAATTTTGAGGCAACACAGACACAGATTTCTGGACAAAAGCAGCCATCCATTCCGATTTATTGCTCTAGTATAAAGCTTAAGTACTTCCTGACTGAGCTAGAGAGTGACTTTGTTTCGACCGATGAAATTCAAAGACAGGAAGTAAAAAAAGTATCCGATCTCGAAGAGATCGCTACATTTGAACTGGATCAAAGATGGAAATATCCGTATCTGACTTCCTCCAGTTCGGATTCCTATCTAAAGATCAATGAGGACTATGAAAAAATTATTGAGGATAGCTCTTCCGAACTCCATCTGATCACCAACAAGGGATCGAGAGGAGTTCTATCGAGTTATCTTTTGGTCCAAGTCTATGCTAAAGTTCCCGCTGCAGTCGTGCATTTCATTTATGTTCCGGTACAGGAGCGAGGTCAGCAATTATCTGCCGGTCTGTTCCGTAAATTTTTATCTGATTTTCAAGTCAAAGATCTTGCGGTTTACTGGATGGCATCTATTGCTAACATTAGATCAATCAAGTCCGCATTAAATATTGGGTTCAAGCCAGATGCCTATACTTACCAGATTGATTTTGATTGCTAGGGCAGGAATATCGGCCTCAATTTTCTATTACTTCACTCATGCATCGAAGGGAAATGGAATGCCAACAAATGCCACTTACACTTACCCCGTCCATTTCCGACCTAGTCACATAGATCCAGTTGATTTGGGGGCGTTAGACGAGTGGGACGTTTATCGAGCAATACACGACAAACTCTTTGTCACCGAGTCCGGCAAAGGCATTTTCGAAGGCGTCATCGCTGAGTCATGGCTGTTCGAACAGCAGAAGCAACGACTATCGGTAACAATCAAAGAAGGTATCAAATTCTCTGATGGTTCACGCATTTCAGTTGACGATGTTATCTTCAGCATAAAGAGAAAAATACTACTCACCTTCGCTAAAAATCCAGTTTTGCCCGCATGCATGGGAATAAAGAAGCCTGTTTTGTCGATAAATGGTGAAATAAATTTGCCGCAGATCAGAAAGGTAGATAGCCGAAGATTCGAAATGGATATCATCGGATGTGACCAAGGTATACTCGAGGAGCTTTCAGGAACAAATTTCGCAATTGTCAAAAAAAGTGAAGTAGGTAGTGATTTTAAACTGAAACAAGTTCCAATTGTCTCAGGAGCTTTTCAGTACGCAATTAATAGTACAGAAGGAGAGATGTATCTCCAACCAAACACCAAAAACTGGCGATATCTAGAGAGAAAAATTAGGCAGCCATTTTCGATAAAAATTGTACCATACTCAAAAGCACAGGAAGCCATCAACGATATCAAACCAAGAGTTGATCTGCCAGACTTTTTGAAGGTTACCAGCCCTGATCTCTTCGAAAAGCTATCGAAATCAGGATACAAGCACGTGATGTCCGTTCCAAACACTGCAGTCATATTAAGTTTGCTACCACTTGATCCAAAAACTGTATCGAAAAATGAAAGAGATACGCTCACATATATTGAGAAAAAATTTGATCGAGAGAAAATTGTTAGAGAAGTAGGCGGTCATTTCTATTCGGCGACAAATCAGCTATTTCCGCCTGATATGAACTGTAGCGCAGATTCGCAGTCACGCGATCTGCGGAGTGAGACTCAAGTCATCCCATCAAAAATAATTATCGAACTGGTTTCGAGAGATTCGAATCCAAACGCAAACAAGCTATTTCAGTCTATAAAAGCGAATATCGAATCAATGGGGTTTCGAGTCTTAGGACCTTCAGCACATGGAAACGAAGATCAGAAAATGCGGGTCAAGATTATGATCACAGGACAGCACCTTGGGCTTCGACCAGTCGAGGTGGTCAATTTAATGGTCGGGCAATTGCAACAAGTACCTGATCCAGGTAATCGAATGAAGAAAATTATCTCTGAGTCTATGACAATTTCCGATAAAGACCAAGCTGCAAAAATAGTTTGCAATGAATTTCATCATTTCAACCATTTTCCCATTCTTCATCGCCGAACAGCATTTATGGCAAAGGATGAAAAGCTTCTAACTGTTTTTTCTCCAGTGACTGCAGCGGTTCATTTGGAAAAAATGATTGAAATATTGGGCGAAAAATGAACGAAGTGGTTGAAAATGATTGGTATGCAATAAAGCAAGTCTTGCAAAATGATTTTCAGTTTCTAGATTTGCGCCGAAAAAAGCCTGTTTGTCGGGGTAGCTTAGCGATTTTGCTGGATGTACTAAGTAAGTCATCGATACTGCCTGAAAAACAAGCGATCGTCTTAGCACCATTCGACGATGCTGAAATCATCCGCGACTTGCAACTCTGTGGATGTGAACTCAGGTATTACCTAATGTCTCCCGCTTCGCGAATGTTTCAATGTCGTCTTTGGGATCAAAACTGGTCCTTTGGTCTTGTGGAGCTGGATCGCCTGTTGGAGTTAAAAGATCAAGTCATTCGAGTCGGACTTGCACTAGGCGATTTTTTATCTCACCCGTATCAACTCGACAGTAAAGAATGGATCAAATACGTAGCATCAAGCGAACGTTATATTTGCGGAGTTACTAGAGTAAATCCGTTAGAAAAAGAACCGATCAGAGGCAGCCAAGAGCAACAGGATGTGCTGAAGCAATCAAATGGAGATCTGAAGTCATACAGTGAGTTACTGTCTGCTCGAAAATCAGGGGCTGCACCTCGGTCAGCATCAATTGACAGTGAAAGCTTGATCGGTCTGATCAATAAGTGCTTTGCCGACAAGGACAACGGACATCGACCTTTTGCTTCCGCGGGCAGCCTGTACAATACTAGAGTTGTAGCTGTCTACTATGACGAAGATTCGGCGACGCCGACGTTACTGAAATGGGGGTTTGACGGAAAATTTGAGGGATCTTATAAGATTAGGCAGCCGAGGAAGCTTCAAAACGCCGGATTTTTGTTTCAAGAGTCTGCAAAAAGCTGGCCTTGCGCGATCTACATAGTTGCGGCATACACAGAACCAGCCCAAAAATATGGGGCAAGAGCTTATCGAATGCTCGTGTTAGAAGCTGGGATGATCATTCAAAACATTCACGTCCTCAGTGCGTCATATGGATGGAACTCGAGAATCATTGCTGGATTTGACGATTCAGTCGTTTCGAGCTCTCTTGCCCTTGATCCGCGAGAGCTGACCATCTGCGCTTTGGTTCTGGGATGAAATGGAATTCGATAAAACCACACGACAGGGTTTTCATTATTTCTCTCGCTATTTTGTCGGTCGTTTATTCAACTATTGTTGTCACTGTATACATTTTCTTTGACTCATTCGCGCTTTCGCGAACCGCTGAAAGTTATGTTCTAGCGACACGAGCGCTAGCAAAGACAGTCAGTCAAGAGGTAGGTAGGGGGAACTACAGAGTAGCATACAGCATGCTATACTCCGCAAAAAGTGACCTCAGCATTGAACTCTTTATCATAAAAATTGATGGAAAAATTGTTTATTCCTTTCCAGATCAATCTCAATTGCCAGAGGAAACAATAGACACGGAACGAGTGAGAGATAGTGCCATCATACAAACAAATTTTGGAAAACAAATTTTGGTTGTTACAGAGCCCTTAATAGGTAGCCGTAAGGATTCTCAGCTAATTATTCATTACGATTTTAGCAAGATCCAGGAACTTAAGAAGTTAATTATTGGCATCGTAAGCTTATCGTCTTTGGCTGGTGTTGTAGTCATCGGCGGATTATTCTTCTTCCTTCGAAGTAAGATCAAAGGACTGTTTGATATTTTTAATGAGAGTGTAATTGCGATTGTCAAAGAAGAATCCTATGACATTCCTGGAATAATGTCCGATCAGTACTACGGAGCTATAAGTGCTTTAAGAGATTTCAGGCAAAAGCTGAAAGATCTTGAGATTAAAGTCATTGACGAGTCGCGTTCAGCTGCAGCAGCCAGAGTATACCAAAATTTGTCACACGATATGCGGGCACCCATTGGTGTATTTGAGCGTCTTTTACTGGCAAAAACAGAGGATATACCGCAGATTCTGCCCTCAATAAAGCAGTCTGTAAGCCGACTCTATATGATGGTTGAAGCAATAAGAAACGGAGATGACGATAGTATCATAAGGAAAACTTTTTGTGCTTTATCTTTTGCTTATGGATATGAAAGTCTACTGGCAAAATCGGATTCTAGAAATGTCAAACTAATTGTTCCAAATCAAGACATCGCATCAGTTTGTATAGATCTTCCTAAAGTAGAGCGATCCTGGATTAACCTTGCATCAAATGCAATTGATGTCGCAAAGAGCCAAGTTGTGGTAGAAACTAATATCGAAGGTCAAGCTCTCGTTATCAGGGTCATCGACGATGGCCCCGGCGTTCCCGACGAATTTTTGCCAAGGCTATTTCAGCGCGGCGCCACTCACGGCAAGCACGATGGCACTGGCCTGGGGCTTGCATACGTTCGACAGATCATGCGTGGGCATGGTGGTGATGTCACTTACCGACGAGAGGGCGGTTTGACTATATTTGAATGCCACCTCCCAAACGCTGTTGAAACGGAAAGAGAAGAAGTAGTGGAAAATTCAGCTGTTCTTGAACTCCAGTTGGTGCAAAAGTTGGTTCGTACTGTGGCCATTTGCTTAGAACCTGAGCAGCTTTCCAAGTCAGTCATGGCCAAACTGACTTCATATAAAACCGACGAGTTCTTATTTTCTGGGGACCGTGAAGGCGCGAACATCGTGGTGTCCAACATCGACGAGATTATGTTCGACGTGCTTGAAGGTGACGAGCAAGAGTTTATCCATGTCACCCACAATTGGGGCAATGACGAGGCTATTGTTGCGAAGCTTAGGCTAAAGTTCAATCTTGATTGAGGGTGCTTAGGTGCTGGATAGACTAAAGGTCCTGATAGTCGAAGATGACAAGAGCGAAATAAAAAACATTGCAGCCATGCTTAAGGCTCTGAATGCGGAGTATTCACAGGCCATTACTGTGAGCGAGGCAGTGCGTGATCTCATTAGGTACTCATTTGACTTCCTTCTGACAGACCTTCATATTGAAACGAGGGCCGGCATTGAGCGGCCCGATGGCCTCACTGTTATCGCTGCAGCTATCGAGCACCAGCCCAATATCACGATCGTAGCGACATCCAACGATCCGAGAACGGAAATCGTAAACGATGCTCTAGCAGCTGGTGCTCATCATTTCATCAGAAAACCCTTGTCCAAGGCTGACGAAATTGAGATTGCTTTCAGGCTCGCCGATGAGCGCCGGCGTATGGCGTTCGATGCAGGAAAAGCTACTCGCCGGAAAAAACCATCTGGCCATTGGGAAAAGTTCGCAAAGATTTTTCCTTACGGTATAGTCCTAGGCGAACGGGAGCAGAAAATTGCCAGGCTCGTAGCCAAGAAGCAGGCTTCCTGCATAATCGTTGGCGAAACAGGCACTGGCAAAGAGGAAGCTGCAAAGCTGATCCATCGCCTCCGCTGCGAGGAGGAGGGAGCTATTCCCTTTGTAGCAGTAAACTGTGCAACTATTACAGGTAACCTCGCTGAGTCGATTCTCTTTGGCCATAAAAAAGGCGCCTTCACTGGCGCAGATGAAGCAGGGACCGGGTACATCACCGAAGCGGACAGAGGAATCCTCTTTTTGGATGAGATCCAGACCCTATCCATTCCAATCCAGCAAAAGCTCCTTCGAGTTTTAAATGACGGCACCTATAACCGCCTTGGCGAAACCAAAGTTCATAAAAGTCAGTTCCAGCTGATCGTCGCCTCTACAAAAGATCTTTCCGACGAAGTGGCCGAGGGCCGCTTCCTCGTTGATATCCAAATGCGGATGATGGGACTCGAACTTTCCATTCCACCGCTGAGAGCGCGACCACACGATATGGCTGCGCTTGTCGCGTTATTTCTATCCCGGAAAAGCATCGTCCTGGAACAGGAGGTGTTCAACGCCCTGGTTGCAAGGCTTCAGAAGTACAGCTGGATTGGAAACATTCGCCAGCTGTTCAAATGTCTTGAAGCATGGCTTTTAAACTGTGAACTGGATGACCTGCCCCTGACAGCAGATAACTTTCCTGAGTTCAAGGATCTCGCCGGGCCGAGGCCGGCTGCAAAAGCCGAGGACTCAGGGAACACCGACTTTAGTGCCGCTCTTGGCAAAGACTATGATCTTGAAAAGATCGTGGAAGCTTTTGAAAAAAGCTTCATTGAAAGCGCTCTTAGGCGTCACCCTTCCATTGCCGAATGCTGTCGCGCCATCAACGTCCCCCGCTCGACTTTGGACGCCAAACGCAAAAAGTATGGGCTACTGTGATCTTTGTAAGGCGCCCGCGCGCTTTATTCTAAAGTTTTCTCTGACTGGAGTTTCGCCAATAGGATCCAGGCGAACTTCGAAGGCCTTTCCCATCAATGGGTAGAAGGCGCAAAGGGTCGATTACCTAACTTTGGAAATTTCGCATTTGAGCTGGGTTAGTAGTTCATTTTGATCGGGAGTTAGTGTAGGGCCCCCCAATTCGCAAACCATTTAAGCTGCAAATCGTTCCATCCATTCGGATGGGGTAAGCATGTCAAGTGAACGATGCGGTCTATTGTTATGATAAACATCAATAAATGAGGCTTGAAATGGACCCCACTTATTGGACCAGTGACATAGTTAGGTAACTCTGGCATATTCTGTCAGCACGGTTCAGAGAGGTCCCATGAAACGCAAGTCTTACTCACCAGAATTCAAGGCA
>Ga0209985_10005074_pt1 | contig 10389 bp, 10 predicted proteins | sample NOAtaG_FD_187305 | JGI IMG/M metagenome (GOLD analysis project Ga0209985, IMG submission 187305) | Freshwater lake microbial communities from Lake Erie, under a cyanobacterial bloom - NOAA_Erie_Diel6S_1000h metaG (SPAdes) (version 2) | ecosystem: Environmental > Aquatic > Freshwater > Lake ... | reverse complement strand
CATTGACCGGGGCTGGCCAGGAGAGTGAAAACCCAGAACGCTGGAGGGTAGGGACGGGGGTGGCGCGGCTCGAACTGAAGGTGAAGACGAAGAGAGGAAGGAGGGTGCGAATCCTGGATTCGCACCCTCCTTCCGGCTTGCAGGCTCAATTTCCGGCCAGTTGTGAGGGGAGCTGGCGGTCGACCGCCGGGCGGGTCGGCTGGTTGGCCAGCCGCCACATCTTGGCGAAGATCGTCCGGGTCACCTTCTCCATCTTCTCGTAGTCGATCTTGTCCGGATGATCAGACTGGCGATGGTAGTCCTCGTGGATGCCATCAAAGTAGAAGATGATTGGAATGCCCTTCTTCGCATAGTTGTAGTGGTCACTGCGGAAGAAGAGACGTTCCTTATCGTTTGGATCGTCATACTTGTAGTTGAACTGCAGATTGAGGTAGGACTGATTGACCTTCTCACTGAGCTCGGCGAGCTGACTGCTCATCATGCGTGAGCCGATGACATAGATCTCATTTGGACCGGTCAGGCCGGCATTGCGGGGGTTCGAGTCGTCAGCCTTGCGGCTCCGGCCGATCATGTCGATATTGAGTTGGGCAACGATCTGCTTGAGGGGAACGGTCGGATGCTCGACAAACCATTCTGATCCCCAGAGCCCCTTCTCCTCTCCGGTGTGCCAGACGAGAAGGATCGAGCGCTTCGGCTTCGGGCCGCGGGCGAGAGACTCGGCAATCGCCAGAACGGCGACGGTGCCCGAGCCGTCATCATCAGCGCCGTTGAAGATGCGGTCGCCATTCTGATCGGGGTTGCCGATGCCAACGTGGTCGTAGTGGGCCCCGACGGCGACGTATTCCTGGCGGAGGACCGGGTCGCTTCCCGGGAGAACCGCGACGACATTCTGGGTCATGATCTCCTCGCCAGTGACCTTGACGGCGAAGGCGAGCTGCCGATTGGGCGTCAGATCAAAAGACGGACCGACCGTTCCCTCCTCGACCTGCTTCCTGAGGGTCTCAAAATCGACCTTCTGTCCGGCCATCAGCTCGCGGGCCGACTTCTCGGAGAGGATGATGGTGGGGAGTGTGGAGCTTGGGGCAACCGCGCCCATGGTCGGACGGGAGGCAGAGATGGTCTGCTGGTGCAGCTGATCCCAGAAGCGGAGCGTGAAGTTACCAGGGAGCGTAACGATGCCTTTTGCCCCGTGCTGGCGGCCAAAGCTCTCGGCGGTCTGGTAATCGACGCCGACCTTTCCACGCAGTTCGTTGCGTCCGACTCCCTTCGGCAGTCCATCGAGAACCACGAGAATCTTGTCACGGACATCGATTCCCTGGTATGGATCGAGCCCTTTCGACTTCAACTGGAGGCCGTGGCCGACGAAGACCAGCTGACCGGTGGCGCTTCCATCGTTGGCCCGGGCGATGAAGTCGGTTCCCAGCGCAAGTTTGCGCCCCTCGAGAGTTGCACTGGTCTGATCAACGACCAGCTTCCGATTCTGGAGGGGGATCTTCTGAAAGAAGGTGCCATTGTCGCCCGCCGGTGTGAAGCCCCACCGTGACAGGTTGAGGGCGAGGAACTTCGCGGTCAGGTCGAGCCCTCGTGAAGGGGTGTTCCGGCCCTCCATCTCATCGGATGCGACAAAGTACAGGTAGTCACGAAGCTGGGCGGCGGTGATCCCCTCAACCGGTCCAAAATCCCCTTTCGGAGCGGGTTTCTGGGCGAGACCCAACCCGGGCAGGAGAAGCGCCAGCACGAGTGCGGCATTTAGAAACTTTCTTATCACTTTACCTCCAAGGTTCTTACTTCTTGTCGTCGAGCACCTGTTCAAGCAGCTCGATCAAGGCATCATTCTTTCGTTCGACCTCAAGCCTTGACTCATCCAGCCGCTGCTTCAACTGATCGAGCTGGTCGGCGAGATGGAGAGCGGCGAGGATTGCCAACTTGAGTGAGTCCGCCGTGCTCGCCTCATCGGCAATGGCGTTCATGCGCGAATCGACCATCTCCGCGAGGCGGATCATGCGGGCCGCGTGGCCATCGCTGGCCCGGATATTGTAGCTCTGATTGTAGATGCGCACACTGACGATTTGACTGTTGTTGTCCATAGCTGGGCGATCAATCATTGAGCATTGCGAGTGATCAGGCGACGCCGGGCTGTATGGCCGACATTCCCTGCCCGGATCAGGCACATACGGTCGGTCGCGATCGGCCACAAGCACTGACGACGGTGTGTTCCGGCCAGTTTCAACAGATGAGTCCGCTCAATGGACTCATTTGTTGACCGATTCGGCCTCGATCTCGAGGGTCGCGACAGCATCGAGGATATCCTCGACTCGCTGACGTAGTTCGAGGCGATCGGTCACGAGATGATCGATCCGCCGTTCGAGCTTGCGCTTCTCGTCAGAGAGGGTCTCGATCTGGAGAAGCAGACCGGCGATCTCCTTCTGCATCAGGATTCTCTCGACGCGGAGATCACGACAGAGATCGGTAACCTGCCGGATCCTCTCCTCAAGCCGGGCAAATGAGCTTTCGACCGTCTGCTGGTTCACATCGCTCTTCATTGCGGTCTCCTGATACTGCTGATCACGGTTGGGACCAGAATAACGGTCTAGCGCAATTCAGCTCCAAAGCGTGACGCGAGGGCCCTGACGACCTGCTCCTGAGCCTGGGCGATCTCCTCATCGGTCAGGGTCCGATCGGCCGCCCGGTAACGGAGCGAGAGGGCGATCGAGTGGCGTCCCGCGGGAAGTTCGCGACCACGGTAGATGTCGAAGATTCGCAGATCGACGAGATGGGGCAGACCCAGCCCACGAATCGTCTCTTCGATCGCCTGCCAGGTGACTGCGGTGTCGATCAGCAGCGCCAGGTCGCGCACCACGGTGGGAAACTTGGGTAGTTGGCGGTAACGCGGTTCGATTCGTGCCGCCGTGAGCAGCTTCTGGAAGTCGAACTCGGCGAGAAGGATCGGCTGTTTGACCTTGAAACCGGCGACGAGTCGCGGATGGAGCTGGCCAACTGAGCCAATGATCTCTCCCGAGGCCAGACGCACCTCGGCGGCCCGTCCCGGATGGAGCGCCGCGACTTCGGTCGTCGGGAGAAACTGGAGCGGAGCGAGACCAAGCTGATCGGCGAGCGCCTCGATGAGCCCTTTCAGGTCGTAGAAGTCGAGCCGGGCGCCGGCATCCTGCCAGTCAAACTCGTTTCGGGCGCCGGTCGCGACCATGGCAAGGCGCTCGATCTCCGTTGGCCGTCCGCCAGCTTCGGTCGGGTTGGCGAGAAAGCACTTGCCGATCTCGAAGAGACGGACGTGGCGCGAGCCGTGATTGAGGTTGTGTTCGAGTGCGCGGAGCAGACCTCCGGCCAGCGTAGTCCGCATATGCGACTGGTTGGCATCGATCGGGTCGAGCAACTCGAGACGCCCCGACGCGGGGTGAGCGCTGAACTGGGCATCGAGCGCAGCATTGACGAAGCTGAAGCTGATCGCCTCGTGGAAACCGGCATTGGTCAGAAGCCGCCGCGTCGCGCGGCGATCATCCTCGCCGGTCAGGTAAGCGCCGGCGCCGGCGCTGCCAGGCAGCGAGGTCTGGAGCAGATCGTAGCCCCGGACCCGGGCAACCTCCTCGATCAGATCCTCCTCGATCCGCACATCGATGCGCCAGGTTGGAGAGACGACCTGTAAGGTCCCCTCGGCCGGACCACGATCGACCCGACAGCCGAGCGCGGTGAGGATTCGCTCCGCCTCCGCCAGTTCGATCGGCAGACCCGTCAGCGCCTCATAGCGGGCGGCCCGAAAGATGATCGGCTGGAAACTCGCGGCAATCTCATCACGCCCCGGATAGACATCGATCAGACCATCGAGGATCTGGCCACCGGCAATCTCAGCAATCAAGGCGCTGGCTCGATCAGAAGCGAAGGAGACGATCTCCGGATCCGTTCCCCGCTCGAAGCGGTAGGAGGCCTCGGTGCTCAAACCGAGCGCTTTCGAGGTCTGACGGATCTGGAAAGGCGTGAACCACGCCGCCTCAAGCAGCACATCGACGGTCGAATCGCTGATCCCCGAATCCTCTCCGCCCTTGATGCCGCCAATCGCGACCGCCCGCTCGGCGTCGGCGATGACCAGCATCGCGGAGGTCAGCTCGCGCTCTTCACCATCGAGCGTGGTCATCTTCTCTCCGTCCGCCGCGCGACGAACGATGATCCGGCGCCCCCGCAGTCGCTCAAAATCGAAGGCGTGGAGTGGCTGGCCGGTCTCGAGCATAACGTAGTTGGTGATGTCCGCGACATTGTTGACGCTCCGCTGCCCGAGCGCCTCGAGCCGGCTCACCAGCCAGTCCGGAGATGGTCCAATCCTGACCCCCCGGATGAGGCGGGCCGTGTAACGCGGGCAGAGCCCGGCGTCGCGGATCTCGACGGCGGTCGCCGCCGCCGTCTGCTCGGCCACCGGCTTGATCACCACCGGCGGCATCCTGACCGACCGACCACCGAGGGCCGCCACCTCGCGGGCAATGCCGAGATGCGACAGTCCGTCCGGGCGGTTCGAGGTCAGGTCGAACTCCAATATCTGGTCATCGCCGTGGGGCTCGACCGCATCGACCGCCAGGCCGGCCATCGTCAGGCGGGTCGCCAGCTCTCGCGGATCAAGATCCGTCTCGACTATCTCCTTCAACCAGTTGTAACTAATCTTCATGTTCTTCCGCCAGATCTTAGCTGAATCTGTTTCGCGATCCTCAATCAATAACTATCAACCATCAATCATCAACCAATAACCATCAACCATCGAAAAATGGCAGTCGACCGACTGGCTAGTCGGTCGACGCGGTCCCCTGCGGGATGATCAGCAACTCTGCATCAAAGAGCGTCTTGGCCAGGTAGTCGGCGAAGGTCGCCGCCGACATGGCCAACTTGCCCCGCGACAGCTCGTCAAAGATTCGCCGGTTGGGCGAGACCAGCGAGAGCATATCGGTTGCCAGGTGAAGATAGAAGGCCTCATCGAGCTGCTCTGGCTGGCGCTGGGCGACCAGTTCCTGAATCTTCGCGGCAAACTCCTCGCCGGGGACCGCCCCGGCGAGCTGCCTTCCACCCGGGCAGAGGTAGACGCGGTCGTGGCGTCCGCTGAAGACCACCCGGTAGTTCTCATTGTCCGGCAGTTCACCAATCTCGCTCGGCGGGACGAAGAGTGATCCGGCGACAATCTGACGGTCAAAGAAGGCGCTGTTCAGATTGACGGCCTCGTGGATCTTCGGGGTGGCGTAGAAGACGAGCTGCCCCTTCTTCTCGAGCCCCATCAGCAGCTCCTGTTGCTGTGACTGGGTCTTGCGATGGATCGTGAAGCGAAAGTAGGGCAAACCGACCAGCTTCGACTCACCGGCGTTGCGCCGCTTCAGATAGTCACTCGCCTTGAACTGGATAAAGATTGGATGCCCACGGCGCGGCTCGACCTTCGCCCGCTTCGCGCCGCCCACGCCGCGGCGGACGATACTCTCCGATTCACTGACACGCAGCCATCCGTGTGTCCCGACCAGCTCATGCGTCAGGACAAAACCATAGGCAAACTCGGAGACCTTGCGTTTCATAGGCGTTCAGTTAGCGAAACTGTTCAAGAAACCGGATGTCGTTCTCATAGAGCAGACGGATGTCGTCAAGACCATACATGAGCGCACAGAGCCGGTCGAGCCCAAGCCCAAAGGCGAACCCGGTATACTCATCAGGGTCGATCTCTACTCCGCGCAGGACATTTGGATGAACCATTCCCGACCCACCCATCTCGATCCAGCCCGATCCCTTGCAGACCCGGCAACCGGTGCCCCCGCACTTGAAGCAACTGTAGTCGATCTCCGCGCCCGGTTCGACGAATGGAAAGTAGGAGGGACGGAATCGCGTGCGGGTCTGCGGTCCGAACATGCGCCGGACGAACTCCTCAATCGTCCCCTTCAGGTCGCCGAGGGTGATTCCCCGCTCGACGAGGAGCCCTTCGACCTGGTAGAACATCGGATTGTGCGTGGCATCGGGCGTGTCACGCCGGAAGACTCGCCCGGGAGCAATCACGCGGAGGGGCGGACGGCGGCGCTGCATCGAATGGATCTGCACGGTTGAAGTCTGGGAGCGGAGGGCGAGCTTTTCGCTAATATAGAAGGTGTCCTGGCGACTCCGCGCCGGGTGGATCGCCGGGATATTGAGGGCATCGAAGTTGTAGAAGTCGGTCTCGACCTCTGGGCCGTCCTCGATGTGGTACCCCATTGAGACAAAGATATCTTCGATACGCTGACGGAGGAGGGTGATCGGATGGAGATGGCCAGTCGGCAGAGACCGTCCCGGCAGGGTGACGTCGATCCGTTCCGTCGCCAGCTGCGCCGACTCGCGGGCCGCGGCAAACCCGGACTCGAGTCGCGCCAGCTCTCCCTCGATCTCGTCCTTCAGTTCATTGAGAAGCTGACCGGTCAAACGACGCTCTTCGGGCGAGAGGCGCCCAAGGGTCTTCATCTCCGCCGTCAGCAAACCACTCTTGCGGCCAACCCAGCGATCACGCAGCGCGGTCGCCTCCGGCTCGGCCGTTACTTCACCCATTTCGCGGCGGAAATCTTCTCGAAGTTGGTCGATTCGATCTGACATGACACTATTTCCAGCAGAGAAGTGGCCCGCGCAGGAGCGGCGAAGCTGGATGAGCGCGGAGATCGCCACCTCTCCAACTCACTCAGGTCTTGCCAGTGGAACCGGAGGATCCACGGCCGCTCTTCTCCTGTCAAACCAAAATCCTGTCAAACCAAAAGACCCAGGACTTCGGAAGAGACCAGCAAGCCCTGGGTCGGATTAATCACTAAGATGGCGGCCGGGACGACTAGGCCGCTTTGGCCTGGAGAGCCTTCTTCGCCGAGCCGGCGAGATCGGCAAATGCCTCCGGCTGATTGACGGCCAGGTCGGCCAGGATCTTTCGATCGAGATCGATGCCGGCCACCTTCAAGCCATGCATAAACTGGCTGTAGTTAAGGCCGTTGATCCGGGCGGCGGCGCCAATACGAACGATCCAGAGTGAACGATAGTCACGCTTCTTGATCTTCCGGCCCACATAGGCGAATTTAAGGGCGCGCTCGACCGACTCCTTCATGGAACGATAGAGTTTGCTCTTCGTACCACGAAAGCCTTTCGACAGTTTCTGTAGTTTTTTGCGCTTATCGAGGCGCTTACTCCCACGTTTAGCTCGCGGCATGTCTTCCTCCTTACAAAAGGTATGAAATGATGATTACCAAACCAGTCAAGTCTGCGGTCCGGATCTACTTCCGGCCGTAAGGCAGCATCGCCTCGACACGATCCTGGTCGGCCACGGCCACGAGCACATCGATATCCAACTGGCGTTTCCGCTTGGTCGACTTCTTGGTCAGAATGTGGCGGGCGTGTGAATGACCGCGCTTGATCTTTCCAGTCGCGGTGGTGCGAAACCGTTTGGCCGCCCCCTTGTGCGTTTTCAGTTTTGGCATAACTTCCCTTTCCTTCGACTTGAGTTACATGATTCAGATGCCTGTCTTCTCGACTCCAGGCCATTCCGGCCCAGTTCGAGGGCAAATCTTGTGCTAGCGCTTCGGGCCAAAGATGACGATGATCTGCATGCCCTCGTGGCGCGGGCGCGACTCCGGAACTCCCTTGTCGGCGAGATCCTTCTCGAGCCGCTCGAGGAGCTGGAATCCCAGCTCTTTATGAGTGATCTCGCGGCCACGGAAGCGGATGGTCGCCTTGACCTTGTTGCCATCCTCGAGAATCTCCCGCGCATGCTTCATCTTGAAATTGTAGTCGTGATCATCCGTCATTGGACGGAACTTGATCTCCTTGACCTCGATGACTGCCTGCTTCTTCTTGGCTTCGTGAGCCCTCTTCTTCTGCTCGTAGAGGTACTTGCCAAAATCGATGATCCGGCAGACGGGTGGAACCGCCTGCGGCGCGACCTCGACCAGGTCGTAACCACGCTGGCGGGCCAGGTCGATCGCCTGCTGCGGGGTCATAATCCCGAGCTGCTGCCCCTCCTCATCGATGACCCGGACTTCCCGGGTGCGAATACGCTCATTGACACGAACCTGCGGGGCACGGGTATCGCGCCGCATCCCGCCTCGAAAGCCGCCTCCAGAAGAACCAGTGTTAATAACTTTACCTCCGCGATAGTTGGGGTTGAACGGATAATTGCAGAGCTTCAGGTCTGCAGAGCTCGTGACTCGACGAGGCTCTTCAGACGAGCGCTGAATTCGGCCACCGGAACGGCCCCAGTGTCGCCCTTGACGCGATCACGAACCGCCACCGTGCCGGCCTCAGCCTCACGCTCTCCAATCACAAGCATAAAAGGAATCTTCTTCAATTGTGCATCACGGATTTTGGCACCGATCTTCTCACTCCGCAAGTCGGCCTCGACGCGGAGCCCGTCAGCCCGGAGCGACTGCTCGACGGCCCGGGCCTGGTCATTGAAACGATCGGAGATCGGCAGAACGATCGCCTGGAGCGGCGCCAGCCAGACCGGAAAGGCCCCGGCATAGTGCTCGACGAGGATGCCGAAGAAGCGCTCGAAGGATCCGAGGATCGCCCGGTGGACCATGATCGGCCGGTGCGGTTTGTTGTCGTTGCCGATAAACTCGATGCCGAAGCGCTGGGGCAGGTTGAAGTCGACCTGAATGGTCGAGAGCTGCCAGGTGCGCTTGATGGCGTCGACGACCTTGAAGTCGATCTTCGGGCCGTAGAAGGCGGCCTCATCCTCCATGCGCTGATAAGGTAGTCCGCGCTCGTTGAGGGCCTCGGCTAGGGCGCCCTCAGCGAGGTCCCAGATCTCGTCCGAACCGAGATACTTCTCGCGGTCGGTCGCGTGGCGCACCGAGAGTTCGGCCTTGTACTCAAAGCCGAAGGCGCGGAAGATCAGGTCGACGAGGTCGAGACAACCAAAGATCTCGGCCTTCAACTGGTCGGGCGTGCAGAAGATATGGGCATCGTCCTGGGTGAAACCGCGCGCCCGCATCAGTCCGTGGGAGACGCCGGAGCGCTCATAGCGGTAGACGGTGCCGTACTCGGCGTAACGCTGCGGCAGGTCACGATAGGAGCGCTGGCGTGAGCTGTAGATCTGGATGTGGAAGGGGCAGTTCATCGGCTTGAGCCGGTACTGAAGAGCCTCATTCTCAGAGTCGACCATGCCGGGATAGAGAACATCCTGGTAGTGCTCGAGGTGTCCGGAGATCTTGAAGAGTTCCGACTGGGTAACGTGCGGGGTATAGACGAAGTCGTATCCGCGCCGGTAGAGCTCTTCGTTGAGAAAGTTCTCGATCAGCTTGCGGATCATGGCCCCGTTAGGGTGCCAGAGGACGAGTCCGGAGCCAATCGCCTCGCTGAAGCTGAAGAGGTCGAGTTCCGGTCCCACCTTGCGGTGATCGCGCCGTTCGGCCTCTTCCTTCTGCTTGATCCAGTCGTCGAGCTCTTCCTGGGAGAAGAAGGCGGTGCCGTAGATGCGCTGCATCGGCTCGCGCTTTTCGTCGCCCTTCCAGTGGGCGCCGGCAATCGAGAGCAACTTGATCGCCTTGATCTTGCCGGTCGAGGGAACGTGCGGTCCGAGGCAGAAGTCGACAAAGGGGGTTCCCTCGATCGTGTAGCAGCTGACCGTCTCACCGCCCTTTTCGGAGATCAGCTCACACTTGAGCGGCTCTTCGAGGCTCGCGAACTTGGCCTCAGCCTCCGGCTTGGTCATCTCGACCCGGCGGTACTCGAGGTTGCGCTTGATCAGGTCACGCATCCGCTTCTCGATCTTCGGCAGATCATCCGGAGTGAAGCGCGCGCCGTCGGCGCGTTGAAAATCGTAGTAGAAGCCACCCTTGGGATCGTTGAGCAGGGCGGGACCAACCCCGAGACGGGTTCCCGGATAGAGATCAAGAACGGCCGCGGCGAGCAGATGGGCGGTCGAGTGGCGGTAGATTTCGAGCGCCTCCGGAGACTCGGGGACGATCGGTTCAACCCGTTCGCCGGCGGCGAGGCGGTAGCCAAGATCGACCGGATCGGCGGCCGGAAGATCATCCCGGAAGAGACGGGCGGCAATAGCCCGCTTCGCCTCGTCACGATTCTGCTGTTTGAGGGATTCAAAGGCCGAAAGGCCGTTCAGAGGCTGGTGCGGTGCGCTAATCTCTTCTCTCTCACTCACGGCGTAAATCCTTGATCGGTGCACGGATCATCGGCAACGGAAGGTCGAGACCGACCGGGGTCTAAGAGCCCCCCCGGCAATTGAGCGTCGCGGTGGCGGATCATTTCGGTGCGGCTAAAGCTCGTTGCCGCTAAAGCCGGATTGACGCCAGAGTGACGGTCGATAATCTGCCTTCCAGAGTGACGATCCAATGAATCTCCAGAGAGTTTCCCAAGGGAGGGAACGCAAGGTGATTCGATAAGGTGATCTGGTAA
>Ga0209985_10005064_pt1 | contig 10401 bp, 17 predicted proteins | sample NOAtaG_FD_187305 | JGI IMG/M metagenome (GOLD analysis project Ga0209985, IMG submission 187305) | Freshwater lake microbial communities from Lake Erie, under a cyanobacterial bloom - NOAA_Erie_Diel6S_1000h metaG (SPAdes) (version 2) | ecosystem: Environmental > Aquatic > Freshwater > Lake ... | reverse complement strand
GTTGATCCGGCCGAGGAACGACCCGAACTCGTCGATGCCGGACAGGGTCAGGGGCTGGCGCGTCAGCCGCTTGATGAGCGCCGACATGGACATGAACTGCGACGGCCCCAGGTGCTGGCCCATGGTCGCCGTGTTCAGGATGCGCGAGATGCACTTGACCGGGTGATCCTTGCCCGCTCCCGAGGGGGCGAGGAACAGGGCGTACAGGTGTGTGGCCGACCTCGTAGGGCCGGCGTACACGCGCCCCGCCGCGGTCCCCACCAGCGTCAGGGCGGCCAGCAGGGCGCCGCCGGGCTGGGGCGTTCGGGCCGAGTCGCAAATCCATTGGGCGATGTCGCCGACCAGACCGGGGGGCGTGGCAAGAGCCGCCGGGAACTCGTCTAACTGGCCATATACGGGCGCTTCTTGCTCGATATCCGCCGCAACTGGCCTGATTTGGTCGCTTACAGGCCGCCGCAGGTCAATCACCACGTCCGCGATCAGGCCCAGCCGCTCCTCCAGCCACAGCAGGGCGTCCCCCTCGTCCAGGTCCAGCGCCACCATGACCAGATCGATCGCGCTGTACGTCTCGTTCGTGCCGAAGTCCTTGATGCCGTTGGACTGGATCGACAGGTTGCGCTTGCGTTGCTCAAGCGGGCGCCCGCTGCTCGACGGACGCCACGTCGCCACCGCCTCGTACCCGCCGCGGGCGGGGCGCAGGTCGTACAGGTCCAGCGCCGGCACCCACTTGTTCAGGTTGGCCAGCGCCGTCACCTTCGCCACGCTGAACGGGTCGCTGTCGTCGATCTCGACAGGCGCGGCGCTGACCGGCCTGTCAGCGCGCCGCCCACCCCGCGCCCATCCAGCGCCCTCCAGCGCCTCCTCCAGCGCCTCCATGTCCGCCTCTGACAGCAGGGGCAGATCGGTCGCGGGCACGGGTCCGCGCAGCCACACATAGGGCTGTCCGGTGGCGGGGTGGATGCTGGGCGGAACCACCGTCTGGCGGGTGTCGTATCCGGTGAGCACGTCCAGCAGGCGCCCGTCCGGCCCGTCATAGGGCTTGGAGCGCAGGGACTTGGCCGCCCGATAGAACCGCGTCTCGCCCTTTTGCCCGCGCTTGACCATGCTTGATGCCGGGGCCGCGCGCAGCAGGTCGTCCAGCACGTCAGGATCCGAGGCGTCGAAGTCCAGCGCGACCACATAGGTGTCGTCGCCAGCATGCGTGCCCAGCACGATTCCCGCGTTGGCGTCAGGCCAGCGGTTCCACAGGCCCAGGGTGAAGGCGTCCGGACCGACGTCGCGGAACCGTTGCCAGCGGGGCATGCCCGACCAGTGGTTGGCCTTGAACTCGCCCGGCGCCTTGCCCTTCGCCCCGTGCGGAGCGTTGGCAGGGATCAGGGGCAGGACGGTGAAGCCGAGGGGCGTCAAATCCGTCGCCGCTACAGTGAATGCTGACACTACCCCTCGCCCCCCACCGGGATCGTCCAGGCCGACACGATCCGGTCGCCGGCCGCCTTGTTCGCCTCGTTCACGACGATGCAGAGGAAGGTCGCCCACTCGTCGCCCGACAGGCGCGCGAGGTCGGTTTTCTTCAGGCCCGTCAGGTACTCGCCGGCCTTGTCGCCAGCGCGCAGCACGTCATCGCGCGTCAGGTACGGGGTCACTTCCACACCTCCTGCAGGCGCTGTTCGTGGCGCTTGACGCCGGGAATGATCGTGGTGTGGTCGCGGCCGCCGTAGTACTTGCCGATCTGCGGCAGGCTGAACCGCGGGCGGTTGCCCTCGGCGCGTTGCTGGCGGATCTCCCACCACGCCTCTTGCCTCGCCCGCACAAGCCGGGGGTTTCGGTCGGTCGTGTTGTTGTTGCTGACCATCTCGGCCATGGACACGCCGTGCCTGATCGCCACTTCGGCCGTAATCAGCGCCATGCTCTTGCGCTCGGGCTTGCCCAGGGTGGCCAGCACGTTCGCCATGAGGCGGCACAGCTCGACGCGCCCGCCATCCGAATGGATGCGCCCCATGCAGGTCGCCAGGATCAGGCGCACGTCGGCCACGGGCAGGGCGTTGATGGCGCCCATGACGTCGGCCAGCGGCGCGCTCGCGTTATCGTTGACAGGGACCGCGCTCATAGCCCGGCCCTTTCGCGGATGCGGGCGGCGTTGGACTTGGAGATCCAGTAACCGTTGCCGTACAGGGTCTGGATCGCGTCCTTGAACCCGGCCAGCCGCAGCTTGCGGCGGACGTGATAGACGACGACCCTGACCGCCTGCCATTCCGGGCCGTCGCCGTTCGGATGCAGGAACGCCTGGTCGTAAACGGTGCCCGTCGACTGCGGCATGCCGGGCCGCGACACCAGCAGGGCCAGCACCTCCGACTCCTGCTTGGACATGCCGAACTCGGCGCGATAGTGCGGCGCGTCGGCGTGTCCGGTCAGATCCCGCACCTGCCGGGACAGGTACGCAACTTGTTCTTCAAGCTCTTGCTCTCGCGGGCTCATGCCGCTTTCTCCTCATTCCCGAAGCGGCGACCGACGATGTCGTGCCACTTTCCGTTCTTCCTGATCTGGATGAAGTCGGGGGGCGTTAACTCTGCCCACCGTTCCAGCGCCTCGCCGACGCACGCGGGCACGGGTTCCGCCCCGCCGTGTGTTCGCCACCACCGCTCGGCGCGCAGTCGCATCGGCCCGAAGTGCTCAAGCAGCACCCATTCGGGGTGGCTCATCAGCCCGGCCGCGTAGGACACGCGCAGACTGTCGGGTGACCCGGCCTTCTGGTGCCGCCGCGCCGTCCATTTCACCACCGGCAGATCTTCCGGCGGCTGACGCTTCAGATCCCGCGACAGGATCGCCACCTCGTCCGCCTCAGCGTCGTGCCGGGCCTTGTCCATCGTCCATTCGTGCCCGCACACGGCGCACGTCCGGGCGTTGAGCGCGGCCAGGGTCTTGCAGTTCGGGCACTCCTTCGCCCGCACATCGCTGACCTTGGCCGCCTCGGGAGCGCCGTCGCCCCGCTTGGGCCGGCGGTCGATCGTGATGGTGTCGACGGGGCCGAGGCGGCGCGCAGTCCCGGTGAAGTCGAGCACCAGACAGTTGTCCTTGCCCTGCGCCAGACGCGTGCCCCGCCCCATCATCTGGACGTACAGGCCCGGCGAGAGGGTCGGGCGCAGCAGGGCGATAAGGTCGGTGCCCGGAGCATCAAACCCGGTCGTCAGGACGTTGGCGTTCGTGAGCGCGCGAAGGCGGCCGGACCTGAACTCCTCGATGTGGCGAGCCCGCTCGGCCGCAGGCGTGTCGCCCGTGATCGTCTGCGCGTTGACCCCCTGCCGCCTGAACTCCTCGGCGACGTGGTGAGCATGCTTGACCCCGGCGCAGAACGTCAGCCACGAACGGCGGTCGGCGCCCAGCGCGATGATCTCGGCCACTGCGGCTCTGGTGATGGCGTCCTGATCTGCGGCCGCCTCCAGCGCACCGCTGACAAACTCGCCGCCGCGCTTGGCCACACCCGAGACGTCGATCTCGGTTACGCCCATCTTGGAGATGAGCGGCGACAGGTATCCGTCGTCGATCCCCTTGGATATCCCGTAGGAATAGACGATCTCGTCAAACAGCCGGTCGTCGCCTGCATCCAGCCGCCCCGAGTCCATGCGGAAGGGCGTGGCGGTGAAGCCGCAGACGCGAAGGTCGGGCCGTCGCTCGCGCAGCTTGTTCAGCAAGGCGCGGTACATCCCCTCGCCGGCTGACGGCACCAGATGCGCCTCGTCGATGATGGCCACATCGAAGTCGCCGATCTCGCGGGCGCGCCGGTACACGGATTGCACGCTGGCGAACAGGATGCGCGAGGAGGTGTCGCGGCGCCCAAGCCCGGCTGAGTAGATGCCGACCGGGGCTGACGGCCACAGGCGAAGCAGGGCCTGAGCGTTCTGCTGAACCAGCTCACGGACATGGACCAGCATCAGCGCGCGCATGCCGGGGTAGTTGGTCAGCATGCGCCGCGTCAGCTCGGCGATCGTCACGGACTTGCCCAGTCCGGTGGCCATGTCGACCAGCGGGTTGCCGCCGCCGTTGCCCCAGTAGTCCAGCACCGAGTCTATGGCCTGCGATTGGTAGGGGCGAAGCTGGATGGAGGTCACGACAGGGCCTCCATCACCGCACCTACGAAGGCCGAGGCCTGCGGCGCGACGATAGCGTTACCGTAGCCCCGCAGGCGTCCCACTCGGGCGGGTACCCCATGAGCCAGCGGGAATGTGCGGGGTTCAACTGGCCGCCACTTTCCATCCCGGCATCCGAGCCAGTCAGCATCTCGCCAGTGACCGTTAGTCGGGCCGGGCCGTACTCCACCTCCAGCGGGTTCTTCGAGGCGGATTGAAACTCGGGTGATCTCGCCGACCGGCCCGTGGCCATCGCCGTCATCCATCCGAGGCGCTGCAGCAGGGGACGCGGGTCGGTCAGGTGTGTGCCGCTCGGCGTCCAATCGCAGGCTTCCGCCACCAGCTTCAGCGTCACCTGCACCTTGCGCCCGTCCGGCGTTCTGCCCTCCGGCGTCGTGCCAGGCGGATGCGACTGCCCGCCCGAGGGCGTCGTCGGGGATGGCCAGCCGGCTACTTGAGAAGCCGTGTGCAACGCCATCCCGCCTTGGCGGTTCGCGGAGTTGCCCGCGCCGTTCGTGTCCGTCACCTTCGGCGTCGGCCAGCCCGCCATCGCCACGTCCGCACTCAGAGCGCCGCCCGCTTGGTTCGGCCCACCGTTGGACCCGTCCGTCGCTCGGGGCGTGTTCCAGCCGACCACCCAAACCGCACGCCCCAGCAGCGCGTTGGCCGGCACGTTCGGATTCTCCGATCCGTCCTTCCAGTCCCGCGTGGTCGGGGTCGGCCAAGGTGTGGCCACGGACACCGGCCCAGTAGAGACGTTGCCGAATGTGCGGGGCGCCGAAGCCCGCAGCGCAGGTATCGACCGCCCCTGCGGCGTAGCCCGCCGCTTCCAGGTCAGCGCATACATGGTCGAGCCATGCGAGGCCGAGCGGTGCCGCAACCTGCTCTCCAAGAACGACGTCAGGGCCACACTCGCGGATGAGGCGGGCGAAGACGGGCCACAGGTGTCGGCTGTCGTCGAAGCCCGCGCCCTTCCCCGCCGCACTGAACGGCTGGCAGGGGCAGCTTCCGGTCCAGACGGGTCGGTCATCGGCCCATCCGGCAAGTCGAAGGGCAAGCGACCATCCTCCGATGCCGGCGAAGAAATGGCATTGCGCGTAGCCGCGCAGGTCGTCGGGTTGGACATCCTCAATGCTCCGGGTGTCGACGTCGCCGGGCGCGATGTGGCCCGCGGCGATCAGGTTTCTCAGCCACTGCGCGGCGAAGGGGTCGAACTCGTTGTAGTAGGCGGCCATCACCCCCGCCCTCCATCAACCCACGCCTCACCCGTGCGCAGTTCGTATCGGACCCACTCGCCGCCCTCGTCCGCATCCACCTGCTCGCCGGGGATCAGGTCGGGGTTGAACAGGTGTCGCTCGCAGCCCGCACGCTGCTCGTCCTCGGTCAGGTCGCGGCCCCAGCGGGCGCACGACCAGCGGGCGTCGCCATCCAGGTGCGCGGACACATGCAGGCAGGTGCGGCAAGAGCGACTTGGCATGGCGCCTTCGGTCTTCGCGCAGCCGTAGCCCGCCTTGATGAGGTACGGGGCGCACCCGCACGCCGGGCGCCGGTCGGCGCTCACGATCCGCTCGGCGCGGGTCATGAGCCGGGCGTACTCAAGCGGATCGAACTCGACGCGCTCGACGTACACGGCGTCGTCGTTCTTGTTCACGGCGACATACAGCGCCCGCGCGTGCCCGCGCTGGCCCATGTACACCTGCATCTGCGCGTGATGCAGGGGCTTGGCCTCGCGCACCTTCTTGCGCAGCAGATCCTTGAAGCTCTTGTCGTTGTGCGACTTGAACTCGACGACGTGCATGGTCTTCGGCGCCTCGGGCAGATCCAGAGCCTCACCGTCCGTGCGGCCTGACGCATGTCCGCCGGCGAACACGACGCGAAACTGCTCGCCGGTCGCGGGATCCACCGGGCGGAAGTCGACGCCGGCATCCAGCAGGCGCTGGCCCAGCCTCTGCTCCCACACCTCGCCCGTCTCAAAGATCGACAGCTTCTGGCCATCGAACTCCTCGGGCGGGAAGGCCCAGCGAAAGGCATCCCATTGCGCGCGCTCGCAGTCGTCGAGCTTGGACGCGGACAGGCGCGGGTGCAGGTCGCGACGCTGCTTGGCTTCGAGCGCGGCGTAGATCAGCCGTGCGGTCGGCGGGGTGGTGACGGGCAGCTCAGGCATCGTATGCCTCCAGCGGTCGCCACGCGTCGCCGATCTCCTCCTTGCAGCCCTGGCAATGCGACTGGTGGGCGTCGTCAAAGTAGGTGTCGAGTTCATCGACCATCACGCCGCATCGGGCGCAGGCGTAGCGGTCGGGCGTGTCGTAGGGGTTGGTCGGCATCACGCCACATCCCCGCTGTACGCCCGGTCCAGCAGTCGCTGGGCCTGGAGGATATCAAGGCGGGCGGCGACGTCGAAGCCGTCGCGGTACTCGGTGATCGCGCGGTCGATCAGCGCCTTGGCTGACTCAAGCGCGGTGATTTCGGGACGAGTTTTGCCGTCCATCGTCAGGTGCTCCTGCGATGCTCTGTCAGAGCGGGTTGTGGGGAGTGGCCGGGCGCCGAAACGCCCGGCTCAGGTCAGCGCTTGAGGCGCTTGCGCGTGGCGAACTCGATGGCCGTGAACAGGACGATCGAGACGAACAGGCCGATGAAGCCGCCGATCACGGCGAAGGCGGCGCACAGGGCGACGTTGATGGCCTCGATCATTCGCCCACCTCACGCTTGCCCGCCCACACGCCGTCCTCGACCTGGACATCACGGAAGACCACAGGGGCCTCGCCGCGTTCAGCCGTGCCGATGAGCGCATAGACGCTGTGAGGCTTGCCGTGATCGGACGTGAACCGCTTGGCCACGGTGATCGCTTCGTGCCGGGTGTAGGTCTTACGACCCACACCCTCCATCACGAGATAACGCTTGGGTTCGGTCACCATGACGCCCGCCGCTTTCCGATCGTGGTTTCAAACCACACGCTGGGCAGGCGGTCGGGCTCTCTCCACTGAACCGGCGGCGGCTCCTGCGCAGGGCACAGGACCTCGCCGACCGCCTGCAGGACGACGAACTTCTTGCCTCGGTAGAGGCGAGACAGGCGAGCGGCTTCCGCTCGCGCCGCCTCAAGCGACTGATGCTTCACGCTCGGCCGACCTTCGCCGAGCACCATCCAGTAACGCTGCATCACCGCGCCCCCCAGGGAGTCTTCGCCGCCCCTGACGCCGCCGGGGCCGAGCCACCGGCGGCGGACCGAACGCCGAGCGGACGCGCGGACTTCACCTCGTTGCGCTGCTCGTACCCCTCCTCCTTCTTGGAGATGCCGACCCGGACTTCGACGGGCTTGAAGGCGAGGTCTTCGGTCGACTTGACCTGAGAGACGCCCATAGCGCGGCCGAGCGTGCGCAGCATCCGCTCGCCAATCTCGGAGGCCTTCGGGTTGGAGTGGTGCGCCCATTCCTTCTGCCACACCTTGCGGCGGGAATGCGGGCCGTCGAGGATTTCCCAGGTGAAGCGCGCCTGCAGGCCATTGCCCACGTTTTGCAGGTCATGCTCGACGATCTGAGCCATGTACCAGCCGCTGGGGATCAGGTCGAAATCGCGATCGATGACTTCGCCGGATGTCGTGTCGATGTTCAACATAGTCTCAGCCCTCCTTCGGCTGGGGGAAGTACTGGGCCAGGGCCTTGAAGCCTTCGCCGCGGATGTAGGGGATGCGCTCGGGCATGCCGTAGCGGTTGCCGGCGGTGTAGGCGGGCTTGCCTTCGCAGTAGATCCACCTCTGGGCGCCGCCGTCCGCACGAACGCGGGAGTCCGTGCGCTTCGGGTCGTCGGTCTTGATCGTCACGTCCTTCTTGACCAACAGGATCGCGTCGACCTCGCGCTTCAGCAGCGCCTCGGCCCGCTTGTGCAGGTCGATGTCGTACCGGCTGTAGGACTGGGTTTCGGGGTCATCGAACCGGCCGATGATCGCGTGCCCGACGAGAACCACCGCCATGCGCCGCTCGTTGCGCAGGTAGTTCAGGCCGTCCAGCACTTCGAGCCACAGGTTGTCGGCTTCGATGTAGCCCTTGCCGTAGCCGCCGCCCGCCAGTTCGATCGACTTGACGTTGCTGTCGCGGCAGACCTTCTCCCACACCAGCTTTTGCAGGGCCGAAACGGAGTCCAGCACGACAGTCTGGAAGCCGTGATCCTCAGCGGCCAGCGCGCGGATAGCGTCGATCACCTGCTCGAACGTGGTCAGGTGCGTTTCGCCCTCGGGCGCCAGCGCGTCCAGTTCCAGATCGCCGCTCTCGCCGCGTTCGGTCTGCAGGAACACCGGCGCCGGGAACTCGCTGGCCAGCGTGGTCTTGCCCATCTTCTCGGGGCCGTAAATCAGGATCCGCGGCGGCTGATCGGCGCGGACCTTTCTCAAAGAGGCGAGGGAAATCGCCATGCTCATTCTTCTCCGTGCAGCGCGTCGAGGAACCACCCGCCGGTCGCGCCGTCAGCGGTCGGGTGAAACACGGCCGTCACCTCGGCGACGGGCATGATGGCGATGCGGGCGCGCGGGGTGCGGCCCCTGCCGCGGGGCGCCCATGAGATAGCCAGGCCGGTGACGTACCTGTCGTCGTCGATCACACCGTGCGCACGATCCTCGCGCTTCAGGCCGGGCTGAACGAGCAAGTCGAGCAGCGCCTTGATCCGGTTATCAATGTCGCTGGCCTCGCTCTCGCGCTCGCAGGCAATGGTGATGAGCACGCGGCCGGGCACGCGCGCCGGCTTCTGCAGCTTCAGCTCGACCGCCGCCTCAAGGGTCCAGTTCTTGTAGTCGCGCGTCTTGGCGCGCCCCCTGCCCGGCAGCGTCTTGAACAGGTTGTTCACGCTGGGCGGCATGGGCAGCGTCAGGGTGGTGCAGGGGAGCGCCGAGACGCCCCCCTGCTGGCGCATCCCGAGAGCGATATCGCACCCGGAATCCTGGTTGACCGTGGCGACCATCATCCGCGCTCCGAGGCGAGGAGTTGGTCGAGCGTCAGGTCGGGGAACTTCGCCATCAGGTCCGGCCAGGCCGACCGGGGTATCCTGTTGCGGGATTTCCACACGCGAACGGCGACCGGGGTTTTGCCGAGCGCGTCGGCCAAAGCCTTTGCTCCCCCACGGCTTTCGATGATCTGAGCGACGTTCATGGCCAAAGCGTAACAGCACGTTACGCTCAGCCGCAAGGGGAAAGTTCCCCCTAGTTACGTTACTTCTTGTAACGTGGGGGTATGGACCAGTCAGAGGATGACCTGAGAACGCCCTGGCAGCGTCTGCGCTGGGCGCGGCATAGGTGGCAGCGATCGCTGGGCGTCGCCCCCAATGCGACGGCCGCGGCTGAAAGCCTCGGTATCGAGCCGCACACTTATAGAGCGTTCGAGGGGCCAGAGGATCGGTCCAAGTTCACGCCCATTAATCACCAGCGCGCCATTGATTTCGGGCGCAAGTTCAAGGTCAGTTGGGCCTGGCTGCTGACGGGAGAGGGGTCGCCGGACAGCCGCTCGTTGAGCGAGCCGCAGCAGCGAATCGTCAACGCCATGCGTGACGCCTCAACGGCCCAGCAGGAAGCGGTTGCCGATGTGGTTGAGCGCATGCTGAGGGCCATGTAGGCCGGGCGGCGTAACAGATCGGAACTTTTCTCTTGCGGCCCGCGTAACGACGTGTAACCCTGTCCTCCATCAAAGGAGACAGGCCATGCCGCATCCCAATCAAATCGCACTGGTCCATGCCACACAGCGCTGGATCGAACAGGCGCACAATCTGCCGGCCAGTGAGGCCGCCCACCGCCTCGGTCGCCGCATTCGCCAGATTGAGGCGGGCATTCAGCAGCTGGGCGCCGACAACGACGACCTGCCGGAAGATCTGGCCGGGCTGTCCGTGTTCGACCTGCAGTCCGCTCAGGCGCAGTTGATTATCGAACAGCGTGTGCTGCTGCAGAGGGCGGCGTGATGACCGCCGCCGATCCGTTCACCCGCGCCAGCCCGCACTGGAACAACGCCATGCGCACGGCCGGCAAGTCCGGCGCCGCGTTCGAGTGGACCGGCCGCGGCTCGCTGCTGCGCATCCCTTTCGCCTGGCAGAAGGCGGGCGGGGCTTCGGTCCCGTCCGCCGGGAGCCGGTGGTGACGACAACTGGCCTACAGGCCTGCGCAATCTGGAGATGACCAATGACTATCCCCTTTGAAATCCGCAACCGCTGGACCAATGCGGTTCAGGTGACGGCGCAGATCGACTGCGCTCCTGACGCTCCGGAGTCGGTCAAGCTGGGCCTCGCCGTCCAGTGGGCGGTGAAG
>Ga0209985_10005062_pt1 | contig 10403 bp, 9 predicted proteins | sample NOAtaG_FD_187305 | JGI IMG/M metagenome (GOLD analysis project Ga0209985, IMG submission 187305) | Freshwater lake microbial communities from Lake Erie, under a cyanobacterial bloom - NOAA_Erie_Diel6S_1000h metaG (SPAdes) (version 2) | ecosystem: Environmental > Aquatic > Freshwater > Lake ... | reverse complement strand
CACCAATTTGGCAAAACGGCTGACCACGGCCGGGTCGGCGATGTCCTGCTTCTGTGCGATCTGCGACATGGTCAGGTGATGCTCGACCAGGAAGCAGATCAGGTCGGTGTCTTCCTTGCCGATGTCGTGTGCCCGGCAGAACGCGCGGGCGTCGGCCATGCCCAGCTCGCTGTGGTCGCCGCCGCGGCCTTTGGCGATGTCGTGGAACAGTGCGGCGATCAGCAGCACCCACGGCCGCTCGAAGTCGGCCATCAACTGGCTGCACATCGGGTACTCGTGTGCGAACTGGGCCAGCGCAAAGCGGCGCAGGTTGCGCAGCACCATCAGGATGTGCATGTCGACCGTGTACACGTGGAACAGGTCGTGCTGCATCTGGCCCACGATGCGGCGGAACACCGGCAGGTAGCGACCGAGGATCGACCACTGGTTCATGCGCCGCAGGTTGTGCGTCACGCCCACCGGCTGCTGCAGGATCGCCAGGAAGGTGGCGCGATTGCGCGGGTCGCGGCGGAACCGCGCATCGATACGGTCGCGCTCGTGCCACAGCGCGCGCAACAGCCGCGCCGACATGCCCTTGAGCTCGCGGTACTGCGCCAGGATCAGGAAGGCGCGCAGCAGGCCGTTGGGATCGCGCCGCAGGCCGTCGTCGGAGGCCAGATCGAGGACCTCGTTGCGCGCGACGAAGGTCTCGTCGATCGGCGTGGCGGCCTCGTCGCTGCGCGGAAACAGGGCCACCTCGATGTTCTGCAGCACGATGGTGTTCAGCTGGGTGATGCCCTTGGCCGCCAGGTAGTAGCGCTGCATCAGCATCTCGCTGGCCCGGCGGCTGGCGGTCGCCTCGAAGCCGGCCGACAGCGCCACCTGGTGCTGCACGTCGAACACCAGCCGGTCCTCGCGGCGCCCGGCTGCCAGGTGCACCCGCGCGCGGATTTCCTTGAGCACCCTCTCGTTGCGCTGGATCAGGCGGCGCTCGTCGGCGGTCAGGATGCCGCGCTGCTCCAGCTCGCGCCACGACCCGCCCAGGCCGGCGGCGCGCGCCACCCACAGCAGCACCTGCAGGTCGCGCAGGCCGCCCGGGCTCTCCTTGCAATTGGGCTCGAGGCTGTAGGGCGAGTCCTGGAACTTGGTGTGCCGCTGCTGCTGCTCCAGCATCTTGGCGCGGAAGAACGCCTGCGGATCGAAACAGGCGTGGATGCGGCGGCAGAACTCCCGATACAGCGGGCGCGGTCCGCTGATCGGCCGCGCCTCCAGCATCGACGTCAGCACGGTCACGTCGCGGCTGGCCTCCTGCTCGCACTCGTCCAGCGTGCGCACCGAGTGACCGAGGTGCAGGCCGAGATCCCACAGCAAGCCGACCAGGGTCTCGACCGCCTGTTCGTCGGCCGAGGTGAGCGCCTGGCACGGGATGATGAGGACGTCGACGTCCGAGTACGGGAACAGCTCGCCGCGGCCGTAACCGCCGACCGCCACCAGGAGGATCCTGTCCTTCAGGTTGGCGTCGACCACAACGCGCCGCAGCAGCCGGTCGACGGTCCGCGCCAGTGCCCGCAGCAACGGCGCCACGCGGCCGTTGCGGTAGAACTCGGCAAACAGCGCTTCGCGCTCGGCGCGCAACGCGTTGCGCAGCGAGTTGCCGGCGTCGTTCATGGCGCGAGCCGATCCTGTACGCCGTGACGGACTGCCGCTGCGCAGCGGTCGGGCTAGGCCGGCGCCAGCGCCGGAGCGGGGCGGGACACGATGGCCGGCGGGGGCGGCGTGCCGGCCGACCGGGTCAGGACCTCGTAGCCGCGGGCGGTGACGAGCACGGTGTGCTCCCACTGCGCCGACAGGCTGTGGTCCTTGGTGACGATGGTCCAGCCGTCGGCCAGTTCCTTGATCTCGCGGCGGCCGGCGTTGATCATCGGCTCCACGGTGAAGGTCATGCCCTCGACGAGGCGGTCGAGCGTGCCGGGCCGGCCGTAGTGCAGCACCTGCGGCTCCTCGTGAAACTTGCGGCCGATGCCGTGCCCGACGAACTCCCGCACCACGCTGTAGCCGTGCTTCTCGGCGTGGGTCTGGATGGCGTGGCCGACGTCGCCCAGTGCCGCGCCCGGCCGGATCTGGGCAATGCCCAGCCACATGCACTCGAACGTGATCTCGCACAGCCGCCGCGCCGCAATCGACGGCTCGCCGACGAAATACATGCGGCTGTTGTCGCCGTGGTAGCCGTTCTTGATGACGGTGACATCGATGTTGACGATGTCGCCGTTCTTGAGCACGCGCTCGCCCGGGATGCCGTGGCAGACCTGGTGATTGACCGAGGTGCAGATCGACTTGGGATAGGGTCGGTACCCGGGCGGCGCGTAGTTCAGTGGCGCCGGCACCGTGCCTTGTACCTCGACCATGTAATCGTGGCAGAGCCGGTCGAGCTCGCCCGTGCTGACCCCGGGCTTGACGTGCGGGGCGATGAAGTCGAGCACTTCGGCGGCCAGACGGCCGGCCAGGCGCATGCCTTCGATGTCCTCGGCGGTCTTGATGACGATGCCCATGGGCGCGATTCCTGCTGAAGCCCGGCGTCGGCTGCGGGCGAACCGACATATAATAGAGGGCTTCCCATCTTCCGGACGGTGTTTCAGTCTTGTACCGTCAGGGGAGAAGGGGGGTAAATCCGCGTGCGCCGCCCTCCGAGGTGTCCTGACCAGTCAGGGCTCTGGCGGCTGCATCAGACCCAACCTTGGCAGGAGTTTGATATGTCCGTGACCATGCGCCAGATGCTGGAGGCGGGTGTCCATTTTGGCCACCAGACCCGCTTCTGGAACCCGAAGATGGCTCCCTTCATCTTCGGTCACCGCAACAAGATCCACATCATTAACCTCGAGCGCACGCTCGACAACTTCAACGGCGCCGCCAAGTTCGTGCGCCAGTTGGCGGCCAACCGCGGCACGGTCCTGTTCGTCGGTACCAAACGCCAGGCGCGCGAAATCGTGGTCGAGGAGGCCGGGCGTGCCGGCATGCCCTTCGTGGACCAGCGCTGGCTGGGCGGCATGCTGACCAACTTCAAGACGGTCAAGGTTTCCATCAAGCGGCTCAAAGAGATGGAGCAGATGGCCGAGGAGGGCGGGCTGGAGCGGCTGTCCAAGAAGGAGGCCCTGTCGTACCAGCGCGAGATCGAGAAGCTCAACAAGTCGATCGGCGGCATCAAGGATATGACGGCGCTGCCGGATGCGATCTTCGTCATCGACGTCGGCTACCACAAGATCGCTATTCAGGAAGCCACCAAGCTGGGCATCCCGGTGGTCGCCGTGGTCGACACCAATCACTCGCCCGAGGGTGTCACCCACGTCATCCCGGGCAATGACGACTCCAGCCGGGCGGTGCGCCTGTATGCCCGCGGCATGGCCGATGCCGTGCTGGAAGGCAAGGCCCAGGGCATGGCCGGCGTGGTGCAGGCGGTGTCCGACGAGGAGTTTGTCGAGGTGCAGGACGAGGCCGCGGCATAAGGCGGCGCGCCTGCGGTGCCCGCTGTCCGGGCACCACCCGAACTTTCAAGGGGGCGGCAAGCCCCCTTTTCGCAAGCGTTCAAGGAGTGGCTCTCATGGCGGAAATCACCGCTGGCATGGTCAAGGAACTGCGCGAGAAGACCGACGCGCCGATGATGGAGTGCAAGAAGGCCCTGGCCGAGGCCGGCGGCGACATGGCCAAGGCCGAAGAGATTCTGCGGGTCAAGCTCGGCAACAAGGCGAGCAAGGCGGCGGCGCGGGTCGCGGCCGAGGGCATCGTCGCGGTCCACGTCGCGGCTGACGCCAAGCTGGCGACGCTGGTGGAGGTCAATTGCGAGACCGACTTCGTAGCCAAGAACGACGACTTCCTGGCGTTCTGCCGCAACCTGGCCGTCCTGGTGGCCGACAAGAACCCGGCCGATGTGGCCGCGTTGTCGGGGTTGCCGCTGGAGGGCGGCACGGTGGACTCGGTGCGCACCGCGCTGGTGGGCAAGATCGGCGAAAACATGTCGATCCGCCGCTTCGAGCGGGTGCAGGCGCAGGGTCGCGTGGCCAGCTATGTTCATGGCGGCAGCAAGATCGGCGTGCTGGTTGACGTGACGGGTGGCGACGAGGCGCTTGCCAAGGATCTGGCGATGCACATCGCCGCCAGCAAGCCCCGGTCGGTCGACGCCTCGGGCGTGCCGGCCGAGCTGCTCGAGACCGAGCGCCGCATCGCCATCGAAAAGGCGCGCGAGGCGGGCAAGCCGGAAGCTATGCTCGACAAGATCGCCGAGGGTTCGGTGCAGAAGTTCCTCAAGGACGTCACGCTGCTGGGGCAGGTGTTCGTCAAGGCTGCCGACGGCAAGCAGACCATCGAGCAACTGCTCAAGAGCAAGGGCGCCGGCGTGGCCCGGTTCGTCCTGTACGTGGTCGGCGAGGGCATCGAGAAAAAGCAGACCGACTTTGCCGCCGAGGTGGCCGCCCAGGCCGCCGCTGCGCGCGGGTAAGCTGCCGGCGCCGGGTCCTCTGATTGCCGCCCCGCAATATGCCCCCATGCCTGCCTACAAACGCGTCCTGCTGAAGCTGTCCGGCGAAGCCCTGATGGGCAGTGATGCCTTCGGCATCAACCGCCAGACCATCGAACGCATGGTGGCCGACATCGGCGACGTGGTGGCGCTCGGTGTGGAACTGGCCGTCGTGATCGGCGGCGGCAACATCTTCCGCGGCGTGGCGCTGGGCGCAGCGGGGATGGATCGTGCCACCGCCGACTACATGGGCATGATGGCCACGGTGATGAACGCCATGGCCCTGCAGGATGCCATGCGCCGCGCCGGCATCGAGGCGCGTGTGCAGTCAGCCCTGAACATCGAGCAGGTGGTCGAGCCCTATATCCGGCCGAAGGCGATGCGCTACCTGGAGGAAGGCAAGGTGGTGATCTTCGCCGCCGGCACCGGCAACCCCTTCTTCACCACCGACACGGCCGCGGCGCTGCGCGGCGCCGAGATGGGCGCGCAGATCGTTCTCAAGGCCACCAAGGTCGATGGCGTCTACTCCGCCGACCCCCGAAAGGACCCGAGCGCCACCCGCTACGCCGACATCAGCTTCGACGAGGCGCTGACGAGGCGCCTTCAGATCATGGACGCCACCGCTTTCGCCCTGTGCCGCGACCAGAAGCTGCCGATCAACGTGTTCGACATCGGCAAGCCCGGCGCGCTCAAGCGCGTGGTGCTTGGCGAGGACGAAGGCACGCTGGTGCACGTCTAGCCGCGCCAGCCGCAGATGAGCCACAGGAGACCCCGATGAACACCATCCCCGAGATACGTACCGGCGCACAGCAGAAGATGGACAAGTCGGTCGAGGCGCTCAGGCACGACCTCGCCAAGATCCGCACGGGCCGCGCCCACACCGGCCTGCTCGATCACATCCAGGTCGACTACTATGGCTCGATGGTGCCGCTATCGCAGGTGGCCAACGTGGGTCTGGGCGATGCGCGCACGATCACCGTGCAGCCATGGGAAAAGAAGATGGTGCCGGTCGTCGAGAAGGCGATCCGCGAGTCCGACCTTGGCCTCAACCCGGCCACCGTGGGCGACCTGATCCGTGTGCCGATGCCCGCGCTGACGGAGGAGCGCCGCAAGGAGCTGACCAAGGTGGTGCGCCACGAGGGCGAGAACGCCAAGGTGGCAGTTCGCAACCTGCGGCGCGACGCCAACACGCACCTGAAGGAGCTGCTCAAGAAGAAGCTCGTCTCCGAAGACGACGAGCGGCGCGCGCAGGACGAGATCCAGAAGCTGACCGACCGGCACATCGCCGACATCGACAAGCTGATCGGCGAGAAAGAGAAAGAGATCCTGACCGTCTAGACGGTCGGGGCCGCGCACCATGCAGCGGTTGCACACCGGCGTGCCGCGCCATGTGGCGATCATCATGGATGGCAATGGACGCTGGGCCACGGCCCGGCATCTGCCGCGGATGGCCGGTCACAACCGCGGCATGGAGTCGGTGCGGGCGGTGCTGGAAACCTGCGGCCGCCGCGGCATCGAGTACCTGACGCTGTTTGCGTTCAGCTCGGAGAACTGGCACCGCCCGGCCGACGAGGTCTCCACGCTGATGCGCCTGTTCGTGACGGCGCTGCAGAGGGAGGTCGTCAAGCTCGTCGAAAACGACGTTCGACTGCGCGTGGTGGGTGAGCGCAATACGCTCGACCCCGAACTGCAGCGGCTGATTGTCGAGGCCGAGGAGCGCACGGCTGGCAACTCGCGCCTGCAGCTGACGTTGTGCGTGAGCTACGGCGGGCGCTGGGACATCGTGCAGGCTGCGCAGACGGTGGTGCGCGAGCAGGGCGTCGAGGCGCTCGACGAGGCCGCGCTAGGGCAGCGGCTCGCCCTGGCTTTCGCGCCCGAGCCCGACCTGCTCATCCGCACGGGCGGCGAGCAGCGCATCAGCAATTTCCTGCTCTGGCAGTGCGCCTATGCCGAGCTGTACTTCACGCACGCCCTTTGGCCGGACTTCAGCGCTGCCGCCTTCGACGAGGCGCTTGCCTGGTACGCGCAGCGCGAGCGGCGCTTCGGCCGCACCAGCCAGCAACTGGCGGCCAACTCGTGATGAAGCCTTCAACGCCGCTGAAGCAGCGCGTGATCACTGCCCTGGCGCTGCTGGCGGTGCTGCTGGGCGCCGTCTGGCTCGGCCGCGCCAGCTTCGTGTTGGTGGCAGCCGTTCTGACCGGTGCCGCTGCCTTCGAGTGGCTGCGGCTGGCGGGACTGTCCGACCGGCTGGCGGTGGTGGCGAGTGTCTCGTACGCGCTGCTCCTGCTGGCCGGCGAGATCGCCGGACGCACGCCCAGCGGGCCGGTGCTGACACTCGTGGTCGCTGGTGCGAGCGCGGTGTGGCTGTCGCTGTTCGTCCTGCTGCTGCAGGCCGAGCGCAGCGGCGCGCACTTGGGACGGATGGCATCGGTGATCCTGTGCTTCACGCTGCTGACCGCTGGGTGGATGGCGCTGCTGCATCTGCACTCCATGGGTCTGCTCGTCCTGCTGTCGGTGCTGGCACTGGTCTGGGTTGCCGACATCGCGGCCTACTTCACCGGCCGCGCCCTTGGCCGCCGCAAGCTGGCGCCCCACATCAGCCCCGGCAAGACCTGGGCCGGAGTGGGCGGCGCGGTGGTGGCAGTGCTGCTGCTGGCGCTGCTGGCGCACCAGCTCTGGCCAGGGCTCGGCCTGTTCAGCAACGCGCTGTTCGAGCGAATGAACCTGCTGCTCGTGATGGCCTTGCTGGCTGCGCTGGTGGGCATTTCCATCGTCGGCGACCTGTTCGAGAGCCTGATGAAGCGGCAGGCCGGGCGCAAGGACAGCAGCGGGCTGTTGCCGGGACACGGCGGCGTGCTCGACCGCATCGATGCGCTGCTGCCGGTGCTGCCGGCGGTGGTCCTGATCCAGCGTCTGTTCACATGAGAGCCCCCGACCATCCGGACGACGCAGAGCCGAGCGCCCCGCGCGCAGGCCGGACAGTCGCTGGCCCCTCGCAAGGCGTGACGCTGCTGGGCGCCACCGGCTCGATCGGCGCCAGCAGCCTCGACGTCATCGCGCGGCATCCCGGGCGATTCCACGCCGTGGCGCTGACCGCGCAGAGCAAGGTCGGACCCCTGGTCGAGTTGTGCGTGCGCTTCCGGCCTCAGTTTGCTGTGATCGGCGACCCGGCGCTGGAGGGCGAACTGGCGCGCGGGCTGGCCGCTGCGGGCCTGCCGACCCGGGCCCGCTCGGGAGCGGCCGCCCTGGCGGAGGTGGCGGCGGATCCGGCCGCCGACGTGGTCATCGCCGCGATTGTCGGTGCCGCCGGACTGCTGCCCACGCTGGCGGCGGCGCGCGCCGGCAAGCGGCTGCTGCTCGCCAACAAGGAAGCGATCGTCTGTGCCGGCAGTCTCCTGATGGAGGCGGTGGCGGCCTCCGACGCGCAACTGCTGCCGGTGGACAGCGAGCACAACGCCATCCATCAATGCCTGGCAGGCGCCGGTCAGCAGCAGCGCAGCGTACGGCGCCTGGTGCTGACGGCCTCGGGCGGGCCGTTCCGCCAGCGCGACGACCTGTCGCAGGTCACGCCCGAGGAGGCGGTGGCGCACCCGAACTGGGTGATGGGCCGGAAGATCTCGGTCGACTCGGCCACGCTGATGAACAAGGGGCTCGAGGTCATCGAGGCGAGCTGGCTGTTCGGCTTTGCTGCGGACCTCATCGACGTGGTGATCCATCCGCAGAGCGTGATCCACTCGATGGTGGAGTTCGGCGATGGTTCCGTGGTGGCGCAGCTCGGCACGCCCGACATGCGCACGCCGATTGCCTACTGCCTCGGGTTTCCCGAGCGCATCGACAGCGGCTCGGCGCGCCTGGACTTCCTCGCCCTCAAGGCGCTGACCTTCGAGGCCCCGGACCGTAGCCGCTTTCCCTGCCTGCAGCTGGCCTACGATTGCCTGGCGCGCGGCCCGGCGGCCAGCATTGCGTTGAACGCGGCCAACGAGATTGCGGTCGAAGCCTTCCTGGCCGGGCGACTGCCGTTTGCCGGGATTCCGTCGACCATCGAAGCCACGCTGGCCCGTGCCGCCACCGCGGCGCCGGCCGATGTCGACGCCGTGCTTGCCCTGGACGCTGCCGCACGCCGGCTGGCCGCGCAGGAACTGGCCGCGCGCACTCGTTAGCCCGGGAATCGAATGAACCTTCTCATCACCATCCTTGCTTTCCTGGTCACGCTCGGCGTGCTGATCGTGATCCATGAGCTGGGTCACTATTGGGTGGCGCGACGCTGCGGTGTCAAGGTGCTGCGCTTCTCGGTCGGATTCGGCCGGCCGCTGTGGCGCACTGTCCGCGGGCCGGACCGCACGGAATGGGTGGTGGCGGCGCTGCCTCTGGGCGGTTACGTGCGCATGCTCGACGAGCGCGACACCGATGTGCAGATCGCACCGGCCGACCTGCCGCGGGCCTTCAATCGCCAGTCGGTCTGGCGCCGTATCGCCATCGTGCTGGCCGGTCCGCTGGCCAACCTGCTGCTGGCGGTGGCGGTGTACTGGCTGCTCAACGTGTTCGGCGTGATGGAGCCGCGCGCCACCGTGGCGGCGCCGCCGGCGCATACGCCGGCCGCCCTGGCCGGGTTACGCGCCGGCGACCGGGTGGCGGCGGTGGACGGCGAGGAGGTCCGCTCGTTCACCGAGCTGAACTGGATGTTGCTGCAGCGCGCGATCGAGCGTGACCGCGTTGCCTTGACCGTGGCGGGCGGTGATGGCGTCACGCGCGAGCTGCAGCTCGACCTGAGCACGTTGTCCACGGAAGACTTTGAGGGTAACCCGATGCCGCGCATCGGCCTGGCGCCGCATGGCGGTCCGCCGCGCGTGGGCCGCGTGCAGGAGGGCAGCGCCGCGGCCGCGGCTGGCCTGCAGCCCGGTGACCGGATCCTGGAAGTCGGCCGCACGCCGGTCGTGTCGGCGCGTCAGCTGATCGAACGGGTGCGAAGTGCGCCCGGCGAGCCGCTCACCTTGCTGGTTGAGCGCGCGGGTGCGCCCCTGACCTTGGAGGTGACGCCCGCCCGCGTCCGCGACGAGCGCGACGGCGGCGCGCGCGAGGTCGGCCGCATCGGCGCCGAGCTGGGCGAGCGGCCGGACCTGGTCAAGGTCCACTACGGCCCGATCGAGAGCGTCGGCCTGGCGGTGGAGAAGACCTGGGACACCGCTGTTTTCTCGCTCAAGATGCTGGGCAAGATGATCACCGGCGAGGCCTCGTGGAAGAACCTCTCGGGCCCGGTGACGATCGCCGACTACGCGGGCAAGACGGCAACCATCGGCCTGGCGGCGTTCCTGAGCTTTCTTGCGCTCGTATCCATCAGCTTGGGCGTCCTCAACCTGCTGCCCATCCCGATGCTCGATGGAGGGCACCTGGTTTACTATCTCGTTGAGATCGTCAAGGGCAGTCCACCAGCCGACTGGGTCGTTGAGTGGGGCCAGCGTGCCGGAATCGGCGTGCTGGTGATGCTGACGGCCCTGGCGCTATACAACGACCTGACGCGGCTGCTCTTCTAGTCCCCCTGCAGTGCCCCATTCGCAGATCTGCCTGACGCCGGCGTGGCCGGTCCCGCCGCGTGCGCTTCGCCGTGCCGCGGCAGCCGTGCTGTGCGCCTGCAGCCTGGGCGCGGCCGCGCAAGAGTTCACCGTGCGCGACATCCGCGTCGAGGGCATCTCGCGCACCGAGGCGGGCACCGTGTTCAGCTACCTGCCGCTGCGCGTGGGCGACCGCTTCGACCCCGAGCGGGGTGTAGCTGCCATCCGCGCGCTGTTTGCCACCGGGCTGTTCAAGGACGTGCGCCTCGAAGCCGACGGCGACGTGCTGGTGGTGATCGTCGAGGAGCGGCCGGCCATCGCCGCCGTCGAGCTCAACGGCATCAAGGAGTTCGACAAGGACCAGGTCA
>Ga0209985_10005061_pt1 | contig 10403 bp, 8 predicted proteins | sample NOAtaG_FD_187305 | JGI IMG/M metagenome (GOLD analysis project Ga0209985, IMG submission 187305) | Freshwater lake microbial communities from Lake Erie, under a cyanobacterial bloom - NOAA_Erie_Diel6S_1000h metaG (SPAdes) (version 2) | ecosystem: Environmental > Aquatic > Freshwater > Lake ... | reverse complement strand
CGGCGCCGATGGGACCAAAGCAGGGGATGCCGGCGATGGCGAGGGCGTCCGCGAGACCGGCCTCCACCGAGGCCTCAGGGCCGATCACCACGAGGTCGGCGGTCATCTCCCGCGCCAGGGCGACCAGGGCCTCGACCTCGGTAGGCTTCACCGGGGACAGCTCTCCCAGGGCCGCCATGCCAGGATTGCCGGGCGCCATGACGAGGCGGCCGGTCAGAGGGGAGGCGGCGATCTTCCAGGCCAGGGCGTGCTCGCGCCCGCCCGATCCGACGAGAAGGATATTCATGGCCCGCCTTTGGCGCGAGCGGGCCGCAAGGTCAATCGGCCGGAGCCTTCTTGCGGTCGACCTCCAGCGCGTAGCCCGCCGACCGGACGGTCCGGATGGGATCGAAGCCGGGCGCACCGCGGGACAGGGCCTTGCGCAGCCGACCAATGTGGACGTCGACGGTGCGCGCCTCGACATAGACGTCCGAACCCCAGACGGCGTCGAGCAGCTGTTCGCGGCTGAAGACCCGGCCCGGGTTCTGCATGAAGAAGTCGAGGAGACGGAACTCGGTGGGTCCCAGGTGGACCTCCTCGCCATCCCGGGTGACCCGGTGGGCGGAGCGGTCCAGGGCCAGGGGACCGCGGACCACGGTGTCCTCGGCGAGGCCGGGCCTGAGCCGGCGCAGGACCGCACGAATGCGCGCCGCCAGCTCGGTCACGGCGAACGGCTTGACCACATAATCATCCGCGCCGGTATCCAGTCCCCGGATGCGGTCGCTTTCCTCGCCCCGGGCGGTCAGCATGATGATGGGCACGTTGCGGCTCTGCGGCCGCTGGCGAAGGCGGCGGCAGACCTCGATTCCGGAGACCTTGGGAAGCATCCAGTCCAGCACCACCAGATCCGGCAGATGCTCCTCGGTCTGGATCAGAGCCTCCTCGCCATCCGTAGCCACGGCGACCGCATAGCCCTCTCTCTCGAGATTGTAGCGCAGCAGGGTGCCGAGGGCGTCATCATCCTCCACCACCAGGATCCGGGGATTCATGGACATGGGATCACGCCCTCAGATCGTCAGCCCGCGGACGGTCCGCGGAGCTGACCTGCTCGCCGGTGATCTCGTAGTGGACGATCTCGGCGATGTTGGTGGCGTGATCTCCGATCCGCTCGAGGTTCTTGGCCACGAACAGCAGGTGGGCGCAGGCGGTGATCGTCCGGGGATCGCCCATCATGTAGGTCAGCAGTTCCCGGAAGAGACTGTTGTAGTGCTCATCGACCTCCTCGTCGCGCCGCCAGACCTCCATGGCCCGCTCGGCGTCGTTGGAGATGTAGGCGTCCAGGACCTCCTTCAGCCGGGTCTCCACCAGGCGCCCCATCCGCTCTATGGAGCGGTTCAGGGCCGGCATGGGCTCGATCTCGGACAGGACGAGGGTGCGCTTGGCGATGTTCTTGGCCAGGTCGCCGCACCGCTCGAGGTTGGAGGCGATCTTCATCGCCGCCATGGTCTTGCGCAGGTCGTTGGCCATGGGCTGGCGCAGGGCGATCAGCCGGATCGCCTTCTGCTCGACGTCGGCCTCTATCTCGTCCAGCCTGTCGTCCTGCTGGAGGACCTTGGTGGCCAGGGCCGGGTCGCGCCGCACGATCGCGTCGACCGCGTCCCCCAGCTGGGCCTCGGCAAGCCCCCCCAGGCGGGCGCAAGCGGCCCCCAGGGCGTTCAGCTCGTCTTCGTAGGACTTGACGATATGCTCAGTCATGGAACCGCCCTCAGCCGAACCGGCCGGTGATGTAGTCCTGGGTCCGTGAGTCCCCGGGACGCGTGAAGATGTCGCCCGTCGGCCCGGCCTCGACCAGCCGGCCCATATGGAAGAAGGCGGTCCGCTGGGACACCCGGGCGGCCTGGGCCATCGAGTGGGTGACGATGATGATGCAGTACTGGGCCCGGAGCTCGTCGATCAGCTCCTCGATCCGCGCCGTGGCGATGGGGTCCAGGGCCGAGCAGGGCTCGTCCATGAGGATCACCTCAGGGTTGATGGCGATGGCGCGGGCGATCACCAGACGCTGCTGCTGGCCGCCGGACAGGCCGGTTCCCGGCTGATCCAGGCGGTCGGAGACCTCCTTCCAAAGCCCGGCCCGCTTCAGGGCCTGCTCGACCACGCCCTCCAGCTCGGAGCGGGAGGTGGCGATCCCGTGGATTCTCGGCCCGTAGGCCACATTCTCGAAGATGCTCTTGGGAAAGGGGTTGGGTTTCTGGAACACCATGCCCACCCGCGCCCGCAGCAACACCGGGTCCAGGCTCCGGTCATTCACGTCCTCACCATCCAGAAGGATGCGACCCTCGACCCGGGCGCCCGGGATGGTGTCGTTCATGCGGTTGATGCACCGCAGGAAGGTGGACTTGCCGCAGCCGGACGGGCCGATCAGGGCGGTGACCGCACGGTCCGGCACGTCAAGGTCGATGTCGAAGAGGGCCTGCTTGTCCCCGTAGAAGACATTAACCGCACTGGCGGAAATGCGCGGCGCACCGTCGGCCGGGGCGGCGGCGGCGGCGGAAGGCGTCAGGCGGGGGGGCGAGACCTGGGCGTCTGTCATCTTGTCACCAGCGGCGTTCGAACCGGCGCCTCAGCAGGACGGCGGCGAGATTCATAATGATCATGAAGGCCAGCAGCACCATGATGGCGGCGGCCGTGCGTTCCTGGAAGGCGCGCTCGGAGGCGTTCTCCCAGATGAAGATCTGGACCGGCAGGACCGTGCTGGCCGAGGTCAGGGCGTCGGGGACCCCCGGCACGAAGGAGACCATGCCCACCATCAGCAGCGGCGCGGTCTCCCCCAGGGCGTGGGCGAGAGACAGGATGGCCCCGGTCATCACCCCGGGAAGAGCCAGGGGCAGGACATGGTGGAAGACGGTCTGGGTCCGGGAGGCGCCGAGGGCCAGGGCCGCCTCGCGGATCGACGGAGGAACCGCCCTGAGCGCGGACCGGGTGGCGATGATCACCGTCGGCAGGGACATCAGGGCCAGGACCAGGCCGCCGACAAGGGGCGAGGACCTCGGTACGTTCATCCAGTTGATGAAGACCGCCAGACCTAGCAGGCCGTAGACGATGGACGGCACCGCTGCGAGGTTGTTGATGTTGACCTCGACCATGTCTGTCCACCGGTTCTTCGGGGCGAACTCCTCGAGATAGGTGGCCGCCAGCACGCCGATGGGAATGGCCAGGGCGGCGGTCAGCAACAGCATCAGGGCCGATCCGACCACGGCGCCCAGGACGCCGGCCTGCTCCGGTTCGGTGGAATCGGACCGGGTCAGGAAGGTGGTGTTGAATTCGGACTTCACCAGGCCCCCGGCGTTCAGCCGGTCCAGCCAGTCCAGCTGCTCGCTCGTCAGCGGGCGCTCGTCTTCCGGTGTCGCCCGGGTGATCTGTCCCTTGAAGTAGAGGCCGGCGTCCGCCTTGAGGGGCGCCGAGAGGGTGAAGGTCTTGCCGATCACGGAAGGGTCCGCCTTGACCCGGTCCAGGACCTGGAAGCCAAGATCCCCGGACAACAGCGCCTTCATGGCGTCGCTGCGCGTGCCGAATTCGTCGTCGGCGACTCCGATCCGCTTGAGCAGCTGTTCGGCGATCATCAGGTCATAGTTGGCGCCGCCGGGATCAGCGGGATCAATCCGCGCGGGGTCCACATAGACCTGCGCGGTCAGGCGATAGTCGACGAAGGTCGACCAGCCCTGCTGGACGATGCGGCCCAGCAGCAGCAGGAGAAATCCGAGAGCAACCGCGATGGCGATACGGCCATAGAGCTGGAACCTGCGCTCGGCCGCGTTGCGCGCCTTCAGCCGCCGGGCCACGGCGGCCCTCAGCTCGTCTGATGCAGGGCGGATCTCAGTCATACTGTTCCCGATATTTCTGCACGATCCGCAGGGCGACCACGTTCAGCGCCAGGGTGACGACGAAGAGGGTCAGCCCCAGGCCGAAGGCCGAGAGGGTCCGGGGACTGTCGAACTCCTGGTCACCGGTCAGCAGGGTGACGATCTGGACCGTCACGGTGGTCACCGTCTCGAGGGGATTGAGGGTCGTGCGGGCCTGCAGGCCGGCGGCCATGGTGACGATCATGGTCTCGCCCACCGCCCGGGAGACGGCCAGCAGCATGGCGGCCATGACCCCGGGCAGGGCCGCGGGCAGCACCACCTTCTTGACCGTCTCGGACCGGGTGGCGGCCATGGTGACGATCATGGTCTCGCCCACCGCCCGGGAGACGGCCAGCAGCATGGCGGCCATGACCCCGGGCAGGGCCGCGGGCAGCACCACCTTCTTGACCGTCTCGGACCGGGTGGCCCCCATCGCCAGGCTGCCATCCCGCAGGGACTGGGGCACGGCGTTGATGATATCGTCCGACAGGGAAGAGACGAAGGGGATGAGCATGACCCCCATCACCGCGCCTGCGACCAGGGCCATCTGGTTCTGGACCTCACCCAGATAGAGACCCAGGTCGTTGAACGGGCCACCGACCAACTGGGCACCGATGGCGTTGAAACCCGCCCGGAACAGGGGTCCGACGGTCAGGGCGGCGAAGAAGCCGTAGACCACGGTCGGCACCCCTGCGAGCACCTCCAGAAGGGGCTTCACCAGGCCGCGGGTGCGGGGGGAGGCGTACTCCGACAGGTAGATGGCCGCGAACAGGCCCACGGGAGCGGCCACCAGCATGGCGATCAGCATGATGAGGAAGGTGCCGGCGAACAGGGGGATGGCCCCGAAGGCGCCTTCCGACACCACCTGGTCGGCGTACATGGCGCTCTGCGGATCCCATTCGAGGCCGAAGAGGAAGGCCTGCAGAGGCACGGCCTGGAAGAAGCGCCAGCTCTCCCAGACCAGGGAGGCGACGATCCCGACGGTCGTGAAGACTGCAGTGACCGAACAGGCCAGAAGCAGGCCTCTCAGCCAGCGCTCGACGCCCTCCCGGGCCCGGAATGCGGCCTGAATCCGGCTCAGTCCCCAGACGGCCCCGGCCAGGGCCAGGGCGGCGGCGGCGGCCAGGCTGAAGAGGTGCAGGCGGCCCTCCAGCACCTTCACCTCGGCGGCGGAGGCCTCCAGGGCCCCCTGTACCTCCGGGGCGTAGAGTGTCTCGCTTCTCGCCTGGCCCCGGGCCAGGGAGATGGCGTCGTCCAGGAAGATCTGTCGCTCAGCGGCGTCCATCGCGCGCACGACCGCCGGAAGTCGCGCCTCGACGAGGGATACCTCCACCCGGTCTCCGAAGAACCCCACCAGGAGCAGGACCAGGGCGGCGGGGGCGGCTGTCCAGACGGCGGCGTAGGCGCCGTGGTGACCGGGGCGGGAGTTGATAGGCGTGCTCGATCCGCGGGCGATGACTCCCGCACGCCGGCGCGCCGCCCAGTAGACGGCGCCCGAGAAGGCCATCAGGACCAGAAGCGCGACAAAGGTCAGCATCGATGGGTCACTTCCGGCTCCCTTCGGGCCTGGTGCAGGGCCGCCGGGAGCCCTCGGGGAAGGCAGGGGAGCGGACTCGCGTCGTCATGCCGTAGGTCATTACTGCGACACTTCCATTACGGGGAGTCTCTCCGGCACGAGAACTGTGAAGACCGTTCCGCGGCCGGGGGCGCTCTCCACGGCCAGAACGCCCTGGTGTCGGTTGACGATGTGCTTGACGATCGAGAGCCCCAGGCCCGTCCCGGGACGCTCGCCGCTCTTCTGCCCCTCGACGCGATAGAACCGTTCCGCCAGGCGGGGCAGGTGCTCCCGGACGAGACCCGGGCCTTCGTCCTGCACCCGGATCATGGCGTATCGGGCGCCGGGGGCGTCCGGGGCCACCAGGGTCAGGCGGGCGGCGTCCTCCAGGATGGCCGTCTGGGCCGCCTCACGACCGAGGTTGGCGCGGACCGTCAGCCGGACCCGACCCTCAGCGGGTGCGTACTTCACGGCGTTATCGGTCAGGTTCTGTATCACCTGCACCAGCTGGTCCCGGTCGCCGCGGACCAGGACCGATCCCGGGGCCGGGAGATCCGCTTCGATCCGCACCCCCCGGCGCGCCGCCTGGGGTGCGAGGGCATCCACCACGTCTGCGGCCGCCAGCACCAGGTCGGTTTCGCTCTGGGGCGCCACATGCTCGTTTAACTCAATCCGGCTGAGGGAGAGGAGGTCGTCAATCAGTCGGCCCATCCGGTCCGCCTGGTTCTGCATGATCCCCAGGAACCGGTCCTGGGCCTGCCGGTCGTCCCGGGCGTGTCCCTTCAGGGTCTCGATGAAGCCGGACAGGGAGGCCAGGGGCGTACGCAACTCGTGGCTGGCGTTGGCGAGGAAGTCCGCCCGGGTGCGCTCGGCCCGCCGCATGTCAGTCTCGTCGCGGAACAGGAGGACCGCGCGCCGAAGCTGGTCCTCCTCCGGGGCCAGGGGCCGAACCAGCGTCTGGAAGCTGCGCTCCTGGGAGGCGCCTGAGGTGAAGGCGCACCTGGCCTCAACGCCGCCGAACAAGGCCTCGTCGACGGCCGAGAGCACCTCGGGATCACGCAGCACCGAGACCAGAAGCATCGGCGGCGCGGAGATGCGGAACAGGCTGCAGGCCGCGGCGTTGGCCCGCTCGATCCTCAGGCTGCTCAGGTCGTCGGGTTCCCGGGCGGAGACGACAAGGAGGGGATCGGGAGCCGCGTCCAGGAGGGCGGTGAAGCGGGCCTCGACCCGCTCGACGGCTTCGCGCACCCTCTGTTCCGTCGCCTCTGTGGAAGGGCGGACTCCGGAGGGACGGAGCCGCCGCGCCGCGATCGCCGCCGCCGCCGCCCCGGCGAGGAGAAGGGCGGCGATCTCTATCGCCCCCCGGCCGGCCCAGGCCCACACGCCAGCGACAGCCATCACGGCCGAGGCGACGCCAAGGGCGAGGGCGGCGCCGGCAAGCTCCGTGCGGATTTCAGGCTGAGGCAAGTCGGGTTCCCACTCGGGCGAGGCGCCCATGAGGCGTGCCGAATATGACGCTTGAGTGACAGTTTGATGACAGGGGCGGGATATCCACCGGTCTTGCCGTTGAGACGGCGCCGTCGCGGCTTCAATCACCCTGGCGATTGTCCAGACGGTCGCCAGGCCCTAGATTGCGTCTCCACCGTTCGCGTCGGTGATGATCTCCCCGGAGCCCCTATGTCCCTCAATCGATTCGCCGAAGCCGAAGCCGCGTTCCAGGCCGGACGGCGCGACGAGGGCAAGCGCCTGACGGCCGAGCAGCTGGAGGCGGACCCGGACGCCCCGGCGGGGGTCTACCGCAACCTGGGCGCCATCCTGATCCGCGACCGCGATTACGCCATGGCCGAGACCGTGGGACGGCGCGCGGTGGAGCGACATCCCCGCGATCCGGAGCTCTGGAACATCCTCGGCGTCGCCCTGCGCCGGCTCAAGCGATACCCCGAGGCGGTGGACGCCCTCGAGAAGGCCTTGAGGCTGAACCCCCGCAGCGACTCCATCCAGCAGAACCTCGGGAACGTCTTCAACGACGCCCGGGATCCCCGCGCCATCAAGGTCTTCTCGCAGCTCGTCCGGGCGGCGCCCTCCAACGCCGAGCTCCAGCGGCAGTTGGGGCGCGCCCACTGGTTCGCGAAGGATTTCGACAAGGCCCTCCAGCGCCTCAACCTCGCCACCCGGATGAAGGCCGACATGGTCGACGCCTGGCTGGACCTGTCCGCGGTCAGCTCCGACTCCCGCGGCCCCGTCGAAGGCCTCGAGGTCCTGGACCGAGGACTCAAGGCATGCCCAGGCGACGCCCGGCTTCAGGAGGCTCGGCTCTCCATGCTGCGCCGTTCGGGGCGTATGCGCGAGGCCGAGCAGCAGATGCTGGACATGCTGAAGGTCACCCCAGACGCCGCCTGGCTTCACTTCCAGCTGGGCGGGGCCCTGACCGACTACGACCGGCCCCGGGCCAACGAACACTTCCGCCGGGCCATCGAGCTCGCCCCAGAGAATGTCGATTACCGGATCACCTACGCCGAGAGCCTGGGGCGCGACCGGACCGGCGACGAGGGCGGCAATCTTGAGGCCGCCTATCGCACCATGGTGGAGGTTCTGGACCAGGCCGAACTGACCCCCGGCAACCTGAAGGTCATCTACGAGCTGCTGGTCCGCGTCGCCGACTATGACCGGCTGGAGGCCCTCGGCAGTTTCTCCAAGGTCGGCCGCACCTGGGCCGATGCTGGCCGGCACACGGCGTTGATGGCTCACCTGGCGCGCGTCCGCACGGCGGAGGACCGGCTGGAACTGGTCGAACAGCACCGCATCTGGGGTCGGCTGGCCGACGCCGCCGCCGCCCGGCGGCCCATCACCCACCCGGCGCCGCGCCCGCCCGGCGGCAAGATCCGGGTGGGCTACATGTCCTCGGACCTGCGCGGGCATCCGGTGGCCTACTTCGCCATCCCTCTCTTCGAGCACTACGACCGCAGCCGGTTCGAGGTCTTCTGCTACTCCTGGTACCAGGGCGAAGAGGACCCCACCCAGAAGCAGATCACCCAGTGGGTCGACGGCTTCCGCTGGCACAAGGACATCACGGACCGCGAGGCCGCCCAGCTCATCGCCGATGACAACCTCGACATGCTGTTCGAGCTGGGCGCCACAACCCACATGAACAAGCTCTCGGTCATGTCCTACCGGCCCGCACCCCGGCAGGCCAGCTGGGTGGGCTATCCTCACTCCGCAGGTCCCGAGACCATCGACTACCTGGTCCTCGACCCCTGGATGAATCCGCCGGACCCGCGGCTGGTGATCGAAAAGCCCCTGCTATTGGCCCACACCTGGTACGCCATGGGCGAGCGCGCCTTCCGCGAGCAGCCGGCGGTGGACCCCGTCGCCCCGGTGGAGCGCAACGGCTACGTCACCTTCGGCACCGCCAACAACCCCTACAAGTACACGCGCGAGACCGTTACGGCCTGGGCGCGGGCTGTCGCGGGCACGCCGGGCTCGAAGTTCATGTTCGTACGGCCGGAAGGGACCACCCCGACTTTCACCACCAACATCCGGGCGGTCTTCGCAAGCCAGGGCGTGTCCGCCGACCGCGTCATCTTCGAGACCGTGCGCGGCCGCCACCTGCCCTTCTACAACCAGATGGACATCTCGCTGGACACCTTCCCCCAGACCGGCGGCACCACCACCTGCGAGTCCCTCTGGATGGGCGTTCCCGTGGTGGCCCGGGTCGGCGACGCCGTCTTCGAACGGATGAGCTATTCGATACTGAACAACGCGGGCCTGGGCGACCTCGTCGGCAAGACCACCGACGAGTATGTCGACATCGCCATCCGACTTGCAGCCGACCCCGCCCGCATCGGCGAGCTTCGCCGCACCCTTCGCAACCGCCTCGGCGCCAGCCCCCTGCGCGACGCCCGGGGCTTCGCCACCGACTGGTACGCCATGGTCGAGCGCGCCATGGCCGATCCGGTGCGGAAGTGAGCGCAGCCGGCGGAAGCCTGCTGGACGTCACCCGGGCCTACGGCCTCGACTTCCGGTTCCCGGCTTCCGACACGGTGGTCGGCGCCAATCTGCGAACCTTCGGCGAGTTCTCCCGGGTCGAGCTGGACATCCTCCTGCACCTTGCCCCCGGAACCTCGGGGGTCATGGTCGACGCCGGCGCCAACATCGGCTCCCTCGCCCTGCCCTTCGCCAGGGCCCGGCCGGACTGGAAGGTCTTGGCCTACGAGGCCCAGAGGTGGATTTGCCACATCCTCGCGGCCAACGCCGTCGCCAACGATCTCCTGAACGTCGAGCCCATCCACGCCGCCCTGGGGCCCGAGGAGTCGCTCACCGACTTCCCGATGGCCGGGCTGGAGTCCGGGGTGAATTTCGGTGGCCTCGGCTTTGGCGCCCAGGCCCCTTCGCACGAGCGAGTCCGGGTCACCCGTCTGGACGACATGTCCCCGGACCTCCGCGACGCGGTGAAGGTGGTGAAGATGGACCTTCAGGGCTTCGAGCCGGAGGTTCTGCGCGGGGCTGGCGACCTCCTCACCCGCATCCGCCCCGCCTGGGTGGCCGAGGCCGACCGGAACCAGCAAGACGTGGCGCGCAGGACCCTGCGGATCTTCCTGGAGGCCGGATATCTGGTGCACTGGCTGTTCGTGCCCTTCGCCACCCGGAAGGCGGTCCGCAACGCCGGCCAAGCCACTTTGACCGGTGACTTCAACATCATCGCGACGCCGCGGGAGGGTCTCGTCCCTCCGGACATTCCGCCAGTCGAGGGCCCCGACGCTCCCTTCCCCACGGACATCAGCGACCTGCCCTATCTCCGCCGATACGGCTTCTGAGCCGGCCTCACGCCGGCCCGCCCAGCCGGCCCTCCCTCTCAAGCCGGGCATAATAGTCCGTATACGCGTCGAAGAAGGCCTCGCCCCTCCAGCCGGACGGCAGGCAGGGTTCATCATTCACCCGCACCCGCGGCTCGGGGAAGTCGACCTGGTTGT
>Ga0209985_10005054_pt1 | contig 10413 bp, 7 predicted proteins | sample NOAtaG_FD_187305 | JGI IMG/M metagenome (GOLD analysis project Ga0209985, IMG submission 187305) | Freshwater lake microbial communities from Lake Erie, under a cyanobacterial bloom - NOAA_Erie_Diel6S_1000h metaG (SPAdes) (version 2) | ecosystem: Environmental > Aquatic > Freshwater > Lake ... | reverse complement strand
CTGCCGCTGATCTCGCAGACGTACGACTTCACGGTCGGGGGGTTCCTGGGTCGGCGGCTCGACGGCCCGCAGATCAACAACGGCGCGAACATCACGCACCGGCTGACGGGTTCGACGGCGGGCGCTAGGGCAAACTCGGGCGCCCGGTCGATGAACGTCAACCTGGATTACTTCAACGGCGCGATCAACCTGGTGAACATCGGGCAGAACTTTTTGATGAACAACCCCGCCGCGGCGCCGGGGGGTGCGCCCAGCGGCGGGCAGGTGCTGATGGTCGATCCGACGCACGGCTTCGCGGCGCCGATCAACTTCACCGCAACGACCTTGCCCGGGACCACGCAGCTCAACGGCGCGGTGAACTGGCGGTCGAGCAGTCTGGGGCTGCTGGCGCTGAACAGCGTCTTTGTGCCCAGCACAACGATCAACGCGAACCCGAACTTCCTGATGACACTCAGCTTCACCGCGCCGCCGGCGGGTGGGTATGTCAACACCCGGTCGGACGCGGGACGCGGGGCGCACACCGCCGCGGATCCGACGCTGACTCTGACGGTTGCGCAGCGGAACTTCATCAACCAGCAGCTCGGCTTCGGCGGGATTGGCCAGCCCGCGGGGATCGGCGCCAACCCCATCCCCGACACCGGCGCACCGACCAGCGGCACGGGGCCGAACCCGGGCGAGGACCTGCTGGGGACGGACTTCCTCAACCGCTTCGGGCAATACTGGAACTACAACGGGGCCAACCCCAACATCATGCTCTTTGCGCCGCTGCTGCAGGGCGACCGCGACACGATCAACCGCGGCATGCTCATGACCGTTGACCGCTCATCGCAGGGCGGGTTCCTCACGGTGTGCAGCAGATGCGCCAGGCGGGCCCACCCACCGCTACGCGCGTGGGCACCACGAGCACGCCCGCGACGGCGGACGTTGCGGATCAGGCGGGCATCGGCATCTACCGCGCGCACGGCTCGACCTCGAACGCGGTCTACGTCGCGGGGCGCGACGCGATGGGCCTTCAGGCCGGTGCCAACGGCGATCAGATCGACGGGATGAAGCTCGGCGCTGATTCGCTCGCGCCGTCGGTGACGCTGCAGGTGCTGCGTCCGGATCGGTTCAACTCGATGGTGCACTTCTCGGTCTCGGCCGACAGTTTGGGGCAGGCGAGCGGTGACGGGAACATCACCATCGGCGGCGGCGTTCGTCAGCAGGCCACGCTCGGTCAGGTCGCGGGCGACATTTTCTTTTCGACTTCCGCCCGGCCCAGCAACACGTCCGGGCAGGGCACCAACAACCTGCGGTTCAACCAGGACATTCTGGGCTTGCAGGGCAACGCCGGGCCCTTGGTGAGTGCGGCGGGCCGCGGGAATCACGACAACCTGCGCGACTTTGATCTGCGCCCGGAGTTCGGAATGGTCGATTCGTCGCGCTCGCTGCGGAACACCGACCCGGCGATCCGCTCGGTGGGTGATACGACCAACCCGATGGGTGCGCCGCAGACCGGCGCACTGCCGGCGCGGACGGACCAGTTCCAGAGCAACTTCTACACGTACTACTCGCTGACGAGCAACAGCTCCACGGTGATCACGCAGAACACCAGCGGCGCGTCGATTTACACGACCTCGAACGCCGGCACGCCGACGGTCTGGGCAGCGCCGACGCTGATGGGTCTGCTGGCGGGCGACGACATCGACGCCTTCAGCCTGCAGCGGGCGTTCGATCCGGGCTTCGGGATCACGCCCAGCGGCGTGGCGCCGATCCCCGGGACGGTCGCGACGCAGGGCGGGCTGCTCATCGGCGGGCGGTTTGATCCGAACCCCTTCGAGAACTTCGGGCGGATTGACTTCACGTTCAACAACGACCTGATCGTCTTTTCGCTGGCGCCGGGCTCGCCCACGCTGGCGCTGATGAGCGGGTTCCTCGGTCGGGCGCTCTCGGCGGCGGACCTGTTCATCAGCGACTTCGACGGGAGCTTCACGCTGTGGGCCTCGGCCGAGTCGCTGGGCCTGCGCCCGCAGGACAACATCGACGGTCTGGATATCACGGCTATCCCGGCGCCGGGTGCGACGATGGTGATCGGGCTTGCAGGGCTGATGCTCAGCCGCCGGCGGCGGCGGGCGTGAGGAAGAAAACTTGAGATCAAACAGGCCGCGGCGGACTTCTTGGTCCGGCGCGGCTTTTCTTTGCGCGAAAAGCGATGGCGTGCTCGGGGTGGATGCGGGGTTGCGCGATACACTCTGCTTACCGCCATGACCGACGATCTGATCCATGTGATGCTGCGGATCATCGAGGTGAAGGACCGCTCAACCGCGGCGCACACCTGGCGGGTGGCGTTGTATTCGCGGGCGATGGCGGAGCGGTTTGAGTTGCCGCACGATCAGGTGGAGCGGATCACGCGGGCGGCGGCGCTGCACGACTATGGCAAGATCGACATCCCGGATGAGATTCTGCAGAAGCCCGGGCCTTTGACCAGCGAGGAGCGGCTGGTCATGCAGCGGCACCCGGCGCTGGGGCATGATCGCTTGATCGAGATGGGCGAGACCGACCCGATCACCCTCGAACTGGTGCGGCACCACCATGAACAGATCGATGGCAACGGCTATCCGGATCGGCTGAAGGGTGATGAGATACCCATGGTTGCCCGGCTGTTCTCGGTGATCGATTCGTTCGACGCGATGACGAGCGTTCGGCCTTATCGCACGCGGATCGGCGATGAGGCGGCGCGGGCGGCGCTGGAGGAACTGCGGCGGCACGCGGGCACGCGGTATGAGCCGCGGGCGGTGGAGGTCTTCGCGGAGCTGTTCGCGTCGGGGGAGCTGGACTGGATTCTGCACTATTACAACGACGAGTGCCCGGTGCCGGCGTTTGACCATCGCGAGGCGAAGCGGCGGCCGGTGGTGGCGGCGGTGAAGCCGCAGGTGACACGTGTTGAGGTGGTCAATCAGCGAAGCGCCGAGGCCACGGGCGCGTCGACTTCAGGGTCTGCGGGCGAAGCGTCGATGGGTTGAACTGCCGGGCGAGGCGGATGTGTGAATCAATCGGGCAACGAAAAAGCGAGCGCTTTGCGGAGCGCTCGCTTTGGTGATGATCGTGCGATGAGGTTGGGTGATGATGCGTCGCGGCGTGGTGCCGCGGGAGGATCAATACCCGCGCTTCTTGTCGGCGACGTTGAGGCTGCGGCCGGCGCGGCGCTTGCGGTTGAGGAGCTTGCGGCCGTTGGTGGTCTTCATGCGGGCGCGGAAGCCGATGGAACGCTTGCGCTTCACGCGGGAAGTACGCTTCGGATATGCCATGCCCATGGGGAACTGCCTTTCTTCGCTGCATGCACCGGGGCTGTGGCCCGATGGTTCTTGGTGATCGCAAACTGACCCCCGCCGATCGGGGCCAAGATGCTAGCGCTCTTCTCGGTTCGGGGAAAGTGGCTGATGCGGGTTCCGAATGTGAAGGATGTTCTTTCTTTGTTCGGATTTTTGGCCGAGTGTTCAGATTTCGGTTGGTTTTCTGGTCGGTTTAGGGGTGCGGTGATAGGGTTGAGTGTCGATCGGACCGATGTTGAGGGGGCTGGGCATCGGTTTGGAAGTTGTGGAGCGCCGGGTTTACCCGCCGCGGCCTTGCAGAGCGGGCTGGCTGAGGATGACCGAAAGGTTGTGCTCGGCGGGCAAGCTGTGCTGACCGTAGCGGGCCGACCTTGCCTCGCGGAGCGTTGAGCCGGGCGTGGGCCCGGGTTGATGCGGGCCTGATTGTGCGGAGCGGTTCGAAAGCGGACCGGCGCACGCGGGCGTGGAACGAGGTGTTCTCTTTTTCAGGGTCAGGCCAACGTGAGCAACGACGTCCCGGTCAGTCAGATCGAATCGCGCACGGGCTACCGCTTCAATGATGCGGGGCTGGTGCGGCTGGCGCTTCGGCATGCCAGCGTCGCGGAGAACCGTGTCGCGAGCAACGAGCGCCTGGAGTTTCTGGGCGATGCGGTGCTGGGGCTGATTACGTGTCAGCGGATCTTTGAGCTCTTCCCCGAGATGCTCGAAGGCGAGATGACCAAGATCAAGTCCTCGGTGGTTTCACGGCAGACGTGCGCCGAGCTGGCGCAGCAGATCGGCATCGCGCAGCACCTTGTGCTGGGCAAGGGGATGCGGGCGAGCCCCGCGGGCGTGCCCATGAGTCTGGCGGCGGCGGCGCTGGAGTGCATCGTCGCGGCGATCTATCTCGACGGCGGGCTGGAGCCGGCGCGGCGGTTTTTGCTGCCGCTGCTTGAGCCGCGGATCAGATCGGCGGAGCGGAGCAAGCACCAGGAGAACTACAAGTCGCTTTTGCAGCACTATGCCCAGCAGCAGCGCGGGCTGTCGCCGGTGTATGTGGTGCTCGAGGCGAAGGGCCCGGACCATGCGAAGCACTTTTGCGTCGCGGTGAAGCTGGGCGAGCAGCAGTTTGAGTCGAGCTGGGGCGTGAGCAAGAAGCACGCGGAGCAGAACGCCGCGATGCTGGCCCTGCGCGCGCTGGGTGTACTCAACGGCGAGCAGGTGGACCTGCGCGGGAGCGCGGGGAACGCCGGGGGCACGAATGCCGAGGGGTCAACTTCGGTTGATGGAGCGAACGCGACCGACGCGACGCCCAACCACGCGGACGAGGCGGACGGCTCAGATGCGCAGACCAAGAGCGCGTGAAGTGTCGGCGAGCTTTCAGGCGAAGTGCCGATTGCTCGCGGGCGTGGACACGAACTACTCGTTCATCTGGAGCCAGGTCATGGCGGCGGCGGCTTTTTCCGCGGCTTTCACGCCGGTCTCGCCCAGGGCCTGCACCGTGCGGGCGAGCCAGCGTTGATTCAGCAGGCTCTCGGCGGGCGAGATGGGCAGCATGATCTCGGTGCGGACGCGCTCGCAGGCGAGCCAGAGCGTGAGCGCGTCGCGGTGATGCCCGCGCTCGCCCATCAGGTGGGCCTTGGCGCCCAGAGCGCGCAGCACGCCCAGCTTGTCGCGGACCGTGCGGAGGATGGCGAGGCCTGATTCCAACTGAGCCTCGGCTTTGTCGAGCTGGCGGTTGTGCAGGTCGATCTTGCCGAGCTGACAGTGCGCCAGACCGATGCCGGGCTGATCGTCGATCTGCGTGAGCAAGGCGAGGCCTTCGTTGACCAGGCGCTCGGCTTCGCTCGGCTCGTTCTGCAGCAGCTTGAGGAAGCCCCACATGGTCTGGATCTGCGCGGAGAGGCGCGGGGAGAAGGCGCTCTGCGCGGACGTTGAGCCGCCCGCGCCCTTGACGGTCGAGACGGCCAGCAGGGCGCGCTGCGCGTCGATCATGCTGGCGGATTGCAGGGCGAGGAAGCTGAGCCCCAGACACCCGCGGGCGACGAAGTCGCGCCGGTCGAGCTTGTTGCCAAGGTCGATGGCCTCCTGAAGCATGTTGCGCGACGTCAGCGGCTCTTTGAGGATCAGCGCCACGCCGAGCAGAAGCAAACACTCGGCGGTGCCTTCTTCTTCACCCAGCTTGCGCATCTGGGCCAGGGCCTTGCGTTGCAACGTGACGGCCTCGACCATGTCGCCTTCGATGTGGGCGAGCGCGCCGGAACTGCTCAGCCCCAGGGCCTGCGTGAGCGGGCTGAGGCGGAGGTGTCCGCGGTCGAGGGCGCGTTCGAGGGTGGTGCGCGCGTAGCCGACGCGTCCGCGCACTTCCCAGTACTCACGCAGGTTCGCCACCACGAGCACGGCGTCTTCGGCGCACTCGCCGGTGGCTTGTGACCAGGCCAGCGAGCCGGCGATGGTGTCGACGCAGGCGTCGATTTCCTGAAGGCTGCGGGCCTGGGCCGGGCCTTCCATGAGTTTGCGCATGCGGACGGACCACAGCGCGAGATGGTTGATGAGGCGGCGATGCGCGCCGGCGAGGGCTTCGTCGTCGCGGTAGAGCTGCTGGATGTACGCGCGAAGGGCGGAGGGGACAAACAGCCGCTCGTTCTCGCCGGCGTTCTCGTGTCCGAGCAAGCCACACTCGCTGAGGCGTGCGAGCACGCTCGCGGTGCCGGCGGTGTTGCCGAGAACTTCCACCGCGTCGCGAGCGGCGAAGCTGCCCGCGAAGCAGGCGCACTGCACCAGCACGTTGAGGAGCGCGGGTTCGAGCTGCGAGACGTGCTTGGCGGGTGCTCCCGAACCGGGGGCAAGCTCGGTGAGGTGCACGGTGTCGCCGCGACGCGCGGGGGGTTCGGTTTCTCCGCTCGCGCTGCTTTGAGGCGAACCGGGCGCACTGCCCGCGGCGGCGGGCGGTTTGCTCGTCACCACCGAGCGGTGTGCTTCGGCGGGTGCCGCGGCGGCGACGCTGATGGATGGTGGAATGTCGAGGGGGTTTTCAGAAGCGTCGGCGTCTTCAAGCCAACCGCCGCCGCGACGCCCGGTATCGAGCGAAGGCGCACGAACGACTTTCTTGAGCGTTTGCAGAACTTCGGTGGCGCTGGCGGGCCGCTTGACGGGTTCTTTCGCCAGGCAACGGGCGATCAACCGCTGCAAAGATTCGGGCGTGCCCGCGGGGAGCTGGGTGTAGTCGGGGTCTTGCAGCAGCACGGCGGCCATGATCTCGCCCGAGGTTTTTCCGGGGAATGCACGCTTGCCGCTGAGCAGCTCGAAGAGCACGCAGCCGAGGGCGAAGATATCGGCGCGGGCGTCGACGGCCTGTCCGCGGGCCATTTCCGGGCTCATGTACCCGGGCGTGCCCGCGACGAGCTGATCGATATCGCTGGCGGCGAAGGACTGGGTGGGGACGTCGTCGGGCACGGCGCTGGCGAGCGTGTGTGTTGCCGATCCGCCGCGGGCAAGGCCGAAGTCGAGCACCTTCACCGCGCCGCGCGGGGTGATCTTGATGTTGGCGGGTTTGAGGTCGCCGTGGACGATGCCCGCCTCGTGTGCGGCGACGAGAGCGCCGGCGATCTCGGCGGCGATATCGACCGACTCGGCAAGGCCGACACCCATCGCGGTGCTGGTCTGCTGGGTCAGGCGGTCGAGGAGTGTTGAGCCGTCAACGAACTCCATGACGAGGCTGACCGAACCGCTTTGTTCGATGATGTCGTAAATCGCGGCGATGTTGGGGTGGTTGAGACGAGCGAGCATCTGGGCTTCGCGGCGGAAGCGTTCGGCCCTTCTGTGCAGGTCTTCGGGGGTTGCGCCGGGCGCGGGGGGGAAGGTCTTGATGGCGACCTGACGACCGAGGCGGACGTCGCGGGCGAGATAGACCACGCCCATGCCGCCGCGCCCGAGCTCGCGCTCGATCTTGTACGCCTGGCTGGTCGGGGCATCCGACACCGCTGCAACCTCCGATGATTCACCCGCCCGGGCCATCGACAACGACACGCTGAAGCTGCCGCGCGGCGGAACGCCGTCGCGCGGGATCGATACTCACTCCCAACTGATGTGCCAGACCAGCGGCTCGCCGGGCTGCTTGGCCAGCTCGACGGGCATGATGAGCGTGGCGGTGGTAGCGTCCTTCTCGGCGCTCAGCCCGCGCGAGCGGAGAGCGATGCCCGAGGAGATCACCTTGCCCGGGATGTTGACGGTGATCTTCACGCTCGTGCCCAGATCGGTGTTGGGGCTGGCGTCCGCTTCGGTGGAGAGCACGCGCTGGGCCCCGGCGCGTTCCTCGTCATTTGCACCGGAGAAGAGCGCAGGCCACTTCACATCCGCCCCGCGCGGGATCGTGACCTTGATCAGCCGCGGACGAAGCACCCCGGTGGTGGCGGCTGAACCGGCGCTGATGGTCTGGAAGGTGATGCCCCCGACGTTCAGCTCGTCGAGCTTCTTGAAGCTGCCCCGGCTGACCATCACCCCGGCGCGCCCGGACCAGGCCACCCCGCCGCCGGCGGTGCCGGATTCGACGGCCGCGGGCTGCGTCGGTGCGACCAACCCGCTGGCGACGATCGTGCCCGAAAGGTCATCCTTCAAATCCAGGCGCAGCGACGACGCGTCGCGCTCGTCGCACGCGGAGAGCGTCAGGGCGGCCGCGAGGCACACGAACCCCGCGAGGGATCGTTTGACGATGCTCGAAGATCTGCCCGCCGACACGTTGAGTATCCGATCCATCTGGTACCTGCACCTTCCATGAGCGAGCGAAGACTGAGCGACCGCGCACGCTGTGCGAGCACGGGGCAACACGTCCGACCGGAGGGAGTCTACCGCGCCCGGGGGCTTTTCGCTCTGAGCAAAAAACAGCGGGCCCCGGGGGTTGATTCCCGGGGCCTCGCGTTGAAATCACCGGTGAAATGTCGGGGGGGCGATCACTTGGCGCTGACGGCCGAGGTGATCATTTCCGCCGTGACGGCGCCTTCGAGGAAGGCCTTGGCCTTGCCCTCGGTGTCGATGATCATGACGCTGGGGAAGCCGCGGACGTTCAGACGGGAGGCGAGGTCGTCGCCGTTGAGTGCGCCGGTGAAGGCGAAGTTCTTCTCGGTCCAGAACTGCTTGACGGCGTTGACGGCGTTGTCGCCGACAAGGCGGCAGGCAACGCCCACCGCGTTGACCGAACCGGCGTTGGCCTTGGCAAAGTCGTTGACGGCCTGAGCCACTGCACCGGAAGAATCAAACTGCGGACCCCAGAAGGCCAGGACCGTGGTCTTGCCTTTCAGGTCGGCCATGCGGACGGTCTTGCCGTCGACACCGGCGAGCTCGAAGGCGGGGACCTCGGCACCCGGGCGGAGCCCGCCGGGGGTCAGTCGCATGCCTTGGGGCTTGGGCTCGGGCAGGTCGCCGTTGGGCGCGACCTTGGAGGGATCAGCGGGCTGAGCCGCCGGAGCCGCGGGAGCGGCGGGCGGGATCGGGGCGGTGGGTGCCTTCGGCGCCGGGGGAACCGGGTCGGGCATCACTTCCTTCTTGTACCCCGCGGGGACAGCGACTTCGAGGTCTTTGTCGGTGAGGTCCTTGTCGCTGACCTCGCTGAAGGTCCACGAGCGGGCGATCTTGCCGCGGCGCTGCTCGAAGAAGCGCGGGAGCTTGTCGACGGTGCCGAGGATGAGCGTGCGCTCGTTCTGGTCGTCCATGGTGATCTTGATCACCTGGCAGGGCTGCCCGTCGACTTCCTTGGCTTCGACGATCTCGATCTTGCGGGCGCGGAGCTCGTTCTCGAAGGGGTTCTTGCCGTTGGGCTCATAGGGGCCCAGCAGGTTGCGCTCGCAGCGGGCGACCCACACGTCAGCGCCCGAGCCGTTGCCGGTCTGCTGGGTGAGGACCTTCTTCTGCCCGTCGTCGACCCAGGTGATCCGGCGGCGGATCTGGGCCGGCGGCGGGGCGGGCTGGTCCATGTGCTCGATCAGCACGGAGACCTTCTTCTTCCCCTCGGCGAAGATCATCAGGTCGCCGGTGTAGTTGATCTTCAGCGGGGCGGCCTTGTCGCCGCGGAGCATCTTGACGTTCATGACGCTGCCGTCGCCGGCGGAGCCCGAGGGCCCGGGCATCGTCTGGCTGACCTTGAAGGCGATGCTCTTGCTCTCCTGCATCGACTTGACCGACTCTTCGATGAGTTGCTTGGCCGCAGGATCAACCTGGCCCAACGCACCGGCGCAGAAAACCAGCGCCGCAACCGTGGGAAGGACCATCAAACGCGCGTTCATCATGCTTGTCTCCACGACCGTCAAGGCGGCGGCACTTTCCGCACGCTCAACGGTCATCATTCTTCTTCCGTGCTGTTTCCGACCAACGAACCTTCTCTATCGGACGCTTTCCTCATCGGATCAAGCGCCGTGACCCCGTGAGCCGCATCATCGTACGCCCCGCCCGAGCACGCGCCCAACCAACCACCGAGCGCCAACCGCGCGAGCCGTCGATCGCCGACCGGGCACCTCTCATACAGTCGAGATCACCGTCGGTTCGCGGTTTCCGTCCAGCTTCGCGGCCATTTGTTTTTACCCGTACAATCATCGAACACATGCTCATCCTGACCCTCGCCCAACTCACCGGACCGACCGTCGTTCGCGAGACCCCCGCGGAGAAGCTCGCGTTCATCCTGCTCGCGGCGGCGCCGCTGGTTGTGCTTTATGCGTGGGTGCACAACTGGATTCAACCCGGGACGTTTCGTGATCGCGAAGTTGGCTTGAAACGGGTGGGGTCGTTTTCTGCTTCGGTTTGGGCGGCGTTGATGCTCGCGGGCCTCATCGTGCCGGGCGTGATTCAGGTGCTCGTGCTCATGGCGATGGGTGTTCCCGTCGAAGCCACCGGCGGCTCAAAGACGCCGGCGCAGTTTCACGCCAGCACGCTGGCGCAGTTGGTCGGTTTCGCGGCCGTGGTGCCGCTGATGGTGCTGACGTGTCAGAAGTTGGCGGTTGGTTCATGGGCACCGCGCGTGCGCGAGCTGATCCCCGCGCCGGCGCACGCGTCGGTTGCCCCGGACAGTAAGCCGGGCTTTCTGAAGTTCAGTGAGCACGAACTGCTGGTTGGGCTTGGGCTTTCGGTGCTGGTG
>Ga0209985_10005053_pt1 | contig 10414 bp, 6 predicted proteins | sample NOAtaG_FD_187305 | JGI IMG/M metagenome (GOLD analysis project Ga0209985, IMG submission 187305) | Freshwater lake microbial communities from Lake Erie, under a cyanobacterial bloom - NOAA_Erie_Diel6S_1000h metaG (SPAdes) (version 2) | ecosystem: Environmental > Aquatic > Freshwater > Lake ... | reverse complement strand
GACTATTCCCATCAGGCGGTGGCGGTGATGCTGCCGTTCCGCGATGTGCTGATGAGCCTGTTCTTCATCTCGATCGGCATGCTGCTCGATCTGAAGGTGCTGGCCGGCAACCTCGGGCCGATGTTGCTGCTCACGGCCGCCGTGCTGCTGATCAAGCCGCTGATCGCCGCCTCCGCCTCTCTGGCTGTGGGACTGCCCCTACGCCAGGCCGTTCTCTCCGGCATGGCCCTGGCCCAGGTGGGTGAGTTCTCGCTGGTGGCCACCAAAGCGGGCGTCAGCGCTGGTCTGCTGCCGGAATCGGTCTTCCAGAGTGTGCTGGTGGTGGCGGTGCTGAGCATGCTGGCCACGCCGCTGCTGATCCAGGCCGCCCCGACGCTGGCGGAGCAGCTGGCTTCGACACCCCTGGGCCGGTGGAGCGACCGCCGCCGCCTGGAGCAGCCGCTCGATTCCGGGCCGCCGCAGACCCCCAGCGTGCTGATCGTGGGCTTCGGCGTCACGGGCCGCAACCTGGCTGCCAGCTGCCGCCGTTGCGACGTGCCCTTTGCCGTGATCGAACTCAATGCCGCCCTGGTGCGGCAGGGCCGAGCCGAAGGGCTGCCGATCCACTACGGCGATGCCAGCCAGCCGGCGATCCTGGAGCTGGTGCGGGCCCAGCGGGTCCGGGCGATCGTGGTGGTGATCGACGACCCGGGCGCGGCTCGCCGTGTCGTCGAACTGGCCCGTCGCCTGGCTCCGGAGGCCTACATCCTGGTGCGCACCCGTTACCTGCGGGAGGTGGAACCGCTCAGCCGACTGGGTGCCGATGAGGTGATCGCCGACGAACTGGAGGTGTCGATCGAGGTGTTCTCGCGGGTGCTGGCCCGCATGCTGGTGCCGCGGGAGCGGATCAAGCAGCTGATCGGGGATGTGCGCGGCGAGTGGCGGCGCATGGCCCGCAATCTGGCGCCGGAGGCCACCCGGGTTCATGACCTGCGGGTGGTGTTGCCCGATCTGGCCACCCACAGCATTCCCCTGGGCGCCGCCCACCCCTGGGTGGGCCAGAGCATCGCCTCGAGCCGGCTGCGCGATGACCATGGCGTGATGGTGCTGGCGGTGCAGCGTCAGGGCGGCGCGAGCGTCACCAATCCCCGCGGCGATGTGGTGCTTCAGGCCGGCGACGTGCTGTTCGTGATCGGGCCGGAGCACTGGGATCCAGTCCTCCGCTGACCAGCGGCCTTTCGCATGCCCCAGCTCCGATCCGGTTCCGTTCGGCTCCTTCGGATCGATGGGACACCGACGTGGGCTGGAGCGGGGCCTGCCTGCTGCACCGCGGGCTGCGGGTCGGGAACGAACAAGGCGGTCGCTGAGAGGTCCAGTCGGCTCCAGATCCAGGCGGGGATAGGGGTGTCGGGCTGGGCGGCGGTGACATCCCCGGCACGGATGAGGGGGCGCTGGTCGTGGCGAGATCGGCGGCAACGATCGCCGCTGCCTCCTGTCAGGCAGACCTTCTGTTCAGAGCCGCGGGGCCAAGACAGAAGCCGCCATCAGACGCAAGCCGCCATCAGGCGGCAGAGGCGGCTGAGCTGATGCACCTCCTCGACGCTGCGGCTGATGCCGGTGCTCAGGGCCGGTGAACCCACCACGATCGAGAGGCACTGGGCGCGGCTGATCGCCACGTTGAGGCGGTTGGGATCGAGCAGGAAGCCCAGGCCCCGCGGCGCGGCGTCGCCATTGCTGGCGGTGAGCGAATGGATCGCCACCGGCGCCTCCTGCCCTTGGAACTTGTCGACGGTGCCGATGCGGGCCCGCTCGCCCAGCCGCCGCTGCAGGCGGTTCACCTGGATGTTGTACGGGGCGGTGATCAGGATGTCGCGGCGACCGAGCACGCCGTTTTCCACCACCAGCTCACCACCTCGCATCCGGGCGCGCTGGAAGGGCCGGCCCAGCAGCTGCTCCACCAAGGCGGCGATGGCCTCCACCTCTTCGTCGCTGCTGGTGCCATTGCCGAGGTGCTCCACCGGCTCGAACACGAGCCCCTGGGGCGCACCGCTCCACAGGATGCGATTGGCCTCGTTGGCGTCTGCGGCCTGCAGCTGCCCCTCGTAGAACAGCTCCGACACCACGGCGGTGAGCGCCGGCGGCATGCGCCAGCTGGTGGCCAGGAACACGCCCCGGTCGGGCGGCACCACGGCGTGGTCGGCCATGACGTAGTCCAGGCAGCTGAGGCCGCTGTCCTCCGGGTGGGCGGCGCGGTTGGGCTGGCTGAGCTGCTGCTGATCACCCACCAGCAGGAGGTTGCGGGCCACCCGGCTCATGGTGAGCAGGTTGCTGAGCGACACCTGGCCGGCTTCGTCGATCACCAGCCAGTCGAAGGGGGCCTCGTCGGGAGGGGCGTCGTAGCTGTCCTTCACCAGGGTGTAGACGGTGCCGCCGAGCACGGCCGGCAGTTCGGGCAGCGCCTGCAGTGGCTTTTCCAACAGTGCCTGGGCTGCGGTGCCGGAGAGGGCGTGCTCGTCAGCTTTGAGGCTGCTGCTGGTGGCGGCCTTCACCACCAGGGCCTGATCGCCCCGTTCCGACAGGCAGAGCTGGGTGCGCCGCAGCAGGTTGCAGATCGCCTCGTTGGTGTTGGAGCTCACCGCCACCCGCTGGCCGGCGCCCACCAGCCGGGCGATCAGCTCGCCGGTGATGGTGGTCTTGCCGGTGCCCGGCGGGCCCTGCAGCGAGAGGGCCCGGCCATCGAGCTGCTGCAGCACCTCGGCCATGGCGGCGGCGGTGTCGCCGGGCGCCTGGCGGATGCGGGCGTTCAGAGCCACCAGCTCGGGGACGGGGCGGCGCTCGAGCAGCTGCACCAGGGCTGGCGGCAGGGGCACGCCGTCGTCGACCCAGGCCTGGGCGATGCGCACCAGGTTGTCCAGGTAGCCGCGCACCTGGAAGGGAAAGGGGATCAGATCGACGTGGCGGGGCAACACCTCGCCGCTGTGGCCCATCGCCTCGAGGCTGGCCTTCTTGGTTTTCCCGATCGGCAGCGCCAGCGTGCCGGGATTGTCGCCATCGAGCTCCGCCGTGAAGCCGATGGGGCGCCCTCCCTTCTCGGGGTTGCCGAGCGCTTCCCCGCCGCTGAAACCACCGGCATGGGGCTGCAGGGGCACCAGCGCCACGCTGAACGGCCGGCCGTCAGCGGCCAGCTTCAGCGGCTGGCTGGGATCGAAGCGATAGCGGTGATGCTGCGAGCTTTTCACCGGCTCGCAGTTCACGAAGGATGCGGCCGCGATCACCTCGCTGTCCTCCTCGCGCTCCTCCGGCGACATGTCCAGCAGACGGCTGTAGAACTCCCACCAGCTGACGCGGTCCTCGCGGCCGCGGAAATCGATCAGCAGCGACAGCAGCCGCTGGGCCCGCCAGCTGAGGCCGCGGGGGCCGATCGCCTCGGGATCGTCGATGGACTCGGGAATCTCCTCCAGCAGGGTGCGGGCAGCCACCTCCAGCTCCCGATCGCGGGCGGCGCTGGCCTCGGCCTCGCTGCCCTGCTCGAGCACGTCACCCCAGCGGTTGGCGCGGAAGGTGGCGTCGGCCATCTCCGGCAGGTCGAGCAGGAAGCGATGCAGCCCCTCGGTCACCTGGCAGTCGCGTTGGTTGTAGTCCTGCAGGTCCTGCAGCAGCGGGCTCTGGCCCTCCTTGCGGCCGGGCGTGCCGCTCTGGCCGGATTTGCGCCATTCGGCGTACTGCACCACCGAATCGGCGGCACTCTCCACCTCCTCGCTGCGGGCCTCTGCGTAGAGACGCTCCACCTTCTTGATCGAATAGCTGGGCGCACCGATCAGCAGGCCGCGCCGCACGATTGGATAGAGATCAACGAACAGCTCCTCGCGCAGCCACTGATCCCACAGGGGCTGGTGCAGTTGATGGCGCGCGGCCAGGTTGCCGAGGGCTGTCTTCTCGTAGCTGGCGTAGTGATAGACGTGCAGGTTGGGGTGTTGCTGGCGACGTTGGTGCACCCACTGGATGAAGCCATCGAAGGCCTGCTTCTCTTCGGCGGGGGGGTGGGCCCACCAGGGCATGAACTGCAGCTCGCCCGCCTCATCGCGGTAGCAGGCGCCGAACAGGTATTCGAGCTTCTCACCCGTGATCGGATCGGGGAAGCCCTCCATGTCGAACCAGATGTCGCCGGCATCGGGGGCGGGCAGCAAGGCCAGGCCACCGGCCTGCTGCTCCGCAGGCCGCACCCGAAAGGCGGGGCGCTCGGCCCCCTCCGGCGTTTCGATCTGGATGGCGGCCTGCTCACGAAGGCGCTTGAGCATGTCGCGGTTCAACCCGGGCACGGCCTGTTGCTCAGGTAGGGCGGCCAGCTGCTCGATTGTGGTGATGCCGGCCGCCCGCAGCTTGCCTCTCTGGCTCTGGCGCATGCCGGCCACCAGGATCAGATCGCGTTTGGCTTCCAGCCGCTGCTCGATGAACGGCCCCCAGAGGCCGTGATCGCCGGGAGCGTCCTCGGGCTCCTGGCTGGGATCGAAGCCGGCGCGGAAGGTGCGGTAGCGCTGGCGCAGCTGCTCATACCAGCTCCAGAAGCGGGCCACGGGGTAGCCGTGCTCGCCCTCGGCGAAGCGACCGCCTCCCAGGTACAGGCGGAAGTGCTCGGGCCGCTCACCCAGGATCGGTTCGAGCAGCTCGCAGTAGGCGCAGGCCTGCACCACATAGATGGGCCTGGGGTGGCTGGAGAGCTTGCATTCGATCGGGATGTAGCTCCACTCCCCCAGCGCCGAAGGCTTCTCGATGCGCTGCAGCAGATCGGCCGAGCCCCTCAGTTCGTGGTTGCGCAGCGACGCCTGCCAGATGTAATCCACGCCGGCGTGCATGGCGGCGAGGGTGGCGTCGTAGTCCTCCTGTTCCTGACGCCCCGGCAGCTTCTCCACACGATGGCCCTGGGCTTCCAGGCTCGCGATCAGCACCCGCTCGTGCTCCAGGCCCGAGTCGAACAGCAGCTGATCGAGACTGGTGACGGCGGGGAGTTCCCCCTCGAACAACTTCTGAGCCTTGAGCTCCTCCCACCAGGCCCCGATCACCGGGCTGCGGCTGAACAGGGCCAGCTGGGACGGGGTGATCAGACGGTCGTTCATGGGGAGACTCAGCTATGTGACGGGCGTGCAGCGCCAGGCGCTTCCCTTAGCTTCCCGGACATGGGGCATCCCTGGTTTGGCTGTCATGCGAACGACGGAGGTCACGGGTTTCGGCTCCGCGCCTCGGAGCCTGTTCCTGTTGCCATGGTGTGGCGCGATTCCTGTCACGACCTGGAGAAGCCTCCATCGCCATGGGGCAGCCGTTGGGTTCGCTTCTGGGGGTTCGCTCAGTCGCCCAGCAGCTGCCGCAACAGTGGATCGATCCGCTCCACCAACGGATTGACCACCCGCACCCCACGCCAACTGAACCCCTGGTGCAGGTCCTCCGTGAGCAGCAGCCGGGCACCACCCTCCGCCGCCACGTTGAGCACCAGCGCATCCCAGCTGGCCAGCTGATGAGCCACGCACAGATCCATGGCCCCGCGCCAGGCGGCGGCATTGGAGTCGAGCACGGGGTAGGCATCCATCCAGCCCAGCACCGCTTCCTGGGCCTGCGGGGCGGGGAGGCCGGCCTTGCCGGTGAGCACCCGGAACAGCTCGCCAAGACACTGCAGCGGGATCACCAGATCGGCCTCGCTGAGCTGATCCAGCAGCTGCCTGGTGGCGCCCACCCGTGCCTCATCACCGAAACCCTCGGCATAGACGAGCAGGTTGGTGTCGAGCGCGGCGCGCATCAGCAGGAATCCTCCGGAGCAGTCTTCAGGCTGTTGGCTCAGTCGTAGAGCTCATCCCGCGTCCAGCTGCGGGGAGCACCGGTCGGGGGCTGCTGTGCCAACCGGGCCAGCAGTGCACGACGAGAGGCCGCTCGGGTGGCTTTGGCTTCCTGGACAGGGGCGATGGTGGCGACAGGACGGCCATGGGAGAGCACCGTGAAGCGCTGACCCTGGGCCACCTGCCGCAGCAAGCTGGAGAACGAGCGGTTGGCTTCTGAGGCGCTGACGACAGCGTTCCTATCGGCGCTCTGGCTTGCGCTCACAACCACTGAATCGGCAGCAGGGACCGCCTCAGGCACGGGCGCGAAAGTAGTGGATCTCACTACCTTAGTCGCGGCGGTTGGCTCCATACAGCTCCACCACCCCGCGGGCCTGCTGCAGGTGCTGCTCCCGCAGCGCCTCGGGGCTCTCGATGCGAATGCCGTCGCCCCAGCGGAACAGCCAGGCGCGCAGATCCCAGTCGGACTCCAGCGTCCAGCGGGGCAGCAGCAGCTCCACCGGGTAGGGATGGCTGCCTGTGGCGGGGTTGGGAGCGAGCCGGTCGAGCGGGCCCTGGCTCCAGCTGGAGTGACCGGGGATCGGCGTGGAGTAGGCGGTGTGCTCCGGCGGGAAGCGGTTGGGCTCCTCTCGGATCAACTGGAACACCTGCGGGGTGCAGCAGAAGCGCAGGGTGTCGTAGTGGTCGCGCCCAGGAATGGCGCGGCCGGAGAGGCTCCGGCTGGCGGAGGCCGTCTGGGCTGTGCCGTTGGCCTTTGCCTCCTTCTCTGGCATCACCGCCAGCTGGGCGTCGAGGTCGGTGCCGAACCAGAGGCCACCACACACATGCAGCAGCCGCTCCAGCCGCGCCATCGCCCGTTGATGCTGGCTCTCCTGGCTGCGGATGACATTGCCGTCGTGACCATGCAGCACCAGCCGATCAACCCGGAGGGTGCGGATCAGGCCTTCTGAGGTGCCGATCGAATCGAACTCGAAGGCCAGGTACCAACTGATGTTGTGAAACAGCAGCTGCAGCGGCCAGGCACGGAAACTGCCGTCCTGGCCCTGCTTCTTCTGCCCGTCGGTGACGAGATCGGGCAGGTGGCGCAATCGCACGCGGCGACGTTCCTTGATCGCCCGTTCGATCCGTTCGCTCTGATCGCGGGCCGCCAGGGTGCCGCTGCGCTCCTCGGTGAACGAGCGATGGGCCAGGGCGCGGCGTCCATGGTTGCGCTGCCCGGCGCCAGCATCCAGCAGCCCGGCCCGGCGCAGGCGATCCTCGAGGCTGAGCAGCAACGGCTTCTGGGAGGCATCGCTGAGGCGCTCCATCGAGGCCTTGAACAGGCTGTGCACCTCCAGCAGCTGATCTGCTGAGAGCAACGCGGTGCCGATCGCATAGCCCTGGCGGTTGCTGGCGGGGCGGCCCTTGACCTCCGGCGCGAAGCCATAGGGACGCAACAAGCCCTCGAGGTCCTTGCGCATGGTGGCTTCCTGATCGGCCGTGTAGCTGCCGTCGATGTCGCTGAGGCGATCGATCAGGTGCTGGTAGAGAGGAAGGCCAGGCGCGGAGTTGCTGCCTGAGGGCGCGTCGAAGGGGTGCTTGAGGATGTGGCGCAGCAGGGTGAACACCCGGCGAAAGACGGCCGGGTCCGCCAGCGACGGGGTGCCGCCATGCACGCCGCCCCGTGTGTCCTCGCCACCGGTGGGTTCGGTGAACGCGCCCGGATCAATCGGGCCGTCGGCCTGCCAATCGAGGCGCGTGAAGCCGTTCGCCTCAAGCCAGGCCAGATCGCCTCGGAGTGCCTCCACATCGCTGTAGACCTCGCTGTTGCCGCCGTGCACCTCACTCCAGCGGCTCAGATAGACAGCGGCGCGTTGCGCCAGATCTCCCTTTGGCGCGGGGTTGCAGATCTCCAGGAGCGCGGAGGCTGTGGCTGGATCGCTGGCATCGAGCCCGTTGAAGCTGGTGAGCAGGCGCAGCAGAAACAACAGCCGCTCCAGATCGATCAGTCGGGAATAGCGGTGGCGTTGCGCCAGCTTGCCGCGCTCGCGGTTGACGGCGTTGCGGATCTGGCCATCGAGTTTGTCCAGGCGCCGCTGCAGTTCAGCTGGGGTGGCCTCACCGGCGGCGGGGTTGAGCGACACCAGCGCCGCCAATCCTTCAGCGCGGCAGGGGCCGAACTGACGATGGTTGATGGCGGCGTGAAACTCCTTGATCACCGCCTCCGGCACCGGCCGCTCGCGCCGCAGCGCCCACTCCAGGCAGGTGGGCAGCGGCGTGGTGAGCCACCAGCCGATCCATTCGACTGGGCGGGCGTAGGCCAGGTGCTGGGTATAGAGCAGCCGCCAGGGCCGGCGGGCGTGGGTGGCGTCGATGATCACCGGCCGGCCCGCCGCCACCGCCTCATCCAGACGGCGCAGCAGCAGGGCACTGATTTCGTCCCAGGGCCCCTGCACCGCCGCATCGCCGAACAGCTCGGCGCGGATGGCATCGGTGGAGAGCACCAGAGCCGGCTCGCTGGATTCGCCCGCGAGTAGCGGCACCAGGTCGCGGGCGAGGGTGGTCTTGCCGCTGCCAGGGGGCCCGATCAACAGGTGGCAGCGCAGCGGGGGCTGGGTCATGGGCCCATCCTGAGCTGGGAAGGGGGTGCTGGGTGAAATATCCTGCGAATGACGGGAGTTGCCTCGCCAGGTCGAAGGACGAGGCGGCATTGGTGGAGGCCGTCTCGGTCGCTAGCATTGATATCAAGTCGGATGGAGGGGTTGATGGCGGACCTGTTGGTGCGTGGCGTGGAGGATCAGATCGTGCAGGAGCTCAAGAAGCGGGCAGGGGCGCACGGGCGCAGTGCCGAAGCGGAGCATCGGGCCATCCTTGCGGCGGCCTTGCTCACCCCACCGCGCCGCAATCTGGCTGAACTGCTGGCTTCGATGCCGGATGTGGGCCTGGATGCCGACTTCGCACGCCAAGACGATAACGCCGCATCACCGGATGTTTTTAGTTGACACCAATGTGATCAGCGAGGCCCGCAAAGGAGCACGGGCTGATCCCGGTGTGATCGCCTTCTGGCAGCAGGCCGCCGCCAACAACAGTCCGATCTTCCTGGCAGCGGTCACGATCGGCGAGTTGCGTCGTGGGGTCGAGCTGATCCGGCATCGCGGTGATCGTCCACAGGCGGCGCTGCTGGAGCAGTGGTTACAGCAGGTGTTGATCGACCATGGCGACCTTGTGTTGTCTCTGGATGGAGATTCCGCTCAGGTCTGGGGGCGGCTACGCGTACCGAACCCTCAACATGCGCTCGATAAGCAGATCGCTGCCATCGCGCTGGTGTATGGGCTCACTGTGGTGACACGGAACGTCGCCGACTTTGCCGACTGCGGGGTATCACTGCTCAATCCGTTTGCCTTGGACTAAGCCATGCAGCGCTGAGATCGAACACAGGTTTTGGAAGGTTTGCATCAATCCATCAAGGAAGGCCGTGGGCGCAGATCGCATCGGTGAGGAGCGCCAGCGCCGGCTCTCCGGATTCACCCTTGAGCAACGGCGCCCGTTCCACGTCACCAGCCTTCTGCCAGCATCGCCCAGCCGCTGCCATCTCCCTCCACCATCCAGCGCCGGCCGTAGCCGAAGGCCCGCGCAGCGGTAGTTCTGCCGGCTGTACCGACAGAAGCGGGCCGTCCCGCCCAGAGTGGTGCCGTTCACCAAGTCCGCCTCCCCCAGCGGGTCGTGCACGATCAGATGAGTGGGCGTGTTGCCGACGACGATCAGCCAGTGGCCATCGCCTGCGGGACTGCTGACCGGACCGCGGTGCAGGTAGCCGCAGGGGATGGGGATGCCGGCCGCGATCTGCTCCTCCAGGGTGGCGAAGCTCGCCTTGCTGGTGAAGCGGGCCTTGATGCCGTAGCTGGCCAGGGCCTTGATCTGAGCCGCTGCATCGGTGGTGTCGCCGAACTGACGCACCCTGGCCAGGTACTGGTCGTCGCCATTGGAGCCGGTAAGGACGCCGGGCTTGAGGAAGGCCAGGAGCATGGCGCAACTGGAGGAGAAGCACATCCGCCGTGCCTGATCCGTCGCTGAATCCAGCTGGGCGAACCAGGGCACCGACAGCGGATTAGCGCGTCTGGCTGTGCTGCCCGGGGGTGCTGCCGCTGATGGCGGCGGGGCGGCAGAAGCTGCTTCCTGGCGGGCAGTCCACAGACGCCGGAGGGTGCCGCCCTCCTCCAGGGCCTGGGGCTCATGGGCCACCAGCTGCTCCAGCACCGCCAGCAACCAGGCCCGGTGGTGGGGCAGGTCTGAATCGAAGTGCTCGACGTAGTCGCTGGCGGGGATGGGTCGGCTCATCGGAACACCCCCCGCCGGCCGGGGGCCAGAGCCGGCTGGTTGCTCGCCACTGCGGTCTGCATGCCGGAGGGGAAGAACAGGGCGCTGACCGTCATCCAGCGCTCCAGGCAGGCATTCACCTGGCGAGGGGCCTGGATCCAGTTCGGCAGCTCACAGGCGCCAACGAACGCGGCCGAGAACACGATCTGGCCGGTGAGCAGGCCATGGGAGGCGGCCGCGCCGAGCAGCCGCAGCAGTGGGTTCATCAAGCCAGAAGGGGGCGGGTCTTCTGGCTCTTGCCACGGGTTAGCAGA
>Ga0209985_10005052_pt1 | contig 10419 bp, 6 predicted proteins | sample NOAtaG_FD_187305 | JGI IMG/M metagenome (GOLD analysis project Ga0209985, IMG submission 187305) | Freshwater lake microbial communities from Lake Erie, under a cyanobacterial bloom - NOAA_Erie_Diel6S_1000h metaG (SPAdes) (version 2) | ecosystem: Environmental > Aquatic > Freshwater > Lake ... | reverse complement strand
GCTCTCCTTTGCATCCTGCCAGCCTGTCAGATCAAGCCGCGTCAGGTCTTCAAAGGTGGGCCAAATCAAGCCATCGAAATGGGCCAAATCAGAGTAGCGAAATCACCAGACCCACACCAGCACCATCATCACCCCGCTCTACCTTGAACCCAAAGGCTACGGCCTCGAGCTCAACTCCTGGCATTGGGGCTCCCGCGGCACACGTCTCCCCGAGGTGAACATCCTCACCTTCCTCACCCAGCTCACCAACTTCAACCTCGCCCTCCCTCCCTCCCCCACTCTCGACGACATCCGCGACCACCTCGACGACCTCGTCAAAGACCCTTCAGCGCCCTCCGCCGCCTTCCTCCTCATCCGCGACTACCAGCGTCTGCTCTACAAGGACGAACAGTTCTGTAACCTATCCCGAAGACCCCACCGCACAAAGCCGCTTTGGTGGTGACTTCATCTGCCTCGCCCGCCCTGTCGGCGACGTTGTGCTCGACATCTGAACGCTTTAGAACCAAGCTTTGCAAGAGCCCTTGGGGACCCTCAGCAAGATCGACCCCAAGGGCAATTGCATGTTGCTTCTACCCAAAAAAACAACCTTCACACGCCGCCCAACTTTCTTTCTCCTCCTAACTCAACCATTTACCCTCTCCCCCCCTATTCTCCTGCTCCCCCATTTCCTACACTGTCCCCGGGTCGCCGCCCCGCGCCCACGCTATTTGACAACCGCAAGCCTCTCTCCGCTACTCACACCACACGTGTCTCCGCGCGAAGCCGCCCCCCCGGCTTCGCGCCCCACCTCCCACAAAAATCAGTAATAAACCCAATTCTTCCCACAAAATCAACAACTTGGAATTTCCCCGGACCCAATCCGCCACCACCCCAACCCACATCGCAAAAAATCAGCAACAAACCCAATTCCTCCCCCAAAATCAATCACTTACAAAATTGCCGAACCCGCGCTCCAACGCCACCGCAATGGTCTGGGTCCTCCGCCTCCGCCAGCGGCAAACAGGTTTATGAACAGAATTGCGACGGCTGCCGCCCCGACCTCCGCACCATCATCCGCGACGGCGCTGGCCGCATGCCCGGCTTCGCCCGCCTCTCCCGCGCCGAATCCCGCGCCCTCATCAACTTCCTCGTCACCGGCGCCAATGATCAAATCGCCGCCACCGACCAAACCCTCAATCCCGTCCTCCCCTTCACCACCGACGGCTACAACAAATTCCTCGACGCCGACGGCTACCCCGGCATCGCGCCCCCCTGGGGCACCCTCTCCGCCATCGATCTCAACGCCGGCCGCATCGCCTGGCAAATCCCCCTCGGCGAACACCCCAAACTCAACCTCCCCCATACCGGCAGCGAAAACTACGGCGGCCCCATCGTCACCGCCTCCGGCCTCGTCTTCATCGCCGCCACCAACTTCGATAACCGCATCCGCGCCTTCGATAAGTCCAACGGCAAACTCCTCTGGCAAGCCGAACTCCCCGCCGCCGGCAACGCCACCCCCACCGTCTACCAGTGGCAAGGCCGCCAATTCCTCGTCATCGCCTGCGGCGGCGGCAAAAGCGGCGCCCCTTCCGGCTCCCAATACGTCGCCTTCGCCCTACCCGCCAAACCCTGAGCCCACTCCCTCACAGCCGTCACTGCCTGCAAGACAGACGGGCCCTTGGTCTCCACCGTACTCCTGACAACATCTTCCTTCCTGGCGGCATTTCGGCCCTCCTGCCTATTTGTCATGCGGGTATCTCGACGAGTTCAGACTAAAGCTCAAATACCCAACACCAGATTCTCTCCAACACCAGCAGACCAAGCACCGGGAGTCGCCCACTCTGGCACGAAAATCACGTGCTCTTGTGGCTCTGCTTGCACCACCAAACTTGTTTTTTCCATTGCCGGTCTACTTTCTCGCGGTTTTTTTCACGCAATTGCGGCTTCCTCCTTGCCGGGCCTCAGCCCGAGTTCGCTTAGGAGAGTATTCAATGTTCCAGGATTCACGTTCGCTGGTGACTATCTCGCTGCCCGCTCTAATCCGTAACTATCGCGCCATTCGGCGTTCGGCAAACAGCATGAAGATCCAGGAATTCGTCGCTGTGGTCAAAGGGGATGCTTACGGTCACGGCGCCATTGCGGTTGCCCATGCGCTTCGCCGCGAAGGCGTAACTTGGTTTGCGGTCAGCTCCGTCGACCAAGCACTGCAACTGCGCCATTCGGGACTACCGGGAAGAATCCTGTTGATCTCAGGCCTGGATCGAAAAGCCATCCATGAAATCATCCACTATCACTTGACGCCGGTGTTACATTCCACAAGCGACATCCATTGGCTTTCTGGCCAGACGCGCAAACTCGAGGCGAAGATCCCCTTCCACCTGGAAATGGACTCTGGGCTCTCCCGGCTCGGAACCTCGGAATCCCTCAAGCGTATCTCTGCCGAATTGGCAAAACTGCCTCATCCCATGATGGAAGGCTTGATGACGCACTTTGCTTCAGCCACCGATCCCTCAGGCCAACAGAATCAACTCCAGATTTCCCGTTGGAAGAATTTTTTGCCCGGGATGACTCAATCCGGCTTCAGGCCCCGCTATCGGCACGCCCATGCAAGTGCCGCTTTGGCGCGCCAATTGCAAGTACCGGATACAAACATGGTGCGCGTGGGAACAGCTCTCTATGGCCTGTTGGACTTACCCACCAGCATTGTGCCAGCTGCCCAGCTTACTGTCGAACCGGTTCTGCAATGGCAAGCGCGATTACTGTTGGTAAAGCCAGTGGCTGCTGGCGAAAGCGTTGGTTACGGAGCAACGTATCGGGTGCCTGCGGCGACTACGCTCGGCATCGTCGCCGCCGGCTATGCGGACGGCATTCCCCCAGCACTGGCAAACCGTGGCTATCTTCTCGCCGCCGGTCAGCGCTTTCCCCTGCGGGGCGCCATCTCGATGGATTTGTCCATCATCGATCTGGGCCAGAATTCTCAAATCAAACCCGGCTCTTGGGTCACTCTGATTGGTGAACAAGGCCAAGAGAGAATCGCAGCTGCCGAAATCGCCCAACTCGCGGGAATTCCCATTCCCGCCCTAAGTGTCTCGATGAATGCTCGTTCCCGGCGCATCTACCGTTAGGCCCTCTTTGTAGTAGCCTGAAGACATTTCCAAATAGGAAGACTTGATGCCAGTCGGCAAACAGGCGCCAGACTCATGGTAAATCCCTTTCAAGCAGAGTTCAGCCATGAAAGAAAGCGGCGATTGGCAGACGCCATAGCCGCTCTGTCCATTTTCATTGACGAAAATGGCAGGCGTAGTTTTGCCCGGCACATCTTTCGCTCCTATCCCAACGCTTCCCAAATCGAGGCACTGATTCGAGATCTCCCGTGGTCAGCAGGGGCAGAGACGGTGGCGTCGCAATTCGTGAACCGCTTGGATGGCTGTCAAGCAGCACAGGGGCTGACTGCGCTTTCCCTCCTGGAAGAAATGCTCATTCCCTCCGATGCGCACCAACTGGAACCCGCGTCGCAGCCCTCATTCGAAGGACAAAAAATTGACGGCTACCTGGTTGGTGAGCGTTTAGGTAAGGGTGGGCAAGCTGTCGTCCACCGGGCGACGCGGCTTGTCGACCAAGAAAAGGTGGCATTGAAGTTTCTGCTCAAGCAGCCGGGCGAATCGCAGGCGTCTTCAGAGATTCTCGCTGGTCTACTGGTCAAGAAGCTGAATGAAGTGGCGCTCAAGAAAATTGATCATGATCGAGTTCTGCAGCCCCTCGACAAAGCGGATCTTACGCAGGATGGGTGTCTTTACTACCCTCTTCGTTTGATGAAACGAGAATTGCGGGATTTCATGAACGAAAATGGCCCTTTGCCGTTTGAGCGCGCCGCACAAATCGTCCATGACCTGGCGGAAGCGTTGCAGGCGGCGCATTACGCAAGGATCACGCATCAGGATCTCAAGCCGGAAAACATCCTTATGGATGAAAGCGACCAAGTCCATATCGCGGATTGGGGCTTGGCCGGATCCCTGGAGTTAAGGCATAGCCTCGCCAGCCGATTGGCAGCGGCGGGAACGATGAAGTACATGGCGCCGGAAGTGTTCAAAAAATTCTACTGGATTGAGCTTGGCATTGAGCCTCAAGAAGCGTCCGTGGATGTAAGGGCAGATCTGTATTCCCTGGGCTTGATTCTGTATGAATTGCTCACGGGAGTGTATGCCTTTGGGCAGCATGAGAACAATAAGGATGTCTTGGCGGCGAGAATGGCAGACCTCAATCGAATCCCGCAGAGCCCTGCCGCGGAGGTTCAAGGCATCCCCACGGAGTTGGCGGATTTGTGTCAAAGTTGTCTGCATCCAGACCCCAACCAGCGAGTGCAGAGCGCGCAAGAGCTAAAGGAGTCGCTGGTAAAGTTTCTGCCCATTGGCCCGGCCTATCTAATTCGGCTGCTAAAAAACATCGAGGAAAAAGCGCGGCTGTACTCGCCCCTGCGAGGGTTTGAGCGGGTACAGCGCGCCACGCCCACTCCCGTGCCGCGCCGCCTGAAAGCCTGGCAGGACAACCCGCATATTGCTCTTGTTCGTCACCATCGCCGCTCGCTACCGGATCAACATACACCGGAACAACTGAGAGACTATCCTGACATTCTCACTGCTTTCGATGGCCTGAAGGCCAATGGCCCGGCCCGGCGGGCGGTGTTGCTCGGCGCTCCCGGCTCCGGAAAAAGCACCACGCTGCAGCGTTTAGCCGCCGAACTGGCGGAATCGGCGCTGAAAATCGAATCCGCACCCCTCCCCATTCTCGTCCCATTAGGAAACTGGACAGGTAATGAATCCCTTCACGTATTGATCCGGGCTGGCGCCCCGGAACTTGGCAGCCAAATCGACCTTCAACAACCTGAGAGGCGGTTGGTGTTGCTGCTGGATGGCTTAAACGAAGTACCCACGGCAAAACGGACCGCAAAGGTACAGCAGGTGCGTGCCCTCTTGGAAAAGCTGCCAAATGCAGTGGACCTCGTAGTCTCCTGCCGCCTGGAGGACTACGCGGGCGAACTCAGCCTCAACCTCGATACCTTGACCTTACAGCCGCTAACGCCGCAACGCGTGCGCGCTGCCGTCCATCAATGGATCGCCAACTCGAGCGAGCCCCCTGAGGTTGCTGAGCGGTTTTTCTGGCAGCTTGCCGGCCACCCCGACTTAGAATTGCTATTGGCAAAATGGCAGACCGCGGCATCACCTGCTGCCCCCGAAGAGATCGAGGAGCAGTTCTGGACAGTAGCCGATCCAATAGAATGCGCGGCGGCCTACGGCGTGACTACCCGATCCGAAGACAATCTCTGGCGAGAACATGTACGGAACCCCCGAAGCTTGTTGAAACTCGCCGAAAACCCCTTCATGCTGACAATGCTCTACAACGTGTGGGAAGAAAGTGGCGAATTGCCTGCCAACCGCGGAGACCTGTTCCAACGGTTTGTGATGGGGCTCTTAAGTCGCGAGAAATTATTGTCCGCCAATCATGCAACCCAGGAGCGTCGTCCCACGGCGGAAGGCGAACAGTTGCTCACAGGCTTGAAGAAGATGGCGTGGACGATGCAGAAGAGGCGAGTGGAAAAAGGAAGTGGGGATGATTATGGGGTAATGACGGTGGTGAAGCGAGAGGAAGCTGTTAGGCTGTTGGGGGGAGAGGATGAATTGAAGAGGGCATTGGACGGGACCATGCTGGATGGGGGTGAGGAGATCAAGTTTCGGCACCAGTTGTTGCAGGAGTACTTTACGGCGGTGGCGCTGGAGGAGCAACTAGGGAAGTTGAAGGAGAGTGAGTTATGGCCGGCGGAGAAATGGTGGGAGCGGAGCGGATGGGAAGAAACGGCGGTCTTGCTGGTGGGGTTGTCTAAGGATTACGAGAAAGCAATAAGGTGGTTGGAGGAGGCGCAGCCGGAAGTGGCGGCAAAGTGCCTTCTCGAGAGCGGGCTGGAGTGGGAACAGCAGGAGCGGATCAAGAGAGAGTTGAAATGGGGGGAGAGATGGAGGAAGCGCATGGAGGGGCCGGGGAAGGAAGAGGCCCCGGAGGGGAGAGCAGCGGTAGGGAGAGCGTTGGGGCGATTGGGATTGGACAATCGGAAGGGAGTGGGGTTGCGAGAGGACGGAGTGCCTGAAATCGTATGGGTCAAGATAGAGGGAGGAAAATTCAAGTATCAGGGAGATTGGGATGAAATCGAGGACTTCGAAATCAGCAAGTACCTGGTCACAAATGTGCAGTGGGAGGCATTTTTAAGAGCGGAAGACGGGTATCGAGAAGACCGGTGGTGGGAAGGATTTACGGAGCCGAAACGGGAGCCGGAGAAACCCGCATGGAGCGAATCAAACAGTCCGCGTGAGCGCGTGAGTTGGTGGGAGGCGGTGGCATTTAGCCGCTGGCTGCAAGAGAAGTGTAAGGGGGAAAGACCGGAGAGACAGATCCGCTTGGCAACGGAGCGGGAATGGGAACGAGCGGCGGGTGGGAAAAGCGGAAAAATGTATCCCTGGGGAAAGGACTACCGGGAGGGCTACGCAAACGTGAACGAGACTCTGAGAAAAGCAGGGCGGCACTATCTTGGAAGAACGAGCGCGGTAGGGATCTACGAAGAAGGAAAGTCGGAGGATGGAGTGCTGGACTTGAGCGGGAACTTGTGGGAGTGGTGCAGGAATGAATACGGTAATCCGCGGAAAACGGAGGTTAGCGGAACCGGGTCGCGGGCGCTGCGTGGCGGCTCTTGGGGCGCTCAAGTAGTCTTCGCGAGCGCCGGCTTCCGCGACGGCCACCGCCCGGACTACCGGAACGGCTACATCGGTTTTCGGGTATTGCGTAGTTCCCCCATCCGCTGAGGCGTGCGGCGCTGGACGCTGGGCGCTTCGATTTTTCCGGTCGCATCCAACCGGAAGCGATGGCCGCAAAGCTGCCAGCCGGAGCAAACTACTTCCAGCGCAATACCCTCCGAATGCGCAATACGCTCCCCAGCCGCTTCGTCCCACCCATCTCCCCCACACCCCTTGATTATCTACAATCATTGTAGATAATCATAGTGTGAGCAAGCCATCCGACCTCCTCCAGGGCACCCTCGATCTCCTCATCCTCAAAACCATCTCCCTCGAGCCCGTCCACGGCTGGGCCATCGCCAAACGCATCCAGCAATCCTCCAGCGACGTCCTCCTCGTCCAGCAGGGCTCCCTATATCCCGCCCTCCACCGTCTTGAGCAACAAGGCTGGATCGACTCTGAAACCAAACCCACCGAATCCGGCCGCGTCGCCAAATTCTACTCCCTCACCAAAGCCGGCAAGAAACAACTCGCCATCGAACTCAACAAGTGGGACCGCCTCTCCACCGCCGTCTCCCTCGTAGTCAGGCCCGCATAAAATGAAACTCCTCCTCCGCCTCCGATCCCTCCTCAATCGAGATCATCTCGACGACCAGCTCTCCGACGAACTCGCCTTCCACCTCGAACAGCAGGAAGCCGAACTCATCGCAAACGGCCTCACTCCACAAGCAGCGAAACTCGAAGCCCGCCGCCTTTTCGGCCCCATCTCGAGCACTCGCGAAGAATGCCGCGACAAGCGAAGAACCCAATACTTCGAAGACCTCCTCGCCGACACCAGCTTCACCCTCCGCGCCCTCCGCAAATCCCCCACCTTCTCCCTCATCGCGATCCTCACCCTCGCCCTCGGCATCGGTGCCAACACCGCCTTCTTCTCCACCGCCTACGGCATCCTCTTCAAACCCCTCCCCTACCCACAACCCGAGCAACTCGTCACCCTCAACGAAGGCGTCTCCGGCATCGGCCCTATCACGACACTGCGCACTCTCTCAAAAACCACCAACTACGCCGGCTACGTCCCCTCTCTCGATCTCAACCTCTTCGATTCAGGCGAAGCCACCAAGCTCCGCGCATCCCGCACCACCCACAACCTCGCTGCAGTCCTCGGCATCACCCCCCAACTCGGCCGCTGGTTCCAACCCGAAAACGAACGCCCCGGCCTCCACCGCTTCGTCGTCTTAAGCGACCACCTCTGGCGCACCCGCTTCCACGCCAACCCCAACATCCTCGGCCAAAAACTCCTCCTCAACGAGCGCCCCTTCGAAGTCCTCGGCGTCATGCCCCCGGCCTTCTCCTTCCCCTCGCCACAAACCGAACTCTGGCTCCCCATCTCGCTCGACAACCGGCAAGTCGGCGAAATCTGGGGCGGCTTCAACTTCCAACCCATCGGCCGCCTTAAACCGGGCGCTACCCTCGAAACAGCCCAGTCCGAACTCCGCCCCCTCATCGACAAAGTCCGCTCCAGCTTCCCCTGGCGCATGCCCGACGCCTACGGCGCATCCGCCACCGTCGTCCGTCACGACCAGGAACTCATCAAGCAGGTCCAACCCAAACTCCTCGTCCTCGCCGGCGCAACCTTCCTTCTGCTCCTCATTGCCTGCGGCAACGTCGGCAACCTCCTCCTCGCACGCGGCATCCATCGTCAACGCGAATTCTCCCTCCGTGTCGCCCTCGGCGCGAGCAACCCACGCCTCCTCCGCCAACTCCTCACCGAGAATCTGATCCTCGTCCTCCTCGGCGGCGTATCCGGCCTCGCCATCGCACTCATCCTCTTTGAGGCCCTCCCCACCGTCTTCCCCAAAGACACTCCCCGCCTCGATGAACTCCTCGTGAGCCCCACCCTCCCTCTCGGCGCAGTCGCAAGCCTCTTCGTCACCATCCTCCTGTTCACCACCATTCCCCTCCTCGGCGGGCTCTCCCTCAAGCCTTCCCGCCACGTCGCAAAATTCTCAATCACCCTTATCGGCGTCGAACTCGCCCTCGCCACCACCCTCCTCATCGCCGCCACTCTCATGGGCCACACCCTCTGGCAACTCTCCACCAAAGACACCGGCATCTCCGCCACCAACCTCATCACCGCCCGCATCTCGACCGGCCCTAGCCTCTGCCCCAATCCCGAGCGCTGCCAGGCCCTCCTCAACGACCTCAACACCACCCTTCTAAACGACCCCTCCATCCGCAACGTCAACTGGACCAACGCCGCCCCCTTCGATCAGGACTTCGCCACCGTCGCCTCCGCCATCGAAGACCACCCCAAGCAACCGAACGAACCCGCCTTCGTCCTCTGGCAATCCGCCGCCACTCCCGGCTACTTCAACTCCCTCGGCATCCGCATCCTTCAGGGCCGCCCCTTCGACAACACCGACCAACCCAACTCCCAACTCGTCACCATCATCAGTCAGTCCACCGCCCGCCGCTTCTGGCCCAATCAAAACCCCATCGGCAAACGCCTCCGCCCTGTCTACGACGAACACTGGCGCACCATCATCGCCGTCGCCTCCGACGCCTCACTCCACTCCCTCACCGGCTATCCCTCCTGGATCAACGGTGTCCAATACATCCCCCTCACCCAATCCCGCTTCCTCTCCGAGCGCAACCTCCAGCTCTCCATCCTCCTCGAAACCACCGGCAACACCTGGCCCAACCTCCTCAAGCAACGCTACCCCGGCATCGCCGTCTCAAACATCACCACCCTCGGCGCACTCCGCGACAACAGCATTGAAAGCCAGCGCTCCACGGCCACGCTGCTCACGCTATTCGCTGCCCTCGGTCTCATCCTCGGCATTGCTGGCGTCCACGGTGTCATCGCCCACAGAGCCGCCCAGCGCACCAAAGAAATCGGCATCCGCATGGCCCTCGGTGCACCTCCCTGGCAACTGGTCCGCATGGTCTTGAGCGAAACCTTCCTCGCCTCCACCCTCGGCACCACGTTCGGCGTCGCTGTAGCCTGGCTTCTCAGCCGCTATCTCAAAACCCTCCTCTATGGCGTCACCATCCACGATCCCCTCGCCTTCATTCTTTCCCCTGCTATCCTGATCCTCGCCGCAACGATCGCCGCCACAATCCCGGCCATCCGCGCCACCAGAACCGACCCTGCCCTCACCCTCCGCCAAGACTAACGATGCAGCTCACCTCCAAACTGGTCCTCACATCACTCATCATCAACGGCATCCTCAGTGGCATCATCTTTCTGGTCCCCAATCTCGTCACGGTCGGCCTCTTCCTCCTCATCCTCCCCCGCCTCATCATGGGCCTCATGCCCACCGTCTTCCTCTATCACTTCTGCGCCGCCGCCCCCTGGCTCTACCTCCGAAACCGCAACACCCTCCTCAGCATCCTCCTCCCCGTCGCCCTCGTACTCACCCTCGCCCTCGGCATCCCCAGCCTCTTCAACGAACGTCTCCAGGCCGAAGTCCGCGCCGAACAAGCCCGCAACGCCCCACCTCCCCTCAAACTAACGAAGCTCGATTCCATCGCCCTCCAGTCCAACTCGAAGTCCGAATACCTCCACTGCGGTTACCTCTGCCAAACCCTCCTCTTCAACAACGTCACTAAAGAAGTCATCGTCAACCCCATCCCGCTCGGTGGCAAGCCCGTCGCCTTC
>Ga0209985_10005051_pt1 | contig 10420 bp, 9 predicted proteins | sample NOAtaG_FD_187305 | JGI IMG/M metagenome (GOLD analysis project Ga0209985, IMG submission 187305) | Freshwater lake microbial communities from Lake Erie, under a cyanobacterial bloom - NOAA_Erie_Diel6S_1000h metaG (SPAdes) (version 2) | ecosystem: Environmental > Aquatic > Freshwater > Lake ... | reverse complement strand
GCCGCGCGGCACACATCGAGCATCGACCAGTCGCCGGTCAGCGGTTCCGGTCGAACCAGACTCGGGCCTTGTGCAGGGTGAGCAGGGCGTCGCGCAATTCGGGGTCCGACAAGGTCCCGGCCAGTGGGGCCAGGCCCTGGCCCAGGCGATTGACCGCACGATTGCGCGCCGCGCGGCCGGCTGGCGTGAGCTCGGCGAGCTTGCCGCGACCATCGTCTGGATCCGGCGGGACCGCGAGGTAGCGCTTCTCCGTCAGGCGGTTCACGGTGTTGGTCATGGCGCCCATGGTGGCCTCCAAGGGCGCGCGCCAGGCTGCTGAGCAATGCTTCGCGGCCGAGCCGAACGAAGTGGTTCAGGACGATGAACTGCGACATGTTCAGCTCGGGTGCGAGCAGGCGGGTCGCGCGGTTCTGCGACAACTGCGCCAGGATGCCGATCTCGTTCATCAACTGGAACAGCAGCGGATCTTGTGCGCCCTGTCCGTCGACGCTACGTCCTTGAGTCAATGAGGTGGCGATAGTCGGGCGGGACAGGAGGTCGATGGTAGCCAGAACCCGGACCGCCGACGCGGCGCAGCCGCACCGGAACTTGATGTAGCGCGCGGTCTGGCCGCGCTGGCTGACTGCGGTTTGCGCCGACGGCCTCAACGTGCCCCGGCGAACAACTGCTCCCAAGGCGCAGACGCGCGTCCGGCGTCGGGCGGTGCAGAGCGGCGGCGCCTGCCACCGAGTTCAGCGCCGCGCCTCGGAGAAGATGCGCACTGCCTCCGTCGCCAGCAATCCGCGCCGGCCGGCCTCGATCGCCTCGTCGACCTGTTCGGCAGACAGGGTCAGGCGCGTGGGGATGGCATCGAAGCGGCGCCGCCGGTCCGGATCGAGCGCGGCGACCGAAACCATGTCGCGCTCGAACCGCACATCGCGGCAGTTCCAGTCGTCGATCGATCCGCGCAACTGCCGTACCTCGGCCTCGCTCAGGCTGCAGCGGAACTCGACGATCGACCGTTGCCATTGATCCAGCATGATCGAGAAGAAGTCGGCCGACAGGCGCGCCGCGGAGTCGACCCCGGCGTTGGCCACGCTCAGCGCCAGTTCCACGCCGGCCGGGCCTTCCTCGCGTGCGCTCCAGTCGCCGCTGCGGCTGCGGCCGGCATCGACCAGCAGGAGCAGCATGCGCTCCATCGTGACCGCGTCCTTCGCCGTCAGCAGGCCCAGCGGCGAGCTGACGTCAAGGCGCCAGTCGAGCACCCCCGACAGCCCGTAGTTGTCGGACACGCCGCCGTCGACCAGCTTCACGTAGTGCGGCTGCCCGCCGGCGCGGTACCCGGCCAATGCCTCTGCCGTGGCCTGGGCGAGCAGCGAAGAGGGTGCGGCCAGCGTGGCCGCGACCCACGGGCTCTGCGGCATGGTGCAACGCTCGGGCCAGGAGCGCACGACCACCGGCGCAAACAGCAGCGGGACGGCCATCGAGGCGGCCACGGCATCGGCCAGCTTGTACTCGCGCAGGTCGCTGCACAGCGCCGCAAACACCACCGGCACGAAAAGGAATGGCACGCGGTGATACAGATCGGTGGCGTTGATACGGATGTCGGGGCGGCGCTGGCGGTACAAGTCGCCGAATACGGCGCCCTGGAACACCTCGCGGTCGAGCACCGCGGCGAAGTTGCTGTGGTCGTTGAGCCCGCCGCGCAGAATGCGCCACAGGTTGTCCGGATGCACGATCGATGTGCGCATGCTCGCTTCGTAGTCGCGCAGCAGCACGTCGTCGCGAAAGCGCGCCAGACCGGCCCGGCCGTGCAGGCCGAAGTAGGCGGCGGTGAGTGAGCCGCCCGATACGCTCGAGACGAACGTCACGTCGTCCAGCAGATCGCCCTCGGGCGTCCGCTGTGCGGCCAGTCCCTGCAGGACGCCCTGGGCAAAGGCGGCGGCGCGCAGTCCGCCGCCCGAGAACGACAGCGCAATGACGTTGCGCCCCACGATATCTTGCGGCCGTCCCATGTCGGCCGCGCTGCTTTCGGCCAGCGGACCGTTGGTCGCGCGGTTGAACACCGGCGTGGCGCAGGCTCCGAGCAGCAGCACCGCGAGCGGCGCCAGCCAGCACGTCAGGCGGCGCGCCAACCCCAAACCGGGGCGCGACCCGGATCGATCCCGGACCGGTCGGCGTCGGTGAGGTGCGAGTCGGTCACTCGCCCGGCCGGTGTCCGGGCCGGTTCTGGGGCTCTGGCGGTTGCGCTTCAAGGTGGCGGCAGGCCTCTGCTTTCCACTGAGCGTAATGGTATTCCGTCGAAGCGCATCCACGCGGTTGATCGGCCGTCGCATTGGTTGGCGTCAACGGCATCCCACACCCGCGCCGGAGGCGGCAAGCAGGCGGCCACGGCGCATGTCGGGTCTACCCGCCAGCCATACGCCTCGGCTGGGGCCCCGCTCGCAGCGACGAGTGGCGTGCCGTCTCCTGCGGCCGGGTCGAAAGATCGGTCGCGCCGGACACGGCAATCAGGTCGCCAGTTGCGCATCGAGCCCGCGCGGCGCGCGCGCGGCGGGGGCCGCGCTCGCCGGCAGGTAGCCAAGCCGTGCCAGCATCTGCACCGTGTCGTGCGGTGCAGGGGTGCCAAGGAGCGTGTGGATGGCCGGGTACGACCGTGCAACCTCCCGATACTCCTGCAACGCCTGTTCGTTCGGATGTATCGCCAGACCGGTAGCCGTCCCCGCAAAGTTGACCCGCACGTAGGCACGGCCGCCGACGACCTGCTGGGCGCGCGAGTTGCCCTCGGTAACCAGCCACAGGTAAGCCGGCGTGGTGTCCGTGACTGCGTTGAACTCCTTGATCTGCGCCACGGTGGCCTGCGAGTCGGGTGCCGGGAACTTGCTGCGGTCGACCAATCCGAGCCTCGCCCGCGTTACCGGCATCGGCTGGGTGATGGCGATGCCATCGCCATGCCGGTCGATGTCGGTGCTGCCGTACCGAATCGCCCGCATCGACTCCAGCATCGGCGCCTCGGTCGTCAGTTCGATGCGCCACGCTTCCTTGGCTAAGGCGCGGATCGATTCGATCTGTGCCCGCTCAGCGGGTGGCGCATCGACGCGGCCGGCGACCACAAAGACGATCGGCAGGCCGGCGACCGATGCGTTCAGCCGGGCCAGATCCGCAGCGGCGACGGGCCGCGCCGCGCCGTAGGCGCGCCGGTCGGTGCGCCGGTTCAGCACCTGCGCAAACAGCGGTTCGCGCGGCACCGCCGGGTCAGGCACCCGCCTCAGAAGACACGGGTCCCGGAAGTCCGCCGCGGCGACGAATCGACCGCGCGCAAGCGCCGCTGCGGGCGTTGGCTGGCAGGCCGCGCAAGAGCATCCGGCGGGCCGATCGACGGCCTCCGGCCGGTGCCGGACCCGCACGCCCGACTCAGCCGGACAAACGTTCCAGCAGGCGGGCTGCTGTGGCGGGTGCTGCGGCATCGAACGGGTCGAGCACCGTGGCATCGTGCATCGAGCGCAGCCAGGTCATCTGGCGCTTGGCCAGCTGCCGCGTAGCCTGCAGCGCGGCGGCGCGGAACTCCTCGAAGCCGGTCGCGCCCGACAGGTGGGCCCAGGCCTGGCGATAGCCGACGCTGCGCTGGCTCGGCAACTCGGGCGACAGATCGCCGCGCGCCGTCAGCGCCCGCACTTCGTCGAGAAAGCCGGCGGCCAGCATGGCGTCGAAGCGCGCCGCGATGCGCGCAGCCAGCGTGCGCCGGTCCGACGGCAGCAGGGCGATGGTGGCGAGCCGCAGCGGGCTCGGCTGGGCGCGCCCCTGTAGCTGCGACAGCGGCGTACCGGTCAGTTCGAACACCTCGAGCGCGCGCTGGATGCGCTGGCTGTCGGTGGCGGGCAGGCGCTCGGCGGTGGCCGGATCGACCCGCGCCAGCTCGGCGTGCAGCGCCGGCCAGCCGGCCAGCGCGCCACGTGCGGCGAGCCGGGCGCGCAGCTGCGGGTCGGCCGGCGGCAGATCGCTCAGGCCGGCGCGCAGAGCGTGCGCGTACAGCATGGTGCCCCCCACCAGCAGCGGCAACCGGCCGCGGGAGCGCACCTGCGCCACCGCGGCGGTCGCGTCGCGGACGAACTGCGCCGCCGAGTAGGCCTCGGCGGGGTCGATCAGGTCGAGCAGGTGATGCGGCACGGCCGCCCGCTCGGCCGCGCTGGGCTTGGCGGTGCCGATGTCCATGCCGCGGTACACCTGCGCCGAGTCGATCGACACGATCTCAATGGGCAGCGCGCGCGCCAGTGCCAGCGCCAGCGCGCTCTTGCCGCAGGCCGTCGGGCCGAGCAGCAGCACGGCGTCCGGCACCCCATCCATCGGCGTCAGCGTCCGCGCAGGAACAGCTTGTCGAGGTCGCCGAGCGACAGTTGCACCCAGGTCGGCCGGCCATGATTGCACTGGTCGGAGCGCGCCGTGGCCTCCATCTCGCGCAGCAGGGCGTTCATCTCGTCGAGCGACAGGCGCCGGTTGGCCCGCACGGCGGCGTGGCAGGCCAGCGTGGCGAGCAGCTCGTTGCGATGCTCGGTCAGCAGGCGCGCGCCGTTGTCGCCTCCGTACTCGCGCAGGTCGCGCAGCACGTCGCGCGCCAGCGAGGCGCCGGCGTCGGCCGGCAGCAGCGCCGGCAGCGCGCGCAGCGCCAGTTGGGTGGGCGCGGCCGGCGCCAGGTCCAGCCCGACGGCCTGCAGCACCGCCGCATGCTCCTCGGCGGTGGCGACGTCGAGCGCATCGGCCGCGAACACCTGCGGCAGCAGCAGGCGCTGCTGCGGCACGGCCTGTGCGTCGAGCTGCGTCTTCAGCTTCTCGTAGACGATGCGCTCGTGGGCGGCGTGCATGTCGACGATGACCAGCCCCCGGCTGTTCTGCGCCAGGATGTAGATGCCGGCCAACTGCGCCAGCGCCATGCCCAGCGGCTGGGCGTCCTGCGACACCGGGGGCAGGGCCGGCCCGCCTGCGCCGGCGTCTTGCGCCGCGGCAAATGCGAAGTACGCGGCCACCGGCTGCGCCACCCCCAGTTGCGACTGCTGCGGTGCCGCCAGCGGTGCCCGCAACGGCGCGCGCAGCGCGGCCAGCTCGGCCAGGGTGGTCGGGGTGGTGGGGCGTGCTTCGCCGCCCACGTGGCTGGCTGCGCCGCCGCCAGGCGCCAGCGCCCGCTGTACCGCGTGCAGCACGAACTGATGCACGCCCGAGCTGTCCCTGAAGCGCACCTCGACCTTGGTCGGATGGACGTTGACATCGACCCGCTGCGGGTCGAGTCGCAGGTGCAGGCAGTACATCGGCTGGCTCTGCCCGTGCAGCACGTCCGCGTAGGCGGCGCGCACCGCGTGCGCCAGCACTTTGTCGCGCACGTAGCGGCCGTTGACGTAGAACAGCTGCGCGTCGGTGCGTGCGCGGGCGGCGGTCGGCAGGCCGACCCAGCCGGTCAGGCGCAGCCCGGCGGCCTCGGCCAGTACTTCGCGGTGCGCGCCGGCAAACTCGTCGGGCAGGAGCTTGAGGGTGCGCTCGCGCGCCCCTGCCGCCGGCAGCGCAAGCACGCTGCGGCCCTCGTGCACGAGGTTGAACTCGACCTGCGGGTGGGCCGCGGCGACGCGCTCGACCTGGGTGATGCAGTGGCCGAGCTCGGTGGCCTCGCTGCGCAGGAACTTGCGCCGTGCCGGCGTGCGAAAGAACAGGTCCGCCACCTCGACGCGCGTGCCCACCGCGCCGGCGGCCGCTTGCGCTGCGCTGCCAGCACCATCGACCTGAAACGCCGACGCACTGCCAGCCGTGCGCGAGACAATGCTCAGCGCCGCCACGGCGGCGATCGAGGCCAGGGCCTCGCCGCGGAAGCCCAGCGAGGCCACCGCCTCCAGTTCGGCCAGCGAGGCGATCTTGCTGGTGGCGTGCCGCGTCAGTGCAAGCGCCAGCTCGTCGCGCGGAATGCCGCTGCCGGTGTCGCTGACTACGATGCGGCGGATGCCGCCGCCGTCCAGCCGCACGTCGATCCGCGTGGCGCCGGCGTCGAGCGCGTTTTCCAGCAGTTCCTTAACCACCGAGGCCGGCCGCTCGATGACCTCGCCGGCAGCAATCTGGCTGACCAGCAGGTCCGGCAGCGGCGCAATCGGGCGGCGCGCGGCAGCCGCGGGGTTGGGAGCTGGCTCCGCAGCCGGATCAGGCTGCGGGCGCGTGGGCAACGATTCAGAGGGTAGCGAGGACATGCGGCAGACCAACGGGCATTGATTCTACGGCGCACGCGGTGCTGCTCGGGGTAAACCCGCGCCTGCACGCCATCGCAACGCGGTAGTGCATCCGTTCGCACGGAAGGTGCTCGCGTATCATTCGGAGCCCTCGATCGGGTCGCCGGCCGCACCCCCTGTGGCACCTTGGCAACCACCCGCGACCCGGCCTTCCTTTCCCTTCGCATCCGCATCCCAAGTCGTCGCGCGCCATGGAAGGCATCAACTGGGTCGACCTGTTCAACGCGATGGACCAGTTCCTCATCGGCATCGTCGAGAGGAACGTGGTGATGTTCTACGTGGTGCTCTTCGCGATCTTCTTCTCGGAAACCGGGCTGGTCTTCATGACCTTCCTGCCGGGCGACTCACTGCTATTCGTCGCCGGCGCGGTCAGCGCGCTGCCGCAGGCGCAGGCCCAGGGACTCAACGTGTACCTGCTGATGGCGCTGATCATCGTCGGCGCGATCCTCGGCAACACGCTCAATTACGCCATCGGCTCCTGGCTCGGGCACAAGGTCTACGACGGCAGCATCAAGTGGATCGACAAGTCCGCGCTCGACAAGACCCACGCCTTCTACGAGAAGCACGGCGGCAAGACCATCATGATTGCCCGCTTCGTGCCGATCGTGCGCAGCTTCGCGCCGCTGGTGGCCGGCGCCAGCGGCATGAACTACCGGCAGTTCCAGCTCTACAACGTGCTGGGCGCGGTCATCTGGGTCGTGTCGCTGGTCTACGGCGGCTATCTGTTCGGCAACGTACCCGTGATCCGCGATAACCTCGGGATCATCCTGATCGTGGGCATCGGCGCGGTGCTCGGTCCGCTGGCGCTGGCGGGGCTGTATCGCTGGGCGCGCAGCTACTGGCGCAAGGCCGCGTAGACGCGCCGCTGTCTTAGCCGAGCGGGTTGCGCGCCCCCGGGGGGTTCTTCGCGAAGTAGCGCTCGATGCCCTTGAGCATCGCCTGTGCCATCGCCTGCTGGTAGCTCTCGTCCTGCAGCCGCAGTTCTTCCTGCGGGTTGCTGATGAAGGCGGTTTCCACCAGGATCGACGGGATGTCCGGCGCCCGGAGCACCGCGAAGCCGGCCTGTTCCACGCGCGGCTTGTGCAGGTCGTTCACGCGCTCCAGCTCGCGCAGCACGGCATTGCCCAGGCGCAGGCTCTCGCCGATCTGCGCCGTGGTCGAAAGGTCGAGCAGCACGCGCGCCAGTCCGGGATCGTGCGTCCCCAGGTCGATGCCGCCGATCAGATCGGCATCGTTCTCGCGCCGTGCCATCCAGGCGGCCGCGGTGCTGGTGGCGCCGCGTTCGGACAGCGCAAACACCGAGGAGCCGCGCGCATCGGGCCTGATCCAGGCATCGGCGTGGATCGAGACGAACAGATCCGCCTGCACGCGCCGCGCCCGCGCGACCCGCTGGTGCAGCGGCACGAAGAAGTCGCCATCGCGCGTGAGCAGCACGCGCAGCCGTGAATCGGCCTCGATCTGCGCCTGCAGGCGGCGTGCGATCGCCAGCGTGACGGTCTTCTCGAAGGTGCCGCGCTTGCCGACCGCTCCGGGATCCTCGCCGCCGTGGCCGGGATCGATCGCGATCGTCAGCACGCGCGCCAGGCGCGTCGGGCGCGGCCGCTGCGGGCCGCGGTCCTCGCCCGGGGCAGGCGCGGTCGCGGCCTGCGCCGGCTCGGCGGCAGCGGCGCGCGATGGGCCGCTGCGCGCGCCCTGTTCCTGCAGCAGCGCCAGCAGCGGATCGCGCGGCACCAGCGGATGCAGGTCGATCACCAGGCGATGCTGGTACGGCCCCACCGGTGCTGCGGCGAACACCTGTGGCCGGATCTCCTGCTTCAACTCCACCACCAGCCGCACCACGCGCGGCCGGTTCTGGCCCAGCCGCACGTTGGCGATGAACGGATCGTCGCCCTCGACCTTGCCGACGAGTTCCTTGAACTTCGGCGTGAGCTCGATGCCGTCGACATCAATCACCAGCCGCGCCGGGTTGTCGAGCGCAAAGTGCGAAAACCGCAGCGGTACGTCGTGTTCGAGCGTGACGCGGGTGTACTCGGCGGCCGGCCACACCCGCACCCCCAGCAAGCTGGCGCCCCGCGCGATCTGCGGCACGCCGAGCGACAGCACCAGCGCGCCGCTGCCGATCAGGCGGCGGCGGGCGGCGTCGGGGGCATGCTCGCCGACGGGCTGGTCATCATTGCGATCGCTTGCTGCAGCCATGCGGCCCCGCGTTCGGTGCGCGCGGCCGCCGTTACGTGGCGGCCGGCATCCATCACCCTGAAGGTCAAGACCAGGTCTGGCGCCGGCAGGCGATCGCCTGCCCGCTCCGGCCACTCGACAGCGCACACGTTGCCGGGCGCGAAGAGATCGCGGAAACCTGCCGAGGAAAATTCGGCGGGAGAACCAAACCGATAAAAATCAAAGTGATAGAAGTCTAAGCTCGAAAGAGCATAAGGTTCAAGCAGGGCGAACGTAGGGCTTTTCACGGGGCCGCGGATGCCGAGGGCCCGCAGCAGCGCGCGCACCAGTGCCGTCTTGCCGGCGCCGAGGTCGCCGGACAGGCCGAGCACGAGGCCGTGCGCAGCCACGTCGGCGGCGCGCGCCGGCAGGGCGCGGCCGAGCGCCGCGCCGAGCGCGGCGGTGGCGTCCTCGTCGGGCAGGGTGAAGTCGTGACTCACTGGACTACCTTTGCGCTGCGCGCTCGGGGACTCGGCCTAGCCTGTGCAGTGGCCGGCGGACTCGCAGGGCGCCTCGGCGCCTGTGAAAAAATCGACTGCGCGGCCCGATCTCGCGCCTGTGCGGCTCGGCGTGCGCCTGTGCAACAGGTCCGCTGCGCGGCGCGACCTCGGGCCGCTCGCAACTATTTTTTCACAGGCTCTCGACCCGCATTGTCCAAGATGAACCCACCGGCAGGCGCGTCTTTCCGCCACGACCCTGACGCGACGGGCCCGGTCGATGAGGCACGGCTGGCCGGGCTGGCGCGGCAGATCATGGCGTGGGGCGAGGAGCTGGGCTTCGGTGCGGTCGGCATCGCCGACGTCGACACCGCCACGGCCATGCCGCACCTGCAGGCCTGGCTCGATGCCGGCCGCCACGGCGACATGGACTACATGGCGCGCCACCGGCACCTGCGGGCCGATCCCCGGCTCCTGCTGCCGCGTGCGGCACGGGTCATCAGCGCGCGGCTGGATTATCGGCCACGCCATGATCGCGCTGACTGGATTGATCGCGAGACCGCGCGGCTGGCGCAGCCGGAGCAGGCAGTGGTCTCCATCTACGCGCGTGGCCGCGACTATCACAAGGTGTTGCGCCAACGGCTGCAGCAACTGGCCGCGCGCATCGGCCAGCAGATCGGCCCGTACGGCTACCGGGTCTGCACCGACTCGGCGCCGCTGCTGGAGGTGGAGCTGGCGCGCAAGGCGGGCCTGGGCTGGCGTGGCAAGCACACGCTGCTGCTGTCGCGGCAGGCCGGTTCCCTGTTTTTCCTCGGCGAGATTCTGACCGACCTGCCGCTGCAACCGAGCGTGCCGCCGGATGCACCGGGCGACGAGCACTGCGGCAGTTGTGCTCGCTGCATCGACGTCTGCCCCACGCAGGCGATCGTCGCGCCGTACCAGCTCGATGCCCGGCGCTGCATCTCCTACCTGACCATCGAGCATCGCGGCAGCATTCCCGTGGCGCTGCGACCGCTCATGGGCAATCGCGTCTATGGCTGCGACGACTGCCAGCTTGCCTGCCCCTGGAACAAGTTTGCCCGCGTGACCCGCCTGCCCGACTTCGACGTGCGGCACGGTCTCGATGCAGCCACGCTGGTCGAGCTCTTTGCGTGGAGCCCGGAAGACTTCGAGGCCCGCCATGCCGGCTCGGCAATCCGGCGCATTGGCCACGAGCGCTGGCTGCGCAACCTGGCCGTGGCGCTGGGCAATGCGCCCGGCACGCCGGCGGTCCTGGCGGCGCTGCGGGCGCGCGCCGATCATCCGTCGCCGCTGGTGCGCGAACACGTGCAATGGGCGCTGGCGCAGCACGCCGGGCGCACCCATGCGGCAGCGCCCGCGACTTCCGAGTCGTTGTCCTTGAGGAGAGGGTGAGAGGCAATCCGACATGCCCGCTGTGACTGCCCAAAGCGCCCCACTCGTCGTTGCAAATGCTCGCCGTAGCCCGAGCTACGGCTGCGCTTTGCGCCTGGATTGGAGCGCTTTGGGCAG
>Ga0209985_10005047_pt1 | contig 10429 bp, 9 predicted proteins | sample NOAtaG_FD_187305 | JGI IMG/M metagenome (GOLD analysis project Ga0209985, IMG submission 187305) | Freshwater lake microbial communities from Lake Erie, under a cyanobacterial bloom - NOAA_Erie_Diel6S_1000h metaG (SPAdes) (version 2) | ecosystem: Environmental > Aquatic > Freshwater > Lake ... | reverse complement strand
CGGGCCATTGGCCCGCCTGCAGCGCCTGCCGCAGCAACGCCGGTAACTGCGCCGCCGTCACGGCGCGCCGCCGCTGCAGCTCGCTGTGCATTTGGCCGGCCCAGGCGGCGAAGGCCTCCGCATCGGCAGTGCCGGCCGTCTGCAGGCCCGGCAGCCCCGGCCCATGCTCGTGCAGCAGGTCCCAGGTCGCTGCCACCGAAGCGACCAGCGCCTGCCGCTGCGGCAGGGTTGCCGCCAGCGGCGAGCGCTCGATGATCTGCTGCCACAGCGCACGCGCCTGCAGGTCGCTGAGCAGCGTGGGCGGGCGCTCGTCGACCTCAGCATGGCCTCTTGCCAGCCACGCCGACCACGTCAGCACGTCGGCCGCCGGCCACACGCGGCGGCCAGCCCGCTGCTGGCGCTCGTCATACTCCTGCTTCAGTGCGCGCGCCAGGCGGCGACTGGGCGCAAGTACCGTGACCCCGGCAGCCAGCGCCTCGCGCACCGCCGCCCGGTCGACCACGCGCACCGGCTCCCCTGTCCCCTGCATGCGCGGATTCTAGGCAGCTGAAGCGCCAGCTTTGCCGCGCACAGGGTCGGTGCTAGCATGCGTCATCAAGTCGGCTGCCGTCCCGCCCAAGAACGCGGATGCTGTCCCCGCCGACGGTCGAATCTCCCCCGCCGCCGCCGTTCGCTTTGCCTTTGTGATCCCCTGGGGCGCGGGCAGCCTGAGGAACCTTCCATGAGTGACATCAAGTACGTGAGCGACGCGTCGTTCGAGGACGACGTACTCAAGTCCGCGCAACCGGTGCTGGTGGACTACTGGGCCGAGTGGTGCGGCCCCTGCCGCACGATTGCGCCGATCCTCGACGAGGTCTCCAAGGACTACGGCGGTCGCCTGACGGTAGCCAAGCTCAATGTCGACGAGAACCAGGCTACACCCGCACGCTACGGCATCCGCGGCATCCCGACACTGATGCTGTTCAAGAACGGGGCCGTCGTCGGCACCAAGGTCGGCGCGCTGTCCAAGTCCCAGCTCGCCGCCTTCCTCGACTCCAACATCTAGGCTGCAACGCCGGGCGCCGCCGGCGCCCGGACCCTTCCGCGCGGGTCTGCCTCAGACGGACCCCAACTTACCTCCGTAACACCACACCCATGCATCTGTCCGAACTGAAAGCCCAGCACGTGTCGCAACTTCTCGAAGTGGCGCAGGGTCTGGAGATCGAGAACGCCAACCGCCTGCGCAAGCAGGAACTGATGTTCGCCATCCTGAAGAAGCGCGCCAAGAGCGGCGAGCAGATCTTCGGCGACGGCACGCTCGAAGTGCTGCCCGACGGCTTCGGCTTCCTGCGCTCGCCCGACACGAGCTACCTGGCGTCGACCGACGACATCTACATCTCGCCGAGCCAGATCCGCCGCTTCAACCTGCACACCGGCGACTCGATCGAAGGCGAGGTGCGGGTGCCGAAGGACGGGGAGCGCTACTTCGCGCTGGTCAAGGTGGACAAGGTCAACGGCGTGGCGCCGGAGACCCTGAAGCACCGCATCCTGTTCGAGAACCTGACGCCGCTGTTCCCCGACGAGCCGATGAAGCTCGAGCGCGAGATGAAGGGCGACGAGAACATCACCGGGCGGCTGATCGACATCATCGCGCCGATCGGCAAGGGCCAGCGCGGCCTGCTGGTGGCCAGCCCGAAGAGCGGCAAGACCGTCCTGATGCAGCACATCGCACACGCGATCGCGGCCAATCACCCGGACTGCGTCCTGATCGTGCTGCTCATCGACGAGCGGCCCGAGGAGGTCACCGAGATGCAGCGGTCGGTGCGGGGCGAGGTGGTCGCCTCCACCTTCGACGAACCGGCGGTGCGGCATGTGCAGGTAGCCGAGATGGTGATCGAGAAAGCCAAGCGGCTGGCCGAATCCAAGAAGGACGTGGTGATCCTGCTCGACTCGATCACGCGCCTGGCGCGCGCCTACAACACGGTGGTGCCGGCCTCGGGCAAGGTTCTGACGGGCGGCGTGGACGCCAATGCCCTGCAACGGCCCAAGCGCTTCTTCGGCGCGGCGCGCAACATCGAGGAAGGCGGCTCGCTGACCATCATTGCCACCGCGCTGATCGACACCGGCTCGCGCATGGACGATGTGATCTACGAGGAGTTCAAGGGCACCGGCAACATGGAAATCCACATGGAGCGCCGGCTGGCCGAGAAGCGCGTCTATCCGGCTCTCAACGTCAACCGCTCCGGGACACGCAAGGAAGAGTTGCTGCTCGACCCGGCGATCCTGCAGAAGGTCTGGATCCTGCGCAAGCTGCTCTACGGGATGGACGAGATCGAGGCGATGGAGTTCCTGCTCGACAAGATGAAGGCGACCAAGACCAACGCAGAATTCTTCGAGATGATGCGGCGCGGCGGCTAGGCGCTGCAGCGTCGAAACGGCGTTGGTGGCTGCGTAAGTCCGGCTTCGGTGGGTCGGGCGGCTGCGCCGCGGCAGCCGGGTCCCGACGCGAAACGGCTCTTCGGAATGCCGACCGCGTCCCTGTATAATTTTACGCTTTCCGCCCAGGGGACGTGGTTGGCGTTGGCCGCGCAGTGCAAGCGCAGATCAACCGCATTCGGCCGGCGACCCCAACGAGCACGATCCGTGCGCTGAGGAACTCATGAAGCAAGGCATCCACCCCGAGTACCGGGAAGTCGTTTTCCAGGACATGCAAATCGACTTCAAGTTCATCACCCGCTCCACCGCTCCCACGCGCGAGACCATCGTGCTCGACGGCAAGACCTATCCGCTGATCAAGCTGGATACGAGCTCCGAGTCGCATCCGTTCTACACCGGCGCGCAGACCCGCATCGTGGAGACCGGCCGGGTGGAGAAGTTCCGCCAGAAGTTTGCGGCCAAGACCGAGCAGGTCAATGCGGCCGCTGCCGAGGCCGTCAAGGCCAAGGAGTCGGCGCCCAAGGTTGCCAAGGCCAAGCGCGCCAAGTAACCCGCGCAGCCCGCGGCAGACAGGCGCCGGGCGCATGCCCGCCCGAGTGCAACGAAAGGCAGCCACGGCTGCCTTTTTTGTTTCCGCGCCCCCGTCCTCCGTCCGCACCCGCCCGCCCGCATGAGCTTCGAAGCCCGCCTCTCGCCGGCCCGCGTCTCAGCGGCAGCGGCGGTCGCGTTTCCGCGCCGCGCGCTGTGGCTGCTCCTGATCCTGTACATCGGCGCCGGTCTGGTCGGCCGCGACCCCTGGGGCGCCGAGGATGCAGCGGGCTTCGGCGTGATGTGGTCCATGGCGCACGGTAATCCGGTGGACCTCGTGCTGCCGGTGGTGGCTGGCGACTGGAGCGCCGAGGAAGGTCCCCTCCCCTTCTGGGTGGGCGCACTGATGTTGCGGCTGTTCGGCGGCCTGCTCGGCGAACCGCTGGCCGCGCGCCTGTCGACGGTGCTGTGGTTCGCACTGGCCACCACGGCGCTGTGGTACGCCACCTACCGCTTTGCCCGCCGCGCCGAGGCGCAGCCGGTCACCTTTGCCTTCGGCGGCGAGGCCGCGCCGCGCGACTACGGCCGCATGCTGGCCGACATGGCAGTGCTGCTGCTGCTCGGCACCGTGGGCATCGCGCTGCGCATGCACGAGACCACGGCCGAGACCGCTGCGCTGGCGTGGCTCCTGGTGGCGCTGTTCGGCCTGGCCTGGTCGCTGGAGCGGCCGCGCCGCGGCGCGCTGGTGGCTGGCCTGGCGGTGGCCGCAGCCGCCCTGTCGCGCGGTCCGTGGCTCGGACTGTGGCTGCTGGTGGCCGTACTGGCGGCGCTGGCGGTCAGCGGCGCGCCGCGTGACCGCCCCCAGCGCCTGGCGATCGCGGCCAGTGCCGCGCTGGGCGGATTTGCATTGTGGCCGCTGCTGACGCTGCTCGCGCCCGAGGCCAGCCGCGTCGCCTATTGGGAGGCTTACGCCGGCTGGCTCGCGCGCAGCGTCGGCGTGCCATGGCTTGCCGAGCCGGGCTGGCTGCCGAGCAACCTGGCGTGGTACCTCTGGCCGCTGTGGCCGCTGGCGGCCTGGACGCTGTATGCGTGGCGCCATCTGCTGCGCGCGCCGCACGTGCTGCTGCCCACGCTGGCGCTGGGCGCGATGCTGGGCGCGGTCCTGACCACCGCGCCGCTAACCGAAGCCGCGCTGGTGCCGCTGGTGCCGCCGCTGCTGGTGCTGGCGGTGTTCGGCGCCGCATCGCTGCGGCGCTCGCTGGATACCCTGATGGACTGGTTCGCGATGGCGACCTTCTCGCTGTTCGCAGTCGCCGCGTGGGCCTACTTCATCGCCTGGCAGACCGGCGCGCCGCCGCGGATGGCCACCTCGGTGCTGCGGCTGGTGCCGGGCTTCCAGGAAGCACCCGGTCTGCCGCTGTTGTTGCTGGCGGCTGCCGGGACCGCGGGCTGGGCCACGCTGATCGGCTGGCGCGTGGCGCGCCGCCCGCCAATGCTGTGGACCGGCCCGCTGCTGGCCGGCGCGGGCCTGACGATGCTGTGGCTGCTGCTCACCACGCTGTTCATCGCCGCGGTCAACTACAACCGCAGCTATCGGCCGATCGCGCAGCAGGTGGCCGAACAGGTGCGCCAGCAGGTGGCCGCTGGGGCGACAGCCTGCGTACGGGCGCACCGGCTCCCGGCCGGTCAGCGCGTGATGTTTGCCCACTTTGGCAAGCTCGACTTCGGCCATCCGGCCCGGCCGCAGCCCTGTGAGCTGCTGTTGCAGCGGGACTCACGCCGGTCGGCACTCGACGACGACCTGCCGCCCGGCGAGTGGCGGCAGGTGTGGATCGGCAGCTGGCCCGCGCGTCCGGACGAGCTGATCCGGCTGCACCGACTGGTCGGACGCTGAGCGCCGCGACGACACCGGCAAACCGGCCGCGTTGACGCGCGCCGCCCCCACCTCGTTCAGCCTCCAGCCTCGACTTGACCCGCACCTCGGCCTCCGCCCCGCCCGCTGCGCCGCGCACCGACACGCGCGCGCTGTTGCGGCTGGCCGCACCGATCATGGTGTCGCAACTGGCCGTGATGGGGCTGGCCGTCATCGACACCATGATGGCGGGCCGTCTGTCGGCTGTCGACCTGGCCGCGGTGGCCATCGGCGCCAGCATCTACGGGATCGTCTACGTGACCGGCATGGGTGTGATCCAGGCGCTCACGCCGATTGCCGGTCACCACTTCGGCGCCGGCCGTCACCGCGAGGTGGGCATCGATCTCGGCCAGATGCTGTGGCTGTGCGGGGTGCTGGTGCTGCTGGGCTGCCCGTTGCTGTGGTTCAACGGGCCCTGGCTGCGGGCCGCCGGGGCCAGCGCCGAGGTCCAGCAGATCGCGGCCCACTATCTGTCGGCGGTGGCCGTCGGCCTGCCGGCGGCCCTGTTCACGCGCGCCTACTTTGCGGTGAACTCGGCCGTGTCGCGGCCGCAGGTCACCATGGTGCTGCACCTGCTGGCGCTGGCGACCAAGGTGCCGCTGAACCTGCTGTTCATGCACGGCGCAGGCCCGCTGCCCGCGCTGGGCGGCGCCGGCTGCGGCGTCGCGACTGCCGTCATCTGCTGGATGCTGTGGGCGGCGAGTGCGGCGCTGTGGCGCCTCGATCCGCACTTTCGGCGGTTCCACAGCATGACGCGCCACGGTCCCCGCTGGAGCCGGCTGCGCGAACTGCTGCGCCTTGGCCTGCCCGGCTCCGGATCGCTGTTGATCGAGGTGTCGAGTTTCACGCTGATCGCACTGGCCTTGGCGCGCCTGGGCGCCGAAACGGTGGGCGGCCACCAGGTCGTCGCCAACATGATCTCGGTGCTGTACATGGTGCCGCTGGCGCTCGGCGTGGCAACCGGGGTGCTCGTGGCGCAATGCCTGGGGGCCGGCGCGCCGCGCCAAGCACGGCAGGTCGCGCTGCGCGGTTTTCGCATCACCATGGGCCTGGCGGCGCTGCTGGCGCTCGCCTTGGTGCTGCTGCGACAGCCCCTGGTCGGCGCCTACACCACCGACCCCGGCGTCGCGCAGGTTGCGCTGTCGATCGTCGGTCTGGCGGCCCTGTTTCACCTGTTCGACGCCGCACAGGGCCTCGCCGGCTTCGTCCTGCGCGCCTACAAGGTGGCCTTCGTGCCGATGCTCATCCACGGTGCGACGCTGTGGGCAATCGGCCTCGTCGGCGGCTACGCGCTGGCCTACCACAGCGACCTGGGTGCGAATCTTGGCGCCGCATCCTCGTTCTGGCTGGCTGCAACGGTCGGCCTTCTGCTCACCGCAGTGGCACTGGGCGCGCTGGCCGACCATGTGTCACGCCAGCGACTGCCGTAAAAAAGCCGGGCGCACGGCCCGGCTCTTCCTGCTCGCACAGCCGCTCAGCGGGCGGCCTGCAGCGCGGCAATCCGCTGTTCGATGGGCGGGTGGCTGGACAGCAGCGCGAGGAAGCCACTCGGCTGACCCGATATGCCCATCGCCTTGACCTGCGCCGGCAATTCGCCGGGCGCCATGCCACCCAGACGCGCCAGCGCGTTGATCATCGGACGGTTGCTTCCCATCAGCGCCGCCGCGCCGGCGTCGGCCCGGAACTCGCGCTGGCGCGAGAACCAGGCCACGATGATGGCGGCCAATACACCGAGCAGAATGTCCATCACGATCACGGTGGCCCAGTAGCCGATGCCCGGCGCGTCATCCTGGTTGCGCAGGATGATGCGGTCCACCACGTAGCCGACGATGCGCGACAGGAAGACCACAAACGTGTTCATCACGCCCTGGATCAGCGTCAAGGTGACCATGTCGCCGTTGGCGATGTGCGCGACCTCATGGCCGAGCACGGCCTCGACCTCCTCGCGGCTCATCGACTGCAGCAGGCCGGTGGACACCGCCACGAGCGCGCTGTTCTTGAAAGCGCCGGTGGCAAACGCATTGGGCTCGCCCTCGTAGAGGGCCACCTCGGGCATGCCGATACCGGCTTTGTCGGCGTGGCGGCGCACCGTGTCGACCAGCCACTGCTCCATCGCGTTGGACGGACTCTTGATGACCTGAGCGCCGGTCGACCACTTGGCCATCGGCTTGCTGATCAGGAGCGAAATGAACGCGCCGGTGAAGCCGACAATGGTGGCAAAGATGAGCAGCGCGCCGAGGTTCAACTCGCGGCCGCCCATGTTGAAGTTGATGCCGAAGACCGCGCTCACGATCGACAACGTGATGCCGAGTACGACGATGATCGCAAGGTTCGTCAGAACGAACAGCGCGATACGTTTCATGGTTTCTCCAGAATGAAGTCAGTCAGACGACAACAAAGCCGAGTCTAGCCAAGCCATCCTCGGGCACCAATCCGTTCTTGCGATAGGTCTACATGGGGTCTGTGCGGCTTGCATCTTCATCGGGTTGCCCGGTTCCGCGGGCAACGGGCGCTTCGACCGCCCCGCCCGCACTGCGTTCCATCTGGGGACGAGGTTGGCGTCTACAAGGGCGCCGCTGCGAGCCGCCGGCACGGAGCCGTCATGCAGCACCACTAGAATCTAGGGTTTCCACCAAGCGCGCTGCGCCGGGTCTGCCGCGGGCCTTGCGCGCTCCACAGCTTCATGTCCACCGACAAGTACGACAGCGCCAACGCGCGCCCGGTCCCGGTCCTGCCGCGCCTGATCTTTGCCACCCGCTGGCTACAACTGCCGCTGTACGCCGGGCTGATCGTCGCGCAGGCGGTCTACGTCTGGCACTTCTGGGTCGAGCTCACGCATCTGATCGAGGCGGCCTTCGGCAGCGAGACCGCGCTCGAGCAACTGATCACCAGCATCGGCTACAAGTCCGACATCGCAGTGGTCCGGCTGAACGAGACCATCATCATGCTGGTGGTGCTGGCACTGATCGACGTGGTGATGATCAGCAACCTGCTGATCATGGTGATCGTCGGCGGCTACGAGACCTTCGTCTCGCGCATGTATCTGGAGGGCCACCCGGATCAGCCCGAGTGGCTGTCGCACGTCAATGCCAGCGTCTTGAAGGTCAAGCTGGCCACGGCCATCATCGGCATCAGCTCGATCCACCTGCTGAAGACTTTCATCAATGCGCAGGCCTACTCCGAGAAGGTGCTGATCGCGCAGACCGCGATCCACATCACCTTCCTGGTGTCGGCGCTGGCGATCGCGGCCACCGACCGCATCATGTTTCCCACCGACCGGGCGGCCAAGCAGATCGACGGCCGCAACCGCAACGATTGAACGCGACACACACCTGCGAGGACCCAAGGATGCCCACCGTGATCGAGCGCGAACACCTCGTCGAGAGCGTTGCTGCCGCCCTGCAGTACATCAGCTACTACCACCCGGCCGACTACATCGCCCACCTGGCGCGCGCCTACGAGAGCGAGCAGAGCGCCGCCGCCCGCGACGCGATTGCCCAGATCCTGACCAACTCGAAAATGTGCGCCGAGGGCCGACGGCCGATCTGCCAGGACACCGGCATCGTCAACGTGTTCCTCAAGGTTGGCATGGACGTGCGCTGGAGCGGCTTCGCGGGCTCCATCGCGGATGCCGTCAACGAAGGCGTGCGGCGCGGCTACCTCAACCCCGACAACCTGCTGCGCGCCTCGGTAGTGAGTCCGCCGGAGTTCGGCCGCAAGAACACCAAGGACAACACACCCGCGGTCATCCACACCGAGCTGGTGCCCGGCAACACCGTCGAGGTGACGGTCGCGGCCAAGGGCGGCGGCTCGGAGAACAAGAGCAAGTTCGTGATGCTCAACCCGTCGGACTCGATCGTCGACTGGGTGCTCAAGACCGTGCCGACGATGGGCGCCGGCTGGTGCCCGCCCGGCATGCTGGGCATCGGCATCGGCGGCACCGCCGAGAAGGCGATGCTGATGGCCAAGGAAGCGCTGATGGACGACATCGACATGTTCGACCTGCTCAAGCGCGGGCCGCAGACCGATGAAGAGAAGCTGCGCGTCGAGCTGTACGAGAAGGTCAACGCGCTGGGCATTGGCGCACAGGGGCTGGGCGGGCTCACCACCGTGCTCGACGTGAAGATCAGGATGTATCCGACGCACGCGGCGAGCAAGCCGGTGGCGATGATCCCCAACTGCGCGGCCACGCGGCACGCGCACTTCGCGCTCGACGGCAGCGGTCCGGCCTACCTCGATCCGCCATCGCTCGACCTGTGGCCCGACGTGCAATGGCAGCCGGACTACAACACGAGCAGGCGCGTCAACCTCGACACCCTGACCAAGGCGGAAGTGGCCTCCTGGAAGCCCGGCGACACGCTGCTCCTGAACGGCCGGATGCTGACCGGCCGCGATGCCGCGCACAAGCGCATCCAGGAAATGCTTGCCCGGGGCGAGAAGCTGCCGGTGGACTTCACCAACCGCGTCATTTACTACGTCGGCCCGGTCGATCCGGTGCGCGACGAAGTGGTCGGCCCGGCCGGCCCGACCACGGCCACACGGATGGACAAGTTCACCGAGATGATGCTGGCGCAGACCGGGCTGATCGCGATGATCGGCAAGGCCGAGCGCGGCCCGGTGGCGATCGAGGCGATCAAGAGGCACCAGAGCGCTTACCTCATGGCCGTGGGCGGGGCGGCGTATCTCGTGGCCAAGGCGATCAAGGGGGCCAAGACGCTGGGCTTCGCCGATCTCGGCATGGAGGCGATCTACGAGTTCGACGTCAAGGACATGCCGGTGACCGTGGCGGTCGACGCCAACGGCACCAGCGTGCACCAGACCGGACCGAAGGAATGGCAGGCCCGGATCGGGAAGATCCCGGTCGCCGCGGGTTGATCGCTCGCATGCAGCGGCTGGTGCTGGTCGGCGCCAGCGGCAGCGGCAAGACCACACTCGGCCGCTGGGTCGCGCGCCACCTCGGCCTGCCGTTCACGGACCTGGACGACGTCTTCTGGCGGCCGGGCTGGCAGAGGGCGCCGCTCGATGTCTTCCGCGCCGACGTCGACCGCCTAACCTCGACCTCGCACTGGGTGGTGGCCGGCAATTACAGCAGCGTGCAGGATCTCGTCTGGCCACGCGCCGACACGCTCGTCTGGCTCGACCTGCCGCTGCCGCTGACGCTCTGGCGCACCACGGTGCGCGTGCTGCGGCAAGCCCGCACGGCAGAGTCCATCTGCAAGGGCAATCGACAGACCGTCTCGGCGCTGGTCTTCGGCAAGGATCCCCTGCTCTGGTACGCGCTGAAGACCGTACCGCAGCGACGTCGCCGATGGCCGCAGGTGTTGGGTGCGGCCGAGCTCGCGCATCTGCGGGCGGCACGACTCGCAACGCCGACGGCCGTGGCCCGCTGGCAGGATCAGGCGTTGCTTTCCCGATCGAGCGGGCGGGCCTGACCGGCAAACCGGACGCTAGCCCGGATGTTTCATCAGGGACGCGGGATTTGCGCGGATGCCCGCGCGAGCCAGATTGCGCGAGAGGGGCACAGCCGATGCCCGTAGGCATCGGCGAGCACTTGAGCGCAATGTGGCCGCGCGG